>ERZ1740059.738-NODE-738-length-16786-cov-6.152531_pt1 | contig 16786 bp, 15 predicted proteins | sample MGYA00581744_ERZ1740059 | MGnify/ENA primary metagenome ERZ1740059 (study PRJEB43018, sample SAMN04849738) | marine metagenome | isolation source: floating plastic debris | place: Pacific Ocean | collected 2008-08-28 | study: EMG produced TPA metagenomics assembly... | reverse complement strand
GCTCCCGCCCTTGCTCGCCGCGACGCTCGTGCGCGTACTTCGAGGTGCGCGGCCCGACGGCCCGGACCGCTTGCCGACCTATGCGCTCGGCGCCGTCGCGCTCGTCACGCTGCTCCTCGTCGTGCAGGCCGTGGCCGGCGACGCGAGCGGCTACGACGCCTGGCGCGGAGGGACGCCGCGGGGCGGGCAGCCGCCGAGCTTCGACCGGGGCCTCGAGCTCTTCTTCCACGCCGCCGCGCCCTTCAGCGCACTGGCGCTCTTGGCGCTGGTCCGGCTCCTCGGGCCGGTGGCCGCCGACCCGGAGGCCGACGAGACCCGCGTCCGCGCCCACCGCGAGACGCGGCTCTTCCTCGTGCTCTGGCCCGCCTTCGCCTACGGCGCCTGGACCGTCTTCGTGAGCCGCTACGGCGAAGCGACCTTCTCCGGGCTCGTGCCCGTGGCCGTCGCCGTCGCGACGCTCTGCCGCGACGTCGAGGAGAGCGACCGGGCCTGGTGGCCCGAGCTGGTCATCGTGGGGCTGCTCGCGGCGCTCGTCGTCCGGGACTACGCGCTCTATCCGGACAGCCCGCTCCGGGGCCTCGACCTCGAGGGGCTGAGCGTGCCGGACAAGGACGTCTTCAACCCGGCGAAGGCCTGGGGCGGGCTGATGGGCTTCGTGATTGCCGCGATGGCTCTCGGCTTCGCGAGCCAGCCGGGGACGCGCTTCGGGTGGCCGCCCATCCGCTCCTTCCTCCGGGCGCAGTGGGCGCGCGGCGGCGGACACCGCGCGTGGGTGACGCTGGCCGGCGTGCTCTGCGGCGGCACGCTCCTCGCGGGCCTCGCGGCCTTCGCGGCGCCGGACTCGCTCGGGCTGACGACCTTCGGCATTCGCCTGCTACGCGTCCTCTTCTTCCTGACGCCCACCGTGATCCTCGTGGTGGCGCTCATCCCGAACGCGCTCGCGCTCGGCGGCCGGCTGGGGCGGCATCGGCTGGCGCCACTCGTCCTCGGGGGGCTCCTCTTCGGCGCCTACACGGCCTTCGGCTTCCAGCCCGCGCTGAGCCAGCACTTCTCGCCGCGCCTCGTTTACGACCGCTACAACGATCTGCGCGCCGGGGACGCGACGCTCTTCGAGTACCGCTCCGGTGGGCGCGCCGCGCGCTACTACGCCGAGGGCGAAGTCGAAGAGGTGAAGACCACGGGCGAGCTCATGGGCAAGCTCCAGGACGACGCGCGCGTCTGGGCCATCATCCCGACGGACGAGCTCCCGGCCCTCGACCGCACCTTCCGTCAGCGCACGCGCGATCACCTCTTCGTGGCGGATGCGCGCTCGGCGCGGCTGACCCTGATCACGAACCAGCCCATCGAGGGGCGCGAGAACGAGAACTTCCTCGCGGACGTGGTCCTGAAGGAGCTCCCGGAGGTGGACCACGCGGTGGGTGGCGTCTTCGAGGGCAAGATCGAGCTCGCGGGCTACGACCTCGAGCTGCCGCAGGAGGGCTACATCGGCGCCGGGCAGCGCTTCGCGGTCACGTGGTACTGGCGCGTGCTGCAGCGCGTTTCCGGCAGCTACAAGATCTTCCTGCACGTCGACGGCGCCGGGAACCGCATGAACGGCGATCACGACCCCGCGGACGACCGCTACCCGGTGCGCTACTGGGAGCCGGGCGACGTCATCGTCGACCGGCAGGAGCTGACGGTGCCGGCGAACTACCGACCGGGCATCTACACGTTCTGGATCGGCTTCTACGCGGGCCAGAACCGTCTCTCGATCACCGAGGGCGAAAAGGACGACGCCGACCGCCTGGCGGCGGGGCGCCTCGAGGTTCGCTGACGAGCCATGGGCACGCGCCCGCCCGTCCGGTGGGCGTGCTCGACGCGGGCAGGGGCACGGGCACGGGCACTGAGCGGGGCTCAGTCGATGGGCTGGTGTGCCATCAGCTCGCTGGCCAGGGGCTCGTCGCTCGTGAGCAGCGCGCCCGAGACGGCGCGGCTCAAGGCGCGCTCGAGGTCCGCCTCGTCGCGGTCGAGGGCGTCCTCGACCCAGCTCTCGTCCACGTAGAGGACCTTCCGCTGCACTCCGCGAGGGAGCGCCGGCGGCCGCGCGCGGAGCGCCCGCTCGAGGCGCATCCGGTCCCGGTCGTCGATGGCGATGAAGTCGATGGCCATGCCCGCGGGCGGATCGCCGTCGCGCCGAAAGTCGTCCGCGCGGTTCACCACGCCCACGGCGTGCACCGGCAGGTCGTCGCCCGGGGGCAGGAGCTCCATCACGAGCTGGGTCCCCTGCTCGAGGGGCAGATCCGTGCGCACCCACGCTCCGGTGGCCGAGAGCTCGAGGGCTCGCAGCGGCACGGCCTCGTCCCACAGGTGGCACATGGCGAGGCACGAGACGTCCACGGCGTGCCGGGAGGCGCGGCGCCGCGGGGCGCTCGGGTCGAAGGGGACGAAGGTCGCGGAGGGGTGCAGGGGGGAGCTCAGCATGCGGGTCTCTCGTGAGGCGATTTGCCTACATCCTCGTACATGCCGATCGCGGACCCAATTTTTCGGCGACGCGGCGTGGAGACGCACTCCGCGAAGGGGGCGACTCCGCCCGTCGAGTAGCCTCGCGCCATGCGTTCGTCGCGTCCGCTCTGGCTACCGCGCAGGTGCCGCGCCGCGCTCCTGGTCCTGGTGGCCTGCGCGGCGCCTCCCGTCGCGGCGCCCGCGCCGCCCCAGCCTGCCGCGTCGCAGCGCACGCCGGGGCCCTGGACGCCCGCCATCGACGCCCCCGTCGTCGACCTCTCCGGCAAGGTGAGCGACGCCGCGGAAGAACGCCTCGGCCGAGCGCTCCGGGCGCATCGGGACGCCACGGGGGTTCAGATCGCGGTGCTCCTCATCGACACGCTCGGCGGCGAGCCCATCGAGGACTTCTCCCTGCGCGTCGCCGAGGCCTGGGGCGGCGGAAGCGCCGGGCGCGACGACGGGATGCTCGTGACCTTCGCAGCGAGCGACCGGCGCATGCGCATCGAGGTGGGTTACGGCCTGGAGGCCCAGGTTCCAGACCGCCTGGCCAAGCAAATCCTGGACGACGCCAAGCCCGACTTGAGAGTCGGCGACTGGGACGCCGCCGTGGAAGAGGTGGCGGCCGCGCTGCGAACGCAGACCGCGGAGGGCGCGCCCGCGCCCGGCGCGTACGTGCCGCGCGCAGAGCGGGAAGCGCGCGCGCGCACCTGGATGGTCTTGACCGCCCTCCTCTTCGTCATCCTGGCCGTGGTCGCCGGCTTCGCCACCGGACTGGGCTTTCGCGAGGGCGTGCCCATGGGCGCCGGGCGGCGCTGGCTCCTGCGTCTCGCGCTGCCCGCGACGCTCCTGGCGCTGCTCGCCGCGGTGCTGGCCTTCGGCTTCACGCGGTGGGCGCTCGCGCCGGCCGTGGTCTTCGGCGCCTACGGCATCCCCTATGGCCGGGACGAGGAGCGGCAGCGCATGGCGCTCATCTTCTTCTCGGCCTTCGGGCTGATCATGGGCGGCGCCCCGGCGCTCGGACTGGGCGCCGTGGACGGGGGCGCCGAGGTAGCGCTCGGCATCCTCGCGGGCATGGGCGCTCTCCTGGGTCTGATGGGCCTCGCGTCGAGCAAGGCCGGGAGCGGGGGGAGCAGCTACTCGAGCGGCAGCTACGGCAGCTCGAGCACGTCCACGTGGTCGTCGAGCAGCTCCTCGAGCAGCAGCACCTCGTCCAGCAGCAGCGCGTCCTCGAGCAGCTACTCCGGCGGCGGCGGCTCCTACGGCGGCGGCGGCGCCAGCTCGAGCTGGTAGCGCTCAGAGGGCGAGCGCGGCGTCCTCGAGCACGTAGCGGCCGCCCTCGAAGCGACCGCGCCGAGCCGAGGCCGCGTCCGGCCCCACCTCGTAGAGCCAGAGCCCTTCCCCGTGGGCCTGCGTGCTGCTCCCCGCGCTGAAGAGGGGCACCGGGCACTCGGGCACGCGCACGGTGTAGCAACGGTGCACGTGACCGTGGATGACGGCCCCGCGCCCGAGCCCCGCGCAGGCCGCGAGGAAGGCGTCGGCGTTGTCGAGGCCGTGGCTTCGCGAGTCCGGCTCGCCGCTCCAGAGCCGCGGCGCGTAGTGCGTCATCACGAAGACGAAGCGTTCGCTCACCCGGGCGTCGGCGAGGACCCGGCGGAGCGCATCGAGCTGCACGTCGGGGATGCGCCCGCTCGAGCGGGTGATGGGCGGGTTCGGTCGGGCGCTGTTCACGCCGACCACGGCCACGTGGTCTCCGAGCAGGCGCACGTGGGGATAGGGCCCATCGACGGCGTGCTCGGGCAGGTCGCTCGCCATGAGCGTGCCGAACTCGCGCTCGAAGACCCCGAGCGCGTCCGGCAGATAGACGTCGTGATTGCCCGGGACCGTACTGAAGGCGGGGCTCGCCGCGACCAGCGGCTCCATGGCGGCGCGCGCGAAGGCGATCTCCCGCGGCGTGCCCAGCGCTGTGTAGTCGCCGCTGCAGAGGACCGCGTCGACGCCTTCGTCCCGGGCGAGCTCGGCGAGCAGAGGGATCTTTGCGGCCGCGTCCGCGAAGTGACGGCGCCGCTTGAGGCGGAGGTTCAGGTAGCCGGCGAAGCGCTTGTTCGCGAAAAGGCGCCGCGGCACGCCCGCGAACCCGTCTTCGAGGTGCACGTCACTGACGTGGAGCAGCTTCACGCGCCGTTCCTCACGGCCACGTCGCCGGCAGGCCGAGGCCGGCGGCCTCGGGGAAGCCCTGGCGCACGTTCAGCGCCTGCACGGCCGCGCCCGCAGCGCCCTTCATGAGGTTGTCGATGGCGGCGAAGGCGACGAGGCGGCCGGCCCGCGCGTCGTGGTGGTAGCTGAGCTGCGCCCGGTTCGAGCCGCGCACCCAAAGCGTGTCCGGGTGCACGCCGGGGTCGCGCACGACGACGCTCGGAGAGCCGGCGTAGAGCGCGCGCGCGGCCTCGGTCGCGCGCGCCGCGTCCGTCCCCTCGCTCATCGCGTAGCAGGTCGCGAGGATGCCGCGGTTCATGGGAACGAGATGCGGCACGAATGTGAGCCGGAGCGCCTCCCCCGCGAGCAAGCCGAGCTCCTGCTCGATCTCCGGGGTGTGCCGGTGCAGGCCGGCGGCCTTGTAGGCGCGGGTGCCCTCCCCCGTCTCCGGGAAGTGGGTGCTCGCCTTGGGCACGCGGCCGGCGCCGCTGACGCCGGTCTTGATATCGCAGACGAGGCCCTCCGTGGCGACGAGGCGCTCCTTCATCAGCGGCGCGAGGGCGAGGATGCTCGCCGTTGCGTTGCAGCCCGGGACGGCGATGAGCTCGGCGCCGGGGAGCTCCTCCCGGTGGAGCTCGCTGAGCCCGTAGACCCCTTCGCCGAAGCGCTCGGGCGCGAGGTGCGCGCCGTACCACTCGGCGTAGACCGCCGGGTCACGGAGCCGGAAGTCCGCGCTCAGGTCCAGGACCGGGAGCCCCCGGTCCCGGAGCTCCGAGACGATGCCCGCGCTCGCGCCGTGGGGCAGCCCGCAAAAGGCCACGTCGGCGGCGTCGGCCACGGAGTCGGCGTCGAAGGCCTGCACCGTCCCGAGCCCCAGCCCGGCGAGGCTCGGCAGCACGTCCTCGACCGGCAGCCCGGCCTTGCTGTGCCCGACCAGCGGCCCGACCTCCAGCTCCGGATGCGCGAGGCAGAGCCGCACGAGCTCGGCCCCCGTGTAGCCGGTGGCCCCGACGATGGCGACGCGAAGGGACATGCGCCGGAAGCTAGTGTCCCGCGTCCCCCCTCACCACTCGAACGCGGGGCCTGACTCAGCGGAAGGCGCCGCTCGACTCGGGTCCACCGCCGGCAGCCCTGACGAGAAGCGCCAAGCCCGCATCGAGCTCGCGAGCCCCGGGTCCGCCGGCGAAGGCGATCTCGAGGCTACGCTCCTCGGCGATGATCTCAGCGCTCCCCAGCGTCGGCAGAAAGCGACCCACCACGCGGAGAACATCGGGCGGCCACGCGCCCTTGGCGGCACCCTCCACGACGGTGGCGCGGAAGGGCGGCCAGCCGTGAGGCACCTCGGCACGCAAACGCCAGTGGCGGTGCACGTGCACCAGTGAGGCGACCGTTTCGTTTCGGCGGAGGGTGGCGTGGGGCACCTCCCGGGATCCGGTGGGCCACGTCACTTCGCCTTCGGGCATGGCGTCCGCGGCCTCGAGCGGGCCGAGGCCGGCCGAGACGAATCCGGCCAATGCGTCGATGAGCCGGTCAACGGTCCGCGGGTCGATCTCGCCGTCCCAGACGGCGGTCACCGTTCGACCGTCGCTCCGAACGGACTCCCCGAAGAGCTCGACGATCTCGGGCGAGAAGGACTTGCGAAGGATCCAGTGGGACGTGGGCGGGAAGGCCAACACGCGCAGCGGCGGATCGAGCCCTGGCTGTTCGACGAAGAGTGGGTCGGCTTCGCGCACCCAGGATGGGGCACCGCGCACAGCTCCGACGACGAGCTCAGGCCCGGCCCCATGGGGCCAGTCGGCGCACAAGATCAGGCGCCGGCGCTTGCCGTCTGGGCGCGCGACGACCCGGGCACGACCGCGGACCCCTCCGTTCGGGCTCAGTAGGCGCAGCGCATCCTCCGTCGCGGACCACGTCTCCTCGAAGGCCGACGGGCGACGCGGCAGCAGGGAGCTGACGATGAAACCGCCCACGCCGGTGACGACGATAGAGACGACCGCCTGCGTGAGCAGCGACAGCCAAGGGTCCACGCACGCAATAGGGCGCGGCGCATGACGCTTTGCAAGGGCGAGCACCGCGCACCTCCGGCGCGGCGCACGTCGCCCGGCGCGTCACGTCACTGCGTCGGAACCCAGAAACGCAGCACGTCGGGCTTGCCCGCGCGGGCCTCCCGTTCGAACGCCCGTCCGCCGTGGCGGCGGATCACCGCGATGGACCCGTCGTTGGTCGCGTCGCAGGTCACCAGGGCGCGCTCGATGCCGAGGCGCGCGCACACGTCGAGGCCGCCGCGCAGGAGCGCCGTGCCGTGGCCGCGTCGCCGGGCCGACGGGCGAACGGCGTAGCCCACGTGGCCGCCTACGAAGCGAAGGCAGGCGGTCAGCTCGTGGCGGACGTTCACCACGCCCGTGAGCTCGCCCTCGACCTCCAGGAAGCGCGTGGTGCAGGCCACCTGCCCGCCCTCGAGCCCTTCGCCGCGCTCCCAGCCGCTCACGACCTCGACGCGCCGCGCGTGCGACCAGGCGAGGTCGGCGAACCACCCCGGCATGTGCGCCTCACCGGCCGCGTCGAAATCGGCCTCGAAGGCGCGAAGGGCCTGCTCGTGGTGCAGGCCGAGAGCAACGAGGGGCACGGCCCGATCTTATCGGCCGGCGCCCGCGCCGCCACGCCGCGCACAAAAGCGAAGAAGCCGCGACCCGAACGGTCGCGGCTTCCGCCTGAGAAGACTGAGGCTGGTGCTCAGCGCTTCGAGTACTGGAACTTCTTGCGCGCGCCCGGCTGACCGGGCTTCTTGCGCTCCTTCTTTCGCGCGTCGCGGGTGAGGTAGCCCTCGCGCTTGAGGGAGCCGCGCACCTCGGGGTTCCAACTGAGGAGCGCGCGGCTGATGCCGTGACGCACGGCCTCGGCCTGCGCGGCGACGCCGCCGCCGTGCACGTTGACCTCGATGTCGAACTGACCGTGCTTCTCCAGCGTCACGAGCGGCTGCTCGATGATCATGCGGAGCACGTCCCGGGGGAAGTAGTCCTCGAAGGAGCGGTCGTTGATCGTGACCGTACCGCCGCCCTCCTTGAGGAAGACGCGTGCGACGGCGTTCTTGCGCTTGCCGGTGCCGTAGTGCCGGCCGTGAACCACGTGGGGTCGGGACATCGCGAGGTCTCTCAGAACGTCAGGGGCTGGGGCTTCTGCGCGGCGTGCGGATGCGTCTCGCCGGCGTAGACCTTGAGGTGCTTGAGGGCGCGGCGGCCCGGGGTCGTCTTGGGCAGCATGCCCTTCACGGCCTTCTCGATGATGAAGGCCGGGCGGCGCTGGATGAGATCCTCGTAGCGCTCGGCCTTGATGCCGCCGGGGTAGCCGGAGTGGTGGAACCACTTCTTCTGGTGGAGCTTCCGCCCGGTGAGGCGGACCTTCTCGGCGTTGATCACGACGACGAAATCGCCGGTGTCGGCGTGCGGCGTGTAGCTGGGCTTGTTCTTGCCGCGAAGCACGGAGGCCACCTGCGAGGCGAGGCGCCCGAGGGGCACGTTCGTCGCGTCGACCACGTACCAGGAGCGGTCGGCGTCCAGGGCAGAAACGCTTTGCGTACGCATGAGAAAGGGCTCGGTTCGAAGAGGCTGAGAGGGGAAGGGGGCCGGCGCGCCGAGGCCCGGGGCCCCGCGGCAAGCTGGACGGTCCGCCCGCCGCGAAAGGGCGCATGGGTTAGCTGCCGCCCCCGGGCCTGTCAAGCGACGCCGGAGCGCCGCGCATCAGTCCAAAAAGCGCTGAATCTGCGCCTCCACGGGGCCCAGGTCGTCCCCGTTCTCCACGTCGGGCGCCCGGCTCAACGTCTCGCCGGCGCCGAAGCTCACGAGACCATGGTCCTTGAAGGCGCGGAGCGCGTTTTCGAGCTTCGGCTTGCTCAGGGACTCCCGGAGCTCGAGCTCGCCCGCGAGGTACATGCGCTGGCCGAGCGAGAGGGCCTGCTTGAGCCACTCCTTTCGCTTCGGCGCCGCGTCGGCGTCGTCGAGCACGGGCCGCAGCGCCCGGGCCGCCAGCAGATAGGCCTCGAAGTAGCTCCGGAGCATCGCCGCGTAGGTGCCGATGACGCGGCCGCGGCCACCCTCGGCGGGGCGCACGTGATCCGCGAGGCGCTCGAGCTCCCGGGCCTCCAGCATGCCGGCGAGGGCGTCGCCGAAGATGGTCTCGAAGGGCGCGTCGGCACGGTACATGAACTCGTACTTGAAGAGCCGGCTGAGGCCGCGGACGCGCTCCCGGAGCGCCGCCGTCGAGAGCGTGCGCGACTCCTCGGCGAGGAGCGCCGACGCGATGAGCGCGCTCGGAACGAAGAAGTGGAGCGTCGAGCTCATCGCGTATTCGAGGGCGATGCGGCGCGGATCCGGGACGCGATAGATGGCGTCCGCCGCGTCCTTGGCGCTCGCCTCGTGGCGGCGCACCAGCCCGCCGTCGACGAAGAGCGCCACGGCGCTCTCGAGCGTCTCGGCGCGCAGGCGCCCCTCCGCGTCCTGGATGGGCGACGCGATGCGCGCCCCGAAGCGCTCCAAGCTCGCGAGGAGCTGCGACGCCCGCGCGTAGAGCTGGCGCTCCCCGATGCCCCGGCGCCGATGCACGAGGAGCGCCGTCGCCGCCAGCGCCGCCGGCGTGACCACGGTGACCCGGTCGATCTGATAGGTGACGCGGTGCGCGAGGTTCTGGACGAGCACGCGCCGCTCCCGCGCCGTGAGCGCCGCGCGCTCCTTCACGTTCCCCTCCTCGTCGGTCAGCGCCCGCTCGAGGAGCCGGTCGAAGCTCATGACGGCCCCGAACTGCACGTAGAGGCGCCCATATTTGCTCCGGAGCACGTTGCTCGTGCGGAGGAGCCCGAGGGCGCTCTCCCGCTCCTTCTCCCCACCGCCGAGCTCGCGCACGTAGCTGCGCTCCTCGATGACGCGCTCGTAGCCGATGGAGATGGGTACGAAGGCCACCTTCTTGAGCGGGAGCTTGAGCGCCGCGTCGATGACCATGGAGAGCAGCCCGTACTTCGGCGCGAGGAGCTTGCCCGTACGGGAGCGGCCGCCCTCGATGAAGAACTCGATGGGGAAGCCCTCGACCAGCAGCTTCCGGAGATAGGCGTCGACGAGCGCGGGGTAGAGCTTGTCACCCCGGAAGGAGCGACGGATGAAGAAGGCGCCCCCGCGGCGCAGGAACCAGCCCACGGGCCAGAAGCTCAGGTTCTCGCCGGCCGCGATGAGCGGCGCGGCGAGCGCGCGCTTGTAGAGCACGTAGCTCAGGACGAGGTAGTCGACGTGGCTCTTGTGGCTCGGAAGGAAGACGAGCGTGTGCTCGCGCGCCGCCTGCCGAACGCGCTCGATGCCCCGCTCGTCGACGACGATGCCGTCGTAGATGCGGCCGAAGACGCCGTCGAGCACGCGCTCCAGCACGGCGAGCATGCCCTGGCGCTGGTCCGCCTGGAGCTTCCGCAGCTGCTTCCGCGCGTCGCGCTCGACCCGGTGGAGCGGGCGCTTCTTCTTCTTGGCGACGCTGCGGAGCACCTCGCGAACGCGCGGGCTCCGGAGCAGCTCGTCCTGAAGGCGCGCCGTCGTCTTCGTCGAGGGGCCCAGCACCAGGCGTCGCTCGCGCTCCATGCGCGCGAGCAGCGCGAAGCGAATCTTGTCGGCCGCCTCGCCGTCGCCGAGCTGCGGGTTTTCGGCGAGGAAGGCCCGGAGGTCGAAGGGCTGGCTGCTCCTCAGGAGCGCGTTCCGGTAGTTCGCCAGAAACTGGAAGAAGACCCGGATGCGCCCGGGCCAGTCGGCGGGGCCGAAGAAGAGGTCGAGGAGGCCCTTTCGCTTCTCCGGCGGCCGCTTCGACCAGACGAAGGTCTGAGGCACGAGCAGGATCGGCTGGTCCTGGCTTCGCTGCTGCGCGATGAGCGCCGGGAGCAGGTCGTCGCGGAGCGCGCTGCCCTTGCCGCGGGCGGTTCGCCGTACCGTGCGCGGCGGCCGGCGAAGGAAGAGGAGCGAGGCGTAGCCCTCCCCCGTCACCTTTCGGAGCAGCTCCGGGTCCGGCGTCTGGCGCCGAAGCAGCCGGTTGCGACCCTTGAAGAAGGGCTCGAGCACGCCGATGCCCAGGTCGCTCACGAAGCGGGGCAGCGGAAGCTCGAAGCGCTTCGTGAAGAAGTCGAGGCAGAGGAAGTCGAGCACGCTCTGGGAGCGCATCACGTACACGACGGTGCCGCGGCCGGCGGAGGCCCGTACGTGCTCGCTCCAGGCGTCGTCGACGCGGATGTGGGAGAAGAAGCGCCGATAGATCCACCGCAGCATCGCGTTGGGCCCGTAGGCGGGGCGGCGCACGTCCACCGGCGCGGTGTCGCCAGAGGGCTCCGCGGCCTCCGTCAGCGGCGCACGCGGGGGCTCCGCCTCGGGCGGACGGGAGATCTCCCTGTGCTGCGCCGGCTCGCCCATCGACCCATCTGAATAACAGACGTCCGGCGAAAGCCCCTAGAACGAAGGCGCCAACGGTCGCGACGTCTGGACGGCGCCCGCGCGCCGTGCATCGACGCCCGGCTTCCCGCGCGGGCCGGGGCGCCCTACATCGCGCCCATGAGAACGACGCCCGAAGTCGTCGCCCCCGCACGCGGGGACCGCGCCTACTTCCTCGCCATCGCCGTCGCCTCCGCGGCGGCGCTCGCCCTGCTGAGCTGGCTGATACTGCTGCGCAAGGGCGACGCGAGCCTCGACGTGGACCTTCGCTTCATGCCCGCGGTGAACGCGGGGCTGAACGCCACGGCGGCGACGCTCCTGACGCTCGGCTGGCTCGCGATTCGCCAGCAGCGGACGGCGCTCCACCGGCGCCTCATGGTGAGCGCCTTCGCCGCCTCGGCGCTCTTCTTGGTGGGCTACCTGGCCTATCACTACGTGCACGGGGACACGAAGTACGTGGGGCCCTACCGCGGCGCCTACCTCGCGCTCCTGGCGAGCCACGTGCTCCTGTCGATTCCCGTCGTGCCGATGGCGCTCCTGGCGTTCTACTTCGCCTGGCGGAAGCGCTTCACGGCCCACAAGCGGGTCACGCGCTTCCTCGCGCCCATCTGGCTCTACGTCAGCGTGACGGGCGTGCTCGTCTACTTCGTGCTCCGCGGGTCCGCGCCCGCGGTCCCCTGAGCCGGCGTCACTCGCCGCAATTACTGATGCCGGCGATCTCCGACGAACAGCTGGAAATGATCGTGACGTCGTCCGGAACCGCGCAGGACGAACCTTGGAGGTCCGCGATACAGCTCAGGAGCGCCTCATAGGCCGGCACGCAGTCGTCGCCGTAGTAAGCATAGTACGCTTCGTATCCGACCACGCATTCGCCGATGGAGTCGTAGTCGGCCGCGAAGTCGGCGGGCTCGCACCGCTGGAAGGAGCGGCAGGCGCGCTCGAAGCCGTTGCCGGGGTCGCCCCCCCCATCACCGCCGCAGCCGTCGAGGCCTCCAAGGACGAGAGCGGCGGCGGAAACACGCGGAATCAAGCGACGAGTAACGATCATGCTGGGGACCCTAACGGATCCGGTCCCCCGCCGTCTTCGCTTTCTCTCCGGAGGCTTCTCGACGACGTCCTAGGCCGTCCGCAGCCGCCGGAGCGCGAGCGCCCCTTCGACCAGCATCCAGAGCCCGAGGCCGAGGAGGAGCGCCGAGAGCCCCGCGAGGAGCAGGTTGCCCGAGGCGAGGAAGGTCCGGAGCTTCACGACGAGGGCGACGAGGGCGACCGTGGTCACGAGGGCCATGGGCACGAGGAGCGGCGCGACGGGGCGCTTCTTGCCGGCAACCCAGAGCGCGAGCACCAGCAGCGTGAGCGCCGCGAGGAGCTGATTGCTCGCGCCGAAGATGGGCCAGAGCACCCAGCCGACCTGCTTGGAGACGCCGCTCGCGTCGGTGGTCTCGGCGAAGGCGAGGAGCGCCGCGGGGAAGACGGCGAGCGCGGTGCCGAGCTCGGGGCGCTTCAACGCGGGCACGGAGATGGCCTCGCCGAGCTCCGCCACGAGGAAGCGCTGGATGCGCGTCGCCGTGTCGAGCGTCGTGGCGGCGAAGCTGATGACGAGCACGGCCATCACGGTGCGGGCGAGCGCCGTCGGGAGCCCGAGCGCCTCGAGGAAGGCGCCGCCGCCGAGCACGAAGGCGGCCGCCTTGTTCGCCCCGGCGTGGGCCCAGCTGTCGTAGTAGACGTGCCAGCCGAGGTCCTCGACGGGGCCTTGCCCCGGGAGCGCGCAGGCGCCGACGAGGCCGATGCCGGCGACGGCCGCGAGCGTGCTCGCGAGGGCCAAGGTGCCTTCGCCGAGCATCGCGCCGTAGCCCACGAGGCGAGCGTCGCGGAGCCGGTCGAGCTGCTTCGAGCTGGTGCCCGAGCTCACGAGCCCGTGAAAGCCGCTGATGGCGCCGCAGGCGATGGTCACGAAGAGGATGGGCACGATGGGCGGCGCGTCGTCGCCGGGCGTGCGGAAGGCCGGCGCGTCGAAGTCCGGATGCGCGACGAGGAGCCCGAGGTAGAGCGCGCCGAGACCCACGAAGAGCTGGTGCGAGTTGATGTAGTCGCGGGGCTGCAGCAGGAGCCATACGGGCAGGAGGCTCGCGACGGCGGCGTAGACCAGCAGCACCACGACCCACACGTTCCGCGCGAGGCCCGGGTCGCCGAGCATGGCGCCGAGGTCGAAGGGCGCCTTCGTGCCCACCCAGACGAAGACGTAGAGCAGGACCAGCGCGACGAGGCTGGGCACGAGGTGGCTGGCTTTGCCCCGGCGGATGGCGAGGCCGATGGCGACGGCGATCACGACCTCGATCCAAATGGGCAGCACGCTCGCGGGCTGCGCCACGAAGAGGCCGGCGATGGCCATGGCGAAGACGGCCAGCACGAGCCACACGAGCACCACGACGAAGCACAAGAAGAGCAGCCGCGCGCGGCCGCTGACGACTCGCGCGGCGACGGCGGCGATGGACTGCCCGCCCTCCTTCACGCTGACGACGAGCGCCCCGAAGTCGTGCACCGCGCCGAGGAAGATGGTCCCCAGCACCACCCAGGCGAGCGCCGGGGCCCAGCCCCAATAGGCGGCGACGCAGGGGCCGATGATGGGCGCCGCGCCGGCGACGGAGGTGAAGTGGTGGCCGAAGAGCACGGGCTTCGGCGTCGGCACGAAGTCGACGCCGTCGTCCTGGGCATGCGCCGGAGTGACCAGCGCGTCGCCGTCGCCGTAGACGCGCTCTCCGAGAAAGCGCGCGTAGGTCTTGAAGGCGATGGCGAACGCCGCGAGGACGAGGAAGGCGGCGACGGCGGCCATGCGGCGAGGCTAAACCGTGACGCCCCCGCGTCGGCACGTTTTCCTGAAGCGCGTCAGAGCACGAAGGGGAGCACGGCCTTGCGCTCGGCCGGATAGTTCTCGCCGAACTGCTCCCGGTACCAGCGGTGGTGGCTCACGGCCCGCGGGAGCAGGTTGGCCGACGTGAAGAGCGCGAAGGCCAGGCCGGGTAGAGACCAGGTCGCGAGGGCCCAGCCCCACCACATCACCGTCTCGGTGAGGTAGTTGGGGCAGCTCACGAGCTCGTAGAGTCCGCCGCGCGGGATCACGTAGCCCGTCTCGCCAGGCTTCCGGAGCGTCCGCAGCACGTGGTCCGCCCAGCGGTTGCCGACGAGCCCGGCGACGAAGAGAAGCGCCCCGATGACGAAGCGCGGGTCCGCGAGCCAGCCGGGGGCGTAGGCCGCCTGCTCCGAGCTGAGCCAGCCGCCGTTCACGTAGGAGTTCGCTACCTGGAAGATGAAGCCCCAGCCCGCGACGACCCAGGCCGTGGGCTTGCCGCTCGGCCGGATGCGCAGGGGGTAGAGGAGCGTCCGGTCGCCGTAGTGCACCAGCCAGAGCGCGGCGAGCACGAGGGGCACCAGCTCGGCGCGGCGTGGCCCGAGCGCGAAGGCCCCGACGAAGACGACGAGCGTCGGGATCTCCATCACGACCCAGGCGGCCCGTGCGGGAAGCGAAGGGCCGAAGCCGCCCTTCTGATGTCGTCCGTAGGGCGCGCGGATGAAGAGGAGCGCCAAGAGCACCATCGGCGCCATGGCCAGGATCACGAGCACGATGCCGTCGTGCAGGGGCTCTCCGCGCATGGCTGCGCGTTGTACCCGCGCGCGGGGTGAAAGGCGAAGGGCCGCACCTTCTCACGCGACATCGCTGGTGGCATCGCGGCGAGGGCGCTAGCGCCGTGGGGATGTCCTTCGACCTCGTGGTCCTCGACTTCGATGGGACCTTCACCGACGCGGAGGCCGAGGCCGGGCCCTTCATTCGCGCCTACCGGCGCGAGGCGCAGCGCTGGCTGAGCGCCCGGGGCATGGAGGCGCCGGAGCGCGCGTGGGACGCCATGCAGGCGCACGTGGAAGCTTCGCCGGAGACCTACGGGTGGAGCTGGGAAGGCCGCGTCGTCGCGCCCGGCGGGGTCGACCCCTACCTCCGGGCGTCGGTCATCATGACGGCACTCCTCGACGCGGAGGGTCTGCTGCGGGAGCCCGAGGAGCGCCGATCCCTCCTCCAGCGTCTCTACGCGGAGTGCTACCTCGCGTCGGAGACCGTCTTCCGGTCCGACGCGCGAGCCGTGGTCGAGGCGCTGCTCGCGAGCCCGCTGCACGTCGCCGTCGTCACGAACTCCTCGCCGCACGCCGTCAGCCGCAAGCTCGACACGCTCGCGCCGCGCGGTCGCGAGCAGCTGAAGGTCTTCGGCGACGCCGAGAAGTACGTGGTCACGCCGGCGGAGCCGAGCGACGCGCGCTTCGACGCCCTCCCCGAGACGGTCGCCGCGCCAGGCCTCGATCGCCCGGTCTACCTGCGCCGCGGCCGCTACTACGAGACGCTGCGGGCCCTCTGGGAGGCCGTGGGCACGGGCCCCGAACGGACGCTCGTGGCGGGCGACATCTACGAGCTCGACCTGGCGCTTCCGGCCGCGCTGGGCGCCGGGGTGCAGCTCGTCGGCAAGGCGCGGACCATGCGCTACGAGCGGGCGATGGTCAGGGCGCTCCCCCGCGGCCGCGAGGGCGAGCGGCTGAGCGACCTGCTCGCGCGCGTGGGGCTGGACGCCGGCGCGAGCGCCGCGTCCGCCTGAGCGCAGACGCATCGGTCTTGCGACCGCACGCCGCGACCGGCAGGCTGCGCCCATGCTTGGTTCGCCTTGGCGTTGCCGTCGCGTCCTGACCGGGATGGTGCTCGTGCTGGGCCTCGCGCCCCTCGACGCGGCCGGGGCACAACCCGGGGCGCTCGAGGCGAGCGCGCTGACGCCCGGCGAGGGCATCGTCTTCGACGCCGAGCAGGACCGCCTGCAGGAGCACTTCGCCGACGTGCTCGCCGCGCTGCGTTCCCGGGACGTGGGCCACCTCGACGCCGTCACGCGGGATCGGCGCGCGGCGGCGCTCGACGCCGTCGAGGCCTACGCGGCGGCCGGGGTCTTTCCGCACAACCCCGGCGTGCCGCATCCCCAAGAGGTCTTCATCGACTCGGGCGGACGCCGCTGTGCGATGGCCGAGTTGCTCTTCGTGACCGGCGCCGGGGAGGACGCCGAGGCCATCGCGGCCCGCGAGAACCTGGCGCGCATCGAGGACATGACCAGCCCGGAGCTCGATCCCTGGCTGGCGCACCACGGCCTCAGCCGCGAGGAGGCCCAGGCGATCCAGCCGGCCTACTGCGGCCGGCGCGCACGCACGCCGGACCCGGTCTGCACCCGCCGGCGGCTCTTCCTGGACGCGGGACCGGACGGCCCCGAGCCCGGCCCGGCGGGGCTCGTCCACAGCGCCTGCGTGGCCGACTGCGTCTACGGCGAGGGCCAGTGGGGCGAGGTGAGCTCCGTGGCGTGCGAGCAGCAGACCGCCGCCGAAGGTATCGGATGCCTCGAGTGCGCGCCGGACGAGACGCGCTGCAGCGGCGGGGCCTTCGGGCCCGCCGCCGCCTCGACGGCCGGCGCGTTCGCCCTGGGCCTGCTCTTCGTCGCGAGGCGCCGGACGCCGCGCCGCCCGTGAAGCGCGCCGCGTTCGCCGCCCTCGCCCTCGCCCTCGCGGCGCCCGCCCCGCTCGCTCAGGCTCAGGTCGCCAGCGAGGCGCCCCTCGCCGCGCCGAGGGACGACGCGGGCGAGAATCCCGAGGAT
>ERZ1740059.735-NODE-735-length-16827-cov-9.302528_pt1 | contig 16827 bp, 12 predicted proteins | sample MGYA00581744_ERZ1740059 | MGnify/ENA primary metagenome ERZ1740059 (study PRJEB43018, sample SAMN04849738) | marine metagenome | isolation source: floating plastic debris | place: Pacific Ocean | collected 2008-08-28 | study: EMG produced TPA metagenomics assembly... | reverse complement strand
GACCAAACCAAAATTGCTGGGTAAGGTTAGTGAGTAGTGAGTAGTGAATGGTGAAGGGTTCCCATAAGAATTTTTTTCTTCTAAAAAAATTCTTATGGGTGCCCGGTGAGTGGTAAAAATTAACCAAGGACTTAGTTTACTTGGTGCACTACTAGGGCGTGTTTTCCTGCCTCGCCGTCACCCTAAAGGGTGCGGCTACACGTACTAAATCCGCCGAAGCGGATTAGTTCAAATCAAGGTTTTGAGCCTGCGTAGGCAGGTTTTGATCCTATAGCCCCAGGCTTTAGCCTGAGGGGTTTTGGGGTTTGAAAACACGCCCTAGGCGGGGTGAGGTTAGAGTTCCTGAGGCTACTACAATAATCTACACCGAGCCGTCCTACCTGGGGACGGTTTTTGCTTGTTGTATTTCTTGTAGGGTGCAATCCTGACCTAAAAAAAATCATTACCATGGAAGATAACGTAACAAAATTTAAAATCTAAAGTCTAGAATCAAAAGTCTAAAATCTAAAATCTAAAATCTAAAATTTATATGACTTCCAAATTACCCTTACCAGAACCCCATAGCAGTAATTATTCTAGTACAGAAGAATTAGATAAGGCGATTTTCACTTTTGAAGAGATTCAGGCGGAACTTCACTATAAGCAGGCACAAAACTTACTGCATTCGATGGTTGCCAATCTCGATCTGAGTTCTGAGGAAATTCAAGGATTGGAAATGGAAATTGCCGATTTGGAAACTATGCTGACAAAGTTGGAAAGCATGGTCATACAGATTGCTGCTTTTGGTATGGTGGGAAGAGGCAAGTCTTCTTTACTAAATGCAATGGTTGGACAAGAGGTTTTTGAAACTGGACCTTTGCATGGTGTAACTCGCGATGCACAAACAGTTAATTGGACTATTAATGAAGAAACTGTGGGTGAGTCTCAACGTGCTTTAAGAGCTACTTTCGAGGGTGGTAGCGGACAATCTCAAGTGCAGTTGATTGATACCCCCGGATTGGATGAAGTTGATGGAGAAACTCGAACTGCATTAGCCGAACAAATTGCACAACAAGCCGATTTAATTTTGTTCGTGATTTCTGGGGATATGACTAAATTGGAACATGAAGCTCTTTCTCAGTTACGAGAAGCGCGTAAACCAATTTTATTAGTATTCAATAAAGTAGATCAATATCCCAAAGCTGACCGAATTGCAGTTTACGAAAAGATTCGCTCGGAGCGAGTACGGGAATTACTTTCACCAGATGAAATTGTCACTGCTGCTGCTTCACCGTTGGTGAGAACAATGGTTCGTCGGCACGATGGTGAGTCTAGCGTGCAGTTACGTAAGGCGAAACCCCAAGTAGAGGAACTAAAACTAAAAATATTGGAGATTCTCCACCGCGAAGGTAAAGCTTTGGTTGCTCTTAATACTATGCTTTATGCTGACGAGGTGAACGACCAATTGGTGCAGCGTAAACTGGAATTGCGTGAAACTGCGGCTTCGCAATTGATTTGGAAGTTCGTAATTACTAAAGCTCTAGCTGTTGCTCTTAACCCAGTAACTGTAGTCGATATTATCAGTGCTGCTACGATCGATGTTTTCTTAATTTTGGGCTTATCCAAACTTTATGGCATTCCCATGACGGAAGCTGGTGCGATCAAATTGCTACAAAAAATCGCCCTCAGTATGGGCGGCATTAGTGCCAGCGAACTGCTAGCAAATTTGGGTTTGGGTTCTTTAAAAACTTTACTTGGTATTTCTGCACCAGCTACCGGCGGGGCAACCCTCGGTCCTTATGTATCAGTTGCACTTACTCAAGCCGGTGTAGCTGGTGTTTCTTCTTATGGTATTGGGCAAGTCACTAAAGCATATTTACGAGCCGGAGCGACTTGGGGCCCCGATGGACCAAAAGTAGTAATTGGTAAAATTTTAGCTAATCTTGATGAGTCTTCAATTCTGAATCGGATCAAAAGTGAATTGCAAATCAAGCTCAAAAAAAGTGTGAAGTATCAAGGATGAAGGATGAAAATATTGATTTCACACTTCATACTTCATACTTCATATTACTTAATCTTTTTTAGCCTTTACTCTTAAAGGAGTTTAGCCATTCTTGTACTTGAGTTTTAGCAATATCGCGAGAGCCAAGTCCGAAAGAAAGGGCGATCGCAACAGCTAAAGCACCCAATAACAAACCAAAGGCTAAGTTAACGATATCTGGAGCAACGCCAATTTGTTGCAATGCCATGGCTGAAACTAAAACAATGATGGCTATTCTGGCTACTTGACCTAAAATTCTAGCTTGAGCATTACCGGAACTGGTAATGATGCTGAATGCTAGGTTTGCCAGGAATAAACCTGCTGCAAATACTACCAATCCAGATAAAATTCGTCCCAATATAATCACAATACCTGTCACCAGTGCTGTCAAAGCTGGAATATTCAGGATATTAATCGCCGCAACAGCAGCAAATAGCATAATGCCGATAAAGACAATAATGCCGACAATTTCTGATGGGGTGCGAGATGTTGGTGAAGGAACTTCTCCTTCTGATGTAACTGTTGTTCTTGTAACTGGTGTGGGTAAACCCAAGATAGAAAAGATGTTATTGAAGCCTATGCTTGTGAGGATGCTAGTAACTAGCTCTGATAAAAAGCGTCCTAAGAAGTAAGCAACGGTTAAAATTGCCCCTGCAGTGAAGATTAAAGGTATAGCATTGAGAACCTGTTGCAGCATTGCAATTGCAGGTACCGAGATAGCCTCAATTTGCAAGGTTTGAAGCGCTGCGATCGCCACAGGAATCACAACTAAAACGTAGACAATCGTACCTAGAATCGAAGATAAAGACTGTCCAGCCGTGGAAGTTTGGGAGAGTCCAAACCGACTTCCTACATGATCGATACCGGTTGTAGAAAGCAGGTTAGTTACAATCCGACGAATGATATTAGCCGCAAACCAGCCAACTGCGCCGATAATTACTGCTCCTAATATATTCGGCAGAATCGCCAAAATTTCCGTTACTAACGCTTCTACTGGTGCAAGGGCTTGTTGCAAGCCTAGACTATCTAGTACTGGCATCAAGAATAGTAAGAAGATGAACCAGTAAAGAGCAGTACCAATAGTCTGGGAAATAGAAAGCTGATTGCTACCACCAGCTGCTGCATCTTGCTGTGTGTTTAATCGTTCGTCTACGTTTAAAGCGTTGAGAGCATTTACCGTCAACGTCTTCACAAGAGTCGCTACTAACCAAGCCACTCCCAACAGGATACCTGCTGCCAACAACTTGGGTAAGAATTCCCCAATTTGATTCAGAAAAGAATTCAGCGGCTCAGAAGCTACTTTGAGGTTTAACGTGTCTAAAACCGCAACTATAGTAATCAGCAGAATGACCCAAAAAACCAAGCCAGAAAGTAGTTTCTCTACTTGGATAGATTCATTTCCACCCGTCAATCCAGAAGCAATACGGTTATCGATGTTAGTGCGATTGAGCAGCCCTTGGACTATAGCTTTAGCTAAATAAGCAACCAGCCAGCCAATAAACAGAATGGCAACTGCACCTAGCAAGGAGGGCAATATCTCTATTACTTTTGCCAAAGCTGCTTGAGTCACATTTCCAGCTGCGCCTACTGCATCTGTTGACAACGAAGGCGACGCTTGTGCCAAAATTGTCTCCATTCTTATTGACAAATCAGCACCCGTCACTTGGGTTATATCTTGCCAAGTTGAAATCATGGTTTTCCAGTTTTAAAGTTTAGTGTTATCGCGAAAAACACCCTAGATGTAATGGTGGTTTATTGCCTGAAACAATACCACACCCTGACAACTTTGTTTGTGTTTTGCAATTTAATTTACCAGTAAATCTTACAAATAATTTATATCAAGCCTATTTTTTACTTTTTTTATTTTTATTTACTCTTTTTCCAAAAAAAACTAATTAAAATACTTGACAAATACTGAATAAGAAGTACTAAATAATACATGCATGCTGTCTAAAAGACTTTGTTCCGTTGTTTAAAGGTTTGCTAAAAACAACTTGTTTTACGCTAGTCTAAGTGCGGAGATTAGATTAAAAACTTAAAATGCCCCATAAAGAAGTTTTTGAGCAATCAGTTGAAATTAATGCTACATCCGCAGTAGTAGAACAATGTATCACAGACCGTGTTTTAATGCATCGATGGTTAAATCCCGCTTTGTGCTGCGAACCAATTGGGGATTGGAGTACAGATGTGGGTAGTAAAAGTCGGTTTATTATTCAAATACCAGTAATAAAGCCTACATTGATTAGTACAGTTGTGCAAAGAGAACCAGGTCTGGTAGTGTGGGGTTTTGATGGTTATTTCAGAGGAAAAGACCGTTGGGAATGTCAACCAATAAATAATGCAACTCGTTTAGTTAATCGTTTTGAATTTGAAATTCCCAATCCTATAATTACTTGGGGTTTTAAAACCTTCGCCCTCAAGTTTACAAAAAACGACATGGAAGCACAGCTGCGTCGCCTTAAGTGTGTTGCAGAAAGTTTTAATTAGATGGAGTAAGTAAGTTAGGAGTTAGGGGTTAAAAGTTAGGAGCTCGCGGAGCTCGCGGAGTTAAGAGTTATTTAATATTTAATTACGGATTTTGACCCAATTTCATCAGCAAGTGCCGAATTGTAGAAGCGTCTTGAGCATCGGGGGCTTGGAGTAAATAGCTTTGTAAATCTTGGACTGCTTGATTAAAGCGTCCAATTTGATAGCATAATAAACCGCGATCGCGTAATTCTAATCTAGCACTGGGAAACAAGAGTAAAATTCGTTCAACTGCTGCTAAAGCTTTCTCTAATTCCTGTTGTTTGAGATAAATATATTTCAAATTAGTCAGCATTCTTGCTAAAAATTGCTTTTTAGTAACTGGTGCTAAAAATTCTGGCTGCAAAGTTACATTTTGCTGGTAAATTTGACTCAGGCGTTCCTGACAATCTTGAGGAAACATAATCTCGCCATTGTTAAAAGCATCGACGAAAATTTCAATTTCCGGTATATCTGGACGGATGAGAAAGTGTCCCGGCATTCCTATACCTATCATCGGAAAATCAATGCGACGGGCAATTTCTATATAAAGTAGTGCTAAAGTAATTGGAATTCCAACTCGACGTTCAATTACATCATTTAAAAAACTGTTTCTAGGGTCGTAGTAATTTTTCTTATTACCTCTAAAACCATTGTCATCATAGAGATATCTATTAATGCACTGAACAATTTTTAAGGGATATTTTTCACAAGGCAAGCGTTCTTCTAACTCCACTGACATTGTATCAAGTGCATTCAGGTATTCCTCAATATCAAGGTCAGAATATTCTTCTCGAGCAATATATAAAGCTGCCTTTGCTAAGTCAATATACTCGTCAGGCTGTTGAATCTCACGATGAAAATATTGTCGCACTGACGATAAATTCATAAATTTTAATATTGCGAAACTTCTAAGATTATTTCATTCTATAAGGATGCTTTATAGAATTGAAACGACTGCGACGAGCGGGTGAATTTTCTGAATCAATATCTAAAATGATCAGAAATTTTTTCAACCCACACAAGTACCATAAATTATCTATCTTGAGGATAGTATACACAAGTTATTTTATATGAGAAAGTAATACTCAAAAATTTAGTATCAAAGTGCAATTGGGTGAGTGTAAATTTTGTCAATAATGATTCGACCCAGGTAGACACCTCAGCAACAACCAAGCTCGCTAGATTAAATAAATGGCGGGGATTCTTTTGGGCTACTCGAACCCGTATTCTTTTTTGGTATGTGCTGATTATTACTTTTATTTTTATCGTATCGATTCCGGCGTTTCGTCTGCTATTGTTTGCCCGTGTGGATGCACGAGTTCGTAGGGAATTGGTAGAAAAGATACAGACATTTAATCGATTGATTGAAAATGAAGCAGACACTAAAGAAATAGGGCAAACAGAATCAGAAGAAATACAAACTTCAGGTTGGGTGAACGAACCGGATAGTCGCCTTGTGCGTCCAACTTCTAAGGAAGAACTGCAAGAGTTTTTTAATGCATTTTTAGCTAAACAGCTTCCGGAAGACGATACTTATTTGCTTACCTTCGTGGATGGAGAATTTTTTAAATCCAGTCCCCGAGGGCGGCCAAGAATTTTTGACAGAGATTCAAAACTAATGCGTCGTTGGGCAAAATTAGTTAAACCAGAGCAAGATGAAGAGGAATCACCGGATAGTAAAGAGGGTGGCATCATTTACATGAGTCAACCCGTAAAAATACAAGGAAAAACATTAGGAATACTTGTAGTAGCTCATACCATCAGCGGCGAGCGTCAAGAAGTGATTGAAGCGGTAAGCGTTATCATTCAAGTGAGTGCTTTGGTTATGCTTGCGGCTTTGCTCCTGTCTTGGATATCTTCGGGGAAAGTCTTGGCTCCTTTACGATCTTTTAGTACAACAGCTCGTTCTATTAGCGAATCCGATCTTAGTCAGCGCATTCCGGTGCGGGGTAAAGATGAATTAGCAGATGTGGCAACAACTTTCAACGATATGATGGACAGATTGGAAGCAACTTTCATCACTCAGCGCAATTTTATTAATGATGCGGGGCATGAATTACGAACGCCTATTACTATTATCCGGGGACATTTAGAATTAATGGGCGATGACGACCCACAAGAAATACAGGAAACTGTAACGCTGGTGCTTGACGAATTAGATAGAATGAGCCGATTTGTAGAAGATTTAATTCTACTGACAAAGGCGGAGCGCCCGGACTTTTTACAGTTAGAAACAGTTGATATTCGCAGTTTGACTGAAGAGTTATTTGCTAAAGCTCAAGCTCTAGGGCAACGCAATTGGTGTCTCGATAAAGCTGCTAAAGGAATAATCGTAGTAGATCGTCAACGGCTTACACAAGCTATAGTTAACCTTGCCCAAAATGCAACTGAGCATACAATTAGTACTGATACAATTGCAATTGGTTCTTCTATTAGTCAAGGTAATGTTAAATTTTGGGTACGCGATTCAGGAGAAGGAATTAATCAAGCCGATCAAAAAAGAATTTTTGAACGCTTTGCTCGTGCTGCCAATAGCCGTCGTCGCAGCGAAGGTGCTGGTTTAGGCTTATCTATTGTTAAGGCGATCGCAGAAGCCCATAACGGGAAAGTTACCCTTAAAAGTCAACCCGGAAAAGGTGCGACTTTTTGTATAATTTTACCAATAAACAATTAACACTCAATCTAAGGTGTGAATGCATATCAATTGATAATTACGAGTGGCGACAATTAATTGCCTGGGATGTTTTTTTCAATCTCCACATTCTCTGCCTGCCGAGGTTTCATAGATAAATTTTCTCAACCCAAGAGTATTAATTATGAGTCAAATCCTAATTGCTGAAGACGAATCTCGAATTGCTTCGTTCATTGCAAAAGGTTTGCGTGCGAATGGTTTTTTACCTACCATTGCATCAGATGCCGAACAAACTTTGAATTTGGCAGTTGGTAATAATTTTGATTTGCTTATTCTTGATTTGGGGCTTCCCGGTAAAGATGGTTTGGAAGTTTTGGAAGAAATACGGGGACAAGGAGAAAATTTAGCCATAATTATACTGACAGCCCGCGATGATATTAATGACAAAGTTGCAGGGCTTGAAGGTGGTGCTGATGACTATATGACTAAACCATTCCGATTTGAAGAATTGCTCGCACGTATAAGGTTAAGACTGCGAAATAGTCAAGTATCTGATGACAGAAAAGAGATGCTTTTGAAAGCAGGTAATGTGGTACTGGATCTACGTACTCGGAAAGCACGAGTATGTGGGGATAATATCGATTTACCAGCCCGGGAGTTTACTTTAGCAGAAACTCTTTTTCGCCACCCAGGGCAAGTCATGAGTAGAGAACAACTTTTAGATAGAGTTTGGGGATATGATTACGATCCCGGTTCAAATATTGTAGATGTTTACATTGGTTATCTACGGAAGAAGTTAGGCAGCGAATTGATTGAAACAGTCAGAGGAATGGGTTATCGCTTGCGAAAATAATATTATTTGAGAAAAGTTTTTTAAATTTTAATTAAAATCCTTACTTAATCGTCCATAAGTAATTTAAATAACTTCATTTGGGGAAAATTTTCATTAAGATTTATTCAGAAAGCATAAATACTAGGTGCATAAATGAAATGAAATTCAAAACTAAACAAAAAGCCAATATCAGTTGGTTTAAGTAAAAGTATCATTCACCGGATGGCAGGATATTTTATTTATAGAAAGATTGATATTCATCTAATTTATAATTAACGTTTGCGAATATACTTTTATCGGTTAGTTATTAATTTGATAGATTTTCGTAACTTTTAAGCTAATCGTATTCTCGATTATATATTTTTCTAGAAGCTGGTATTACTATTGTAATAGTAGGCAATCAATTGCCTGCATTTATGACTAAATTTTATCTGTAAAATTTAACTAAATATTCTGAGTAATATTTATTGACGGGAGTATTTATCCATTCTTCTCGCATTCAAGATGGGGATGTATTTATTGGGTATGTTTAAGTAGGTTTTCTAGTAAACGGAAACCTACAGAAATAGCTGGCTATTCTTGTCTGAAGAATTGATTAGGATACCTGCTTTATTTTAATTAAATTCCTGTAGTTTATACAGGTACAAATTTCGCATTCTTATTTAAAGTGCGATTCAATAATTTCTGATATGAAAACCTTTGAGTCGGTAGAGAAATAAAGAGTGAGGGAGTGAGGGAGTGAGGGAGAATTGAATGGGGTTTTTGACATGTCACTTGCTACAACGGAGTTCCGCTCCCCAACGCAGTGACTCCCCAACCAATTACTAGCACGCCAAGAGACGGTGGGGTTTTTGACCCAAATGTCTCGATAATTGATAAACCTGCATTTACCTGAAATAAGGTTTATATATTAGTTTTAAATGAGGGATTATGGGAAACATTTACTATCCCAATAAAAACTAATTTTTGTTAAATTTTTAGGAAAAGAAACTAGAGAATTAATTATACTTTAGAGAGAAATAAAAAGTGGAAAACAGAAAGTTTTTTTTTCTACCGCATAAAAGCTTCATCGCCTTACTTATCTTGACTGGTACTTTATCTTTGAGTTTGATAATTCCTACAAATGTGAAATTATCTCAACTTATTGGCATCGATAGACCAAAAGTAAAAGTTGTCAAGGCACAAGTAAACAATCAACAGCGCTTTGCAGAATTTCAAACCGCAATGGAAGGGACTTTAAACGAACAATTTAAAAAACAAAATTTACTTTCTGCTGCACCAACAAGCTTTAATGGAAAGATAATTTATGAAGTTAAACCCGCTAAAAATAAAAAAGTTATAGCATTAACTTTTGATGATGGTCCCTGGAAAAATACTACCAGACAGATACTAGATATATTGAAGAAAAATAATATCAAGGCAACATTTTTTGTCGTTGGAAATGCCCTGAGAAATAATCCTCAATTAGGAAAGCAGATAATAGCAGAAGGTCATGCTATTGCCAATCATACTTGGCACCATTGGTATCATTTCATGAATCCTCAAGTTGCTGCTTTTGAAATTGATAAAACCACAGAATTAATTTATCAAGTTACTGGTGTGAAAACAAATCTATTTCGTCCACCAGGGGGACATTTAAGTAATGGCTTGGTTGCTTACGCTAGAAATAACGGATATGCTACCTTGATGTGGTCTGCTGATTCTCGCGACTTTCAGCAACCTGCACCTGCCACGATGGTCAATACTGTGTTGAAGAATGCACGTCCGGGTGGTATTGTGTTACTACATGATGGCGGTGGCGATCGCACTAATACGGTAAAAGCTTTACCTGAGATAATTGCAAAATTGAGGCAACAGGGTTATAGCTTTGTTACCATCCCAGAACTTCTTGAAAAGTAAATTTGTTCAGATTATTAAAGTCCGATATTGGAAGAATAAAGGTAATAATGTCAAAATATACCTATATTTACTACCATTGACACTTTGTACAAAAGCTTTGAATAGATGATTGTTTTCTTCTAAAAATTTAATGTTTTTTCATGAAAATAGATGTATGATTAAAATGTGTATTATATTTAAGCTGTTATTTGATGCTTGATAAGATCTTAGTTGGAAATATTACATGATTTAAAGAATCTGAAATATTTTTATTTTAAAATATAATAAACGCATTGCTGCTAATAAATGTGATTTGCTGTTATTATAAAATATCAATAATATTAGATGAACCAAATATTAATAGTTGAAGATGAAAGTCGTCTTGCAGCTTTTCTGCAAAAAGGATTGCGAAAAAATGGTTATGTCACAGTTGTAGCGGAAGATGGAGAAAAAGCAATTGAAATAGCATTAAGTAAAGAATTTGACTTAATGCTATTAGATTTAGGGCTGCCAATTAAAGATGGTTTTACAGTCTTGGAAGAATTACGAAGCAAAGGAAAAAAGCTTCCAGTGATTGTTGTAAGTGCCCGTAGTGATGAGCAAGATAAAGCAAAAGCGAGTATTTCTGGTGCCGATGATTATATTACAAAACCCTTTCGCTTTGGGGACTTACTTTCTAGCGTCAAGGAGAATTTATTATTAGTTAAAAGCTAAAAGTTGTTCGTAATGTACCAATATAAATAGTATCGTTATCGCTGTTATGTTCTGGGTTAGTAATTACGAGTATGCCGGGGGTAATCGACACGTTATCATTAACTTTGAAACGATAGAAGGCTTCTAAATGTAGAGAAGTACCATTATCTATATATTCTTTACGATCTAATTGATATTGATTATTAATAAGCTTGGGTGGTTGTCCGATGATAATTCCACCATTACTACCTTCCTTACCTAAATCTGGAAAAGCAAAAGTAACAGCCCAGTTGGTAATACTTGCAGTTGGTTTTGAAGGCAAATCATTTGCTTTAGCATGAGTAAAGCCAAACCAACCTCCGAGAAAAAGGTTTTTATTGAGAGCAACAGAAGCTTGTAAGCCCACAGAATTAGCAGTTATAGACTCACTATTATCATTAAATGGGTCGTTAGCGCGATCGCTGCCGGTTCTAGTACTAAGATTATTGTAAGAATGAATGTAATTTAAACCAACTTTAGAGGTTTTACTAGGTTCAAAGGAAAGTTGAGCCATAGCAGCATAATCCGATTTATTTATACCAAATTCTGGCTCCGAGGCATCGTCGGCGACATATCCCAAACCAAATTCTAAATTGTCGCTAATTTTAGATTTAAAACCGATTCCAGCGCCTCCTCCTTGACGAAAGATGGGGTTACGCTGTGCAAAACGAGAGACAGCACCATCATCAGTACCATCAAAATAAGGATTAATAGAATCGCCAAAATCCTTGATATTTAATCCTTTCGCACCGATGTAAACTCGGGTTTTTTTGCCCATAGGAAAGCGATATGTTAAATCACCTAACTCTAATCTATTTTGCCTATCGCCTTGATAAGCCAAACGCGCCATATTACTTCCGGTGGCGGAGGAAAGTGGCTTTATATTACTAGTCTTGAAAGAGGTTTTCAGTCTGTCTTTACCAGTGAAAGTAGTGTTTAATTGTAACTTAGTGCGATGGCTAAAAGTGACATTAGTATCAGTTTTTTCATCATCATCAGCTTTATTTCCACTAGCAACGGCAGTAACTGCAAATATAACTTCTCCACTAAGTGTGGTTGTTGTAGAAAATACTGGAAAACTCTTTTTTCCTAATTGAGTAATTTTTTGATTAATAATATCCAACTCAGAAGCAAATTCGCTTTGTAATCTTGTCAAAGCTTCTAATTCTTCTTGAGTTGCGAAATTCGCTATTTGATTTTTTTTTAATTCATCAAGATGCTGAATAACTGAATTTAAAATAAAGGCAAATTCATAACGTTTGATTATACCCTGGCGCTGAAAAAGTTCTGGAGGATATCTTGTATCGATGTTATAACGTTTAATAAAATATTCTAGAATATGAAACTTCCACTCACTTACTTCAACATTAGATAATTCTGAAACACTTGGGATATTTCCGATCGTATCTTTCTGGATATTTTGCATATAAATAGAAGAATCGAAATTATCTTTTGTTTCTTGAGCTTGTAATTCTAGCGATAAAAATAAGGAAGTCGCAAAAAATTGCAAGCTAAATGCAAAAATACTTTTGAAACAATATGAGATTCTATGTTTTGAAGTCAATGTTTTTTTGAGAATTTGATGCACCTCATAAACAACCGACAAATATATTTTCAATTATATTATTAGCAGGTTTAGATAAGCTTTACTTGTGTATTTTCATGCTTAGTATAAATTCTAAACTGCTTCAGATAAAAATAGTATTATTCATTAGTAAAAAAAAAGACAAATAAAGGTCTGAACGTCAAATTTAAATGACGGAAATTTGGATATATTCACGATCGTAAATTACTAAGATCTTACGCCATACTCACTATCAAGTGGACATTATTGTTCTCATGCAGTTTGGGAAACTTTTTGGTTTTGATGCTGATAAAAATCCTTATACCATCGAACAAACTTTTCAATACCTTGCTCAATAGTTGTAGTGGGCTTGAATCCGACATCTCTGATTAACTCGTCAACATCTGCATAAGTACGAGGAACATCACCAGGCTGCATCGGTAAAAGATTCTTCTGGGCTGATTTACCCATTGCTTTTTCAATTACTTTAATAAACCTTAATAGCTCTACAGGTTTATTATTTCCAATATTGTAAATTTTATAGCGAGCATTAATATTTTCATTTTTATGATGTGGTTTTGGAGGGTGATGCATTACCCTAACAATCCCTTCAATTACATCATCAATATAAGTAAAATCTCGCTGCATTTTACCATAATTAAAGACATTAATCGGCTGATTCTGTTCAATCGCTCGAACAAATTTAAAATAAGCCATATCAGGTCTTCCCCAAGGGCCGTATACTGTAAAAAAGCGCAATCCTGTAATGGGTAAACTGTACAGATGACTGTAGGAATGTGCCATCAACTCGTTAGCTTTCTTAGTAGCTGCATAAAGTGAAACGGGATTATCTACGTTGTCAATGACAGAAAAGGGAATTTTGGTGTTTGCACCATAAACTGAACTAGATGAAGCAAAAACAAGATGTTGGGGTTGACTGTGACGACAGGCTTCGAGGATATTTGCAAACCCTACTAAATTAGTATCAACATATGCAAAGGGATTTTCTAATGAATAGCGCACTCCTGCTTGGGCTGCTAAATTAACGACACAATCGAAATTTTGTTCTTGAAATAGTTGTAATATTCCTTCACGATTGTTTAAATCTAGAAGTTGAAATTGGAAATTAGTATTAGGAGTTAATTCTGCCAAACGTGCTTTTTTTAAATTGACATCATAATAATCATTGAGGTTATCGATACCATAAACTTGTTTGCCATCAGCAAGTAATCTTTGTGCTAAATGATATCCAATAAAACCTGCAACTCCAGTAATTAAAATTTTCATGATGATATTCCTATTAGATAGTTGTGTCGTTATTTTTTTTTGTAGGGTGCGTCAGTGACAGCATAACGTACCCTACTAGAAAACTAAGATAATCCCGTAATATTCATTGCTTGTAATACTGGTTTATTGTGCGATATTGGATAAAAAAGAATACTGATTTCTCCTGGATTTAGTTGTAGCGATAATCGCGATTCTACTCCCAAAATTTGACTTAATGTAGTAGAAATTGTATTTGTATCTGCTATTACCAAGCCAGTATTAAGCCCATGATAATTTTGCGATCGTTTGGATATTGTTTGATGCCAAATATCAAGAAAATCCTCTCGCGATACTTGTAAATTTATTGGAGGATTAGTCTGAGATTTGATGATTGATTCTGCAATAGATTGAGTAGCAGGAATAGGATTGGTTAGACAAAAATCTAACTCAACGTTTTTGAGAAAATTAACGATTTGTTTGCTATCAGCATCTGCTTGATTCTCTGGATGATTTATAGGTAATAACAATAACCTCAAGCCATGTTTACCATTTTTTAGCTTTGGTAAAACCTCATCTAAATGCTGTGTCAGATTAACACCTACAATTTTAGCTGAGGCTGATGAAAAACTTGATGAAGAATTATTTTCAAAATCAAGAATGCTAATACCACTATTCGATTGTTGAATTCCGTGATAATTCTGGGATTTAATTCCCGTTGACGTACCTATTAAAGCACGAATTGTGCCGCCATGACTCACCACTAAAATTGTTTTACCCTGATGACGCGGTAAGACTTCTTGCCAAAATTGTCTTGCTTTGTCGTAAAGTTGTAAAACAGGTTTAGTTTTTGTTTTTATTAAAGTTTGTCCGCTTGATTCAATTTTTTCTATAGTAAACTCGTGTGGAGTTTCTTCCCAAATTCGATATTCCGTACTAAATTCTTGACGGACATATTTATAGGATAAACCCTGCCATCGGGGTAAATCAACTTCTTTGAGGTTTGAATTGATATGTAATTTTGCTTTATGATTAGTCGCGTTGATAATTTCCCTAGCAGTTTCCCGAGTTCTTTGTAATGGACTAATATAGATAGCATCAAAGTTAATTTTACTTAATGCTATTCCCGTTTGAAATGCTTGGTGTTTTCCTTTTTCTGTAAGTACGGATTCATCACAACAACCTTGATAAAGTTTTTGTTCATTGTACGTACTTTGTCCATGACGTACAAGTATTACACGAGTTTGATACAAGTTGTTATTAGTCATTAGTTGATAATTGATAATTGATCATTGATAATTGATCATTGATAATTGATAGTTGATAGTGGTTAGAAAAATTCCTAACTCTTAACTCCGCGAGTTCCTAACTCCGCGAGCTCCGCGAGCTCTCAACTCCTAACTCTTAACTCCGCGAGCTCCTAACTCCGCGAGCTCCGCGAGCTCTCAACTCTTAACTATTTATGTCCAATTCCCAATACTCTATGCCCATTACCCACTGCGGATTGCAAAGCATACATTGCAGCATACCTTCCATTTAAACGTATTAATTGACTGTGAGTTCCTTTCTCTAAAATTTCTCCGCCTTCCATATACATAATTAAATCTGCATCTTGGATGGCTTGGAGATTGTGAGAAATTGTAAAAGTTGTTTTTCCCCTCGTTAACCTATTCAAGGCTTGATTAACTAAATATTCGCTTTTCTGGTCTAAACCCGTGGTAGGTTCATCTAAAATTACTATAGGTGCATTACGTACTGCAGCACGGGCAATCGCAATTCTTTGTCTTTGTCCGCCGGAAAGAGTACATCCCCTTTCTCCCAAGATGGTATCGTAACCTTGGGGTAAGTCCATGATAAAGTTATGAGCATTTGCTAAACGTGCTGCTCGTTCAATATCCCTGTCAGTGGCAGCTAGATCGCCGTAAGCAATGTTATCTCTAATACTCGCAGCGAATAAAATACTATCTTGTAAAACTACACTAATTTGTCGTCGAAAAGATTGTAATTTATATTCTCTGAGTTCGTGACAATCTACGAGTATTCCCCCAATTGTCGGGTCATAGAGACGGAGTAATAAACTTGTAAGGGTTGACTTACCCCCGCCGGAAGTGCCTACTAATGCGACATGTTGTCCGGGTAAAACCTTAAAGTCGATATTTTTGAGGATAGTTTTTCCATAATCGTAGCCAAAGCTGACATTATAAAATTCAACACATCCTTTTAATGGTGGAGCATCAATTGCGAAGCGGCTATCGCGGATATCGGGAACGGTATCTAAGATATCTAATATACGTTCCCCCGAAGCGGTGGCTTTAGTAATTTGTCCGATGTACTTTGCTAAAACACGCATTGGTTTAAAAGCGATGCGGAAGTAGTTGACAAATATTAGTAAATCTCCCGGAGTGATATGATTTCCCAATACCAAATGTACCCCTCGCCATAAGACTAGAGCGGTAGCCAACCCCACTAAAAGTTCAACCAATCTTTCTAAACCAGCAGAAAGTTTTCGTACTTTGACGCTAGCTTGTAAACTTTGGCGGTTTTCGTTTGCAAAGGATTTTTCTAACATTTCTTGCAGTGAAAGCGCCTGTACAACCTTGATTGCTCCCAGGGATTCTGCTGCCGCTGCTGCAATAGTTCCCTCTCGTTGGCGTTGAGACTTTACTACTCCCCGAATCCGTTTTGTTAAACGATAAGTGGAGAAAATAAATAAGGGAAACAAACCAACTGCAATAATTGCCAGTTCCCAATGCAACCAAAACATGACAGCAATCATGCCGATGATAGTAAGGGAATTCGCGATTAAAGGTAGTAGTGCCATGACTGTAACTTCTCGAATTTTGTCAATATCAGAAGTTACGCGGGTAATCAAGTCACCAGTTTTGGCTTTATGGTGAAAAGATAGAGAAAGTCTTTGAATATGACTATAAAGTTCGGTACGAACTTCAGTTAATACGTTACTAGCGGCAAGTGCCATCCCATACACGCTAAAGTAAGCAGCACAAGCGCGTAAACTGACAATTACTATTGAGCCGATAGAAAAAATAGTTACTAAGGTAACCGAGCTAAATCCTGCTAGTAAAGGTAATTCCGATATTTTGGTTTTAAAATCAGGAACCAGGATATAATCGAAGATTAATTTTAAAGGCCAAGGTTCTAATAAATGTAAACCAATTTCGGCCATAAGTCCTAAAAAGGACATGATTAGCAGGTTTTGCTGCTTGCGTATTTGAGGTGCAAATCGCCGTAAAATCTGACTGATTCCGGGTAAAGCTGCTTTGATATTCTTTGGTTTTTCCCGCTTTGTTTTCGGAGAATCTTTGCCAGCCATATATTACTTATTTTCCTGATTTATTTGTCATGGGTGCCTGTCAGATTTACGCGGCGATTTCACTTTT
>ERZ1740059.734-NODE-734-length-16835-cov-5.786412_pt1 | contig 16835 bp, 10 predicted proteins | sample MGYA00581744_ERZ1740059 | MGnify/ENA primary metagenome ERZ1740059 (study PRJEB43018, sample SAMN04849738) | marine metagenome | isolation source: floating plastic debris | place: Pacific Ocean | collected 2008-08-28 | study: EMG produced TPA metagenomics assembly... | reverse complement strand
ATCATACCGTCGGTGAGGGCCGCTGCCCGATAGTCGACACCTATTGGCAGACCGAAACTGGCGCCTGCATGATGGTGCCGCTGCCAGGTGCGACCGATCAAAAGCCGGGCGCCGCCAGCCATCCTTTCTTTGGCGTGGAGCCGAAGCTTGTCGATGCCGAGGGCGCAGAGCTGACCGGCGCCACCGAGGGCAATCTGATCATCACCAATAGCTGGCCGGGGCAGATGCGCACCGTCTATGGCGACCATCAGCGTTTTATCGACACCTATTTCTCGACCTATCCCGGCACCTATTTCACCGGTGATGGCTGCCGCCGCGATGAGGATGGCTTCTACTGGATCACGGGGCGCGTCGACGATGTGATCAATGTCTCAGGTCACCGCATGGGCACGGCTGAAGTCGAAAGCTCTCTGGTCGCGCATGACGCGGTCGCAGAGGCCGCAGTGGTCGGCTATCCGCACGACATCAAGGGCCAGGGCATCTATGCCTATGTCACGCCCGTGGCAGGCATCGAGGGCAATGATGAGCTGAAAAAAGCCCTCGTCCAGCACGTTCGTACCGAGATCGGGCCGATCGCCAGTCCTGACCTGATCCAGTTTGCAAGCGGTCTGCCCAAGACACGGTCCGGCAAGATCATGCGCCGCATCCTGCGCAAGATTGCGGAAAACCAGTTCGACAATCTCGGCGACACCTCGACGCTGGCGGAACCGGAAGTGGTCGTTGACCTGACTGAGAATAGGCAGAACCGGTAATGCGCCAGATTAACAGGGCCAACCGATATGTTTCGCCCGAAACTGGCGCGGCGAGACCTTCCCGTAAGCACTCTTTCTACGTCTACTTCGTCAACAAAAGAGTCAAACGTGGTTGAGAAATTCCAACATTCCTTAAAGTTTGAAAACTGATAGATGCCCATTAAAAAAATACTGGTTGCTAATCGAAGTGAAATCGCTATCCGAGTCATGCGCGCAGCTAATGAGTTGGGGCTGCAAACGGTCGCTGTCTATTCTAAAGAGGACCGGCTCTCACTGCATAGATTCAAAGCTGATGAATCCTATCTGATTGGTGAACATCTGGGGCCGGTAAAAGCTTATCTAGCAGTTGATGAAATCATTCGCGCGGCAAAAAACGCCAACGCAGATGCGATCCACCCCGGTTATGGATTTCTCTCCGAAAACCCCGACTTTGTAGATGCGTGCGACGCTGCAGGTCTGGTCTTTATTGGACCAGGATCGGAGACCATGCGTCAGCTTGGGGACAAAGCTTCGGCTCGGCGAGTTGCGATTGAAGCTGGCGTGCCTGTCATTCCCGCCAGCGGTGTTCTGGGAGGTGATTTTGATCAGATAAGACAACAAGCAGCATCGATTGGATATCCGCTCATGCTGAAAGCGTCGTGGGGCGGAGGTGGCCGGGGCATGCGCACTATCTCTGGTCCCCAAGAGCTGGAACACAAAATTCTCGAAGGAAGACGGGAAGCTGAAACAGCGTTTGGAAACGGAGAAGGATTTCTCGAGAAGCTGATTGAGCGGGCGCGGCATGTTGAGGTCCAAATCTTAGGCGACGCTAACGCGGACCTTTTTCATCTGTGGGAGCGCGACTGCTCCATCCAGCGCCGAAACCAGAAAGTCGTGGAACGAGCGCCGGCACCGTATTTGAGCCAAACGCAGAGAGAATACGTATGTTCTCTCGCGAAAAAAATCGGCAACCAGGTGAAGTACTGCAACGCTGGAACCGTGGAGTTCCTGATGGATATGGATTCTGGTGAGTTCTTTTTTATCGAAGTAAATCCGCGCGTGCAGGTCGAGCACACCGTGACCGAACAAGTAACAGGCATTGATATTGTACGTGCTCAGATTCTGATCGCAGACGGGATACCGCTAGCTGAGGCGACCGGTATCAGCACTCAAGCCGACGTGCCATTGAATGGACATGCCATACAATGTCGGGTGACGACCGAAGACCCTCGAAACAATTTCATTCCCGACTATGGCCGTATTACGGCCTATCGTCCCGCAAACGGTATGGGAATTCGCTTGGATGGTGGCACAGCGTACGCTGGAGCCGTTATAACGCGTTTCTACGACAGCTTGCTCGCCAAAGTCACAGCCTGGGGACAGACCTCTCAAGTTGCGCTGGCACGTCTCGATCGTTCATTGCGCGAATTTCGCGTGCGCGGGGTCAGTACGAACATCAATTTTGTCGAGAACTTACTAAGGCATCCTAGCTTTTTGGATGAAAAGTACACCACAAAATTCATCGATACGACGCCTGATTTACTTAATTTTTCTGAGCGTAAGGATCGAGCAACCAAGCTTCTCACCTATATCGCAGAAACCACGGTACGCGGTCACCCGGACGTCAAAAGTCGCCCGCGCCCGGAAGCTCGTCGCTTACCGAACGTGCCGAAACCGCGCCAGTCGCCATTTCCTTCAGGAATAAAGACTCTGCTTGAAACGAACGGGCCTCAAGCCGTCGCCGATTACGTTCTGGGGGAAAGTCGGCTTTTAGTCACTGATACGACGATGCGCGATGCGCACCAGTCTCTATTGGCAACCCGGATGCGCAGCTATGATATGTTCAAGATTGCGCCTGTTTATGCCGAAAGACTGCATAACCTATTTTCCCTCGAATGCTGGGGGGGAGCAACATTTGACGTGGCGTACCGCTTTTTGAAGGAAGACCCCTGGCAGCGGCTTTCTGGGATCCGCGAAAGTGTACCCAATATACTTTTGCAAATGCTACTTCGTGGCTCAAACGCGGTTGGCTATAAAAATTATCCAGACAATGTGGTGCAGGCTTTCGTCGCGCGTGCATCAGAGACTGGCGTCGATTTGTTTCGTGTTTTTGACAGTCTCAATTGGGCCGAGAATATGAAGATCGCGATTGCTGCCGTACTCGAAAACGAACGTATTTGCGAGGGCACGATTTGCTATACTGGAGATATCCTTAACCCGGCGCGATCGAAATATGACCTTGATTACTATGTGGAGCTAGCGCTCGATCTTAAATCGCAGGGCATTCACATATTGGGCTTAAAAGATATGGCCGGGTTATTGAAACCCGACGCCGCTCGACTACTCGTCCGAGAACTCAAGGTCGCGACTGGGTTACCGGTTCATTTGCATACACACGATACAAGTGGAATTTCAGCTGCGACACTGTTTGCCGCGAGCGAAGCTGGCGTTGATATTGTGGACACAGCAATGGACGCTTTGTCCGGGACCACTTCTCAACCCTGCCTAGGCTCGCTGGTGGAAGCAATGAAGTTCTCGTCCAGGGACACCGGCTTGGATTCATACGCGGTGCGAGAGGTCTCTAGATATTGGCAAACAGTTCGGTCGCAATATGCAGCGTTTGAAACCGAGAATAAGGCCCCGGCATCTGAAGTTTATCTGCACGAGATGCCGGGCGGGCAGTTCACCAACTTACAAGCCCAAGCTGCGAGTCTTGGATTGCTCGACCGGTGGGCCGAAATTGCAGAAGCTTATGCCCAGGTAAATATGATGTTTGGGGACATCGTCAAAGTCACACCATCTTCGAAAGTCGTCGGTGACTTGGCATTAATGATGGTATCCCAAGGCCTCAGCCGAAAAGATGTCGAGGATCCAACGAAGGACATTGCTTTTCCAGCTTCGACTGTTTCCATGCTACGCGGTGAGCTTGGTCAAACCAAAGGAGGGTGGCCCAAGACGCTTCAAAAGAAAGCGCTTAATGGTCGCGAACCACTCACTGAGCGACCCGGGGCGAGATTAGAGCCAGCCAATTTCGCGTCCACAGGAGCGGCCCTTGCGAATTGTGACGGCGCTCGTAAACCAAGCGATAAAGAAACGATCAGTGCGACTCTGTACCCAGAAACTGTCGGAGCTTACCTCGCACACTTGAATCAATATGGTCCTGTGTGTGCCCTACCGACGCCGGTCTTTTTCTACGGTATGAATCCAGGGGAATCCGTTTCAATTGAGCTTGAAAAAGGCAAGACGTTGGAAATAACACTTGTCAGTGTTTCCGAACAGTCTGAAGCCGGATGGCGTAGCGTATTCTTCGAGTTGAATGGGCAACCGCGAACAATCAAAGTTCAAGAAGATGTGGCTGCCGACGCTTCTTCATCACGTCCGCTGGCCGACCCTCAGGATGTCAATCAAGTGGGCGCCCCTATGCCGGGTCGAATTGTAACGGTTGCCGTGCAAAGCGGCGACAAAATTAAGAAGGGAGATGTATTGATCGCAATGGAAGCCATGAAGATGGAAACGACACTTCAATCAGCGTCGAATGGTATAGTTGAAGTCGTATTGGTCCAACCGGGCGACGACGTCGACGCAAAAGAACTTCTTATCCGGCTGACGGCAGAATAATTCGTCAACTCCCTTTACGCACAGGACTAAAAACCGCGTTGCTCCAGTTGCACTCGTTTACATACAGCATGGCGCTGACAGACAATAATGATGATGGTGAGGGTGTTATCGTAGTGTAACCTGAAAGCATATCAACTCGAAATCAAAGGCCTTTGTGGAATGATAAATAGCGTCAAAATAGCTTTGCTCGTAGTGTCATTGTTGACGGTACTAACTGGGTGCTCAGAAAGCGAATCTGAAGATTGGTACTCGGCTTGCCTCGTTGGGATCGCAGAAGAAGAACGAGCAGATTTTCCTGAAGCGAAAATCAAGCTAACTTGCGCATGTATGGACGAGAAAATGACTGACGCGCAATGGCACGATATCGCAAGCGCTCCGGAAGACCAAGGTCGTGCGGGCAAGATCGCGGCAATCGAGGCGGACACTCGCTCAACAATAGAATCCTGTGGTTATTAGGGGTGACAGATTCAACGGTGGATCGAGGCATGATGTTCGCGATTAACCGACCTTGCAGGTGCGCCTTTTTCGCCTTTGAAGAGAATTTTTTGCGCCTGGAAAAGGCATAAACGTCGATTATTCTCACATCCTCTCTGTCGCTCGGATAAGACCTCAAAGTCGCAACCCTGTGTAGGTTGTGACTGTTGATTCCTAAAACCGGACGTAAGCATATAGATTGAGTGGAAGCACAGTCCCTGAGTTTTCGATGCGGATTTGAATTGGGAAACCTAGCGTGCAAAGGACCGCGTCAGCGTAGATCCTTTTTTGTTCACTTGCGGGGCAGAATCCTTTAGATTCATGCAAGAATAGTGTGCTCCAATACGAGCAGCGAAGAAATGGACATGGCGACAAACCACGAAATCCAAGCATCAGCATTAGCTCGAATTTTTTCAGCGTCGGTGCTGAAAGAGTTGGCCACGCGCGGCAGATCTCCGGCGTTGGCACGGCTCATTCGCGAGTGCGGGCTCGAAATCGACCACCAGTCAGATCTACGAATAGGAAGCGTGTTTGACCAAGCATTCGACCGATTTCGTCTTCGCGCGCATCGCCATGAATATATCTACAAAGCGGCGTTGACCGAGAAGGTGCTTCTGGGCATCCACTCTTTGAACACGGCGTCAATGATTACTGAGTTTCGGGTCGGTCCATGCAAGGCCGATGTCGTTATTTTGAATGGAACGGGAACTGTTTACGAGATTAAATCAGAACGCGACAGCTTAAGTCGGCTGTCGCGGCAGATTGATGCGTACAGCAAAGTATTTGCCACCGTGAATGTCATCGTGGGTGAGAACCATCTCAATGGGCTGAAGAACGCATTACCGGATCACGTAGGTATTCTGGTTTTAACGGACCGGTATCGCGTTAGGACCATCAGGACGGCAATCGATGACCCAGGGCGGACAAAGCCCGATGCGATCTTCGATGCGGTGAATCAAAATGAGGCAGCGCGAATTTTGAAGAAAGCTGGAATCGATGTGCCGGATGGACCCAACATTCAAAGATTTGGCGTGATGAGAGAACTCTTCAAAGAGCTGGATGCGACAACAGCACACTGTCACATGGTAGAAACGCTAAAGAAAACACGCCATCTCAGACCGCTCAAAGAATTACTTGATCAAATTCCCTCTTCTCTGTTTGCCGCTACAATCAGCGCGTCGTTGCGGCAGAAGGATCAAATCAAGCTGGTGAACGCTCTCAATACACCGATCCGCGAAGCCATGACCTGGGGTTGATAGAATGTACTATCCATACTTTCGCGGAAAGCAGTTCGAGTTGATCGCAATTCGAGAAACTGCTCACGTTTTTGCAGAAAGTGGCTTCGTACCCATAATTGAACCCGTGAGGGAGCAAATCCGCGGTCTACACAAAGCCCTTTCAGCTTTGTGCGATGTAGGTGCCGAAGCGATAGTCATCATCAATCCCCAACACGGTGAATTAGCGGAAGATGTCACCAAAATCGGAGAGCTCTTGGAAGAGGAATTCGAAGCTCACGACAATCTAATGGTGGGAATAAGACTGCATGCGGAGTTAACTAGCGACGCAGCCATCGATTTGTGCGCCGCCGCTGGTGAAAGAACGATCGCGTTGATCCATGCAGGATTTAAAGATGCGTCAGCCTTCGTACCCAGGATGACTGATTTCCCCAATATTTCGACGAGCGTATTCCTGGATGATGAGTGCGGGAAACTTTACCAGGCAAAGTTTCAAAATCATGCGAATTTGGTCTTGGTGCAGGACGGATTCGAACGACGCCCGAATCGTGCCCATCCAGAAATTGAGTTCTTTTCAGATTTGCATGTTACCTTCTCATTGGGGATGGAAGCGCCGATGACCGGAATCGGTGATTTTCTTATCGTGGGTGACGATTATTCCGAAAGTGGCGGACCAGCTTACACGGTGGCAATCCACCTCACTTTCATTGACCCGGATCAAGATGAGGCGATGTACATTCGGCACTTCTTGTCTGATAGCCGCGACACTCCCAAGAACCCAGGCGGAAAGTTTGGCGAAGCGCTGGGTAAACTCATTCGAGCCGTTGAAGCGGAAGACTCAAAAATTCTCGAAACAAGCGCTGTGCGAGAGTTTCGAGACCTTTACGATCGCCAGCACTACCCAGGATTAGGCTCAGTCAAAAAGCTCTCAATGATCCATCATATCGAAACTCTCGCCGACTTTTTTGCAAAACGCGGAGACTGAGGCGAATGAAGTGCTGTGAGGCGTGTTTCTTGGATAGCGAGTTGCGCTTCTTCGTCGACAAGGATTCTTCAGAAACTGGCAAGTGTCGGATATGTGGTTCCAAAAACACAAAGCTCCTGGACGCCTCGAAGCTCTGGGACAAATTTGATCCAGTATGCTCGATATATGAACCGTCCGAAGAAGGTCAGCGCTTAGTGAATTGGCTTATCAAGGATTGGCAGGTGTTCCAGTTGGACGAGGCTCGAGCTCAGCAATTGTTGGTGGAAATCTTGGACGATGGCGAACGAGCACGGCACTTGTTCAAGCCTTCAGCATTATGTTTGACGGACCGTCTCGATACGTGGAACCGTTTGAGAGCGGAACTCCTAACGGAGAACCGGTTTTTCCCCTCTACAGAGTTGGACGAGGTTCGGTTTGCATTGCTACTCGAGAATCTGACGATGAAGCCGGAAGAAATCCCCCAAGAATGGTACCGTGCTCGTATCGAAGAAGAAGGTCCAATCCCAAAAGACAAAATGGGAGCGCCGCCGGCCAAGAAAGCTGCCGCAGGGCGAGCTAACCCAGCTGGAATACCATACTTGTATGTCGGCTCAACTCGCGAAACCGCAATCACGGAAGTTCGCCCCCATCCGGGAGAAACACTCAGTATTGCTGAGTTTAACCTGAATGTGGAACTTCAGTTGATTGACCTTCGAGATCCACGCAAACTGATCACACCGTTCAAGGCGGAAAGTATCGAAGAGATTGCAGGTTTACGTGGAGATATCGACTTCCTGGAACGCCTTGGCGCGGAACTTACAACTCCCGTTCTGCCAAACGCTGCATCCGTGGATTATATACCTAGTCAATATCTGTGTGAGTTCATCAAAAAGTCCGGAAAGGACGGCGTCGTATATGCTAGTTCGGTCAGCAAAGGCGTAAATCTTGCGCTGTTTGATCCGAGTCTGGCAGATCCAGGGAAGGTCAGTCGCGTTAAAGTGGGAAAAGTGGCGGTAGAATTTGAATCGATCTAGTTCCGCTTGAAGCGTTGTATTTATCGCATGTTAAATGCAGCGTCTGTGCTATGCGGTTGCAAGGTTTTCAGCTCGTCGGCGCTCTCTACGTATTCGATCGACAAGATCTGCTTATTTGATCGAAGCTGCCGGAGGACGCATCGACGGAAAAAGTGATTTAAAAACAGTGATAAAAACCGCTTTAGTGTAGTCACGATCGCGCTGCATCTCTTGGATCCGCTGCGCAAATGCAAGCGAATTACGAAACAACGCTTTCAGTTCTTCAACAACCGCACTCGGATCCACTTGGGGCACCTTCACCCGAAACGAAATCACCCTTACAAGTCTACATTCAAAACACTACACAGAAACCGGCCGCGCTATAGGGTGCGGGGTCAGATTCGTGCCACAAAACGTGCTACAAATTGTGATACAATTTTCATGCAGACTCAGTCAAAGTGTTGAAATGGTTAGGTAAAAAAAGAATACCCATGCATCTCGGCCGCACCATTTTCTCAATGCGCGAGCTGACATCTTTGTCACCGCCATTGACTTCCCGACCGTCAGACATCGGCTGATTGCCGCCAACCAAACGTGGAGGGCTTTTGCATGCTGGATCTTTATTACTGGCCAACACCGAATGGAAAGAAAGTCACCATTCTGCTCGAGGAACGCGGTCTCGCTTACAAAATTGTCGCGCTGCCAATTGCGACAGGCGCCCAGTTCACGGACGAATTTCTGACCATCAATCCGAATGGCCGGATGCCGGCTCTGGTTGACCATGCGCCGAGCGATGGTGGGGGCCCGCTTTCGGTTTTCGAGTCCGGGGCGATCATGCTCTATATTGCGGAGAAAACGGGCCAGTTCATGCCGCAGGATGTCCGGGGCCGTTATCAGATCCTGCAATGGGTGATGTGGCAGATGGCCAATCAGGGACCGAAAACGGGCGAGCTTGGACATTATCGTCGCTATGCCGGCGAAGATGAGGCGCATGCCTATGCCCTCAAACGCTATGATGACGAGGTCAATCGCATGTATGGCGTGCTCAACCAGGCCCTGTATGACAATCCCTATGTCGCCGGGTCAGATTATTCGATTGCGGACATGATCTGTTACCCCTGGACCGTCGGATGGAAAGATCAGGGGCAGGATATTGACGATTTTCCGCACTTCAAACGCTGGTTTGAAGAGCTGTCGGCCCGCCCCGCGGTCCAGAAGGGCATGGCCGTGGGCGAGGACGAGATGCGGATCGATCCCAGCACGTTGAGCGCTGAAGAGATCGAGCGGATCAAGAAACTGATCTTCGGCCAGCGCGCCCGGCCCTTGCGGACCTAGGCGCGCGGACGGACCTTATTCCTCGCTGCGGACGCTGAACAGGCAGATGGCGAGCAGCAATGTGGCGACGACACCGGTCCCGCCAGCAACCGGCGCCGGCAAAAATCCGTCGCGACCGAACATCATCACAATGGTGTTGGTGACGAAGGCGACTGCGCCGAACAGGACCGCCGCGCCGCCCAGAATATTGCCGCCGCTTTTGACCTTGGCCATGCCGAACTCGACTGCGGCGAGGCCGAGCAGAATTTTCGCGGCATTATACCCGAAGAATGAGAATGCGACGACTGAGAGGCCGAGGCCGCCAAGCTCTGGATTGGCGCTGGCGGCTTCACCAAACGGACCGAACTGGGTCAGGCCGACACCGACCTGAATCACGTTCAGCACCGCGCTGAAGGCAATGGCGGAAAACCCCAGCGTGTAGCGCTTGGCCATGACCAGAGCTGAGCCGCCAAAGGCTGCGAGCAATACGAAGATCAAACCTTCCAGCCCCCACAGGAACTGGCGATCAATGTCCGGTGCCCCGAGATATAAGGCTGTGTAGATCGGCTGCGATATCGCTGCCAGCAAGAGCAGGATTGCGACTGCCTTAACGGTCTGACTTTGTGAGATTTCCATAATGGCCTCCTTCCATGAAAGTCGCCCGTACCAGCAATTCACATGGCTAAGAGTCAAGTCCAAACAGGGACGATCAATCAGAAGTGATCGCTGATTTGGGCACGACCGCCTGGATTGAGACTCCGGGACTAAAACCGCGTTGACGACTCAGGGAGTCTCCGTTGCGCCTTCGCCCGGTGATGCAACCGGCGATTCGGCGGTGGCCACTGGATCGACCTGTTCGACCAGACGCATCACCGCCGCAGCGATTTCGCCAGGCACTTCTTCCTGCAGGAAATGACCGGCTTGTGTTTCAGTGATACGAGCATCCGGAAAATTGCCCTGCATGCTGTCAAGCTGGGCCCCGAGAATCGGATCCTTCAGGCCCCAGACGATCTCGGCCGGGACAGTGAGCGATTGGACATAAGCTACAATCTGGCGCATTTGCACGCTGCTGGGATGATCCGGGCCATCCGGCACCATGCGCATCAGGGCCAGAGGGGCTTTTGCGTTTCCGCTGTCCTGAACCGGCTTGGCGTAGAGGGCAATGACAGCTTCGGGCATCGAATCCGGATCGCCCTGAACCTGCGGCAGAGAGTCAAAGATCGAGCGAAACACCTCAATCAGCATTTCCCCGACCACTGGGGTTTTCACGGTCGCATGGGCACGTGACAGATCGACGTTTTCGGTCGGCGCGTTGAATCCGGTATTCATGGCGACGACGCCTTGCAACATCTCAGGAGACAGAGACAGGGCGCCCATGCCGACTGGGCCGCCCCAATCCTGTCCGACATAAATCACACGCTCGAGTTCAAGCGCTTCCAGCGCGGAATTCATCCAGCGCATATGATTGTCGAGCGTGTGCTCACTGGCCGGGATCTTGGTTGAAAATCCCAACCCGGGCAGCGTCGGCATGATCATACGCACCCGATCCTTCGGCAAGGCCTCGACAACTTTGCGATAGAGGAAGCCGGATGTCGGATTGCCGTGCTGCATATAGACCGGATATCCGGACCCGGACTCCAGCACGTGAATCTTGATGCCCGGCTCTACTTCAATGAAATAGCTCTTATAGTCATCCGTGATCACGGCAGCCGCATAGTCTGGCAGTGGGAACGCCTCGAAGGTCTTGTCGCCAATCGTGATCTCGCCGACTCCTTGCGGCGTGACACGCTGACCGTCCCGCGTCACGATGAATGATGCGACGAGACCGATGCCAAGTATGATTGCCAGGATGATGAGAATCGTTCTGCGCATGCCAATCTCCACATATGAATCTGTTTCAGCTTTATGGCATGCCAAGTGTCAAAAGATAAGATCACAGATCGCTTTTTTCTGACGAGACCATATTTCCGATTGCGACATATCGTTTGTTGCTGGTTTGAAGGGCATCAAATGGCCAGCACGTGGTCAGCGCGATCAGCGGCGTGTCATGTTCGAATGCCAGACCGGACTGGTCGGCATCGACAACACGCAAATCGATGATGCGAAAGGTGCGTGTCATTGAATCCGGCGTGTCGATCTGAATCTCATCGCCCAGCTGGACATCTTTCAGAAAACGGAAATGGGTGTCACGATGTGCGGACAGGATAGCCAGCCCAGGGGCGCCGGGTTGTGGTCCGGCGCTCATCAGGCCAGGGCCAAACGCCATGGCCTGTCCACTCGTGCCATGCAGAATGATGGCCGACTGGTTCAGGCGCGGCACGCTGAGCTTTGCGACCGGAAAGGTGTCGATCCAGGCCCATGGGCGGACGGGATGGCCGCTTTCCAGCGTTTTATTCCAGGCCCGCTCGAGCAATATTTGAGCCAGCGCAGCCTTGGCCTTGATGTAAAGGCCATCCCCAAACAGGGCGAGGCCGAGGAGGGCAAGACCGGCGGCCAGCGCTCTCCCGCGCCAGGATGATCGCCTGGGCGGAAGATGCGGGATCACTTCCCCTGTCATGTTGCCGCCTCTGACCGGCGGGTCAGAGCCACCAACGACAGGAAGATCAACAGGACTCCCAATATAAGCTTGAGGTCAGACAGTGTTGCGGTTCGTGGCAAGGTGACTTCCTCCGCCACAACGAGCGGCGTTTCGGTCGGCGCGGCAGCGCGTTTTGGTGCCACCATAACTGGCTCAGGCCTCATCATGTCGATCGTGCCTTCGCCGAAGACTTTCTCGAAATCCCAGCCTTCCGGGAAATTCAGAGGGACGTTTCGCGCCGTCAGGTGATCGCCTTCGGGGCGAGACGGTGTGACATCCACCGCGACCAGACTGGTTAGCCGCGAGATCAGACTGTGATCGAGCGCAATCTTCAGAATGGCTGCATCAAGCGTTTCCACGGGCGAGGATCGGCGGGCGCGATCGAGTTCCAAACCAGCAATCTTCTTGCGGGCCCAGAGTTTTGAAATGCCCGTGCGCGGGCTGGCCTGATCCAGTTTCAGCGTGACTTCCCAGGGCTGGGCGCCGCTGGTCCCGGTCAGAACCACATCGCCCGCACGCGTATCAGACCGGGCCGCGATGGTGAGGGTCTCGCCCTGATACACATCCGGGATCAGGGTGAATGACGTGTCGACGTCGGCGCCCTCGGGCCATGTCAGTGCGAGATCCGTAATTGCCGGGGTTTCGAGCTTGTTGAACAAGGCGTTCATCCGGTCGGAAACTTCGCTCACGGATCCGATATGCGTGAACGTGCCACGACCGAGTTCAGCGGCTCTGGACATGAAAAAGCTGTTCGGGGCCGACCCAATCCCGACCGTGAAGATACGGGCCTGTCCACGGCGCACGGCAATCGTTTCGAACAGATCCTGCTCATTGCCGATAGCGCCATCGGTCAGAAAGATGACCTGTTTCAGACGACCCGAGTCATCCGATGAGCCTCGCAACGCTGCGGTCAGGGCGGGCAGCATATGCGTTCCGCCGCTGGCCTGCAGGCGTTCGATCCAGTTCACGGCCTTACGCTTATGTGCGGCCGTTGCCGGACGTGGGGCGTCGAACAGGGTCCGCGTCGCATTGTCGAATTCGATTATGTTGAAGACATCTGATTCATTCAGACGCGCCACGGCGAGGCTCAGGCTTTGACGGGCCTGACGAATACTGGCGCCGCCCATGGAACCGGACGTGTCGATCACGAAGGTGACGTCGCGGGCCGGTATGGCCGTGGCCAGATCCGGATCCGGCGGCGTGATCATCAGCAGATAAAAGTCGTCGTCCTGTATGACTTCTGAAAACAGGGCCGCGCGGGGGCTCTCTTCGGAACGGGGCGACCAGACCAGTTCAAAATCGCGATTGGCGGGAACGCTTTCATCGTTCAGGGTCAGCGTCGCGTTTTGATCGCCGTCCCGAACCGTGTGCATTTCGTGATAGGATGAGGCGAGCGCACCAATCGGAAATCCGGCTTCGATATCGACGGTCAGACGCAGCGGATTGGTCACGACAAAGTCCGGATTGTGATAGGGCGGCTCGATACGATCGCGATCGGGCACAGGGTCAGAAATCGCCCAGCCACTGGTCTCATCGATACTGGCTGTCAGAACCCTGGCTGGCGGATTGAAGCGCGGGGCGACCACCATTGGAAAGCGGAGGGAGAACCGGCCATTATCGATCCGGATGGTCTCCTGATATTCGATCTGAACGATCACGGTTTCACCAGGGCCGATATTGGCCACGCTATTGGTGAAGATGTTGGCGCGTTCCTGTTCCATCAGACTCGCCTTGCGGCCCTCGGCCTTGGCCGCCTCATAGATTTTCCGGGCTTGCTTGCGCTCCTTGATCTGCCCCTCGATAAAGCGATCGCCAATTTGCATCCGTAATGTATCGACCGCGCTCTCGTCCGGCAGCGGGAAGACATAGATGCCCTCGACCCAGGCATCCGACGTGTTCTCAAACCTCTGTGTCACTTTCGTCCGTGCAATCGGACCGGATATGTCGATGTCGACATCCGTGATCAGCGACGGGGCGGAGATGTATTTTCCAACCGTATCGGTTTCCAGCAAAAGCGTACCACTGGTCTGCTCGCCCGGCGTAACCAGCCGCGGCGCGTCCTGAGCCAGGGCGAGAGATGGCGCGCTCAACATGAGAGAAAGGATCGAAAGCAGGGGAAGGGTGGGGCGGCGAATCCTGAAGGAGATCTGGGTCATGGGTGCGTCCTGCTTGCTATGTTGTGAGACCACAGACTGCTCGGCAAATACGGCGTGTGTTTTGATCGGGCGCGGCAATCCTACGGCCATCTCGCGACGAAAAACGGCAGGGTTAATCCTTGCCGCCGCAATTGCGACAGGCGGACAGTAACGGAGCCGCCCTTTCATGCGTTCCGTGAGACCGTGACGCAAACTCTTCAGTTGCCATTTCAACCAACATCCACGAAGTTTGCCTAAAACGGGATGATTACGGGGCAAATGATGATGGTGATAATGACACGCGCGATTGCGCTCTTGGGACTTATGGTCCTGGCAATTGCAATCTCGGTGATACCGGCCGCGTTGGCGCAGTCCGCGGAAGAGGATAAGGCAAGCCCGCTCGCGTCTTTGCCCTTGCGCGCGATCGGGCCCGCCTATCCCTCCGGGCGCATTTCAGATTTTGCCTTTTTCCCGTCCGGATATCATGACTATCTGGCCGCGACGGCCTCTGGTGGATTGTGGCGCACACGAAATGCTGGCGCGACCTGGACGCCCGTTTTTGACAATGAAGGCACTTACGCGATCGGTGTCGTGGAAATCGCCCCCTCAGATGAGAAGACGATCTGGGTCGGCACCGGCGAAAACAATGCTCAGCGGTCGGTCGCTTTTGGCGATGGGGTCTACAAGTCAAGCGACGGGGGTCAGACCTGGACCAATATGGGGCTGAAGGAGTCTGGCCATATCAGCCAGATCTGGATTCACCCGGATGATGCGAACACGGTCCTCGTCGCCGCGCAAGGCCCGCTCTGGTCGGAAGGCGGGGATCGCGGCCTGTTCAAGACCACAGATGGCGGCGCCACCTGGACCTCGATTTTGAGCGTCGACGAGCATACCGGGATCAATGAATTCATCGTCGATCCAGACGATTTCGATACGATTGTCGCATCGAGTTATCAACGTCGGAGGCATGTCTGGGTGCTGATCAATGGCGGACCGGGATCCGGCATTCACCGAACAACGGATGGCGGCGAGACCTGGGCCGAGATCAGTGCGGGTTTGCCAACCGATGATATGGGGCGCATTGGCCTGGCCATGGCGCCGTCGGCGCCGGATACGCTCTACGCCATCGTCGAGGCGCAGCCCGACGAACAGGGGATCTATCGCTCGGTCGATTTTGGTCAGAACTGGGAAAAGCGTTCCGACCATATGACGACCAGCCCGCAATATTATAATGAGATTGTCGTCGATCCGAAGAATGCGGATATGCTCTATTCGCTCGACACCTTCTCCAAGCGTTCGGATGATGGTGGTCAGACCTTCACGGATCTCAACGCCGCGCATCGCCATGTCGATGATCATGCGATGTGGATCGATCCGGACAATACCAATCACATGATTATCGGCGGTGATGGCGGTATCTATGAAAGCTGGGATGGCGGCGACGTGTGGCGCCACACCAGCAACCTTCCGATTGTGCAATTCTACCGGATCCAGCCGGATAATGCCGAACCCTTCTATAATATTTGCGGCGGCACGCAGGACAATAACTCGCTATGCGGCCCGTCGCGAACGGATCTGGTACATGGGATCACAAATTCCGACTGGCATATTGTCCTGGGTGGCGACGGCTACAAGCCGCAAATCGATCCTCGCGATCCCAATATCGTTTATGCCCAATATCAGTATGGCGGCCTGGTGCGCTATGATCGCCGCACACATGAGCGCGTCTTTCTGACGCCGCAACCGCCCTCCGGTGAGCCGGCTTACAAGTGGAACTGGAACACGCCGCTTCTGATCAGCCCGCATAATCCGGATCGCATCTATTATGCCGCAGAATATCTGTTCGCATCGAATGACCGTGGAAATAATTGGGAAATTATCAGCCCGGATCTGACGCGCCAGATCGACCGGAATGCATTGGAAGTGATGGGCCGGGTGTGGAGCGTCGATGCCATTGCGAAGAATGACTCCACGTCGATCTTTGGCGCCGCGATCGCCCTCAGTGAAAGCCCGCTGGTCGAGGGGCTGATCTATGTTGGAACCGATGATGGCGTCATTTCCGTCACCGAAGACAATGGCGCCAATTGGCGACGGCGTGACACGACACGCGGTGTGCCGGACATGACCCTGGTCGAGGATATCATCGCCTCCGTGCATGATGGTGACGTCGCCTATGCCGTGTTCGACAATCACAAGCGCAATGACCACAAACCCTATGTCTTCCGGACAGATAATCGCGGCGGTTCCTGGCGCGATATTTCGGGCGACCTTCCGGACTGGGGCTCGGTCCACACGATCGCAGAGGATCATATCGATCCTGAGCTGCTGTTTGTCGGAACGGAATTTGGCCTGTTCTACAGCCAGAATGGCGGACGCAACTGGCAGGCCTTGAAAACGGGCTTCCCGACGATTGATGTCCGCGACATCGAGATTCAACGCCGCGAAAATGATCTGGTCGTCGGCACATTCGGACGCGGGATCTACGTGCTGGACGATTATTCCGCGCTACGGACCTCAGCCGACGCGCTGACCCGGACCGAAGCGACCCTGTTCCCGGTGCGCGATAGCTGGATTTATATTGAGGGCGATCTGTGGGGGCCTGCCGGCGGGGCTAAGGCCTTTAACGGCGACAATTTCTGGTTCGCTGAAAATCCACCGTTCGGGGCAGTCTTTACGTATATCCTGCGCGACGGGTTGAAGACGCTGGCAAAGACCCGCCGCGACGCCGAGATCGAGATTGAAAAGGAGGGCGGCGATACGCCTTATCCCGCCT
>ERZ1740059.733-NODE-733-length-16864-cov-6.301624_pt1 | contig 16864 bp, 17 predicted proteins | sample MGYA00581744_ERZ1740059 | MGnify/ENA primary metagenome ERZ1740059 (study PRJEB43018, sample SAMN04849738) | marine metagenome | isolation source: floating plastic debris | place: Pacific Ocean | collected 2008-08-28 | study: EMG produced TPA metagenomics assembly... | reverse complement strand
AAGCCGAGCGATGAAAACATGCACCCGCTATCGAGACTTCTGTTCGGCTGGGGCAGCTCCTCACGGACACCGCTATTCTTGCTGATCCTGGTCATCCTGATCTGCGTCGGTCTGGTCGTGTTCGATCTGGCGGTGAACCGGCATGAATATCTAGATTTCGCCAATGCGAATGGGTTTTACGCGATTTGGGGCTTTGCGGCCTTTGGCCTCGCCGTCCTGTCGGGCTGGCCGCTCGGCAAGTTGTTGCGCCGAGATGAAGACTATTACGGGGAAGCCGAAACGACGCCACAGGATGTGGAGTCAGACTCATGAGTGGTTTGATTGGACAGATTAATCCGGGCCTTCTGCTCGTTCTGGTTGGTTTTGCTGGCTGCCTGATCCCGGTCCAGCGGGTCCGTCAGGCGCTGATGGTCGGGACACCGGTTGTGGCCATGCTACTGCTGGCGCTGGCCGAGCGCGGCACTGATCTCGCCATGGTGTCGGTGCTCGATCTGGAGCTGATCCTGTATCGCGTCGACAGCCTCTCTTTCATTTTCGGACTGGCCTTCCTGATTGCGGCGTTCCTGAACGCCATATATGCCCTGCATACGGATGACCGATTGCAGGACGGTATGGCGCTGGCCTATGCCGGGGCGGCGGTCTCAGCGACCTTTGCCGGCGATCTGATGACCCTGTTTGTATTCTGGGAGATCACAGCGGTCAGCTCGGTCTTCCTGATCCTAAGGGCAGGGACCAAGGCGGCCTATCAAGCCGCGATGCGCTATCTCGGCGTGCAGATCTTTTCAGGAGTCCTGCTGCTGGACGGCCTCGCTTATGTCTATAAATCGACCGGTAGCCTGTCGCTGGACGCGTTCACGTCCTTCGATCAGCCCGGCGCGGTGTTGATCTTCATCGCCTTCGCGATCAAGGCGGCGTTCCCATTCCTGCACAATTGGCTTCAGGATGCTTATCCGAAAGCCACGGTGGTTGGTGCGGTGGTGCTGTCAGCCTTTACAACCAAGCTCGCTGTCTATGCCTTTGCGCGCATGTTCCCCGGCTTCGAGATCCTGATCTGGATCGGGGCCATCATGACGGTGTTCCCCGTCTTCTTCGCTGTGATCGAGAATGATTTGCGCAAGGTCCTGTCCTACTCGCTGAACAACCAGCTCGGCTTCATGATTTGTGCTATCGGGATCGGGACACCGCTGGCGATCAATGGCGCCGCGGCGCACGCGTTTGCGCACATTATCTATAAGGGCCTGCTCTTCATGAGCATGGGCGCGGTGCTTTATCGGGTCGGAACGGCCAAGGCCAGCGAGCTTGGTGGGCTCTACAAGTCGATGCCTTGGACGACGATTTTCTGTATCATTGGCGCGGTATCGATTTCGGCCTTCCCGCTTTTCTCCGGCTTTGTGGCCAAGGCCATGACGATGAGCGCGGTGGCAACCGAAGGCTATGTCATCATCTGGTTGATGCTCTTATTTGCCTCTGCGGGTGTGCTCGAACATTCTGGGATCAAGATTCCGTACTTTACGTTTTTCGGTCACGATAGCGGCATACGGGTCAAGGAAGCCCCGTTTAATATGCTGCTGGCCATGGGCATGGCGGCCTTTATCTGTATCGCCATCGGTCTGCCAACCATTGGTGGGTTTGGCTATGGCTGGTTGTATAATATGTTGCCCTGCACGACGACGGCGCCGGCAGATGTCTGTATGATTTCGGGCAAGGAAATAAAGCCGTATCCGCCGTATACCGTCGACCACGTGCTAACCCAGCTGCAATTGCTGATGTTTGCCGTACTGGCTTTCATCCTGTTGAAGCGGTTCGGTCTGTATCCGCCCGAGAAACCCGGCACCATTCTCGACACGGACTGGCTCTATCGCAAGCCTGGCTTCGGCATGGTGAAATGGGCCGGTACGGTCTGGGGCAAGGCAGGACCGGCCATGACCGCATTCTTCGCTGGACTGGGGGCAAGAACATTCGAGAAAATCGAAACCACATTCAGTCCGCGCGGCGCTTTAGCGCGCGGGCCTCTGACCGTCAGCATGGCGATGTGGTCTGCGGTATTGCTCGGGATTGTGATGCTCGTGGTGCTCGTCGCATCCTAAGCGTGTGCGGTTATGTAAACTATTTTACATTTAAATGTAGCATTGTGGTTCAACAATCACAGCATTCGGGCGTTCACAATAGATTGAGGCGTAGAATAGCATAGTTCTGCAATTTCTCATTTACTGCTCTGTACCTGATCTCATATATATTTGAAATCACATAGGGGATACGTGAATGAGTGAGGAACTAGACCGCGCAAATGCGGCTCCAGCGGCAATATTGAAATGTGCGTCCGATATTGTCTCTGCTTATGTTAGCAATTATCCGATGCAAAGCGCAGAACTCCCGGAACTGATCAGGGATATCCATGCGACTCTGAACGCGCTGGATTCGGCGGGTGGGGTCGCTGCGGCATTGGAGCCAGCCGTGCCCGTCAAGAAATCGATTACGGACGATTTCCTGATCTGTCTCGAAGATGGCAAGAAGTTCAAATCCTTGAAACGCCACTTGCGTTCGAAATATGGTTTGAGCCCGGAACAGTATCGTGAAAAATGGGGCCTGCCCTATGATTACCCGATGGTCGCGCCGAGCTATGCGCGCAAGCGCTCTGCATTAGCGAAAGAAATGGGTCTCGGTAAAGTTGAGAAATGAATCGAAATCGATACGATTATTCAGTTTCGCATCCGAAACAAAGTAACCGCAGAGTATAGGTTAACAAATTACTGAAATTGCACTTGCCTGGTGATTCGAACTGATTCATGAGTTGGGAATCGAATCACCACGGGGGTGGCTATGGTTTCTATGTCAACGCGTTTTGCGGGCCTGACAAAGGCACAAGCCGAGCTGGTTAAACACTGGCGGGATTGCAGTCGCCACAATGATATGCCGTCTCGCGAATGCCTCGATCCGGGTGCGATCAAAATGCATCTTTCAGAGATTTCCATGGTCGAAATGAGCGATCGCGGTGAAGCCAGATTCCGTTTGGCAGGGTCTGGACTTCGCCAATTGTTCGGACGTGAAATGCGGGGGCGTTTGCTATCGGACCTCAACCAGACGACGTTCGAGATGTGGACCCTTGGTCTGTCACGGGCGCTGGATATGGGGCAGCCGATCGGGGGCCTGATTGATCAGGGTGGGACCAGTCATGCCTGGTTGCGCCTGCCGCTAAGATCTGAAGGCCTGGATGCCGTGGTTTTGTGCCACGACGCCTTGATCCCGAATGCCCGACTGAACGCCCATTCCCACAGTCAGTCCCACAAAAGCGTAAATATAGATCGCAGCATAGCTGCCTGAATTCATTGATTTACTTGATCTTTATTTAGGAATATAGTCCTACACTGTATTAGGCGTGCTAACCTTCTCTTGTGCGAGCGGAAGGAGATGTAGAGTGGCAAGCCAACATCGGATTGACAAAAACAATGCCTATCTTGCGACCAGTCTGGTTGGATATGCGTTAGAGTTAAAAGCCGAGACTATTCTTCTGCCGGAGCGCGGATCACGCGAATTGGTGCGGGCCCGACAGGTTGCCATGTATTTGACTCATGTCGGCCTGGGGATGAGCCTGTCGCGGGTTGCGGCCGCATTCGAAAGGGATCGTTCAACCGTTGCGCACGCCTGCCACCGGATTGAAGAAATGCGCGATGAATCGGCTTTCGATCTCTGGCTGGATGCGCTCGAACAGGGCCTGTCCACGGTGGCACCCTTGCTCTCCCAGGTGGCGTGATGCGCCGGTTGCTCAACGCGCTCTATCGCGGAGGTGTGACATCGGAGACGACGTCCGACCAGTGGAGCGTGTGGCGTGGACGCGACCAGCGCTACAGGCAGATCGGGACCGTTCCCGGCGCCAATATCGATCTGCTGCGCCTACATTCGATTCTGATGCCGGCGGGGTCGAGCGGGCGATGCGTCCTGATGTGGCGAGATCAGGCCTGTGGCGTTGAAGCGGCATTGGGGATTATGACCTCGTCCTCGTCCGAGCGTCCATATATTGATCAACTGATCCAGTACGGAGAACTCGGGGAAACGCGCAGCAGGTTGATGCTAACGGCGCGCGCGTTCTGCCAGGATTCCAATGTGTCACCTGACATGTCCGAGATGGGTACCAGCGCGGAAGCGGCGTGCGAACGACTAGGCTATGTCACGGCGCGTTTGACCATCGAGGATTGCCGGTTTCTGCACCAGTTCCTGAATGGCGCTGCGACCAAAAGCAATCTGGCTGCTCAGTTTTCCTTGAGGCCGGATGCCGTGCGCACGCGAGCGGTCAGTATCTTGCGCGCGTTGACGGACGTCTATCGCGCTGCAACGTTTGCCTAGGCATTTGCAGCGGCCGTTTCCTTAATCCGCGCAAGCATGGAGGCGAGGCCATTCGATCGCTGTGCACTCAATGCCCCCTTGACCCCGATCTGTGTCAAAAACCCGTCAGCGTCGAAGGCGTTGATATCGTCCCGCGTCGCGCCTGAGAACAGACGTATAAGGATCGAGATCAGACCAGATACAATCATGGCGTCGCTCTCCGCGCGAATGCTCAGGCGGTCATTTGCTTCGGGGGTCAGGACCATCCAGACTTGCGAGGCGCAGCCTCTGACTTTTGTCTCTTCGGTTCGTTCGCTCGCCTCCAGTGGTGGGTTTGCCTTGCCCAGATCGATGATGTGGGCATAGCGATCTTCCCAATCGTCCAGGAAGTCGAAGTCTTCAGCAATTTCAGCGGCGCGTTCGGTAATGCTCATGAAGGGCATTTGGGGCAGTCGGGCACAAAAGAAAACCCCCGGCACTGCGGCCGGGGGCGGAAAGTTGAGACAGTGAAAGTATCTAGTTCGAGACCTTGCCGATACACTTGCCGACATCTGCCAGGGCGTGTTCGCCAATGCAGAAAGGCACTTCATAGTGTTTGAGAGCGGCAGCAACACATTGCTGCAAGTTGAGGTTTGCCATGTTGAGGCAGCCTTGCGTCTCACGCTCGCTCATTGCTTTCTGCATAGAGCCGGCCACGCTTGGATCGGCATTCAGGATCCGATAGGCGGCCAGAGTGGTGATGCGGTCCGCAATAGGCTCCTTGCCACGTGCGACACCGTGGGATTGACCCAGACCCGCAACGGCAGACGGAACGCGAATGGTGCTGGCGGCACCGGTAACGCTTTCCCAGACAGATGGGGCGCCAGAGCGACCGGCTTGTTCCAGAACGGTGTTGATTTCTGGCGATTGCATGGCTTGAACCAGCGCGCCGCGCGCCGGGATACCAGATTGGGTTGAGGCGAACAGGTTGGTCGCTTTCGCTTGCGAATTACCGACCCGGCCTTTGGCCCATCCGGAGGCTTGCAGGCTGTAGGCTTGCTCTTTTACGAACGCCGCCGCGCCGATCAGGCGACGACTGTCTGCATTCACTGCAGTCAGGGCCTGGTTCACGGCGTCATTGCCGCCGCTCAGCGTGCGGGCATAGCGCTCGTCGCTCTGCTTGCCGGTCTTCAGGCTGTCGCGGCCATATTAGCCTTCGTTGTCGAGCACGGCCGCACGGAATTCAGGGTTTTGGGCGGCAACCAGCGCCGAATAGGCCATCCAGCCTTGTGTCAGCTGTTCCGGATTGTGACCCCCAAGATTGTTGAGCGAGTTCTCAATATCACGGGCCGAAGAAAACCCGTTGGTTTTGACGTCCGTGACTTCGCCCTGATACGTCGCATAAAGCGCCGCTGCTTTGGCCAGTGGATCGGACTGTTCGCCCGAGGCTGAGACTTTTTGAGGTGCTGGAGTGACCATCTGAGCTGTCGCTGGCAGAGTCAGTCCTGCAAAAACGGCGGCTGCCGTAATTACGGTTTTGATGGTCATGAAAAGCTCCCTAACTCTACGACCCGACACTGGCCTATCTTTTGCGTTGCGCAAAGGCTAGCATCTGCTGAAACTGGGATTCTAACGCATAATTTAATGAACCCATGACGTGAAAAATGCCTAACAGAGCTGACCATTCAGTTAAAACACCTCTCCGGGATCGCCCCGCCGCCATTAAGAACTGGGTCGTTGCTGGCGGCATTCTAATCGCGGTGATTGGGGCGCTTGCTGTAATGTTTGCAGGCGGTCCACCAGGAATTCTGTTCGGGGCTGGCCTGTTAACCACGATTATTTTTTTACAAATATTTTTGCCTTTGCGATCGGAAGTGGATTTTCCGGTGAACCAGGCGCCCGCCGCCAAACACGCGTTTGATCCGATCAAGACCGATCGGCTTGATGACGCACCCGTGCTGATTTTGAATGTATCGGCGCAAGGACGTATTCGATCCATCATCGGCCAGGACCGCTTATTGCCGGATATCCGCCTCGGCGCGGATCTGGCGCCAAAACTGGATGAGTCAAGCGGTGTTGCCGTGACACACATGCCTGCGTCTGACGGGTCATGGGTGATCGTGGTGCCACAAAGCGAGGACGAGGATGCCGACAGGCTTTCCGAGCGGACCAGTTTCTTTGCCGGACTTGGTCACGATCTGAAAAGCCCGCTCAACGCGGTCATTGGCTTTGCCGAAATCATGGAGTCTGAATTGCGCGGGCCGATGCCGGAGGCGTATCAGGACTATCCCGGCCTGATCAAGGAAAGCGGCGAGACTTTGTTGCGTCTGGTCGAGGACATGCTGGCTTATGCCAGATCCGAAGCGGGGACGTATGAACTGGATCTGGCGCCGATGGATATAGCGGCCAGTGGCGAAAGCGTTTTGCGACAATCACAGGCCGTCGCGGACAAGGCCGATGTTACTCTGAAGTTCGCCGGGCACGGTGAGGTCATGGCCATCGCTGATGCGGATGCGGTGCGTCGGATGTGGGACAATCTGGTCTCGAACGCGATCAAGTATTCTTCGCCCGGTGATGTCGTGACGCTGACGGCCACGACGCAAGGCGAGACCAGCCTGTTCCGGGTGATCGATACCGGCGCCGGCATGGATGCTGATGATCTCGCCCGGATCGCGAGCCCCTTCGCTCAGGGTCGCAATTCGAAAGGGCGAGTCGGAACTGGGTTGGGCCTGGCCACGGTGCAACGCTTGGCAGAGATGCAGGGCGGACAAGTTGAAATTCGCACAGCGCCAGGGGCGGGTACGACCGTATCTGTGACGCTGCCAGCCTATGCCGCCGATACCAAACGTGCGGCGGAATGAGTAAGATCCGGCGCTATGTTTGAAGAACGATTACCGACAAAGGTCTGGGTCGACGCCCTGGTGCGGCGCGTGCAAGTGGCTGGGGCTTCCGCCTTTGTCCTGCAGCGCGGAGATGAATCGCGCGGGGATGTATTGATTAAAGTGTCTGATTTGACAGGCCTGGCGCGCGCCTATGTCCCACGAACGTCCATGGAGGGGACCCGGATCTTTGTCGATCTTGAAAGCCAGGGCGTCGGACCAGACGAAACCGCAGTGGATGACTATGTTCGACGGACCGCCGATCGAGATCGAGACCTCTGGGTGATTGAGATTGAAGACCGTGACGGCCGCCACTTTTTAACTGAGCGTGTCGAATAAACGTCATCTGCATTTCCGTAACGCTTCATTAACGGCCTATCACCGACATGGGCATGGGAACCTAGGGGTGATCCATGTTGTTTTTGCTGAATGACACGGTGATAGAGATTGACGCGCCAGAAGCACATTTGATGCAACGATGGCGTGCGATTGGCTGTGGTGATCCACGCCAGCTGCGCGCGCAACAGGCGATCGAAATTGCGATCGAGCGATTTGCGACATTGGGCAGTGAACCCTCGGAAGAACACATGCTGCGCAAAACCGACATTGCGGCTCTGGTCATCGCCAGAACTGGTGCAAACAGTCTGATCCTGAAGCCGAATGCAACGGGCGGATATGAGCCGCGATTGCGCGATGTGCCAACCCTGGTGCTGGAAGCCTATCTGCGCGGGGCAGCGAATGATCGCGACGAGCGTAAACGCGCCTAGATCAGAGCGACTCAAATTGGTCAATTGAAGCTGGCCCGGAATTCGGCTACCCGCACGGGCTGATATCGCTTGAGAAGTTTCAATGTCCATTTCCGAACAGGCGGATCGCCGCCGCACATTTGCGATCATTTCTCACCCGGATGCGGGTAAGACAACGCTGACTGAGAACCTGCTGCTTGCTGGTGGCGCCATTCGCATGGCGGGCGAAGTTGCGGCGCGCGGGGAGCGACGCCGGACGACCTCCGACTGGATGAAGATCGAGCGCGATCGCGGTATCTCGGTGAGCGCCTCGGTGATGACGTTCGAATATCGCGGCAATGTTTATAATTTGCTGGATACGCCGGGCCACGAAGACTTTTCCGAAGATACGTATCGAACCCTGACCGCCGCGGATTGCGCCATCATGGTCCTGGATGCAGCGAAAGGGATTGAGCCGCAAACGCTGAAACTTTTTGAAGTCTGCCGACTGCGCGACATCCCGATTGTCACTTTCATCAACAAGATGGACCGGGAAGCGCTCGATCCGCTTGAGCTACTGGACCAGATTCAGGATCAGTTGCAACTTGATTGCGCGCCACTCTTCTGGCCCGCAGCCTCAGGTCAGCGGTTTGGCGGCATGACGGATCTGCGGACGGGCGATTTCCTGCACTATTCGAAGAAAACAGCCGACGAAGGACTTACGCCCGGCGAGTCCCCGCGCGTGGAGCTCGATTCCGTTCGTGACGAGGTGGATCCCAGCGCGCTGGAAGAGCTGGAAGAAGGCAGCGAGATGGCGCGCGAAATGCTGCCCGAGATCGACAAGCAGGCTTTCCTGGAAGGGCATATGACGCCCGTCGTGTTCGGCACGGCCTTGCGCCATTTCGGCGTGGGAGAATTGCTCAATGTGCTGGAAGAGTTTGCGCCGGCGCCGCGGCCGCAAGCCTGTGAGAAGAAAGATCAGCCACATGTCCTGGCACGTGGCGACAAAGGCGTTGCAGGTTTTGTTTTCAAGATTCAAGCGAATATGGACCCGAACCATCGTGACCGCGTGGCCTTTTTCCGCATCTGCTCCGGTGAGTTCAAGCGCGGCATGCGGCTGAAGATCAATGATGGCAAACAGATCAATGTCCATAATCCGATGATGTTCCTGGCCCAGGATCGCGAGATCGCCGAAACGGCTTATGCAGGAGACGTGATCGGTATTCCCAATCATGGCCAGTTGCGGGTGGGCGACAGCCTGTCTGAAAGCGGTGATATCAAATTTGCCGGCATCCCGAATTTTGCGCCCGAAATCCTGCGTCGGGCCCGCACCACGGATCCAATGAAAGCCAAACACTTGCGCAAAGCGCTGGAAAGCCTCGCGGAAGAGGGCGTGACCCAATTGTTCAAGCCCAGCATCGGCTCGGACATGATTGTCGGCGCAGTCGGCGCACTGCAGATCGAGGTGATGGCCGAGCGCATGGTCAATGAATATGGCCTGGATGTCCTGTTCGAACCGGCCCCTTATAATGTCGCGCGCTGGATCCACTGCGACGATGACTCCGTGCTCGGCGCGTTTCTGGACAAGAACAAGTCGGCCTCCGGGACGGATCTTGATGAAGCTCCGGTCTATCTTGCCAAGAATGCGTGGGATGTCGGTTATGCCCAGGAAAAGAATCCGGAAATTCGTTTTACGGCCACAAAGGAGCGCTCTAACTAGCGTGACTCAAAACGAGGGTGAGTGAATGGTGACGGAAAGCCAGGCGGTGCAGGCCTTGCCGAGTTGGATGAGCGACAACCTCCCGGTCTGGGCGCTCGATGCGATCGATTATCTTTTGGAAATCTGGAATGAAGGGGCGTACGGCTTCACCTATGGCCAGATCATCACCATTGTCGGGATCCTGCTTTTCTCACTGGTGGTCCGCGGCCTGTTCTCGCGCATCGTGGTCCGGGGTATTGCCCGGGCGGCGGCGGGCACAGAGACCCAGTTTGATGATGCGCTCGTTAAGGCCATTGCGACCCCACTGAAAATCGTTCCGGTGATCATCGGGACCTATTTCGCGCTGCAATATGCGAAAGTGTCCGGCGATGCCGAAGTCATCGCGGACAAAGTGGTCCAGTCCGTCATTACACTGGCCGTGTTCTGGACGCTGTCACGGACCGTCAACGCGTTTGAATTCATTTTTACTGGGCTCCGGGACACGCTGTCGCCGGCGATTGTCGACTGGCTCGTCAAACTGTTGCAAATCCTGCTCATCATTCTCGGCTTTGGCGCTGTGGCACAAATCTGGGGGATTGCGATCGCGCCGCTCATCGCGGGACTTGGCGTCTTCGGCATCGCGGTGGGGCTTGGCGCGCAGGACCTGTTCAAGAACCTGATCTCCGGCATCCTTATCATGAGCGAGAAACGGTTTCATCCCGGCGAATGGATCAAAGTTGATGGCGTCGTCGAAGGGACAGTGGAGAAGATCAAATTTCGCTCGCCCCTGGTGCGTCGCATCGACAAGCGCCCCGTCTATGTTCCGAACGGCCTGTTAACTGACAATCCACTGCCCAATTTCTCACGCATGAGCCATCGCCGGATCAAATGGGTGATTGGTGTCGAATACCGGTCCACAGTCGACCAGTTGCAATATATCCGGGACGAGATTGAAGCCTGGCTTTGGAATGATGACCGGTTCGCCAAACCCCCGGAAGCGGCCCTGTTTGTGCGGGTCGACCGGTTCAATGACAGTTCGATCGATTTTTTGATCTATTGTTTCACCCACTCCACCAATTGGGGGGAATGGCTGAAAATAAAGGAAGAGCTGGCCGTCGCTTGTTATGATATCGTCGAACGCGCCGGCACCGGCTTCGCCTTTCCGAGCCGCACGCTGTATATGCAACAGCAAGATGCGCCGGAGATCGTCCCGCCGCCCATGCCGAGCATCGCGGTCGCCAAGGCCAAGGCCGAACGCGCAGAGCTCGAAAAATCCGATACGCAAATCGATGATGATGACGGCTAAGGCGTTCAAGGCCTGTTCAGTTAACCCTTCCCCTAATGGCGCTGTCAGCCTAGAAAGTTGTCAGTTTGGAGATGTGAGATGCTGAGACTATTATCGTTTCTGCTAATCCTGCTCGGGGCCGCGGCTCTGGCCTTTGGCGGCTATCAATATATGAACCCGGGGTCGCAACCGGCCTCTGTCAGTACGCCTGAACCGCCGGGAGGGCTTGGCTTCGACGCAGGCGGCGTGCAGCCCCCTTCATTGCCGGCCCGCTCACGCAGTCTGACCAGCAAACCGCAGACAGACAGCGAAGACATGTTCGGCGCCGCCATGAGTACGGAAGACTTCCTAGGCAGTCTTCGCACGGTCCCGATTGCCCATGAGACGCCGAAAGGGGCGACCTTTGGTCGACCTTTCACGGTCACGGTCGCCCTGGACGCCACGGGCGATGACACAGCAACCGACTCCCTGCCTGGCACGGGTAATATCGCCGAGGGCGAAGCCCGCGTATCCGATACGGTTCAGGCGCTTGTTTCCGGCGAAGCGTTCAAGGTCGAAGCGATTACACCGGATGTGCAGCGCGTCTCGCCGCTGACGGAGAATGTCTGGCGTTGGAAAGTGACGCCCACGGCGGTCGGCAATCAGGAACTGGTCATCGAACTGTTCGCCTTGATGGGCGACGAAGCGCTGCCATTGCGGACCTTCCGGGACTCGGTCGACGTGGAAGTATCGCGCATCGGACAAGCGATCGCATTGGCCCAGTCAATTAGTCCGATCACCGTCGTCGCAGGAGGGATCGGCTCGTTGCTTGCCGGTCTGTTTGGCTTTATCGGCTTTTTCCGGCGCCGATAGGAGCACATTCAGCGCGCACCACAGTTGTGACATCCTTGATCTAGGCAAAATCCAATTAGTCTGAAACAGTCTTACAAACGTCATTCTCATTACGCGAAGGAACACTTCATGCGCTTGAACAAATTATTCTCCGGGACCGCCATCGCATTGGCACTAGTCCTTTCCGCTTGCGGCGGCGGTGGTTCAGGCGGCGATGATACTCTGACGTTGCGGCGCGGTATTTCTGCGAAAGTCGACACGCTGGACCCGCACCGATCCTCCGCTGCGTGGGAGAATATCATTATCGGCGATATGTTTCACGGCCTGATGCAGCATGCCCCGGATGGAGAAGTCATCCCGGCCATGGCCGATAGCTGGGAGACCAGCGAGGACGGACTCATCTGGACTTTCACATTGCGGGAAACGACCTGGTCAGATGGCGTGCCTGTCACGGCTGGCGACTTTGTCTATGGACTCCGTCGCATCCAGGATCCGGCGATCGCGTCGCAATACTCGTCTCTACTGTACATTATCAAGAATGCGCAGGCGCTGAATGAAGCGCGCGTCGCACCGGAAGAGCTCGGCGTGCGCGCAATTGATGACTTGACGCTGGAAATCACGCTGGAAGAGCCTGCGCCGTATTTCCTCGGATTGCTGACCCATTATACGACCTTCCCGGTGCCACAGCACATTGTGGAACAATTCGGCGAGTCGTGGGTCCAGCCAGACAATATCGAGGTGAATGGTCCATACAAACTCGTCTACTGGGTCACGGGTGATCAGATTGTGGCGGAGAAAAACCCGCTTTTCTACGAGGCCGATACGCTTTGTTTTGAGCGGGTCAGCTATTTTGAACTCGAAGATCTCGCGGCGGTTGAGCGGCGAATCGAAGCCGGGGATCTCGACATCAACAATGACTTTGATGGGGGGCGCAAAGCCGAGCTGGATCGCCGTTTCCCGGGGTGGGCGCGGACCACCCCCGGTCTGTTGACGACCTATTGGAGTTTCAACTCTAGCGAAGCCCCGTTTGATGACGTGCGCGTGCGCAAGGCGCTCGCCATGGCGATTGACCGGGAATTTCTGGTCGAGAGCGTTCTGACGCCCGGTTTTATTCCCGCTTACAATTTCGTACCGCCCGGGATCGCCAATTATGAAACCGACCGCCCCGAAGTCGATTGGGCCAACATAGGACGGCGAGAGCGTTTGATGGAGTCGCGCCGTCTGTTGGAAGAGGCCGGATACGGCCCGGACAATCCGCTTCGTTTTGAATACAAGCACCGCTCGACGGGCGACAATCCCAAGGCGGCACCCGTCGCACAAGCGAATTGGAACGAGATCGCGCCCTGGGTCGATGCCCAGATCCTGCGCCAGGACACGAAAGTTCTGTATGCCGATTTGCGCCAAAGCAATTTTGAGGTCTCGGATGGTGGCTGGCTGGCGGACTATAACGACCCGCTTAACTATCTCTACTTGCTGGACACGGATGCCGGTCAGCAAAACTATGGCAACTATTCCAACGCGGAATATGACGGCCTGCTTGAGCTGGCGAGCCAGGAGCGCGATCTGGTCAAGCGTGCCGAGATCTTTGCTCAGGCGGAACAAATCATGTTGGAAGACTATCCCATCACGCCCATGTGGTTCCAGGTGACCAAGAATCTGGTGGATCCGGGTCTGGACGGATGGGCCGAAAATGCCGAAGACAATCACCGTTCGCGCTGGTTGTGCCCGGCCGAGGCGCCCGAGGAGGCCACGACGAGCGAGTAAACGCCAGTTCGGGGGAGGAACATGTCGATTGAACTCGAAACCGCGGGGGCGGCCTCCATCGGCGGCATGACCACGCGCCAAAAAGCAGATCTGAGCGAACAACCCAGCCGCAATAGTGGTGAGATGGTCTCGCAACGCAATTGCCCGAATAGCGGACAAATGGCGGCGAGCTTCCACCGCCCGGTCCTGTCGCTGATTGGTGAAACCATTGGCGACACATTTACGCTGGATGGGCGGCTGGCCCGGACATTGCCGGTGCTGATGTTCCGTCCCGGACGGCTGACGCGCAATTACACGGAAGGAAAACGGGCCCGTTATGTGCCGCCTTTCCGCCTGTTCCTATTGGCCAGCCTGCTGTTTTATCTGGTTCTGTTCGCGCTGGTGCCGCCTGGCCAGTTCATCAATGTCGATGACGAAACCCGGGCTGAAATCACTGCGAGCATCAGTGAAGGGCAAACCGCTGAAGCCGCCGAAACCGTGCAAGAGACGGCCCGCGAGCGGCTGAACCGGGCGAATATCAATGTCGAAGCGCCCAGCGGCGTTCAGGAGGATATTGAGAACCAGATTGTGGCGGTGCTGGAAAACCAGGATCAGTTTGCCGCCCAGCTTGAGAATTGGCTGCCGCGCCTGAGCATTCTGATCGTCCCCTTGACCATTTTCGCCCTGACGCTGCTGCATGTCTGGCGGCGCAGTCTGTACATCTACGATCACGCCATCCATGCCTTGCATCTGCATTCCTGGATCTATCTGACGGGGGCGTTATTGATGCTGGCTGGCCCCTATCTACCCGGCACTGTCCTTGGGATGTTTCTGCTCGCCTTCTTTGTCTATGTCTGGCGCAGTCTGGCCGTCGTGGGCACAACCGGGTTCTTCATGTCCGGGTTTCGGTTCTTTTTGCTGCTCATATTCTGGCAGGTTGTCATCACGGTCATCATCATCACGACGGTGATTGTGAGCGGGTTCTCGGTGCAGGCGTGATCGCGCGCAGTCTGAGCTGATGCGAAACAGGCCCATCCCGACCCTGTCAGATGCACAAAAGGCGATGATCCGGGCGCTGGTCTGCTATGAGGATGAGTACCTCATAGCCTTTGACAAGCCCTCAGGCTTGGCGGTGCAAACACGCGGCAATCGTGGCACGTCGCTTGACTTCCTATTATGGGCATTTGCCCGTTCGAACGGTAAGCGCCCGCATTTGGTGCATCGTATCGATGCCGGGACATCCGGTTTGGTCCTGGCGGCAAAGACCAAGCCGGCAACGGCCTTTCTGTCGACTGAATTTGCCGAACGGCGCGTGAAAAAGACTTATCTCGCCCTGGTGCAAGGGGACTTGCCGGAGGTTGAACAGGGTGCGTGCGATGCTCCGATATTAAAGTCAGGGCGCCGCGCTGAGGTGGTCGGATTGGGGCAAGGCGGCGATCAGGCACTCACGCACTGGCGAATTCTATCGCGTGTGGGCGGCTATGCCCTGGTTCAGGCCGAGCCGCATACCGGAAGGATGCATCAAATCCGGGTGCATCTGGTGCATCTCGGTTGCCCCATTTTAGGCGACCCGATTTACGGTCGGGGAACCGAAACAGCTGCGCGCTTGATGCTGCACGCTGCAGGCCTAGAGATCACTTTCCCCAATCATGAAAAACGGGCGCTCGCGGCGCCCGTTCCGGAAGATTTTGATCAAAGGCGCAAGGCGCTTGGCCTCTAGCCAGTTTCGCCCAGCGTCACGGCCATTGGCGCGCCGGGGCCGAGATCAAAGCCCAGGAAGGTCCAGGCGACAACGAGAAGAATGCCGCTGATCAGCATCCAGACCGAGTAAGGCAACATGATTGCGGTCAGGCTACCAAGTCCAAAACTTCCGACCCAGCGTCTGGCAAAGACCAGGATGAGCGGGAAATAGACCATGAGCGGCGTGATGATATTGGTCGCACTGTCGCCGACACGATAGACCGCCGTCGCGCCGTCTGGCGACACGCCTAACAGCATCAGCATCGGCACCATGACCGGGGCGAGCAAAGCCCACTTGGCCGACGCCGATCCGACGAACAGATTGATGATGGCCGAGAAGAGCACGATCAGACCGAGCAGGATGGGCAATGGTAAGCCGGAGCTTTCAATCGCAGAGGCGCCATGCACGGCACTGATCAGTCCCAGATTTGACCAGCCAAACATCGCAACAAAATGCGCCGCAGCGAAGGACAGAACGAGATAATATCCCATATCCTTCATCGCTTCCGACATCATATCGACCAGATCGCGATGGTTTTTGATAGTCCCGGCCGCGGCACCATACGCCCAGCCAGCGGCCAGAAACAGGACCAGAAATCCGCCGACGAGCGATTGGAATAATGGACCTGCGCGCTGATACCATTCCATGCCCTCGGTGCCTTCGCCATCGAGCCACAGAGGCGTGCCCGGTCCGGCGGTCATGAACACCCAAAGCGCGATGACGCCTAGCACGGCAAGTCCGGCATTGCGCAGGCCTTTCTTTTGTTCTGGAGTCAACGGCTTGTCTTCATCGCTATAGCTATCCGCATCCGCGCCTTCGGATGGGCTCCACTTACCCAGGCGCGGTTCGATCACACGATCGGTGACAAACCAGATAATCGGAAGGTAGATGACCAGGAGCGCAACGATGAACCACCAATTGCCGGCTATGTTTGCGTCATAGTTGGCATTCAGAATTTCGCCCGCTTCTTCGGTGATGCCGTAGAGCAGAGCGTCGAGCTGACCCGGAAAGAGATTGGCGGAAAAACCGCCCGAAACGCCCGCAAAGGCGGCGGCGATGCCAGCCAGTGGATGGCGTCCAGCGGAGGCGAACAGCACGCCTGCGAGCGGGATGAGAACGACATAAGCCGCATCCGCCGCGTGATTACCGACCATCGCGACCAAAGCGACCACAGGCGTAAGCAGAAAAACCGGGGCGCCGCGGACAGCTGAGCGCATGGCGCTTGCGAACAGACCAGAGCGTTCGGCGACGCCGGCGCCGAGCATCACCACCAGGACATATCCAAGCGGATGGAAGTGCGTGAACGTTTTGGGCATCTCGACCCAGAGCCGCTGAATATTCTCTGCTGCCAGCAGGCTGACGGCGCTGATAATGCCGTCGCTGCCAATGCCAAATCGGGCTTTCTGACTATCCGGCATGCCGCCCAGGACCTGATCGTTCAGCTGAGCATTGACGCCGAGCATGGCGCAGATGACGGAAATGATCACCAGAGCAATTATGAAATAGGCAAACAGGAAGACCGGATCCGGCAATTTATTGCCGGTCCGTTCGACCCAACCCAGAATTCCCTTTGTCTGTTCTTGTTCTACGGCTTCCGCCATGCCCGCTTCTCCCAGTCTTTCGAAGGTTTTATCCGATCTAGACTGGACCCGCAGACCTGGC
>ERZ1740059.732-NODE-732-length-16869-cov-6.661116_pt1 | contig 16869 bp, 12 predicted proteins | sample MGYA00581744_ERZ1740059 | MGnify/ENA primary metagenome ERZ1740059 (study PRJEB43018, sample SAMN04849738) | marine metagenome | isolation source: floating plastic debris | place: Pacific Ocean | collected 2008-08-28 | study: EMG produced TPA metagenomics assembly... | reverse complement strand
CCCGCCGTGGCGGAGGCTCCTGGCGCGGGCGGTGGCGCGGCCACGAGCGGCAAGCTCGGCGGTTACCAGTGGCGACTTCTGGCCTTCTTGAGCGTCGCGACCTTCTTCGAGGGCTACGACTTCTACGCCATCACGCAGGTGCTTCCTTCGCTCCGCGAGGACATGGGGCTGCCCAAGGAGGCGAGCGCGTACCTCATCGCCTTCGTGAACATCGGCGCGGTGCTCGCCTTCTTCCTCGTGCGCCTGGCCGACCGCTACGGCCGCACGCGCATGCTGCAGGTCACCATCGCCGGCTACACCGCGGCGACCCTGGTCTCGGGCCTCGCGCCCGAGGTGTACTCCTTCGGTACCGCGCAGCTCGTGGCGCGCATCTTCCTCCTCGCCGAATGGGCCATCAGCATGGTCATCGTCGCCGAGGAGTTCCCGGCGCGGCATCGCGGGCTGATCATCGGCGTGGTGCAGGGCTGCTCGACGCTCGGCTCCATCGTCTGCGCCGTGCTCACGCCCATGCTCGTGGATACGCCCTACGGGTGGCGCACCGTGTACTTCGTGGCCGTGGCGCCGCTCGTGCTCCTGGCCTTCGCGCGACGGAACCTCCGCGAGACCGAGCGCTTCGACCGTGCCGACGACGGCGAGAAACGCTCGCTCTTCGCCATCTGGAAGACGCCCTACAAGAGCCGGCTCCTCCGCCTCGCCGCCATCTGGTTCGTCACCTACATCCCGACGCAGAACGCCATCGCGCTCTGGAAGGACTACGCGGTGACGGACCTCGGGCTCACGGAAGCCGCCGCGGCGCGCATCATGGTCCTGGCGACGCCCATCGCCATTCCCTTCGTCTTCGGGTCCGGGCGGCTCATCGACGTGCTCGGCCGCCGCTGGGGCGCGGCGGTCATCTTCGGCATCGGCGCCATCGGAATCACCGGTTGCTATACGGTCACCAGCGAGGTGGCGCTCATCGGCGCCATGGTGCTCGGTATCTTCACCGCCACGGCCTACCTGCCGGTTCTGAACAGCTATACGACCGAGCTCTTTCCCACCGAGCTCCGGGGCTCGGCCTTCGCCTGGGCCAACAACATCCTCGGCCGCGTCGGCTACGTGCTCTCGCCGCTGGCCGTCGGCGCGATCATCGAAGAGACGGGCCAGTTCGCGCCGGCGGTTCTCTCGACGGTGCCCTTCCTTCTGGTCGCGGTCTTCATGGTCTTCGCCTTCCTGCCGGAGACGAAGGGCAAGACGCTCGAAGAGACCAGCGCGCTCCCCGGCTGAGCACGGCACGAAGGCGCTCGCCGAACGGGGAGGCTCAAGCGCGTCGCGGAACGGTCGTAGGACCTCGTGGAGATGGTGGAACACACCTTGGACGGCCTGCATGGCGCACGGCTTTCGTGGGCCGTGCTCGGCGTCATCGCGGTCTTCGGCCTCGTGCTCGCCGGCAGCATGAGCGCGCTCGCCGCCGGCGTCGACACTAGGCTCCAAATGGAAGCGCCACCCTCGGCCCAGCCGAGCGTGGCGCTCGCGCGCTGAAGGCTCGCTTTCAGAGTCCGAGGCGACCAAGCGGGATCGTCAGCACGCGCGCCGGCGCTCCCGCGCCAGCGACCAGGAGGGTGCCCGCGTCGGCGTCGATGGCCAGGCCGCTCACGCCGACGATCTCCAGATCCGCGACGCTCGCGAGTCGCTCCATCTCGCCGTTCACACCGTGGAAACGGACGAGCTCCAGGCCGACGCCGAGCAGAAGCGTCGGCGCGTCGTAGCCGAGCTGGTCGGGCCCGGGGTCGAGGACCACCATTCCCCCCGCCGCGACGTTCTCCGTCGGCATGTTCCACCAGGTCAGGTCGGCGCCGTCGCCGAGGTCGTAGGAGGAGAGGAAGGAGTCCGTGATCGCGCCGGCGCCGCCGTTCTGCCACATGCGCGGCTGCGCGTAGAGCCGCTCCCGCTCCGCGTCGAACCCGAGCGCGAGCGCCAGCTGCATCGGGTCGACGTTCCCCGGGTCCTCCTCCTGCCAACCCGGCAGGAAGCAGAAGTGCTGGCGGAGCACGCCGTCCGTCGTGGAGACGAGGTAGCCGTCGTTCGTCGCGGTGACCGCCAAGAGATCGTCGCCGAGGGCCACCATGTCGCCGAAGCCGAAGACGCCGGCCGGGTCGCGGAGCTGGGGCAGCGACGCGCCCGTGTCGAGGTCGCTCAGCGAGCCGTCGCTGAAGAGCCCGAGCCGCTGGCCCGTGTCCGGCTGCACCGCGAGGCCGACGAGGACGCCGTCGAGGTCGATGCGGTCGACGACGTCCTCGGCGTCGAGGCGAACCGGCTCGGAGGTCACCCAGGACGCCTGCAGCATGTCCGGCCGCACGCCGGGCTCCGGGGCGTCTCCCGCGCACGCCGCGAGCGCCACGAGGGCCGAGGCGAAGGCGAGGACGCGCACCGCCCGCCAGCTGCTCTTGCTTCCCGCTCGATCGATGGTCCGTCGCTTCATCAGGTGCTCCTCGGCTTTCGCGTTTCGAACACTGCGTCGCCGCGCGAGCGGCAATCCGTCAGCGCGCGGCCTCCACCGCGCAGCGGCTGGCCACGCACGCCGCCCGCACCGTGTCCGGGTAAACGGGCGCACACTCGGGGCAGCCGATGGCGTCGCTCGGGCAGACGAGGTTGGCGAAGGCGTCCTCGGCCTCCGGACGACGCGCGATGGCCACGACCTCACCCTCGCCGTTGCGGCCGCCGCATTCGCAGCAGTCGGGGCTGCGGAGGCGACAGTCCTCGTCGCGGTTGCACGCGGCGACGGCGGGCTCGAAGTCCACGACGGTGCAAAGGCCCGAGATGCACTCGGCCGTCAAAAAGGGGTTCGGGAGGTTCTCGCAGGCCGGGCAGGGAATCGGGTCGTCCGTTCCCGGACAGGCCTCCCGGCGCTGGGCCTCCCGCCTTCGCGCGTTCACGGCGACCACGCCGTCCGCCGTCGCGCGGCCGCACTCGGCGCAGCAACCTGGGATCGCGAGCTCGCACACGTCGCCCGCCCCGCAGGCGGCCCAGTCGATGCGCGTGCCGCCGTCGCCGGGCGCGGCGACGATGATCGACTGCTGACACCCCGCGAGCGTCAGGAAGAGAAGGAGGTGTGCCAAGCTGAGACGATGCATGGGACCAGGGTAAGCGCTGCAACGCCCGTGCCGCTCGCTCCGCCCCTTGCAGGCCCTTTCTCCGCGCGGCGTCAGAGGTCGAGGCGTGCCTCGAGCTCGCCGACCTCGAGGAAGTACTCTCCTAGAACGGCCCCCGCGCCCGAGCCCCAGCAGCGCACCTCGCGCGCGCTCGCGGCGCAGGTGTGAAAGCGGCCGGCACTGAGGTGACGCGCGTTGGTGACCCGGTCGACGGGCAGCGGCCGGCCCGAGCACGGCGCTTCTCCGCACAGGTCCGGCGCCTCTCCGGCGAGCCCCAAGCGGTTGAAGGCATCGCTGCCGAAGCAGCTCACCTCGCCTCCGGCCCGGCGCACGCAGGTGTGGAACTGGCCGGCCGCGACCTCCTCGGCGTCGCGGATACCGGTCACCTCCCGCGGCGCGTGGGTACAGGCGAAGAGGCTCGCGCCGATGCCACAGGTCGCGGGCAGGTCGAGGCGGCCGTCGCCGAGCTCGCCTTCGGCGCGGCGGCCCCAGCAGCGGACGCGCCCCGCCGCGAGGGCGCAGGTGTGCTCGCCGCCGGCCGCGATGGCCTCGACGGCCCCGAGGCCCGGCACCTCGGTGAAGCGCTCCACGAACGCCGAGGGAGGCTGGCCGCACTGTCCGGCCAGGTTCTCGCCGCGGCAGCGTACCTGGCCCGCGGCGTCGAGGAGGCATTGGTGGGCCCGACCCGCGGCCACCGCGACGGCGCCGGTGGCGGCGACGAAGAAGCCGTCGCCCGCGCTACTGAGCCCCCTGCCGCCCCCGGCTACGACGCTGCGGGGCCCGGTGCCGCCCGCGCCCAGGAGCGTGAGCGCCTCCAGCGCGAAGGCCACGGGGCCCAGCGCCGCCCCGCAGACCGATCCTCCGCCCCTTCGAGCCACGCAGCTGCCGTCGAAGAGCGCGTCGCCGACCACGTCCGCGGGCCACGCCCGAGCGTCCAGGCGGTGGCCCCAGCACACCACCCGGCCGGTGGTGAGGAGCAGGCAGCTATGGCTGTCTCCGGCCGAGAGGCCCGCGATGGTCGTCGCGGCGGGCAGGTCCGCGGCGACGCCGGCGTCCTCGCCGGTGACGATGCTCTGGTAGCAACCGCCGAGCGAGAGCATGGCGACCGCCGCGGTGAGCGAGAGTGCGCGCGTCACCGCGTCAGCATCGCCCGGCCGGCGCGGGCTCGCCAGCGTGACGAGCCGCCTTCAGCTGGCCGCGCTGGCGACGTCGCCGCCGAGCTCGGTCTCCGCCGTCGCGAGGGCGGAGACGAGGATGTCGAGCGCCTGCTCGAGCGTCTCCTCGTCGTGGTCCGGCGTGAGCGAGAGGCGGAAGCGCGCCTGGCCCTGCTTGACCACGGGGAACTCGAGGTAGGTGGCGATGAGCCCGCGTTCGAGAGCGTTGCGCCCGGCGAGGCGTGCCAAGGGGCTCGCGCCGATCTTCACGGAGACGATGGGTGAAGGCTGCCCGTAGACCTCGAGGCCACGGACGGCCGCCTCCCGGCGCATGAAGGCAATGCGGCGGCCGAGACGCTCGCGGCGCTCGGCCCCCTCCGCGCCGCGCACGATGTCGAGGGCCTCGCGCGCGACGGCCAGCGGCACCGGGCCCAGCGCCGTCGAGTACGTGAAGGGCCCGCCGAAGCAGAGCTGGGCCCACTCCACGCCCTCGTCCTTGGTCGAGACGAAGCCTCCGTTGGTGCCGAAGCACTTCGAGAAGGAGCCGGCGACGATGTCGACGTCCTGGAGCACGCCATGGGTCTCGAGGGCGCCACGACCCCCGGGTCCCACCGAGCCGAGGTCGTGGGCCACGTCCACGAGAAGACGCGCGTCGTAGCGGCGGCAGAGGGGAACGAGGGAGGCGAAGTCCGGCGAATCGCCGTCCATGGAGAAGAGCCCTTCGGTGATGACCACGACGGCCACGTCGGCATCCTGGCTCCGTACCGTGGCGAGGACCGATTCGAGGTGTTCGTCGTCCAGGTGCCGGAACGAGTGCACGTGGTCCGACGAGGCGTAGGCCGCCTGCTGAAGGCACTGATGCGAGAGCTCGTCCATGACGACGACGTCCTTCTTGCGAACGACGCCGGCGACGGCGGTGAAGGCGGCGGCCCAGCCCGTGGGACAAAGAAAGGCGGAGGGCCGACCGAGGAAGTCGGCCAGCTCGGACTCGAGGGCCGTGGACACGGAGCCGTTGCCCATGAGCGGCGCCGACGAAGGCGTGTGCACGCCGTGGCTCTCGATGGCCGCGATTCCCGCCGCCGCGAGTCGCGGATGCCGGGCGAGACCCAGGTAATCGACGCTGGTCAGGTTGATGCCGGCATAGCTGACGCCGCCGGCGGCCTTCACGCGAGCGCGCGGCCCGTAGCTCTCGGCCCGGAGCGCGTAGGGCCAGAGCCCCTGTTCGACGCGGGCATGGACCCACGCCGTCATGGCGGCGTTGCGCGACTCTAGGCTTCCCGACCGGGGATAAAATCGGCCGAGGCTGGTTCCAAGGATGGAGCGCGCGCTGGGCACGCGCGTTGTCTCATCGGGGCTCTTCGCCCGGACACCTGTGGTCGAGGGATCCTCGTCATCACGATGCATGGCGTCCTTTTCGTTAGATATTGTGAAGGTTCTTACAGGCATCGGGCTGCACACTTCATCTGTGGAGTCCCTGATTGGAGGTAGAACAAGTTTCTGGGTACTTTTCGGGGAGCAACGCTCGTACAGTTCCCTACATGAGGAGCCTTCCATCTGTCCCTGAAAGGGATTTGAAAGGCTAGCGTCGGACGCGTGGAGCCTCTTTCTCCCGACGCCTGGAGCCTGGACCCCGACGTGGTCTTCCTGAACCACGGGAGCTTCGGCGCCTGCCCCGCGCCGGTGCGGCAGGCCCAGGACCGCTGGCGCGCGCGCCTCGAGGCGGAGCCCGTCCGCTTCTTCACGCGCGAGCTGGAGCCCGCCCTGGATGCGGCCCGCGCGCAGGTGGCGGCCTTCGTCGGGGCCGCCCCCGAGGACTTCGCCTTCGTGCGTAACGCGACGGCGGGCTGCAACGCCGTGCTGCGCTCGCTGGACCTCGCCCCGGGCGACGAGATCGTGGTCACGCAGCACGGCTACCCCGCCGTGACCCACGCGGCGCGCCACGTCTGCGAGCGAGCGGGCGCGCGGCTGGTGACGGCGCAGGTCCCCTTCCCCCTGGTGGGCCCCGCCGCGGTGCAATCCGCCATGCGGGACGCACTGAGCACGCGGACGCAACTCGTGCTGGTGGACTGGATCACGAGCCCGACGGCGCTGGTGCTGCCCGTGGCAGACATCGTGCGCGAGTGCGCGGCCCGCGGCAGCGACGTTCTGGTCGACGCGGCGCACGCGGCGGGCATGGTGGACGTGGACTGTGGGTCGCTCGGCGCCGCGTACGTCACGGGGAACCTCCACAAATGGGTCTGTGCGCCCAAGGGCGCCGCCTTCCTCGTGGTCCGGCGCGATCGACAGGCCGGGCTACAGCCGGCGGTGCTGGGTCACGGCCTGGCGAGCCGCCGCGCCGCGGCGGGGCTTCGGAGCGCCTTCCATGACGCCTTCGACTGGTGCGGCACCGACGACCCGACGCCCTGGCTCGCCGTCCCGCAGGCGCTGGAGTTCCTGGGGACGCTCCTGCCAGGCGGGTGGCCGGCGCTGCGGGCCCGCAACCGGGAGCTGGCGCTCGCGGCGCGCCGGCTGCTCGGCACGCGGCTCGGGGTGGAGGAGCCGGCGCCGGCGTCGATGGTCGGCTGCATGGCTGCCGTTCCCCTACCGCCGGGCGGTCCGCCCGCCGCGCCCAGCGGTCCGCTCTACGTGGATCCGCTCCAGGGACCGCTCTACGACGTGCACCGCATCCAGGTGCCCATCGTGCCCTTCCCGGCGCCGCCCGCGCGCCTGGTGCGCGTGAGCGCGCAGGCCTACAACGGCTTCGCGGACTACGCGCGCCTCGCCGATGCGCTCGAGGCGACGCTCAGTCGCTGAGCAGGACGTCGAAGAGCATCGCCCCGGCCGCGAGGAACACGAGGTCGAAGGCCACGAGGATCTGCACCCAACCCGCGAGGTCCGCGAGGTCTGCACCGTTCACGAGGACCTGCCGCGTGGCGGCCACGCCGCCGAGGAGCGCCGGCGTGATGAGCGGGAAGACGACCACGCTCAGCGCCAGATCGCGCGCGCCGGTGCGCACCGTCAGCGCACCGAAGAGCGTGCCCGCGAGCACGAAGCCCGTGCTCCCCAGCACGAGAAGCACCGCGAGGGGCACGAAGACCTCGGTGAGGTCGACATGGAAGAAGAGCGCCACGAGGGGCACGAGCACCACCTCCACGGCCAGGAGGAAGAGGAGGTGCGCGGCGGCCTTGCCGAGGAAGAGCGCCGAGCGCGGCACCGGCGCGAGGAGCAGCCCGCGGAAAGCCCCGAGCTCGCGCTCGCGCGCCCAGCCGCGGCCCATGGCGAGCAGACCACCGAAGGCGATGGCGGCCCAAAGCACGCCGGGGGCGATCTTCCGCGCGAGCAAGGGATCGAGATAGAAGCTCAAGCTCGCGATGACGACGACGAGGACGCCGAAGCGCGCCGTGGTCGTCGTCACGTCGCGGGTACGGAGCTCGATGCGGAGGTCCTTGCGAAAGACGGCGGCGGCGCCCCGGACCGTCGCGCGCCAGCCCTCGCCCCACCCCGTGCCGCGGGGAGCGTCGCTCACGCGGCCTCCCGCTTGCCGCGCCGAAGCGAGACGCGCGCATCCGCGAGGGCGTCGGCGAAGCGCGCGTCGTGGGTGACGAGGGCCACGATGGCGCCGCGTTCGCGCTCGGCGCGGACGGCCTCCTCGAGGCGGTCGATGCCGCGGGTGTCGAGGCCGGTGGACGGCTCATCGAGGAGAAGCAGCGAGGGCGCCCCGAGCAGCGCGCGAGCCAGCGCGACGCGCTGCAGCTGCCCCCGCGAATACGTGCGGACCGCCCGCTCGCCGTAGGTGCCGACCTCGAAGCGCTCCCGGAGCACGGCGACCCGGTCCGCCGAGACCCCGAGCAAGCCCGCGAAAAACGCGAGGTTCTCGGCGGCGCTGAGATCCGGATAGAGCATGGCCTGGTGCGAGAGCACGCCGATGTGCCGCCGAAGACGCCGCCGGTCACGGTGCCCATCGAAGGCGCCGAAGCGGAGCGCCCCCCGCGTCGGACGGGCCTCGAGGGAAAGCAGAGAGAGGAGCGTGCTCTTCCCGGAGCCGTGCGGGCCGGCGATGCCCGCGACCTCGCCGGCCCGGAGCGTGACGTCGACGCCTCCGAGCGCGCGCGTGCGGCCGTAGAGCTTCACGAGCCCCTCGCCCTTGACCTCGTCGAACGCGCGCACCGGCACGACCGTAGTGCCGGGCGCACGGGGGCTCAAAGAAGCGCGCCGCCGCGCCGCGGAGCCATCGCGCGAGCCGCACGCCGCTCACCATGACGAGCCCGCCCAGCGGCGCGAAACGCGCGGCGCGCCCTCGCCGGCGTCGAGCGCCGCGGGGACGGCCCCCATCACGCTCGGTCTCGCGCGCGTGATAATTTCAGGCTCGATGGAACCGGACTTCCAGGCGCTCGCCGAGACGCTCGAGCGAATGACGGACGGCTTCGTGTTCCTCGACCGAGGCTGGGTCTACCGCTACGTGAACCAGCGCGCTGCCGCGCTCTTCGGGCGTACCCCGGAGGAGCTGGTTGGAAGGAACATCTGGGAAGAGTTCCCGGAAGGCGTGGGCCAGCCCTTCGATCTCGCCTACCGCGAAGCGCGAGATACGCAGAAGCCCGTCTTCTTCGAGGACTACTACGCGCCGTGGGATCGGTGGTTCGAGAACCGGGTCTTCCCGTCGGCGGAAGGCCTGGGCATCTTCTTCAGCGAGATCACCGAGCGGAAGCGCGCCGAGGAAGCGCTCCGGGAGAGCGAGTCGCGCTTTCGCGCCGTGTGCGAGGCGGGCCCGCTCGGACTGGCGCTCGTCGGGCCGGACGGTCGCATCGACGAGGCGAATCCCGGTCTCGCCACCATCACCGGCCTGGAGCGCGGCGCCCTCACGGGAACGCGGCTCGACCGTTGGGTCGCCGACGCGGACGCCCCGCTTCTCGCCACGGCTCGGAGAGCCCTCTCGGAGGGTGGCCGCGCGCGGCCCTTCGACGCGCGGGTTTCCCGGGCGACGGGCGACCACCTCGCCGGGCGTTTCACGCTCACGCGCGTCGAGCGACCCAACGGGAGCCCGCGCTTCGATCTGGTCACCGTCGAGGACGTATCGGCGCAGCGCATAGCGGAGCGCGAGCTGCGTGAGGCGCAACGCCGCGAGGCCGTCGGTCGACTCGCAGCAGGGGTCGCTCACGACTTCAACAACCTGCTCACCATCGTGGTGTCGCTCGCCGAGCTCGTACGTAGCGAGCTGCCGCCCGACCTCCCGAGCGGGGACGACCTGGCGCAGATCATCCGAGCCGCCGAGCGTGGCGCGGGTCTGACGCGCCAGCTCCTCGCGTTCGGCCGGCAGCGCATCTTCGAGCCCAAGGTGGTGTCCGTGGCGAGCTCCGTGCGGGAGGTCGAGCGCCTACTGGGTCGGCTTTTGCCCGAGAATGTCGTTCTCGTCGCGCCACCCGTGCCCCACCACCTGTGGATTCGCGTGGACGAGGGCCAGCTGCAGCAGGCGCTCGTGAACCTGGTGCTCAATGCGCGCGACGCGCTCGAGCAGGGGGGACGCATCACTCTCGAAGCCCTCCAGGAAGCAGCGGGTCAGCCCTGTATCCGTGTGACGGACACGGGAGAGGGGATGAGCGGGGAGACCCTCCGGCGCGTGCGGGAGGCCTACTTCACGACCAAGGCACCGGGCCGCGGAAGCGGGCTCGGGCTCGCCATGGTCGCCGACTTCATGGAGGAGGCGGGCGGCACGCTCGAGATCGACTCCGCGCCGGGCCGGGGCACGCAGGTCCGCTTGCGCTTCCCGAGCGTCGACGACCAGCCCGAGCCGGCCACGCCCTCCCCCGAGGGCGACCCCGTGGCGCTGGCCGGCGTGCGCGCCCTCGTCGTCGAGGACGAGCGACTGGTGCGCTCGGCACTCCTACGCGTCCTTCAGCGGGTGGGGGTCCAGGCCTACGAAGCGCGCCACGGGGAGGATGCGCTGCTCTCTTGGGAGCGCGAGGACGGCCACATCGACGTGCTGATCACCGACGTGGTGATGCCCGTTCTCGGCGGTGCCGCGCTGGCCCGGCGCCTTCGCGAGCGGAGGCCCGATCTGCCCGTGCTCTTCGTCTCGGGCTACGCGGCGGGAGCGCTCCACACGCTCCCGGGCGAGGGCGCGGTGGGCTACGTCGAAAAGCCTTTCACCACCGAGGCATTGCTCGCCGCCCTCCGGCGCATCCTCGGGCGCAGCCAGGAACTGGAGTGACGGTACGGGTGGCGGACACGCGACGTGGCGGCGAAGCCGTCAGCGGCTCTCCACGCGGACGCTCGGTCCGACGCCGCAGCGGCGACGACGCCTACGTGGCGGGCTGAGCGCGCTCAAAAATCGAGGCCGGACCCCAGGTAGACGCCCGCTTCGTGAAAGACCACGCGGCGGTCGGGCCCGCCGGCGATGGGGACCGTCATGGGGTCCGAGTCGCGGGCCTGCTCGAGGATGCCGTCGATGGTGTTGAGCTCGCCGGTACCGAAGGCGTAGCGAAGCCCCACGGTGGTGCGAAAGACGAGCCGCCGACCGCCCGTGGTCTCGAGATCCGCGCCGGCGAGCTCCACCGGGGAATCGAAGGTCAGCCCGGTGCTCACGCCATAGAAGTCGAGGTCGACGAGGTCGTTTCCCTCCTCGGACTCGTCGTCGCGGTCCGTGAAGAGCCCGACGCCGAGCTCGGCCCGCTCACTCACGCGAAAGGCCGCGCCGACGCGCACGTTCCAGGTGAAGTCGCGCTCCACGAGGCCCCGGTCGTGGGCGTGGATGAGATCGGCCTCGGCCGAGACACGGACGTCCTCGCCCACCCATCCCACGGAGAGCACGGTCTCGAAGGGAGCCGTCCAGACGCTGCCCAGCGCGTTGCCGACCTCGCCCCGTACCGGGAAGTAGGCGGCGACGTCTCCCGCGGGCCCGGGCTGAATGTCGAAGAGCGCGGCGTCGAGGACGACGTCCTCGTGGATTCGGAGTCGGGGCCCGCGCAGCACCAGGCCGAGCTTCACCCCGGCGGGCAGGTCCGCCTGCAGCCCGACCGTGAAGTCGGCTGCAATCTCCGTGATGTCGAGCTCGCTGTAGACCCCACCGGCGGTGGTGCGCAGCTCTCCGGGGCCGCGGCCCGAGAGCTCGAGGACGGAGCGCTGCGTGTTGACCGTGGTCTGATAGGAGATGCCCGCGTTCATGCCGACGCGAAGCCAGGGCAGCGCCGCCCAGCCGAAGCCCGCCGTGAAGTAGGTGCGGTCCGCCTCGAAGTTCGCGCGGGCCACCAGCGACCGGTCTTCGGCCGGGTCCTCGAGCGCCGCACGCAGGTCGAAGCTCGACTGGCGAATGACGAAAACGCCGGCCCCCGCGCTCACCCGCTCGCTCAGCCGATACACGTAGGAGAGCGCCGAAGGGACCGTCTGGTAGTCGACGGCGCGGTGGTTCACCTGGTCGACGATTCCGCCGCCCTCGACCAGCCGGATCAGCGGGTCGAGGCGGCGCACCTGGAGCTCGAAGAGCTGGCCCGAGAGCTCGAGGCGGTGGCGCGTGTTCAGCGCGAGCCCGGCCGGGTTGTAATAGAGGAGGTCCGGCCCGGTGCCGATGGAGGCCACGGCGCCGCCGAGCAGCGCTGCCTCGTTGCCCTGGAAGAACGAGTCGCCGTTTCCCGCGCGGACGTCGGCGGCGAGGACGAGGACGAGCGCGCAGGCAAGCGGGAAGCGCATGTGGCGCGAGAGTACTCCCTCACCTGCCAGTCGCGGACGGCGCCCAAGAGACGGCCTGAAGGGCGCCAGCTGCTTGACGGCCCAGCCGCGCGGGGGGCTAGGTCGCAACGGTCGATCCACCTACCCTCGGCTCATGGCGACCGCCACGAAGCCAGGAGAGCTCGGAGACGGGGGGTTCCACGACCCCACCGCCGAACGAGAGCGCCTGCGCGTCGCCGCCGAGATCGGGACGCTGGGCGTCTGGGACTGGGACCTGCGAAGGGACCGGCTTTACTGGTCCTCTACGCTGATGGAGATCGTCGGGCTCGCGCCCGAGCGCTTCACGGGGACGCCGGCGGACTTCTTCGACCGCCTCCACCCCGACGACGTGGACGGTGTGCAGGCCATGCTTCAGGCGCATTTCGAGCGCGGCGTCCCCTACGACGCCGTCATGCGCGTGCGCCACGAGGACGGGAGCTACCTCAACCTCGGTGTGCGCGGCCGCGCCTACCGAGACGACGAAGGCCAGCCCTACCGGATGATCGGCGTGATCATCGACGTCACGCCGGTCGTCGCGACGCAGGAAGCGCTCGCCGCCAGCGAGCGACGCTTCCGCGACATGGCAGCCAACGTGCCGGGGGCCATCTTTCGCTACGTCCTCCATCCCGACGGAAGCGACGAGATTGCCTACATGAGTGAGGGTTGCGTGAGCCTCTGGGAGGTCACGGCGGACGATATCCAGGGAGACCCGACGCTGCTCTGGGGCATGGTCCTGCGCGAGGACTTCCCGCTCATGCAAGCGTCGGTCATGCGCTCGGCGGAGACGCTCGAGTCGTGGGCCCATCGCTACCGCATCCGCACGCCCTCGGGAACGCTCAAATGGCTGCAGGCACGGGGGGTACCAACGAAGCGCGCGGACGGCGCGATCGTGTGGAACACGCTCCTCATCGACGTCTCCGACCAGGTCCGCACCGAGGAGGAGCTGCGCGAGAGTCGCGAGATGCTCTTCCACGCCCAGAAGATGGATGCGCTGGGCCAGCTCACCGGTGGCCTGGCGCATGACTTCAACAACCTGCTCTCGGTCATCATCAGCGGCATCGAATCCGTCGAGCACCACGCCGGGGGACTCGCTCGCACCGATCGCGAAGCGCTGGAAGACGCGCTCGCCGCCGCACAACGCGGCGCGGTGCTCACGCGCTCGTTGCTCGGCTTCGCGCGCCGGGCCGAGCTCGACCCGGAGGTGCTCGCGCTCTCGACGGTCGTCGGGAGCATGCGCTCCCTCGTGCGGCGGACGCTGCCGGACAACGTCGAGCTGGTCGTCACTCCCATCGACGACGACGTGGCAATTCACGTCGACCGCTCCTCCCTCGAGAACGCGCTGCTCAACCTCGTCCTGAACGCTCGGGACGCACTCCCGAAGGGCGGACGTGTGACGGTGCGTGCGGGGCACGAGCATCGGCCAGCTCCCTCGGGGCTGGAAAGCGCGGACTACGTCTTCCTTCGCGTCGAGGACGACGGAACGGGGATGAGCGAAGAGACGCTTTCCCGCGTCTTCGAGCCCTTCTTCACGACGAAGGGGCACAGAGGCAACGGTATGGGCCTCGCGATGATCCACGGCTTCGTCCAGCAGTCCGGCGGCAGCGCGGAAGTGGAGTCGGAGCTGGGCCGGGGCACGCGCGTCACCCTCTTCTTTCCCCGCGCGCCGGAGGGGAGCGCCGCGATCCCCCTGGTCGTACCGGCGAGCCGGGCGCCGCGCCTCGAGGACGTGCGCGTACTCTTCGTAGAGGACGAAGACGCGGTCCGGCGCTCGGTCGCGCGGCTGCTCCGCTCGAGCGGCCTCGACGTGACCGTGGCCGCAGACGGGGTGGAGGCGTTGCGCCTGCTGCGCGCGGCCTCCGCGGCCTTCGACGTGGTCCTCAGCGATCTGCGCATGCCGGGCGCGGTTCAGGGTGAGGACCTCGCCCGCGAGGTCGGCCACGCGGTACCCGTGCTCCTGCTCACCGGCAACCCGCCCGAGACACGCGTGGCGGGGGCCATGGCCACGCTGACGAAGCCCATCGGTCACGCCGAGCTGGTCCGCGCGATCGTGGGCGCCGTGGCCGCCGGCGCCGCGCGCGCGGGCTAGTCAGCGCGCCTCGAAGCGGACGTTTGGCTCGGACGCCGCGTAGGACCCGTCGAGGTAGTAATCGTAGGCCATCTCGTCGCGGAGATGGCGCCGGAAGAAGGCGACTACGTAGAGGTTCTGAAGCCGCGTCGCCTCGGAAATGGGAAACGCATCTTCGGCGCAGGTCGCCGCGTAGGGCGCGAGGAGCGCTTCGGCGCCGAGGAGGTCCCACCGCTCCGGGTCGAAGCCCAGGTCCTCGATGAGGTAGTCGCCGATGGTGCACACGTTTGCGAAGTGCGTGTGGTTCGCCCCGACGATGTCGACGCGGAAGACGGCCTCGGCGCCGGTGAGGCCGAGATAGGCGATGGCGTTGTTCTCGATGGGCACCGACTCGTCCTCCGTGCCGCCGACGAGGAGCACCGGCAGCCGCACGCTCGCGAGCTGGTCGCCCGTGAAGCCGGCGTTCGGGCTCGGCCGGTCGTCGCGCTGCAGGTCACCATCGATGACCGCGGAGATCGGCGCGATGGCCGTCACGCGCGGGTCGGCGGCCGCGCCGGCCCACCCCGCGGCGCTCCCCATGGCCGTCATCCCGCCGAAGGAGTGCCCGAGCACCCCGACGCCGCCCGCGTCGAGGCTTCCTTCGAGCAGGTCCCCGGCGCGTGCGCCGCGGGCACGCATACGATCGATCACCAGCGCGACGTCGGGGACTCGGTTGGCCGCCGCCGTGTCGAAGTCGTCCGTGGGCGACGACTGCGCGTTCCCCGTGTGCTCCGGCGCGGCGACGACGAAGCCGTGGCTGGCGAGCGCTTCCATCAGCTCCGTCGACTGGAGCGCGATGCCGCCGTAGCCGTGCGAGAAGATGAGGAGCGGGTGCGGCCCAGGCGCAGGCGCCGCGTCCTCGCGCGCGATCGCGGAGGTCGGCCCGATGGGCCCGAGGAGCCCATAGACCGTGGGCTCGGCCTCCGCCGTGACGTCGGCCGGGTACCAGACCTCGACGCGCAGTGTACGGTCGTCGCGCTCCGCATCGACGACCTCGAAGCTCGTATGGCCGACGGCGGCGACACCGAGCGCATCGGCAGCCTCGGGCGGCGGAGCCGCATCGTCACCGCACGCCACGAGGCAGAAGAGCACGAGCCAGGCCGAGGAGATCCGCATGCTCCCCACGGTCGCGGAATCGTGCGATGAAGTCGACCCGAAGGAGGCCTCCGATGACGAGCCCGACCGAGACCGAAGCCTGGAACGCGCTCGCGGAGCACCACGCCGCCCTCGCCCCGCGCCACCTGCGCGAGCTCTTCGCGGAGGACCCGGGCCGCGCGGCCCGCATGACCCACCGGCTGGACGATTTCCTCGTCGACCTCTCGAAGAACCGCGCGACGGCGGAGACCTTCGCGTACCTCCTCGCCCTCGCGAAGGCTCGTGGCCTCTCGGAAGCCATCGAGGCGATGTTCTCCGGCGAGCGCATCAACACCACCGAGGGCCGCGCGGTGCTTCATGTGGCACTCCGGGCCGACACGCCGATCGCGCTCGAGGGGCGAGACGTCGTCGCGGACGTGAAGGAGGTGCTCGGCCGCATGCGGACCTTCACGACGGCGCTCCGCGACGGCAGCCACCGCGGCCATACGGGGAAGACGATCACGGACGTCGTGAACATCGGCATCGGCGGCTCGGACCTCGGCCCGCTCATGGTCTGCGAGGCCCTCAAGCCCTTCTGGCGGGACGACCTGACGCCTCACTTCGTGAGCAACGTCGATGGCGCGCACCTGGCGGAGACGCTGAAGCGCCTCGACCCCGAGCGGACGCTCTTCATCATCGCGTCGAAGACCTTCACGACGCAGGAGACGCTCACCAATGCGCGGAGCGCCCGCGCCTGGCTGGTCGAGAAGCTCGGCGACGAGGCCGCGGTGGCCAAGCACTTCGTCGCCGTGAGCACGAACCGCCAGGGCGTCGCCGACTTCGGCATCGACGCCGACAACAACATGTTCGGCTTCTGGGACTGGGTCGGCGGCCGCTACAGCCTCTGGAGCGCCATCGGCCTGCCCATCGCATGCATCGTCGGCATGGACGCCTTCGAGGCGCTCCTCGCGGGCGCGCGACGCATGGACGACCACTTCAAGACCGCCCCGCTCGAGGAGAACCTCCCGGTGCTGCTCGGCCTCCTCGGCGTGTGGTACGCGAACTTCTTCAGCGCCGAGACCTTCGCGGTGCTGCCCTACGACCAGTCGCTCCACCGCATGCCGGCGTGGCTTCAGCAGGGCGACATGGAGAGCAACGGAAAGCGCGTCCGCAAGGACGGCGCCGTGGTCGAGGGCTACACGACGGGCCCCATCGTCTGGGGCGAGCCGGGCACGAACGGGCAGCACGCCTTCTATCAGCTCATCCACCAGGGGACGCGCCTCGTCCCCGCCGACTTCCTGGCGCCGCTCCACCCCCAGCACGCGCTCGGCGACCACCACGACAAGCTGCTCGCGAACCTGCTGGCCCAGACCGAAGCGCTGATGATCGGCAAGACCGAAGGCGAGGCACGCGCGGAGCTCGAGGCGGCGGGCCTGCGCGGTGAGGCGCTCGAGGCGCTCGTCCCCCACAAGGTCTTCGAGGGTAACCGCCCGACCAACACGATCCTCTTCGATCGGCTCGACCCGAAGACTCTCGGCACGCTGCTCGCGCTCTACGAGCACCGCATCTTCGTGCAGGGCGTGATCTGGGGCGTGAACAGCTTCGACCAGTGGGGCGTCGAGCTCGGCAAGCAGCTCGCCAAGAAGATCCTCCCGGAGCTGAGCGGCGAGGCGCCCGGCGGCGGCCATGACGCCTCGACGAACGCGCTCGTGGCCTACGTGAAGCAGGCGCG
>ERZ1740059.731-NODE-731-length-16882-cov-5.960837_pt1 | contig 16882 bp, 16 predicted proteins | sample MGYA00581744_ERZ1740059 | MGnify/ENA primary metagenome ERZ1740059 (study PRJEB43018, sample SAMN04849738) | marine metagenome | isolation source: floating plastic debris | place: Pacific Ocean | collected 2008-08-28 | study: EMG produced TPA metagenomics assembly... | reverse complement strand
ACCTGCGTTTGCTCATCCTGTCCCTGATCGCGGAACAGCCGCGACACGGATATGATCTGATCGCAGAAATCGAAACCCGCACAGGCGGCAGTTATAAGCCGAGCCCCGGCGTGATGTACCCTGCCCTCGCCGTGATCCAGGATATGGGCCTCGCCAAGGTCAAAAAGGAAAACGGGAAACGCGTTTTCTACATCACCGAGGCGGGCGAAGCCGAGCTGGAAGAGAACGCCGAAACACTGCTCAAGATCGAGGAACGGCTCGAAGCGCTCGCCCATCCGGAGTCGCAGCTCGACCCGGGCGATGTGCGCGCAGCCAGCCAAAGGCTGCGTCACACCCTGTTCAAGACCGTCACCCAGGCCTGGCCGGACACGTCTGACTATGAGGAGATTGTCAGCATTCTCAACCAGGCACGCGCCGACATTCTCAATCTTGGTGAGAAGGACAAAAAGCCGAACTAGGCCTTTTCAAAAATTACGGAGAGATTGTTGGCCGGCATCGGATCGACCGCGGCGAGGCCCAGTCCGGCACCTTCCGCCAGCGGGACAAGATCCACGTCCAGATCGCGCACGCCCCAGCTTGGATCACGCCGCTGCAGGTCGGCGCTGAATCGCGCATTGGACGGCGCGATCTCACCCGACCGGGCGAATGGACCATAGAGCATGATCCGTCCCTTTGGTGCCAGCAAGCGCCCGGCGCCGTAGATCAATCCAATCGCCGCTTCGAAGGGGGCGATATGGATCATGTTGGCGCAGAACATGCCTTGCCACGGCCCGTCTTCGGCCTCCCCCCAATCGGCTTGGATCGTGTCCACGGTCAGCGGTCCGTGCAGCCGGTTATGTCCCGCGTGTTGCCGCCAGGCCATCTGGCTGGCCTGACTGTCCGCGTCGATGTCCGAATAGGTCCATTGCAGTGATGGCGCGGCGGCGGTGATGTGCGCGCCATGCTCCCCTGTGCTTGAGGCAATCTCGAGGATCCGACCTGCGCTCGGCATATGTCGCAGGAACGCGTCGCGCACGACATCCTTATTGCGTCCGATCGATGGTGAGAACCGGCGCCCGTCGCTCATCTCGCCCCGTTTCTCGAGCGCCAGAGGCTGACCCGTCCGGGCTTTCAGATAGTCCGCATTCTCAACAGTCATGTCCTGGATCTAGGACATACGACCGCGATGGGGAAGCCGACCCGCTCGCATTACAGTTGCAGACAGTTGCGAGCGATCCGGATCGCGACTACCGTTTCAAAAAAACACCAAGGGGAGCATATGGCTGAGTCAAATAAACTGGCGCCGATTCCAAAACCTGCCAGCAAGCCGATCGTCGGCAATGTCCTGTCCGTGGACGCCTCTGCCCCCTTGCAAAGCCTGAAACAGCTGGCCGATGAACAGGGTCCGATTTTCTGGCTCGACATGATGGGCACACCCATCGTCTTCGTCTCCGGCGCTGATCTGGTCGAAGAGTTGTGCGACGAAAAACGGTTCGACAAAAGCGTCCGCGGTCCCTTGCGCCGCCTGCGCGTGATTGGCGGCGACGGCCTGTTCACCGGCGACACCAAGGCCCCGAACTGGGGCAAGGCGCATAATATCCTGATGCCGACCTTCAGTCAGAAATCGATGCACGATTATCTGCCCATGATGATCGATATTGCCGAACAGCTGATGCTGAAATGGGAACGGCTGAACACGGATGACGAGGTTGATGTGCCGCGCGACATGATCGGCCTGACGCTGGATACGATTGGCCTGTGCGGGTTCGATTACCGCTTCAACTCTTTCTACAATGACGATTTTCATCCGTTTATCGACGCCCTGACGCGCACGCTCGAGATTGCCATGATGCAGCGCGGCTTGCCTCTAGAGGACTTTTTTCTGCGCGGCCGGCTCAAACAGCTCGACGCGGATGTCGACTATATGAACACGCTGGTCGACGAAATTATTCGCGAGCGCCGCAAGACGGGCGGTGATCAGACTGACCTCCTGAATTTCATGCTGGCCGGCAAGGACCCGATCTCGGGCGAAGGGCTGTCGGATGAGAATATTCGCTACCAGATCAACACATTCCTGATCGCGGGCCACGAGACCACGTCCGGCATGCTGTCCTTCGCGCTCTATTATTTGCTGAAGAACCCGGACATCCTGAAGCGCGCCTATCAGGAGGCTGACGACGTGCTGGGCCGCGATGTTTCGATCCCGCCCACAATGGCGCAGATTGGTCAGCTCAAATATACGCGCGCCGTGCTGCTCGAAGCCTTGCGGCTGTGGCCAACCGCCCCGGCCTTCAGCGTTTCACCCTTCGAGGACGAGATCGTTGGCGGCAAATATCCCCTCCCGAAAGGGACATTTATCAGCGTGCTCGGTCTCTCCCTGCATCGGGACCAAACCGTCTGGGGCGATGACCCGGAAGCGTTCAATCCTGAAAACTTTATGGGCGATGCGGAAGCCAATCGTCATCCTGCCGGTTACAAGCCGTTCGGAAATGGCCAACGCGCCTGTATCGGTCGTCAGTTCGCGATGCAGGAAGCCGTCATGGTCATGGGCATGCTGCTGCAGCGCTTCCATCTCTACGATCACACAGACTATCAGCTGAAGATCAAGGAGACGCTGTCGCTCAAGCCGGATGATTTCCGCATCAAGGTCAAAGTCCGGGAAGATATTGTCCGCGGCACCGGCGCAACGGCAGCGGCGGCTCCGGCTGAAGACACCGCAGATCGGGCGCGTCGTCCGAAGCATGATACGCCGCTCTGCGTGCTGTACGGTTCCAATCTCGGCACTACAGAGGGGCTCGCCCGTGAAGTGGCGCAAATGGCAGAGGTGAATGGCTTTTCGGTCACCATGGGCGGGCTAGATGATTATGTCGGCAAGCTGCCGACCGAGGGCGCGGTGATCCTGCTCAGCGCCTCCTATAATGGCACGCCGCCGAATAATGCCGTCAAGTTTCTCGACTGGCTCGACGCCGCAACGGCGAAGGATGTCGAAGGCGTGTCCTATATGGTGTTTGGCTGTGGCAGCCGGGATTGGGCCGCCACGTTCCAGACCGTGCCACGCCAGATCGATGACCGGCTACAAGCCCTGGGCGCAACCCGCCTCGCCGAGCGGGCCGAAGGGGACGCGCGGGATGACCTGGATGGTCAGTTTCAGACCTGGCTGGAAACCGTCTGGCCGACCCTAGGCGAGGCGCTGGAGATTGGCGTGGATTTCACCAGCCCGGTCGCCGCGGAGCCGCTTTACAAAGTCGAGATCGCCGAGAGCGTGACGGCCAACCCGGTCGCGAATCAGGCCGGCGCTGTCGATATGCGCGTGCTCGAAAATCGCGAGCTGCAAACCCCGGTCAAGGACAGTCAGGAAGTGCGCTCGACGCGGCACATTGAAATCGAATTGCCGGACGGGGTCGATTATCAGCCGGGCGATCATCTCTGCGTAGTGCCGGTCAATCCACCAGAACTTGTGGAACGTGCATTGACGCGGATCGGCATCGATGCGGACGCTTATATCCGGGTCGAATCCCGCAGCCAGATGCGCGGGCCATTTCCGAGCGGCAGCACATTCTCTGTCCGTCGTCTGGCCGAACGCTATGGCGAATTGCAGGCCGTCGCGACCCGCAAGGATATTGGCATCCTGGCCACCCATACACATTGTCCGAACAGCAAGCCGCAACTGGAAGCCCTCGCCGCGCCGGAAAAAGACGGCGTCGATCTGTATCGGCGTGAGGTTCAGGCCAAGCGCAAATCGGTATTGGACATCCTTGAGGCGTTTCCGGCGTGCGAACTTCCCTTCGCGGTCTTCCTCGAGCTGATTCCATTGCTGACGCCGCGCTATTATTCCATCTCATCGTCCAGGGCGGCGCAGGAGGATCGCTGCTCGATCACGGTTGGTCTTGTCGAAGGCCCGGCACGATCCGGCAATGGCACCTATCGCGGCATCTGCTCGACCCATCTGTCGCGTCTCTCGGAGGGCGATATCGTTCAGGCCGTGGTGAAACCTCCAAGCTCCCCCTTCCGGCTGCCGGAGGATCCCTCTGTCCCGCTCATCATGATTGGCCCGGGAACAGGTCTCGCGCCGTTCCGTGGGTTCATTCAGGCTCGCCGGGCGATGCAGACCGATGGCACCGCGCTGGGCGATGCCATGCTGTTCTTCGGGTGCCGACATCCGGACCAGGACTTCATCTATGAAAACGAATTGAAAGTCGCCGAGTCAGACGGCCTAATCCAGCTCCACACCGCCTTTTCCCGCGCTCAGGCGGAGCGTGTCTATGTCCAGGATGTCTTGCGTCAGCAACAGGCCCAAGTCTGGGACCTGATCCAGCGCGGCGCCGTGGTCTATGTCTGCGGCGATGGCGCCAGTATGGAGCCGGACGTCAGACGCACGCTGACCAGGATCTATGCCGAACAATCCGATGTCAGCTTCGGCGAAGCCGAAGCCTGGATGGACGAATTCGCCTCAAGCGGACGTTACGTACTCGACGTTTGGGCCGGTTGATCAGACCTAAGCCCGCGCTTCAAATCGGTCGCGCAATTCGGGTTTCAGGATCTTACCATTGGCGTTGCGCGGCAATGGCTCATCCTGGAATTGGATCTCAACCGGAACTTTAAAGGCGGCCAGTTGATTACGGACATGCGCGCGCAGCTCGTCTTCGCTGGCATTCATGTCAGGCTTCAATTGCACGACCGCGCCGACTTCCTGTCCCAGCACTTTATGCGGGATGCCGACCACAGAGGCATCCATCACTGCCGGATGGTCGTAAAGCGCGCTTTCGACTTCGATACAATAGATGTTCTCGCCGCCCCGGATAAGCATGTCCTTGGCGCGATCGACGAGGTACAAAAAGCCTTCATCATCCAGCCGCGCCAGATCGCCAGTTACGACCCAGCCATCGACAAAGGTCTCGGCAGACGCTTCCGGTTTGTTCCAGTAAGCCTTGCAATTCATCGGGCCCTTGCACCAGAGCTCACCAACTTCGCCGGCGGGCAGCACGTTGCCATCTGGGGACACGATCTTGTATTCCACCGCCCCGGGAGGGGCACCGGCGCTGTCCGGACGGTTCACATAGTCTTCACCGAGATTGACCGAAGAGGTGGCACACGTCTCGGTCATGCCCCAGCCATTGCCGGGCGCTGCTTCCGGGAAGCGTTTCTTGATCGTTGAGACCAGTTCCGGCGCAGACGGTGCACCGCCATAGGAGACCGCCTTGATCGAAGACAGATCATAATTGTCCCGCTCCGGATGTTCCAGCAATTGCCAGGCAATGGCGGGAACGCCACCGACATTATTGATGCTCTCACGTTCAATGATGGGCAACGCTTCACCGGCATCCCACTTATACATTGAGACAATCTTGTTGCCCTGAAGCATGCTTGGGATCAGCACCGCGAACGCGCCTGTCGCGTGGAAGAACGGGATGGCCAGCAAGGTCGCACTCTGCTCATCCGGGTCTGGCTCCGGCGGCGCCTCGCCCCGGCGCAACAGCATGCGCATCTGGCAGGTCAGCGAGTTCAGCATATTGGAGATGATGGCACGATGTGATGCCAGGGCGCCTTTTGGACGTCCGGTCGTGCCGGACGTATACATGATGGTGGCATCATCATCTGGATCGAGCTCGACCGCGGGAAAGCCAATTTTCTCCAGCGCCGCCCAGCTCGACGCAGGCCCGATCAGATCTTCCATCGCGACGACATTATCGCCCGGCAAGTCGCCGCTGGCACGCGCAACAATGATGTGCTCCAGGGCGGGCAGATTGCCCAGATGGTCCTGTATGCGGGCGAGGATTTGCGGGTCGATCACGGCGACCTTGGCGCCGGAATCCTGCAAGCCATATTCAAGCTCATCTCCGGTCCACCAGGAATTCATCGGGGTCGCAATCGCCCCGATCGATAAGGCGGCAAAGAAGGGCACCGGCCATTGCGGGAAGTTCCGCATGATCACGGCGACGCGGTCGCCTTTTTCAACCCCATAGGTTTCGCGCAGCACTTTGGCGAAATGCTCGACGGCGCGGGTGAAGGCGGCATAAGTGACCCGCTCATCCTCATAGACCAGATAGTCGCGGGCACCGAATTGGGGCTCCGCCAGTTCCAGAATGGTCCGAATGGTTGGCGGCGCATCGACATAGATCTTCATCGGAACGCCTCCGACGATACCGTCACCGAGCTTTAACGGCGTGTCAGATGCGGCAAGGGCGGCATTGGCCTGGGCGATTGAAATTACGGGCCAACCGTCTGGCAGAGCTGCTGCGGCCATGAATATCCTCCGGGTAAATTGTCTTATTCCGGAAGGATATGCGGCAAGCTTGCCCCCTACGGAAGGGGCGACGCTGCGGCAGGCCTGTATTTGTTCGAAATTTTGGTCGGATTACTCGTCAAACGCGATCAGAACATCGGCTGGAAGATACGTGCCGCCGTCAAAATGCTGATAGGCGTCAAGCGCCAGGACAAGAGGTGGCACAGGATCTATGATCACACTTGGGACAGTTGGTAACTCATTTACCACATCCATGGACACCGTATCGGCATATAATTCAATCGGGGATTCTGTTTCAGGATTCATCATGAAAACACCGATGAATGCTAGGATTCCAGCGATAAAAACCGTCAAGAATGATTGCATTTTGGGGACCGCTCCCAACTACTCTACACTGCCCCCACGAGCAATCTGTATGCCAGACTCCCTAATTTGGCGAGTTACATTTTGCAGAAAAAATTAAGAAAGTTGTAACTCCTTCCCGACGCCGGACGGCAAACCAGCGCTGACCAAGGGTCAGCGCTGGCGCTCAGTCTCGTACGAGGCTGTGTTCTACAGCGGAGCCTGAAACTCTATTTTCCGAAGTCGCAGAAGCGGACGGTGCGCGCCGTGCCATCTGGCTCGACCAGATCATAACTTGGCCCCGTCAGCTCCGCGGAATCACAGAGATAGCCGATCTGATACATGTCGAGGATATACTCATTTTCTGGCGTCAGCGCATTCTCGAACATAATGTCGGCGGCGGTCTGATGCTCACCCAGACGGAAGCGTTTCTTGAATTCTTCCATCGGCGAATGCGCGTTCATTTCCAGGCTGCCATTCAAGCTGGTGGCCTCGCCCCGTGCATAGTCCCGCAGCTGCGAAGCCGCTTCAGCCTTGGCGTGGTTGGGATAGGTCTCGATGAACTCATCCAGCGCATCAATAGCGCCCCAGACCTGATTGCCGTCGCCCATTTTAAGTTCCGCCATGCGGTACAGGGCTTCGGCTTTCTCATCATCGCTGGCCGTCTGCATTCCGATCAGCTGTTCCAGACGCAGAATGGCGGCCTGCTCATTCCCGGCGGCAACAAGATCATCGACGGTTCCCATCGCGAGCTCGAATGGGCTTGGCTCCACCGCGGTTGGCGGCGTCTCAGCAATCACAGGGGCGGTTTCCACAGGCGTTGACGCACAGGCTGCGGCTAGGGCGAGCAACGGGGCGGCAAAGAGTAAGCGCATGATGTAATCCCTCTCAAATTGGATGGGCTGAAGATTGATGGCCGCGATGGCGAGACTAAGGCAAAAATCAGGAGAGGCTTGGGTCATCACACCAGACGGCCCCATCGGCATCGTCTCGCGCAGTGCCATACTGATGAACCGGTTGCGAGTCCGGGTTTGCAGCTGCGTCACAGACAAAGCCACTTTCCCTGAGCAAATAGAGCTGAGCCGGATTTGGCGTCAGACCCGCCTGGCGATAGCGCGCCGCACCCGCAGCCAGATCCCCCATCAGGACCTTGTCATCGAACCAGTCTGACAGGTTTTGCAATTGCGCCAGGCGTCGCTGCGCCGATTCAATCTCTTCGACGACAAATAGCTGCCGCCGTTCCGCGGTGGAGACGCGGGCATCTTCCGGCTGGAGCGTAACAAAAGTCTCGAAGTCTGCGCGGGCACCTGGCAGATTGAATCGCGCATCAAGACGCTTCTCTGCGCGCAGGATCATGGCATCGGCGCGGTGCGCCTCGGTCAGGTCGGAACGCGCCAGCAAGTCACTGATCTGCCGATCGGACGACGCCATGCTGGGATTGTCAGAAAGCGCTGATATTTCGCTTTCGAACGCAGCCGGATCCATGGTCTTGGGCACGGTTTCGCAGGCCGAGACACCGATCAGGGTCAGAAAGAGAAATGCCCGAACGTCCATATTGGCTCCTGTTGCGTTCCAGGTTTGGAAGCAACAGGCTTTGGCAGTCGACTAAGGCCGAAAAACGGCAGCCACTGTTACGGAAATTTAGGCACGCGCGATCCGCTCTATGGCGTCGACATTGCCACGCCCCAGCGCTTCAATGGCGCGGGCTGCGATATGCCGTGCTGTCAGGCGGGCCTCTTCATACATCAGATCCGGCTTGTCCTGATCCTGGAACACATCGGGCAAATGCAGCGTGCGAACTTTCAACCCAGTATCCAGCGCCCCGACTTCAGCCAGGTGTTGCAGGACAAAGGCGCCAACACCGCCACGCGCGCCCTCTTCGATCGTGATCAGCACCTCATGATCCTTGGCCAGACGCTCAGTCAGGTCGGCATCAATCGGTTTCGCAAACCGGGCATCCGCAACCGTACAGGACAGCCCTTGCGCGGCGAGCATTTCCGCCGCTTTCAGCGACTCCTGCAATCGCGCGCCATAAGACAGGATGGCAATCGACGTGCCTTCGCGGACAATCTTGCCTTTACCGATTTCGAGCGGGGTCAGTTCAGCTGGAATGTCGACGCCATAGCCTTCGCCGCGCGGATATCGGAACGCCGATGGGCGATCATCAATCTCATTCGCGGTTGCCACCATCCGCGCCAATTCGGCCTCATCAGAGGCGGCCATGCAGATCATGCCTGGCAAGGCACCCAGATATCCAATGTCAAAACTGCCCGCATGAGTCGGTCCATCCGCGCCGACCAGACCGGCACGGTCAATCGCAAAGCGAACCGGCAGGCTCTGAATAGCCACATCATGCACCACCTGGTCATAGCCGCGCTGCAGGAAGGTCGAGTAGATGGCCGCATAAGGCTTCATACCATCCGCCGCCATGCCGGCGGCCATGGTCACCGCGTGCTGTTCCGCAATGCCGACATCAAAGGCGCGTTTTGGGAAAGCTTTCTGGAAGATGTTGACGCCCGTACCGGACGGCATCGCCGCCGTGATCGCACAGATCTTGTCATCGGTCTCGGCCAGCTTGACTAGCGTTTCGCCGAACACGTCCTGGAATTTTGGTGCGCTGGCCTTTGTTTTCTGCTGTTCGCCGGTGACGACGTTGAACTTGGACACACCGTGATACTTGTCGGCGCTATTCTCGGCCGGGGCATAGCCGTGGCCTTTTTGCGTCACGACATGCAACAGAACCGGGCGCTGCATCTGTTTGATGTTCTCCAGAACAGGCAGAAGCACGTCCAGGTCATGGCCATCAATCGGCCCGACATAATAGAATCCCAGCTCTTCGAACATGGTGCCGCCCATGGCGAAACCGCGCAGATATTCCTCCGCCTTCCGGGCCGGGTTTTCCAGACCGATCGGCTTGACGACAGACTTGGCCAGTCGGCGCAGGCCGCGATACTGACGACTGGAGACCAGACGGCTGTCTAACTGGACCTGCTCGCCGACAGGAGGGTCGATAGTCACGTCATTATCTTTCAGAATCACGACCTTTCGTTTCTGATCGCCGCCAACATTATTCATTGCCTCATAGGCCATGCCGGCCGTCATGGAGCCATCGCCGATCACAGACACGACGTGGTTGTTCTTGCCTTGCAGGTCGCGCGCCGTCGCAAAGCCGTGCGCGGCAGAGATGGAGGTTGAGGCATGCGCGGCCCCGAACGGATCATACTCGCTCTCAGCGCGCTTGGTAAAACCAGACAGGCCGCCGCCCTGTCGCAATGTGCGAATGCGATCACGGCGCCCGGTTAGAATCTTGTGTGGGTAGCATTGGTGGCCAACATCCCAGATCAGACGGTCTTCCGGCGTCTTGAATACAGCATGGAGTGCCACGGTCAGCTCGACCACGCCGAGACCGGCGCCGAGGTGCCCGCCAGTGACAGAGACGGCGTCGATGACTTCCTGACGCACTTCATCGGCGATCTGTTTGAGGTCTTCCCGTGATTTGTCTTTCAAATCGTCCGGGCTCTGAACATCATCGAGCAAACGCGTATTCTTCAGGTCTGTCATTCGGCGGCCTCCCGAGAGCCTTAAACCCCAATTCGGTGACTTTAGTGTTTTCTGTCCAAAACAAAATCAACCGATTGCAGCAAGATATTGGCGCGATTGCGGAAAATTGCGAGATGTTCTTTCGCTTGCGCGGCGAGGAGCCGCACCCGTTCTCGGGCTGGTTCGACCCCTAATAGCGTGACAAAATTGGCTTTCCCAGCCGTTTCATCAGTGCGCAAAGGCTTGCCGACATCGGCCTCATCGCCGGTCGCATCCAGCAAATCATCCGAAATCTGATAGGCCAGACCAAGATCATGCGCGAACCCATGCAGGGCCTGGCGCTCAACATCATTGGCACCGCCAATGATTGCTCCCGCCTCGACGGAATACGAAATCAATGCCCCGGTTTTCAGGCGCTGCATCCGCGTAATCGTGTTGAGATCGCGGGGGCTGTCATCCTCGAGCATGTCGATCATCTGTCCCCCCACCATGCCCAGCGGCCCGGCATTATCAGCCAGGCGTTCGAGCAGTTTCAGGCGAATATGCGTGTCCTGATGGGTTTCCCGATTGGCGAGGATCTTGAAGGCCAGCGTCAACAGAGCGTCCCCGGCCAGCACCGCCGTGGCCTCATTGAACGCTTTATGCACGGTCGGCTGACCGCGGCGAAAATCGTCATCATCCATACACGGCAAATCATCATGGATCAGGGAATAGCAATGCACGCATTCCAGCGCCGCCGCCGTCCGTAACAGGCTCTTCTCTGGCGCTTCGAACATGGCGCCGGTCTCGATGACGTAGAATGGCCGCATCCGCTTGCCATTGGCCAGCGCCGAATGGCGCATGGCGCGCATTAAATCGGCTTCAGGGCCTTGTGCGGGCGGGATGAGCTGATCGAGCGCGACAGTGACACGATCTGCGATTTCGGTCAGGCGCCGACCAAAGTCAGGGTCGCCATCGGCGGCCATCAGTCAAAGCTCGCTGGCTCGGTTTTCGGTTCGCCATCGGCCCCTTGGACGATTTGCTCGACTTTCAGCTCCGCCGATTTCAATCGGGATTCGCAGTGTTTCTTGAGTTCCGCGCCGCGCTCATAGATGGCGATGGATTTTTCCAGTTCGACATCGCCCAGTTCCAGTTGTCGGACAATTGTTTCGAGTTCGGCCAAAGCTTCTTCGAAGCTCATATCTTTGACGGGTTTCGCCTTGGTCGCCATTCTGTGATCTCAGCTCGTTAGGTTTCGCGGCACCCTAGAACCGGAATTCACTCGCCTCAATGGCGATTTCAGGATTTTCCACGATATTCGTAGACCCGGTAGCTCCAATATTTGTCGCCGCCATCATAGACACAGACCCAACCCAGTTTGCGCAGAGGTCGGCGGAGCATGCGATTGAACCAGCCATGCGCTGCCAGATAGACAGATTTGCCATCAGCGGCGTCATGCAGGTGCTGAGCGGCCTCAATCGCCCGTTCGCGCGCCCCTTTCACGCACTCGCCGTCCAGCGCATGCCCGCGCAGCCAGAAGGTTCGCGCCAGGACATTCCAGGTCTTTGGCAGGTATTTACGGGTCTTGAAACGTGGCGGGGGCAATGGTGCTTCGTTGAAAATCGCGTTCGGAGCGGCGGAGCGCCCATCAGTGGCCCTCTTTGCCGTCTCCTTGGCGCGTGGCCGTTCCGAGCTGAAAACAAGATCGACGTGTTTGACCGCGGATTTCAACCGATCAGGGACCACTTGGTCCTCGGCCAGGCTGCCGGATTCGTAACGCTCCCACCAGTCGCGATATTCCTGCCAGCTCAGTTTTGGTCCCGCGGTGCGGTCCAGGGCTGGTCGGCCATGTCGCGATATGATGATGGGCCCCCGGCCCGTCCTGGATTGTTCAGCCCGATCTGAAATCTCAAACCCCGTCGCATTGCCTGCTGACTTGCGGATTAGCCAGCTTGTCGGTCTGCTTCACGCCTAATCCTGACTAAACTGGACGGTTTTGCAAGGCACTGATCAATCCGCTGGCGCGTCCGGTCAGCGAGGTATCAACCGCGGCAATCTGATCCATCCGTCGCCGCACGCGGGCCATGATCGCGCTGGCTGGCCGGGGCATGACCTGTTCGCCCAGGCGCCAGACCTGACCCGCGACCCGAGCGGGGTTCAGAGCCGTCGAATTGCCCGCAAGCACGCCGCTCTCAACCGCAATCTGAGCGTTCGAATAGTGCCGTTTGTAATGGTCCAGCCCGGGCCCGGAATCATAGAGATGCAAGCCCGCATCCGTCATCTGCGACAGGACATCCTGGACCAGCATGTTTCCGGGAGAATATTTCGAGAAGGTCTGATCAAATGCGGTGATCCACCCGTGCAGAACGGTGTCGGATTGCAGATTGAATTCACCGGCAGCCATTTGGTCACCAAAGTACAGACTGCTCATACGCGCGCGCAATCTCGGCCCCTCAAACTGTCTGAGGCGATCAAACAAAGCCCGCGTCCAGGGGGCGTTGAGGACATCAAAATACCCGGTCCGGGCATATTGCTCACGCTTGAGCGTCATCAACCGCAGGAAACTGGCATCGCTGCGATCATCCCAATCGAAGTGCGATTCGGCAAAATCACGCTCGACGTTGCGACACACGCGGCGCATTTTTTTGAAGTGTTTCGGCCATTGCGCTTCCTGGTCGGCGATGAAGGCTGCCCATCCCTGCGACAGATCGGAAACACTGGCGCCGTAACGCTCCAGATCATCTGTCGGGGCATGAGTCAGCGGTTGAAACCCCTGGGTCGTCAGGCCTGAAACCTCAAACCCGGCGAGAATTTCCTGTGCAGACAGATTCGTGTTTTCAGCCAGAATGGGCCCATTCCAGTCCGAGAAGGGCGCCCCGATCGGTCGCGCCCAGTTTCCAGGCCGAATGTGCAGGGCCCAGACGGCGAAAACGCCATCCTTGTCGCTGGCAAATCCGATCCGCGTATCGTCGCGCACTTCGCCCACCAATCGCGCGAAATCTGGATCGAAAAACGGATCATCATAAATCGATCGTGCATCGCGCAGGGCGGCATAGATCTGCCACTGCTCTGCAGACAGGTGCTGCGGACGATACAATACAAATTTCACGATCCCATGTCCCGACTAGCCCAACGCGCGAATTGTCATGCAAAACACGTACCGCAGAGCTGTCGATTTATGGTGAATCAGACCGTTCGAATTTGATCAAAGTCCCCGCCAGACCCGCTTTTTCATGCAAGGTTCGGCTTGCGCGCGGCCGCAGCGATAGAAGGAGAACAGAACCGTATCGGCACGGCCGATCAGGTTCTGAAATGGCACATAGCCCACCGAGGCCTGTTCGGGCGTCCAGCCTGGACGCGGCGGGCATCCAGCCTGATCTATCACATTCTGCTCATTGGCGGGACAATGCCCGGTCGGATTGCGCCCATCCATGGAATTGTCGCGATTGTCGCCCATGAACAGGAAATGGCCCTCCGGCACGTCGAACGTGATGGAGATATTGGTGCCGGTCTCGCCATCAATATCGTGACTGACCCAGGACGCATCGCCATAGGATTCGGTGAATTCTGCGGCGGTTACATAGGTGCCATCATCATGCTGGCGATAGCGAATACGCCGATTGAACGTGCGCTCGATTGGCGTGCCATTTATTGCCACGGGCTGGCCATCGCGCACTTCCACGGTATCGCCGGGCAATCCGATGATCCGCTTGATCATGACACGCGGCGTATGCGTATGTTCGAACACGGCGACATCGCCCCGCTTGGGCTGACTGGCAAAGATCCGGCCATCCGGCAATGGCACATATCGTCCAAGACTGAATGGCAATGAGTTGCGCGAATAGCCATAGGAAAACTTGTTGACGGTGACCCGGTCGCCGACTTGCAGATTCGGCACCATGCTTTCGGACGGAATCACCCGCAATTCATAAAGAAGCGCCGAGAATATCAGGAAAATCGGTACGAAGATTGAGAGCGTTATGCCCCATTCCCGCAGCTCCTTGACCACTTTCTGTTGCAGGGTCAGGGGCGCAGACTCCGTCTGCTCAGGCGTTTTCACATCATCTTTCATGACAAGCGTACCGCCGTTCCATATGCGAGGAGCTCCGCCGATCCACCCATAATCATGCTTGTGGTCACGCGCAGGCTGATAATCGCATCTGCGCCCTTGGCGCCAGCATCAGCGATCATGCGATCAATCGCCTGCTCTCGCGCTTCTGCCATGAGTTTGGTATATTCCGGCACTTCGCCGCCCACCAGGTTGCGCAGCGCCGCCATGATATCACGGCCAAAAAAGCGTGTGCGAACCGTATTGCCTTTCACCGTTCCGATGATTTCGGCAATATCGCGGCCGGGCACGGTTTCGCCCATCGTCACAATCATGCTGCGCCTTTCTTACTGATCGACATTCTTGGAATAATGGTCGTCTTCGGCACTATTCAATCGATCGACAATCACTTTTGCCAAAAGCACGAGAAATCCCAATCCGACAAGGCCTGGAATCAGTAGGACACCCCATAAAGGCGCCCCTGCTTCATTGCTGGCCTGATTGATCGCAAACCCGATCCCGAACAGCATGAGCAGACCATAAATCGCGCCGCCCAACACAATCAGGCTGATACCGACTGTAAACCAGCCCCCCGTCTTGCCAGATTCCCGCATCGCGACCTCCTCTGTCGGCGTCCTGTATGCGGTTTAGACTTATCGCCCGCTTCTTGTCGAGAACATGGCACGGAAACGGTCAGGTTTCCGCGCTGTACCAGGCCACGCCGCCCGAATCGAGCGATCGGGAGATACCGCCCTCTGCGATCAAATAATTGAGATGCGCGATGGCTTCTCCGGTCGCCATGGAGAGGACGTCATCTCCGATCTTGCGTCCGAAAATCGCGGGAAACACGTCTACAACCCGTCTTGGTTTCTGACCCAGCCGCTGTGACAGGCGTTTCAGCGCGACGCCATGCCCCTTGATCAAGTGGTCCAGCCGGGCATGCGCGCCCGTGAAGGGCTCATTGTGCGCTGGCAGCACCAGCACATCTTCTGGCAATTCCGCCTTCAATTTCCGGCAGCTTTCGAGCCAGTCGTGCAGCGGGTTGGCGTCCGGTTCCGTTGGAAAGACAGAGACATTCGACGAGATCTTCGGCAAAAGCTGATCGCCTGAAATGACAGTGTTCAAATCCGGGCAATACAGACAGCTATGCTCTGGCGAATGACCGTTGCCCATGATGACGCGCCAGGACTGGCCCGCCATTTCAAACTCATCGCCGTCTTCAAGGCGAAAATAGGCATCCGGCAGCCGCGATACGCCGCGCCCATAGCCGCCAAATCGCGACTTGTAAGTGTCGATCTGATCCTCGTTCCAGCCCGCCTGACGATAGAAAACCGTGCCGGCTTCCGGGGCTTCGCGGCCCGTATCGGCGACCAGCATGCGGCAACTGACATATTCCAGTCGGCTGATCCAGAATTGCGAGTCCGGGAATTTGCGGCTCAACCACCCGGCATTGCCGATATGGTCCGGATGCATATGCGTGACGATGACCCGCCAGACCGGACGTCCGCCCAGCTTGTCTTCGAAGATCTTTCGCCAGGCGGCTTTGGTATCGTCCAGCGGCATGCCGGTATCGACAATGGTCCAGCCCTTATCGCCATCATCGATCAGCCAGAGATTGATCCATTGCAGCGAGAACGGCAGCGGCATACGCACCCAGTGTACGCCCGGCGCCACCTCCATCGTGCCGCCGACTTCCGGCGTATCGTCGCCAAAAGGGTATGTGAGCGGCGCCCGCCCAGCTGTCTTGCCCTCAAAACCGTCCATCCTCGCAATTTGGCACGTCGCAGGGCGCCGACCAATCCGTCACCGTGCGGCATGCCCATAGGAGAAGGCCCTAGCGACCGGCGATTCGCGTGACTTTCGTGCCCTCAATGCTGACGCCGGCCATCAGGCCGCGTTGGTCGAAAATGAAGGCATAGGCATCATCCTGCAGGGTCGAGGAAGATAGGTTCTCAGCCAGGCCCGCATTGACTACGACAACGGTCGGGCCGACGCCGATTTCCCAGCCATCGGATTCTTCCAGATACTGGATCGCATTGTCATTCATCAGGAAGACCGCATAACCATAGGACTGCGCCCCGGCCTGCAATCCCCACGAACCGGTGAAGGAATTATAATATCCTGTGGTCTGTCCACCTTTGCGCAATTCCCCTTCGCCATACGCACCGCCAAATACCAGTCCAGCTTTGACGATGGATGGAAACACGAGAACCGCGCGCGATTGCTGTGAAATCGCAGCTGCGGCCGGGTTTTCCCGCACCAGCTTGTTCAGCGCTTGCGAGCTGGACGCTGTCAAATCCGCCTGCGACGCGGGTGAGCTGGCTGTCGTGGAACACGCTGAAACCGCTGGCAAAGCGGCCAAAGCCAGGGCCGCACCGATTGTTTTGAAAAGTCGCATGACCGTCTCCTGTATTGTCCATGCTGTGCCGTCAGGTGCGGCGAAAGCCGCGCAAACGCAACTTTACATATTTGTTATGTTTAGCATTCAACGACATTCACCGCCAATCCGCCCTGGCTGGTTTCCTTGTATTTGGACGACATATCGAGCCCGGTCTGGCGCATGGTTTCGATCACCTGATCCAGGCTCACCTTGCCCTGCCCGCTCTGGTGCAGCGCCAGACGCGCCGCATTCACGGCCTTCACGGTTCCGATGGCATTGCGCTCAATGCACGGGATCTGGACCAGGCCACCAACCGGATCGCAAGTCAGCCCGAGATTGTGCTCCATCCCGATCTCTGCCGCTGACAGGC
>ERZ1740059.729-NODE-729-length-16898-cov-6.622989_pt1 | contig 16898 bp, 13 predicted proteins | sample MGYA00581744_ERZ1740059 | MGnify/ENA primary metagenome ERZ1740059 (study PRJEB43018, sample SAMN04849738) | marine metagenome | isolation source: floating plastic debris | place: Pacific Ocean | collected 2008-08-28 | study: EMG produced TPA metagenomics assembly... | reverse complement strand
GGCCGCGACGCGCGTGCCCGTGATCCTCCCCGGGGCCGCGCTGCCCACGGACTGGCAGCCGGTCGCGACGCTGCTCATCCGCCGGAGCGCCTTTCGCGGAGGGCTGCTCGCGCTGGCGCTCGCCGCCGCCGGGCTCGCGCTGGACGTTCCCTGGCCGCTGCTGCTCGGTCTCCCGAGCCTGCCGGCGCTGGGTGCGCTCCTCGGCGCCCTCGCCCACCGGCGCCTCGGCTGGGCCCTCGTGGGCGAGCACCTGGCCATCCGCTCCGGTCGCCTGGGCCGCGTGCGGGCGCTCGTGCCGCGGGAGCGCGTGCAGGCGGTGCGCCTCGTCTCGACGCCCTTCGACCGGCGCGCCGGCGTGCAGACGCTCCGCCTCCACGTCGTCGGCGGCGCCCAGCTCGGCATCGGCTATCTCCCGGAGTCCGATGCCGGCGCGCTCACGCGCTTTCTGACGCACCGCCCGCCGGGGCCTACACCCGCTGACATGCGCTGACATCGACGGACATGGTGCGACAGTAGAGCGGTGCGGCGTCTCTTCGCATGACTCTTCCGCTTCGCGTCAGAGCCCAACAGACCATCAACGACAACGTCTACGAGTTCGTCTTCGAGGGCATGACCTTCTACTCGATCGCCACCGGGGCAGCGATCCCGTCGCTCAACATCGCGGCCAACACGGACACCTGGATCCTCACCCAGCCGCCGACGCAGACCCTCAACGCGGCCCTGAGCTCGGCGTCGCTGACCGTCGGGCACTTCACGACCGGCGGTTCGTTCGTGGCTGCGGCGACCGCGATCATGAATGCGTTCGGCGGTGCGCCCTACAACAGCCAGGGCGGGACGCCGGGGCACTACGTTTCTCCCCCGGTCGTCCCGGCCGTGGACTGGAACGCGGGCTCGTCCCAATCCGCGCGGCAGTTCGTGCGCTCCGCCGTGCCGGGGACCAACGGCCTCAGCTACGATCTAGGCATCACGGTCACGAGCGCGGGGAACGACATGCGCGTCGTGTGGACCGTCCAGGATGTGAACGGCCCACCTCAGCAGCTCTCTTTCGGTCCTGGCCTGGTCAGCGCGCCCTTCCCCGCCGTCGATCCGGGCATGAGCGGCCACCCGGGGACCTGGTCGGCGCCCTTCGAGTACATCCGGTAGCCGGTCACCGCGCGAGCGGCCCGAGGGAACGAACGAGCCGGAACCCGGTGTAGGACTTGCTCGTGTCCGCGGGCCCACCCATGCGCTGGGTCAGGCAGCCGGGAAGCAGGTCCAGCGAGTAGCGTCCCCCGCGCGCGGCGACGAGGTCTCGACCTTCGCTGGAATCGTAGGAGACGATGCGCCCGCGGCTGTCGAGCTGCGGACGCAGCCTCCATGGCGTGGAGACCCACTCGATGACGTTGCCGGCGAGGTGCCGTACGCCGTAGGGGCTCTCGTCGTAAGGGGCCGCGTCCTCGGCCTGAACGCCCGGAGGATCGTGATCCACCGTCGCCGCCCAGTGACCGGCGGCCGTGCGTCCCCAGGGGAAGCGGCGTTCGTCGACGCCGCGCGCGGCCTTTTCCCACTCGACGCCGGTGGGTAGGCGGATCGGAAGCTCGTCCCGTTCCGCGAGCCACGTCGCGTAGGCCTCGGCTTGAGCCTTGGTCACGTAGCGCACCGGCGTGCGGCCCACGAGCCAAGGGCTGTCCAAGGTGTCCTCCCGGAGGCGCACGCCCTCCGCGGAGGAGTCGATCTCGAAGTCGGTGGCGACGCCGCGCGAGGCGCTCCGAGGACGCGCCGCCTCCAGCGCGGCGCGCGCTCCATCTCGGTGGAGCGCGCGCAGGTACGCGAGGTACTCGCTCGTCGTGACGACGAAGCGACGCATGCAGTAGGACTCCACCCAGACCCGCGTCCGAAGATAGGCCTCCCGCCGGGCCTCGGGCTCGCCCACGGTGCACCAGCCCGCTGGCACGTAGCACTCGTCCGGGCGCATCGACCCCGCCTCCGGCAGCCACACGGGGCGCGGCTCGGTCGCGTCGGGCGGCACGCTCTCCCAGCTCCCGCCACGCTCGATGCGGAAGGGGTATCGCACGGTCGCGCGCTCGGGGGCCTCCAGCACCGCCAGGTAGCTGCCCGCCGGGAGACTCCGGCGGAGCGGCGTACGGAGCCCCTCCGCGATGGGCTTCTCCACCAGCCTCCGTCGCTCCTCGACGAACTCGTAGAGGGTCACCGACGCGGCCACGGGGGCGCTGTCCAGGACGATCTCCCCCTTCCCCGCCAGGAAGGTGGCGTGGCGTCCGTCGTCGTGCTGTCGCAAGAGTCGCTCCCAGCGCTTCGCCTCCCGCCCGTCCCCGCGCCCTTCGGCGCGAACCACTTCGCCCAAGGCGAGCGTCGCGATCCGCGCGTGCGCCTCGGCGCTCTCCGGATCGTGCTGGAGCGCCGTCCGGAGAAGCTGAAGCACGCCGGCTTCCGCGTCTTCGATACGCTCGCGGAGGGCCGCCGCGCGGTCCTCGGCTTCCCACCCGTCCTGCCGGCGTGCCTCGTCGGGATCGTTGGCGTGCAGCGGACCGAGCAGACGCTCGGCGACCCGGAGGTGCGCGTCCTCCTCCTCCCGCAGCTGCGCGAGCCCACCCTCCGCCGCCTCGGCCTCGCGGAGTACCACCCGGGCCCGCTCGCGCCGCGCCTCACCGGCCAGCCAGTCGCGTAGCCGCGCAGCGAACGGCTCGGCGTCCGGCAGCCGCTCGGCGCTGTCGCCGCGCGTCGCCGCTTCGACCAGGGCCCGAAGCTCGTCCGGCACCGCCGCGCCGGAAGGAAGCGTCACGGGTCGTCCCGACGCCACCTCGACCCACACGCGGGTGCGCGGGCCTTCGTAGGCACGCTTGCCGACGAGGATCTCGTAGAGCACGAGGCCGAGCGCCCACACGTCGCTCGCGGGGCCGACGGCATCGGACCAGCCACGGGCCTGCTCCGGGGCCATGTAGGGCACGGTGCCGAGGATGTCGCCCTGGCGCGTCAGCGCTCGGTCACCGGTTTCGAGGAGCGGCGCGTCCGCGGGCACGACGGAGCGCCGGGGCGGCGGAGCGTCGAGCGCTTGGGCGATCTGGGCCGGGTCGACGCCGTCCTTCGCAACCCCCCAGTCCATCACGTAGACCTCACCGAAGGCCCCGCGCATCAGATTCGTGGGCTTGAGATCCCGGTGCACGACGCCGCGGCTGTGTGCGTAGCCCACGGTCTCGGCCACGCGGAGCAGCGCGGTCACCAGTGCGCGTCGCGCAGCCGGACGCTCGTTCGGGGGAGCGAGAGTGATGGAGTCGATGGCCGAGGCGAAGGTCTCGCCGCGGACCTCCTTCATGGTGAACCAGGGCCGGCCATCGGGGAGCTGCCCCTGGTCGTGCACCGGCACGACGCCGGGATGCTCGAGGGAGGCCGTCACGCGCGCTTCGTTCTCGAAGCGACGCCGTGCCGGGTTGTCGGGCGGATCCACGTGCTGCCAGGCGAGCAGCTTCATCACGACGCTACGGTCGACGCGCAGGTCGACGACGCGGCGCACCTCCCCAGAGCCTCCCTTCCCGACCCGCACGAGATCCCGGTAGCGTGCGGGGAGCCCTTTACGCGGCGGCTGCGAGTCGCGCGGCCCGCCCTGGTCCCGCTCCCCGACCGCCGTGCGGGTCTCGCTCTCGACGAGCGTGCTCGGCTGGGGCTCGTCGTCGACCACGGGTGTGAGCTTACCCCACGACGAGGTCGGTTCGGTCGGCCGCGTCGCGCCCCGTGGTGCCAAGGCTCCGGACGATTCGAAAGCCCAGGTTGTGCATGGGGTGGCACGCGGGAACGGCGAGGCGCCGGGAGAGCGGACGGTCCATGAGCTCCACGCTGTAGGAGCCACCTCGGACCGTGTGGAGCTCACGGGTCTCGCTGGGGTCGAAGTCCACGATGCGTCCGCTCGCGTCCAGCGTGGGGCGGAGGCGCCAGGGCGTCGCGCAAAGCTCGTGCACGTTGCCGGCGGTGTGGCGCACGCCGTAGGGCCCCACGTCGCGCGGGGCCGCGTCCATGCTCTGAAGCCCCGGCGGGTCGTAGTCGACGGTGCAGGCCCAGTTGGGCGCGCTCGTGCGCCCCCAGGGGTAGACGCGGGCGTCGACGCCACGGGCGGCCTTCTCCCACTCGACGTCGCTCGGAATCCGCCACGGGAGCGCGTCTTCTTCGGCACGCCAGCGGACGTACGCTGCCGCCTGCTCCGGGGTCACGTAGCGCACCGGAGTCTCGCCCAGCACCACGGGGTTGAGCGAGACCCCCTCGTCGAATCGAAGGTCCCTGTCCGGGGTGCGACGCAGGTCGGCGAGCTCCCCAGCGCCGCTTCGCGGCAGCGCCCGCTCGAGGGCCTCTTCGTCTCCGCGCGCGCGGAGGTCCCGAAGGTAGGCGAGGTACTCGCGGAGCCGCACGGGGAAGCGCCGGATGACGAAGGCGCCCGTCCAGACGCGGGTGCGGGCGTACGACTCGCCGGGTGCCGCCGGCTCGCCGAGGAGGCACCAACCCGCCGGCACGTAGCAGTCTTCCGGCGCGAGGGCCTCGGCGGGCGGCAGCCACACCGGGACGGGCGCGCCGCCCTCTGGCGGACGTGCCTCCCAGAGACCGGCGCGCTCCACGGTGAACGGGTAGCGCACGAGGGCGCGGCCCGGGGCGCTCAACACGGCGAGGTAGCTGCCCGCCGGAAGCCGCCGACGAAAGGGCGTCCGCAGCACCCCGTCGTCCAGACGCCGCGCCAGGAGCTCCCGGTCCACCTCCTCGTAGCGATGGAGGCGCACCTCGGCGCCCGGCGGGTCGGACGCGAGCGCGACCTCGCCGGTGCCCGCGAGGAAGGCGGCGTGCGTGCCGTCGTCGTGCTCGGTCAGCACGCGCTCCCAGCGCTTGGCTTCTCGTGGCTCCCCGCGCGCCTCGGCCGCGAGCACTTCGCCGTGGGCGAGCCGGGCCATCCGCGCGTGGGCTTCCGCGTGGTCCGGGTCGTGCTGAAGAGCGCTCCGCAGGAGCTGCAGCAGCTTGGCCTCTTCATGGGCCGCCGCGTCTGCGATCGCGTCGGCCCGGTCCTCGGCGCGCCAGCCCTCGAGGCGCCGCCCCTCGTCCGGGTCGTTCACGTGGAGCATTCCAAGAATCGCCTGCGCGGCGCCACGCTCGTGTGCCTCGTCCCGGCGGAGCCGCGCGAGCGTCGCCGCGTGGGCGTCGGCCTCCCGGAGGACGTCGCGCGCCCGCTCCCGTCGGGCCTCACCCGCGAGCCATTCGCGGAGCCGCGCCGCGAAGCGCTCCGCGTCGGGCGGACGTGCTGCGGCGTCCGGCCGCGTCGCCGCCTCCACGAGGGTCCGGAGCTCGTCGGGCACCGCCGCCCCCGCGGGGAGCGAGGGCACGACGCCGCGGGCGACGTCGATCCAGACGCGCATGCGCGGGCCCCGAAAGGCGCGCTCGCCCACGAGAATCTCGTAGAGCACCAGGCCGAGCGCCCACACGTCGCTCGCCGGCCCGACGGCCTCGAACCACCCCTGCGCCTGCTCCGGCGCCATGTAGGGCACGGTCCCGAGCACGTCCCCGTGCCGCGTGAGCGCACGGTCGCCGGTTTCGAGGAGCGGCGCGTTCGCGGGCACGACCTCCGTTGGCGGTCGCGGCGTGGCCAGCGCCTGGGCGATGCGCTCGCCGTCGATGTCCGCCTTCGCCACGCCCCAATCCATCACGTAAACCTGACCGAAGGCGCCGCGCATCAGGTTCGATGGCTTGAGGTCGCGGTGCACGACGCCCCGGCTGTGCGCGTAGCCCACGGTCTCCGCAACGCGGAGCAGCGCCTCGACGAGCGCGCGGCGTGCGGCGGGCCGGGTCGCGAGCGGCTGCGCCATCATCTCGGCGATGGCTTCGGCGAAGGTCTCGCCGCGCACCTCCTTCATCGTGAACCAGGGGCGGCCGTCGGCGAGCACGCCTTGGTCGTGCACTGGGACGACGCCCGGGTGCTCGAGGCTCGCGGTCACTCGCGCCTCGTTCTCGAAGCGGCGCCGGGCCGGGTTGTCGGGCGGGTCCACGTGCTCCCACGCGAGGAGCTTCATCACCACGTGACGGTCGACGGCGAGGTCGACCACGCGGCGTACCTCGCCGGAGCCCCCTTTGCCGACGCGCCCGAGGTCACGGTAGCGCTCGGGAAGGGCGCGCCGGGGGAACGCGGCCCGCTCGCGCTTGGGGCCGACGCGCGTCGTCCCCGGGCCGTCCGTGTCGACGAGCGTCGCTGCCTGGGGCGGGGCGTCATCGGCCACGGCCGGGAGCATAATACGGGCGCGTCAGCCCGGCCCGAGGTCCCGGACGAGCCGAAAGCCGACGCTCCAGTAGCGTCCCTCGGGCGGCACGGCGAAGCGACGCGAGAGCGGATAGCCGGTGGCGTCCGCGTAGTAGCCGGAGCCGCGCGCCGAACGGAGCTCTCGGTCGTCGCTCGAGTCCCACTGGACGACGCGTCCGAAGGCATCGAGGGTGGGGCGGAGCCGCCAGGCCGTGGCGGTCAGCTGGTACACGTTGCCCGCCACGTGCCGCACGCCATAGGGGCTCTCGTCCTGCGGCGCCGCATCCACGCTCATGAGCCCGGGCGGGTCGTGGTCCGCCGTCACCGCCCAGCGGCCCACCAGGGTGCGACCCCAGGGGAAGGCGCGCCCATCGACCCCCCGCGCGCTCTTTTCCCACTCGACGTCGGTCGGGAGGCGCCAGGGCGTCCGGTCTCTCGCCGCACGCCAGGCCACGTAGGCCTCCACCTGACCGAAGCTCACCTGCCGCACCGGCGTCTCGCCGAGCACGACGGGGTTGAGCGTCATCTCGGGATCGACCTCGACGCGGCCCTCCGCCGAGAGCCGCACGTCCGCCCACTCTCCGGTGGGCCGGCGAGGCATGGCCGCCTCCAGGGCATCGTCATCGCCGGTGTCCTGCAGCGCGCGCAGGTACGCGAGGTACTCGCGAAGGCGCACCACGTGCCGCGCGACGACGAGGTCCTCCACCCAGACCCGCGTGCGGGCGTAGGCTTCGCCCCGGGCCTCCGGCTCACCCACGACGGTCCACCCCGCCGGAACGAAGCACTCCTCGGGACCGATGGCCTCGACGGGCGGCAAGCGCACGGGACGCGGGAGGGCCTCACCTGGCGGGACCGTGTCCCAGACGCCGGCTCGCTCCACGGTGAAGGGGTAGCGGACCGTCGTGCGGCCAGGCGCGCGCAAGACGGCGAGGTAGCTACCCGCCGGGAGCGTGCGCCGGAAGGGGGTGCGCTCCAGGCCGTCCTCGAGGGGGCGCGGGACGAGGCAGCGGTCTTCCTCGACGAAGCGGTGGAGCGCGACCTCGGCGCCGCTCGGCTCCGACGTGAGCGCCACCTCTCCCATGCCGGCGAGGAACGGGGCGTGCGTCCCGTCGTCGTGCTGCGCGAGCATGCGCATCCATCGCTTGACCTCGCGCGGCTCCCCCCGGGCCTCGGCGTCCAGGACCTCCCGCCGCGCGAGGGTCGCGAGGCGCCCGTGGGCCTCGGCGTTCTCGGGGTCGTGCTGGAGCGCCGCGCGAAGGAGCTGCAGCACCTCGGCCTCCACATCCTCCGCAGCGTCGCGGGCTGCCAGAGCGCGGTCCTCGGCGCGCCAGCCCAGGAGCCAGCGCGCTTCGTCGGGGTCGTTCGCGTGCAGCGGCCCGAGCAAGCGGCGAGCCTCGGCCCACTTCTCGTTCTCCTCGGAGCGAAGGGCACGCAGGCGCTCGCCGTGACCATCGGCGGCGGCGAGCATCTCCCGGGCCTGCTCGCGGCGGGCCTCGCCTGCGAGCCACCTCCGAAGCCGCTCTGCGACGTGCGAAGCGTCCGGCAGGCGCGCGCGCGCGTCGCTCCGGGTCGCGTCCACGACCAGCGCACGAAGCTCCCTCGGGCACGTCACCCGCGCGGGCAGCTCCGGCGTGGTGCCCCGGGCGATGGCGCCCCAGACCCGTGCGGCCGGCCCGGGGAAGGCGCGCTCGCCCGCCAGAATCTCGTAGAGCACGAGGCCGAGCGCCCAGACGTCGCTCGCGGGCCCGACGGCGCCCGCGTGCCCGCGTGCCTGCTCGGGCGCCATATAGGGGACGGTCCCGAGCACGTCGCCGGCCCGGGTCTCGAGGCGCTCGTCGAGCTCGCTCGAGAGCTCGAGCTCCAGGCCGGCGTCGTCCTCCATCGCCTCGAGCGCCGCCGCGACCGCGACGGGGTCGATGCCCGTCTTCGCGACGCCCCAGTCCATCACGTAGACCTGCCCGAAGGCGCCGCGCATCAGGTTGGCGGGCTTGAGATCGCGGTGGGCGACACCGCGGCTATGCGCATAGCCGACGGTCTCCGCGACCCGAAGGAGCGCCTCGACGAGGCGCCGACGCTCCGCTCGCCGAGCCTCGGGGGGCTCCGCCTCGAGCTGCCGGAGCGCCGTGGCGAAGGTCTCGCCGCGGACCTCCTTCATGGTGAACCACGGGCGGCCGTCGGGGAGCGTGCCCCGGTCGTAGACGGGGACGACGCCGGGGTGCTCGAGGGAGGCGGTGACGTGCGCCTCGTTGTCGAAGCGTCGGCGCGGCGCGCTCTGCCCGGCGTCGAGATGCCGCCCGTCGAGGATCTTCATCACGAGAGGCCGGTCGACCCGCAGGTCGCGCACGCGCCGCACCTCGCCCGACCCGCCCTCGGCCAGGTGGCCGAGGTCCTCGTAGCGAGGCGGCATGCGCACCGACGCGGCCCGCGGCTCCGGCGGGGGCGGGGGCTTCTCGCGGACGCCCGTCGCGCTGGCCTCGTCGCCGGCGAGTAGGGTCCTCGGCAAGCGCGGCTCGTGACTCACGGCGTGAAGATAGCGCAGTTCACACGCCCCGCGCGCCGTGCGCGGCGCGTGCTATGCCGGCTCCATGCGCGGGACCTCGAAGGCCGTCCTCGTCCTCTTCCTGCTCCTCGTCCCCTTCTCCATGGCGCTGGGCGCGCTGCTGGTCGTGGCGCTCCAGCGCGGCCTCGTGCCCGACGACGCCGCACTCGTCGTCCCGGCGGAGCCCGTGCGTGGACCCGACGCGCCTCGACCCTCGCGGCCCCTCGAGCCCGCCGTCGTCGCGCCGCGCGGCGACCTCTCGGAGGCGGAGCAGACCACCGTCGAGATCTTCCGGAACGCGGCGCCGAGCGTCGTCTTCATCACGAAGCTCGCCGTCCGCTTCGATCCGCTCCGGCGGAACGCGCTGACCGTACCCGAGGGCACGGGCTCGGGGTTCCTCTGGGACGCCGAAGGCCACGTCGTGACGAACTTCCACGTCGTCGCCGGAGCCGACGGCGCCCGGGTCACCTTGAGCGACCAGAGCGTTTGGCCGGCGGAGCTCGTCGGCGCCTTCCCCGACAAGGACGTCGCCGTGCTGAAGATCACGGCGAAGGACATCGCGCTGCAGGCGCTCCCCGTCGGCGAGAGCGCGGACCTGGAGGTAGGGCAGAGCGTCTTCGCCATCGGCAATCCCTTCGGCCTCGACCACACGCTCTCGACGGGGGTCATCAGCGGCGTCGGCCGGGAGATCACCTCCATCAGCGGCCGCCCCATCCAGGGCGTCATTCAAACCGACGCGGCCATCAATCCGGGCAACAGCGGCGGGCCGCTCCTCGACAGCGCGGGGCGCCTCATCGGCGTCAACACCGCCATCTACAGCCCCTCCGGTGCGAGCGCCGGCGTCGGCTTCGCCGTACCCGTCGACGCCGTGGCGCGCGTCGTGCCGCAGCTCATCGCCACCGGCCGGGTGGAGCGACCGGGGCTCGGCATCCAGATCGACGAAGGGCAGCTCGCCCGGCGCCTGGGGGTCCGCGGCGCCGTGGTGCTGGGCGTCGTGCCGGGAAGCGGCGCGGCGCGGGCCGGGCTCCGGCCCATGGTGCGCGATGCGCGAAGCGGGCGCGTGATGATGGGCGACGTCATCGTCGCCGTGGACGGTCAGGACATCGACTCGACGAACGATCTCTACCGCGCCATCGACCGGCGCCAGATCGGCGACACCGCGACCGTCCGCGTGCTCCGCGAGGGAAGCGTGACGGAGCTCCAAGTCGAGCTCACGCCCCTGCCCTGACTACTCGATCTCGCCCTCCAGGTCGCACTCGTTCAGGTCCGCCTCGGGGTGGCTGTCGGCCACCTCGCGCCAGGCGTCGGCGATGGCGAGGGCGAAGTCGCGGTCGAGGGTACGGAACACCCCGCGCTCGGTGGCGCCGAGGATCTCCGCCGTGCCGGGCCGAAAGGCGACGGAGGTGTGGCCCTTGCCCACGCACCAGAGCTCGGCGACGGCGAGCCCGGCCTCGTCGACGAGCTCCCAGCGCTCCACGGGCAGGAAGGAGCCCGGGCCCGCGCCGAAGCGCGTCTCCACGGGATGCGCCCCGCCGTCGAAGGTCCGGCCCGCTGCACGGGCCTGGGCGCGCTGCGCCGAGCTGAGCTCCGAGGGACGGTGCGCGCGGCGACGGTGGGCGAAGCGGAGACGATCCACCGGCGGAGCGTACGTCCCCGGCGGCCGGCCGTGCCTCTTTGTGGCTTCGAAATCTCCGAGGTCGAACCCCACGATCACCGATCTTGTCGGTGATTCACTCCCGCCACAGGCAGCAGGCCGTGGACGTCGATGCCGCCCTCGCCACGCTGCTCTCGCCGGTGGTGCTCTTCTTCGCGCTCGGCTTCGGGGCCGGGCTCGGGCGCTCGAGCCTCGCCGTGCCCGAGGCCGTGGCGAAGGGCCTCTCCCTCTATCTGATGCTCGCCATCGGCTTCAAAGGCGGCGTGGAGATGAACCACGCCGGCCTCGACCCGACGCTGCTACGGACCGTGGTGGCGGGGCTGGTCGCCGGCCTCGGGATCCCCCTCGTGGCCTATGCCGCGCTCCGAAAGACCACGGCCCTCGGCGGCCTCGACGCCGCGAGCGTCGCCGCACACTACGGCTCCATCAGCGTCGTGACCTTCGTCGCCGCCACGGAGCACGTCGAGCGCACGCTCGGAAGCTACGCCGGCTTCATCGTGGCCATCGTGGCGCTCATGGAGACCCCGGCCATCGTCGCCGGCCTGCTGCTCGCGCGCCGGGCCGAGCGTGGGAAGGGCGCGCGCTTCGGCGGCGCGCTCATGCGCGAGGTGTTCCTCAACGGGAGCGTGGTTCTCCTGCTGGGCAGCCTGCTCATCGGGGCCATCACCGGCGACGAGGGCTACCGGAGCCTCGCGCCCTTCATCGCTTCGCCCTTCAAGGGCGTCCTATGTCTCTTTCTCCTCGACATGGGCGTGACGGCGGCGCGGCGCCTGCAGGACGCCACGGCCATGAGCACCCGGCTCGTCGCCTTCGGCCTGCTCATGCCGCTCGTGAGCGCCGCGCTGGGCTTGGCGCTGGCCGTGATGGCGGGCCTCGATGCGGCGACCGGCGCGCTCTTCGTGACCCTCTGCGGCTCGGCCTCCTACATCGCCGTGCCCGCGGCCATGCGCATCGCCGTACCCAAGGCCAACCCGGCGTATTCGCTCGGGCTCTCGCTCGGCATCACCTTTCCTTTCAACCTGACCCTGGGCATCCCGCTCTACGCCGCGGCGGCGGCGCGGGTGCTCGGCTCCTGAGGCTGCCATGACGCTGACGCTCCACGCTCGAAAGCGCCTCGAGCTCGTTCTCGACGCGCCGCACCTCGAACGCTACCTGCGCGTGCTCGAGGCCCACGGGGTGCGCGGCTACACGGTGCTCCCGGCCCTCGGTGGCAAGGGCTCGCGCGGCACCTGGCGTCCCTCGCGGCTGACGGACGCCAGCGACCGGGTCGTCGTGCTGGCCGTCGTCTCCGAGGAGCTCGCGAAGGAGCTCCTGGTGGACCTCGACGTGCTCTTCGACGAGCTCCCCGGCGTGGCGTTTTTGAGCGACGTGGGCGTGCTCCGTCCCGACCGATTCTAGGCCGCATTCGCACGGCGCCGCATTCGCACGGTGCCGTACGTCGACGGCGCCGCACGTCGACCGCGCCGCATTCACCTCGCGAATGGGCCCATGCCGAGTGCGACATGCGGCTCCGGCAGCGCGTGGGGCACCCTCGTGGGTGATGACGAACGAACGCCTCCGCCATTGCAAAGCCCTCTACCTGGAAGGCATCCGCGACGGCCGCATCCACGACGCCCTCGCGGCGCACGTGGGCGACCGCTACGTGCAGCACAGCACCGGGGTCGAGAACGGCAAGGAAGGCTTCGTCGCCTTCTTCGAGGCCTTCGTCGCGCGGAATCCGACGCGCGAGATCGAGCTCGTCCGAGCCTTCGACGACGGCCGCCATGTCTTCGTCCACGCCTACCAACGCCTGAACGAGGGCGCCGCCGAGTGGGTCACCATGGACATGTTCGATACGGACGCGGAGGGCCGCGCCATCGAGCATTGGGACTGCATCGTGCCCTTCCAGGGCCCGAACCCCTCCGGCCGCACCCAGGTCGACGGCGCGACGCTGATCACGGACCTCGACCAGACCGAGGCCAACGAGGCGACGGTGCGCGCCATGGTCCGGGACCTGCTGATGAAGGGCGGCGACCCGACCAAGGCCTCCGACTACGTCGCCGAGCCCTACCTTCAGCACAGTCCCGGCGTCCCCGACGGGCTCGAACCCTTTCAGGCGCTCCTCGCGGCGCCGGAGCGGAAGCTCTTCTACGACGAGATCGTGCTCTGCATCGCGAAGGGGAACTTCGTCGCGACCTTCTGCAAGGCACGGTGGGACGGTCGGCCCTACGCGCAGATGGACCTCTTCCGCCTGGAGCAGGGGAAGATCGTGGAGCACTGGGATGCCGCCGAGCCCGTGCCCGCGCCGGAGGAGATCGTGAACGCCGGCAAGTTCTAGCGCGCTCAGCGCTCGCGGAGCCGGGGGACCAGCTCAGCGAAGTTGCAGGGCCGGTGCCGACTGTCGAGCTGGTCGCGGAGGATGCCGTCCCAGCCGTCCTTCACGGCGCCCTTCGACCCGGGGAGCGCGAAGAGATAGGTGCCCCGAGCCACGCCGGCGGTGGCCCGGCTCTGCACCGTAGAGGTGCCGATCTTCTGGAAGCTGAGCCAGCGAAAGAGCTCCCCGAAGCCCGGGATCTCCTTCTCGCAGACGCGCGCGAAGGCCTCCGGCGTGACGTCCCGTCCCGTCAGCCCCGTGCCGCCCGTCGTGACGACCACGTCCACGGCCTGGTCGTCGCACCAGGCATCGAGGCGTGTGGCGATCACGTCGGCATCGTCGGTCACCAGCTCGCGGGCCGCGACGAGGTGGCCTGCGTCCCGCACCCGGGCCTCGAGGATCGCCCCGCTCTCGTCGGTCTCCAGCGTCCGAGTGTCGCTCACGGTGAGCAGCGCGATGCGCAGGGGTGTGAAGGGCAGGGTCTCGTCGATGGGCATCGGACCTCCAAGCGGGTGCGGCAGCGCGAGGTTCGCACGCCTGCGCCTCGATGCGAGCGCCCGATCGGCGGTGCCGCCTCCTTCGCATGGGCCCCTCGCGAAGGCCGCGCAGGGAGCGGGACTCCCCAGCTGGGGAGGGGTCGCAGATCCGGGGCAAGCGCGGAGCAGCGTTGCGTTTCCTAGGGCTCTATGGCATCCAGTGCCGCCGCAATTTCGGCCAGCCTCCGCGGGGGCACGAGCACCATCATGGCGACCAAAAAGACGACCAAGAAGCGGGCGCCGGCCAAGAAGGCGACGAAGAAGGCCCCGGCCAAGAAGAGCGCCACGAAGAAGGCCCCGGCCAAGAAGGCCGCGAAGAAGGCCCCCGCCAAGAAAGCCTCGACGAAGAAGGCGCCGGCGAAGAAGACCGCTCCGAGGACCCAGGGCCCGACCGGTGAGTTCACCTTCGTGCCGCGCGCGCACGAGGACGCCGAGCTCTCCAAGAAGGACCTGACGGGGCTCTACGAGGCCCTCCTGGAGAAGCGCACCAGCGTGCTCAAGGGGCTCGGCGAGCACCTCAACGACGCCATCTCGAACGTCGACCCGCTCAGCGACGAGATGGACGTGGCGCAGCGCCACACGGAGCAGGCCTACCTGATGCGCTTCGCCGACAAGGAGCGGAAGCTCCTCGGCGAGATCACGAACGCGCTCGAGAAGATGCGCGACGGTGAGTACGGCGTGTGCGAGGGCACCGGTGAGCCCATCGCCACGCGCCGCCTCGAGCTGCGCCCTTGGACTCGCTACAGCGTCGAGTACAAGGAGCAGGTCGAGCGTGAGCGCAAGCAGCGCCAGCGCTGAGGGACGACCCGTCTAGGCTCCGCTCGTGGACAGCATCCCGGCGCCGCTCCGGCATCTCACGCGCGCGCTGGCGCGCCGGAGCGTCCGCCCGCCCTTTGGGCACGTCCTGGAGCCCGCCCGGCAGACCATCGCGGACGAGGTCCTCGCGCGGCTCCGGCCCCTCGCGCTCCGGCTGGCGGAGGGCGTTGAGGCCGGTGACGCCGAGGCACGTCAGCGCCTCGCCCAGCTGGCCACGCACGCGCTCGAGGACCTGCGCGTCGCGCTGCTCGCGACGGCGGGCGCGCGTCATGCGCTCCTGGCGCGCATCGACGCCCAGTGGCGGACGCGGCGGAGCGACCGGTTGAGCGACCCGGAGGTTGCGCCCGTGCGCCGTGCCCGGCTCGGCGCGCGCCTCGACCGCTTTCACGATATCGCGGGGACGCACCAGGCCTATCTCGCGCTCCTCGCCCCGCACCTGCGACGCGACGCCTCGGTGCTGGAGCTGGCGGGCGGGAACGGCGCCTTTTCCCGCGCGCTGGCCCGGCACTCCCGGGAGCTCGGTCTCGGCCTCGACGTGGTCTGTAGCGACGCGGACCCCCGGGCGCTGGCCACGGGGCGGGAGCTCGCCGACGCCGCGGGGCTTCCTCTACGCTTCGAGCGTCTCGACCCGCTCGACCTGCGCGACGCGGCGTCGCGCTTCGACGTGGTGACGACGGCACGGACGCTCCATCGGCTGCAGACGGGCCAGGTGACCTTGATGGTCGAGGAGGCGGCGCGGGCGGCGCGGCGTGCCGTCGTCGTGCTGGACGGCTACCGGAGCGCGCTGAGCGCGGGAGCCATGACGCTGGCTGGGCTCGCGCTCTTTCGGAGCATGGACTTCGTTCATGACGGGGTCGTGAGCTACCGGCGCTTCTTCACGCCCGTGGAGCTCGAGCTGCTCGGGCGCATGGCGCCGCGCGCCGAAGCCGCGCGCGTGGCCTGGACGCGTCCCGGCCACCTCGCGCTCACGCTGAACCTGGTGCCGCCTCCGCCAAGCTACGGCCCGAGAGCCGGTCCTTCAGGCGAAGGAAGCGACGCTCGAAGTAGCGGAAGCTGACCTCGGCGATGCCCCAGGTGAGGGCCAGGGAAAGAAGGAAGTGGTCCAGGGGCACCGGGGTCTCCACCCGGCCGAGGACGCGGCGCGCGACGTCCACGGCGAGGACGTGGAGCAGGTACATGCCGTAGCTGACGACGCCGATACGCCGGACCGGCGCGATGCAGAGGGGGCGCGCGAGCGCGTGGTCCTCGCGCACCACCAGCGAGGCGAGGAAGGCGGTCATCAGCAGGTGCAGCGTCGGCCGGGGCCAGCCGCGCAGGTCCGGCGGTGCCAGCACGATCAGAAGCCCGATGCCGAAGGCAAAGAGGAGCGGCGCACCGCGCCAGCCCGTGAGCGCGAAGAGGCGGCGGAAGCCCGCCGGACGATGAAGCCCGTGGGCCAGGAGCACGCCCAGGAGGATCGGCGCGAAGGTCGGACCCCGGAGCATCTCCGGGGTATCGGCGTCCCACCCGAAGGCGGCGAGGAGGAACCCATCGATGACGCCGAGCTGAACGAGCTCGCTGAGGACGAGCGCCACCCCCAGGACCGGCAGCGCGAAGCGGGAGGCATAGCGCTCGAGGGGCGGCCAGAGCAGGTAGAACTGCTCCTCCGCGGAGAGCGACCAGGCGATGTCCATGAAGGTCGTGATGGGCAGCCAGTTCGCCAGATAGAACGCGAGGATGGGCAGCTCGTCCCACCACACCTCCGCGAGGCCGGAGCCCGGTCGCGCCAGGGCCACGAGGCTCAGGAGCCCCAGCAGCGCGTAGTAGAGCGGGAAGATGCGGAGGGCGCGGCGGAGGTAGAAGCCGCGCATGGAAATGGTCCCGCTTCGGCCGCGCTCCCGCAGCAGGAGCGTCACGATGAGGAAGCCGCTCAAGACGAAGAACATGTCGACGCCCAAGAAGCCGCGTCGCCAGGCTGGGTGGGCGTCGGCGAAGGGGATGTCGCTGTGGTGCCAGATGACGGCGACGATGCTCAGGGCGCGCACGCCGTCGAGGGAGCCGAAGTAGCGCCGCGCGCGGAAGGCATCGTGGGCGGAGGCGGCGTCCATGGGGCGGACCCTAGTGCGCTTCGCGGCGGAAGTGCGCGGAGGATGAGCGGACGGCGAGGACGATCGCATTTCGCGCATGCGCGGGTCTCAGCGCGGCTGCGCGGCGGCGGAGTGGACGCGCGCGGCGGCACTCACAGCACGGCCCGGAGCCGGGTCCGCCGAAGCGCCGCGACGAGAACGAGGGTGAGCGCGAAGGTCACGCCGACGCGCAGCACGTTCACGTCGCCCAGGGCCACGAAGGAGAGCAGCGGCGAGACGAGCCAGAGGTAGACGACGGGGTGGAGGACGTAGACGCCCAGCATGAGCGGGGTCATTCGGCGCGTGAGCCGGTCGGGGACGTTCGGGAGGCAGGCGGCGAGCACCAGCAGGCCGAAGCCCCCGGCGATGCGGAACCCGTAGATGCTGGTCTCGGCGACGAGGAGCCGTAGCGCCAGCGCGCCGACCACGAAGAACGCGAAGGTCAGCAGCAGGTGACGCCGGAGCGTCTTCAGGTCCGGGGCGTGAGCGAGCCGGCGGCCGAGCGCGAAGCCGAGCACGAGGGAGGGGACGCTGAAGAGCCACTGCTCGAAGGGCCAGCCCACGGCGCCGAGGCGCGCCGGGAGCGCGAGGAGCGCGGCGGCCCCCAGCACCGCCGCGACCGCGCCGCCGAGC
>ERZ1740059.728-NODE-728-length-16906-cov-4.018693_pt1 | contig 16906 bp, 15 predicted proteins | sample MGYA00581744_ERZ1740059 | MGnify/ENA primary metagenome ERZ1740059 (study PRJEB43018, sample SAMN04849738) | marine metagenome | isolation source: floating plastic debris | place: Pacific Ocean | collected 2008-08-28 | study: EMG produced TPA metagenomics assembly... | reverse complement strand
CATACCTATCACAGCAATAGGCTCATGTTTAGCATTTTCCAAAACCTCTAATTTACTCTGCATCTTTTTCAATGCCAGTAAAGCTTTTTTAGTAGGAGATAATTCCATATTTCAACATTGCCCTAACTGCCCTAACTGTCCTAACTGATATCAAAGCCCTCTAGAAATACGCCAATATTTCTGCACCAATTGATAGCGAAAAGAATATACGCTGCCCGAAAGATTATCTTCCTGAATCAGATAATAATCCTTCATCAACAGCCTTAAAACAGTTCTCGCAGTCTCTTTATCCGTAGTATGAGGTTCGCTTTTAAGATATTGCCATAACCTTTGAAAAGGAGTAGGAGGATTAATCGAAAGAATATCTAGAATCTCTAGAGCATAAGGCTTTTGGACATCACTATAATAATTATCAATTCGCTCGCGATAGTGATCCATTTTCCATAAATTTAATGGATTACGCAGAGATTCATTAACAATATTGAGAATTGCATCTCGGTTAATTTCTTCTGGATAGTCTTTGAGCTGATTGACTAAATGATGAATATAAAAAGGAATAGAGTCTACAGCCAATGCTATTTCTTCAGCAGTTTCCTGTAGATTAGCAACCGACACACCTTCCCCTTCTAACAAATTAATCGTCAACTCTACCGCATCCTCTAAATGCAGCGGTTGACCATCGATAGGATACATATCGTTAGTCGGATCGTTGCTGTATCCAGCACTCTGGAGATTTTTGATAATGTGATGTAAACCAATTGAACCAGAAAACACCATCCGAATATCAGGATAAGTTTGACGAAGCGATCGCAAACTGTCTAAAACCTCCATAGCTGTCTCGTCGCTAAAATTACCCAACATATGGGGCATTTCGTCCCAAATAAAGACAATTTGCTGGTTTTGTAGCGTAATCACATCTTCAATAGTTTTAGTTAGTAGCGTTTTCCAATGTTCCTCTGCTATTTCAGGAAACTGATACGCCGTAAAATAGCTGCCAGTCAATTCACTAATAAACTCTCTTACTCTTCTGGCTTTTCCTTCTTCCCGTAGATAGGTTTCTGTATCTTGCCAAATCCCTTCCACAAACTCCAAAGGGCTTCTAATGCCTTCCAAGTCTCGATAAATCGGCAGCATATCTTCGGGAGGATTAGCCGTCATTTTTTTAAGAGTACTACTCTTGCCAATCCTTCTCTCTCCACTAAATATAAAGCTTTGCTGTCTCAATCTATTCCAAAGTTCTTCAATTAAATCGTCTCTGCCAACAATTTCAGCAGGGGATATTTGCCCCCCAGGATTGGCTTTAAACTCATCCTGTTTGAACTTAAAACTCTCTATATTATCGTTCCATTCTCTCTCTGGTTGAGAAGCACCATTCCAGTCAATATTTAATTCTTGGCATAGACGAATAAAGGTATTTAAAGCGACGGGCTTACAGTTAATAAATTTAGAGACTGAAGATCGAGATATCTCTAAACGCTCGGCTATTGTACGTTGAGATAATTGCTGAGTTGCCAAAGATTCCTCTACTTTTGGTATCCATTCGCTGTTTAACTGTAAAGAGCTACGTGCCATATTGTTTTAATTGTGTTTGCTATAAGAACAGCAGAAATCGAGACTGTCTTAAAGTATCATAAGCAATCTTACTAAGATAAGAACACTGAAAATTGTTGCGTCAAAAATTTCTTATGTTTTGTGTTAAAGCGATCGCACTGTCACCATAATATAATTATCAGATCTAGTCATGCCATTCATAATTTTTTCAGGTTTTGAAATCAAAAGTAACTATACAATTTCACACCGTAGTGTTAGCCTTGTTTTTATAGAACAAATCAACTATGTTCTTAAAAAGGATAATTGACAGTTGCTCAGTAGAATGGATATCCAGCAAGCAAGACAGTTAGCGCAAGATGAAACTACCGCACCAGATAAATTAACAGAATTAGCCAGAAACAAAGATCTATTAACTCGTCAATACGTTGCCAGTAATCCTAATACGCCAGCCAAGATATTATTGAGTATTTGTTGGGAGTTTCCTAATGAAGTAATGAACAATCCTATTATTTCCCTACTACTTTTAGAAAATCCTTCTATATTGACCTGCAAAATACCTTTTGATTTTAATGAAATAAAAAAGCAAACCGATTGGGAAATGAAGCGTTTAGGCATAACAAAAGGTCAAGGTAGACAATATTTGAAACAACACTATGGAAAAAGATCGAGATTGCAATTAACAGATAAAGAATTATTAGACTTTTTATATCTTTTAAGATCTATGAGCGTAAATAATCTGCCGACTGTCTCAATTAAAACTAAGAGTGCAAATAACAATCAAATTACTTCAGCAAAATCCATACAAAATGATTGGAGTGAAATACCATTTTAGACCAATTAACTATGTTTAAAAAAAGGATAATTAACAGCTATTCAATACAATGAATCTTCAGCAAGTAAGACAGTTAGCACAAGACGAAACTACCGCACCAGAAAAACTACGAGAATTGGCTAATTCAACCGATTCAATGGTTCTTAAAAATATAGTAGCAAATCCCAATATTCCACCTGACGTATTATCAAAATTAGCTGCCCAGTTTCCCAAACAAGTATTTGATAATCCCGCGCTAGATTTACTACTTTTAGAAACTCCAGATCTTTTTTTTGGAAAAGCAGCAAATGCCTTGTGTAGCTTATTGAAGCGAGAAGTACCAATAAAGATGATTGAGTATGCTGCAAATTCATCAGATGAGAGATTGAAGTTATCTCTTCTGATGAATACTAAAATTTCTCCAGAGATTTTGAAACAATTATCTCAGAGTAAAAGTTATCAGGTGCAAGAGACTACAGCATTACATTGCAATTCAACAAATAAGAATTCAACAAATAATCACCAAGAGTTTATACAAGCAAAAATACAACAAGAAGAATTACAGTCAGATAAAACTTATCAAGAAATACTCAGAAATATTAGCTCGTTTATTAAACTAGATGAAAACTTACCTCTGCCTATCGAACGAAAAAAAAGCTACCCTCAAATTTCTTTAAGCGAAGTAGAAAAATTGATGGAGCAAAAGAAATCAGTGTTCGATATTGCTAGTAATCCAAATATATCTGTTGAGATTATTAACAAACTGCTTGAGTTTGAACGTCCTGGCAGTCATGATATTGGCTGGCGTATAGCGTTTAATCCTAGTACCCCTACAGTCATATTAGAAAAATTAGCCCGCTCTAGTTATCATACAGCAGTTCATAATGCGATCGCACTAAATCAAAATACTCCAGTACATATTTTAGAGATAATTTTGAACAATCCCTCCGCTATGTGTAATTATGTTTATGCAGCATTAGGTAGAAACAGAAAATTATCAGATAGCCATTTTTGGCAGTTAGTAAATAAATTTTCAGATGCTCGGATTTCAGTGTTTAACAATCCAAGTGCTTCAAAACATTTAAAAGAAAAACTAATAGAGGCTTTTAAAAAAGGAGTCTATTCTCCTTTACATAAACAATTTATAAGTGGCACTTTAATAATACCCATTTCTAAAGATCACCCCCATGAATTTGTAAATAATTTATTTATACCAGAGGATTTTTTAGAATTGTGTGTTGACGAGGCAATTATCAAATATCAGTATAATCTCGATAAGTTTGGAAAAAAACAATCCTCAACTTTAGGAATACTTGCTCTGCATCCAAATATTACTGTAATCAGCCTAAAAAAACTATTAGCTCATGAAGATAGATTAGTTCGTCGCAATGCAATCTCCAACTGCAAAACTCCTCAGTATATTACTGAAGTTTTGGGAATGTCATTCTTAGAAAATTTAAATAGGGATGAGCTAAAAATTCTTGCCAGCAATTTTTATGCAACAGAAGAACTTTTAAGAAAATTAGTTAATCACCAAGACATTTCAGTTAGTAGCGTCGCAGCCAGTAACCCTATTGTATCTAATGAAGTATTAGAAGAGTGGGAAACTTCTCCCTATTACAGAGAAGAAGCTTTGTCAAAAATAATGGCAGAGGAGCAGACGTTATTAAATAGATGGGAATCATCTATTTCTACTTCTAATCGCTTAAAAGTATTATTAAATTCTGAAACACCCGTTCCAATTTTAGCTAAAATTTTTCTCTCTACATCTTGGTTAGAAAGATATATGATAACCCAAAATTTTAATACTCCCTTTCCCATAATTCAAAGATTAGCTGAAGATAGTAATCAAATAGTTCGCGCTGCTGCTAATACAAAACTATTAGATAAACAGTGAATTTTGTACTCTCACATTATTTCTTTGCGCCTTTGCGTCTCTGCGTGAAACAAATCATGACACCAACTCAACTAAAAAAATACCTCAATCAACTCATCAACCAAAATATTAAAATCAGTACGATGATTTGGGGTGCGCCTGGAATTGGCAAATCGAGTATTGTGTCTCAAATAGCCGAAGAACATCAAATTGATTTTGTTGACGTGCGTTTATCCCAACTCGCCCCTACTGACTTACGAGGTTTACCCGTAGCTAAAGACGGTATTTCCCAATGGTATCCCCCCGTATTTCTACCCAGAGGAGTGAAAGGAAAATTATTCATGTATGAACTTAATATGGCACCACCAGCATTACAGTTTGTGGCACAGCAGCTTATTCTAGATCGTCGAGTGGGTTCTTATATTGTTCCCCAAGATTGGTATATTTGGGCTGCGGGAAATCGCAAAGAAGATCGTGCTGCTGTATTTGATATGCCCTCACCTTTAGCTAATAGATTTTTGCATCTACAGGTAGAAGCAGATTTTGATAGCTTTAAAACCTATGCTTTAGAAAAACAGGTACACGAACAAATTATTGCTTTCCTTTCCTTTCGTTCTACCCTGTTACACAAGCTCGATTTACAGCAACCTGCCTGGTGTTCTCCTCGATCCTGGGTCATGGCAAGCAATTTACACTATGCTAACTTAGATATTGCTTCAGCAGTAGGGATAGGCGCAGCAGCAGAATTTGCAGCCTATATTACTTTGTACAAAACATTGCCCAATCTAGTCCCTATTTTACAAGGAAATGGCAAGGCGATCGCTTTTCCTGAAGAACCATCGGTAAGATATGCCACCACTACGGGTTTAACCGTTAGGGCTACGGATGCGACTCAGGCTTACAATGCCTTTAACTGGTTGAGTGAAAAAGCTACAGCCGAATGGGTACAGTTATTTGCCGTAGATATGTTTCGCGTAATGCGCAGTAAAGGACAAATGGGTGCATTAGCAAAACTGGTTAAGCAAGATAAACAGTTACAGAAATTTTTGAAAGACTTTCAGGAGCTAGTTGGGTTTTAAATATTACCTTGTCTTATTTAGCATTGGCGCAACTTTTGGATATGACTACAGGGTCGGACACAAATGAGAATAATTCCTATTTGTGTCCGACCCTGATTATACTTTGAAGATCTACGATAAATTGAAATAGTGTAACCATAAAATTACTAAAATAGCTTAATATGGATGCCGAACAAATATGGCGACAGGCGCAAAACGAAAATACGCCACCTGAAATCTTGACAGAGTTGACAACGAGTAAAGATAAAGAGATTCGCCGTCTTGTTGCAAGTAATCCTAATACGCCTATAGAAATATTAGAAAAGCTAGGTGAAGAATTTCCCGACGCTATTGTAGACAACCCTGTTTTCGATTTACTGCTATTAGAAAACCCTGAAAATAAGTTTGTTTTAATATCTTTAGCAAGGGCATCTACAACATCCGTAGAAAAACTAAAAGAATTAGCTAATTATCAAGACCAAGATATTAGAGAAGCTGTTGTAGTTAACAATAAAACTCCCGCAGATATTATTGATAGTATTTTTGAAAAAGATATATCAATCAAGGAGATTGTAGCCAAAAATCCTCATGCTTCTGAAGCACTTTTATGTAGTCTTGCAAAAGAAAATGATTATGGTGTTCTTTATGCTATTTCTCAAAGAGAATGCCTTTCAGAAGCAATAATAGAAATACTAGTACAGTGCGATTGTCAGGCAAAAAAATTCTATCCAAATCATAGACCAGAAAACTACTCTTGGCGCATTAGAAAAGAGCTTGCTAGCAATCTTAATATTAGAACAGGCATCATTAATAGTTTACTAGAAGACGAGCATCATCATGTCCGTGCTGCGATCGCTTTAAGAGAAGATATATCAGAAGAACAGGCAATGATGCTCGCACACGATCTTTCCGACTTAGTTATCAAAAAACTTGTCGATAATCCAAACGTTTCCAATGCAGTTAAAAAGCTAATTGCTGAAGACAAAGAAAAAGTACAAAAATACGAAAAAATAAAGTTAGCTTTGGAGCAGCTAAAAGATATTAAAACGCCCATTGAAGTTGTTAATAATTTAATAGATGAAGTGCCTCAAGTTCGTCTTTATGTTGCTGGATCGCAGAATATATCAGAAGAAAACGCATTTATACTAGCACACGATCGCTCTACTGAGGTTATAGAAAAACTCTTTACAAATCCAAATATACCGCTTGAAATCACAAAATTGCTGGACAAATACCATGAATATAATCGGCATTATGTGCATCGAAAATGTAGCACGTTTAATAAGTTTGGCATGATTACTAGATATTTTAGGGAATTATCAGAAATTGTCATACCTGAGAAAATTGCAAGCAGAATAGCAGAGAGAAAAAATAATCATATTAAAAGATTACTCGCTACAAATAAAAATATATCTATTGATACGTTTAATAGCTTAAAACAAAAACTAAATTTTAATATCTGCTTGGGGTTTATTCATAATATTAATACGCCACCAGAGATATTAAGAGAGTTAGCAACAAATACAGATAGTTTAATTAGACAAGGAGTTACAGAGCATCCGAGAGTAACAGTAGAAATATTAGATAAATTAAAAAGCGATCGCAATATAAGTGTCCGCGAAAAAGTTGCTCAAAGCTCAACAATATCGCCAAAAATTATTGAAGAATTGGCAAGTGATTCTTCTCCTCTAGTGCGTAGAGCGATCGCAGCAAATACTAAAACAACCGCCAATATATTAAATAAATTGAAAAGCGACTTTAGTTTAACTGTTCGTCTTGCAGTTGCCGAAAACTATAATACTGAGAGCGATACATTAAAAGAATTATTAAATGATGAAGTCCCAAAAATTGTAGAAAGTGCTAAAGATAATTTAAGCAAAATATAAACAGAAATAAAATAAATATAATTTAGTATATGTATGAATCAACAATTAACAGACAAAAAAATAATTAGTGCATCGTTATTACGTTTGAGAATGCGATCGCCTTTTTTTGCTACTCTAGCTTTATTCGCTAAATTTATACCGACTCTTAGTATCTCCACTGCTGCAACTGATGGGAAAGATATCTTTTATAATCCTGACTTTTTACTGTCCCTTCCCACTCCACAACAAGATGGGGTAGTGCTGCACGAAGTTTTACATGCAGCATTGCTTCACGTATTGCGTAGAGGAGTAAGAGATAAAGAGATTTGGAATATAGCAGCAGATATTGTGGTCAATGGTATTATCTGCCAACAGGGTTATTTTGAACTGCCAGAATGGATTGTTCGAGATATTAAACTAGAGCATTTAAGCGTAGAAGAAATTTATGAATTACTGCAAAAAGAGTGTAATCATTGCTTGAGTAATCCTGACTTATTGGAAAGCGCGCCAACAGAAAGCGGGAATAAGGAAAATTCTTCCTTATCTCAGCAAACACAGGCTCAGTTAGAAAACCACTGGCGTAATGCGATGCAACAAGCAGCAGTAATCGCCCGCACTACCAACCAGGGAAAACTACCCGCAGGAATGGCGAGGGAATTTGGCGCATTAGATACTGCTCAATTAGACTGGCGCAGTTATTTATGGCGATATTTAGTTAAAACACCCACAGATTATACAGAATTTGATCGCCGTTTTATTGGACGGGGTTTGTATTTAGAAACTTTACTGGGAGAGTCCGTAAAAGTATACGTGGCAATGGATACCAGTGGTTCAATTGACAATAAATTACTAAAAATGTTTTTAAGTGAGGTACATGGAATATTAAATTCCTATCCCCATTTAGAGTGCGAGCTTTATTATGCTGATGCAGATGTTTATGGTGCTTACCAATTAAATCCCGACAGTGAGATTCCCCAACCCAAAGGTGGTGGTGGAACATCTTTTGTCCCATTTTTTGCAAGAATTAGGGATAATTGGGATGGAATGACAACCGCAGTTTGTGTATATCTTACCGACGGCTATGGTACGTTTCCCGATCGCACTCCAGAATTGCCTGTATTATGGGTAGTAACTCCTGGTGGCTTAGATTTATCCCAGTTTCCCTTCGGCGAAACAGTTAGGCTGGTGTCGCAGTAATATCGCTTGATAGATTTTCAGCTTGGAACATTTATTTTGCCTAATAGTATTAAATTTATTCCTTGCTCCTTACAAGCAGATAACTCAACTTTTTAAAATCTAGCTTTGTACGGCTATGCTACGTTTCATCTTCAAATTTATAGCCCACACCGACTACGGTTTTGACGAAAGTAGGATTAGCCGAATTTGGTTCAATTTTCTTTCGCAGTCTTCTAATATGGGTATCGACAACCCTTTCATCGCCAAAAAAATCATTGCCCCAAAGCTTATCAATCAGTTGAGTACGACTCCAAACTCGACCAGGATAGCTTAGAAACGTGGTCAATAAACTAAATTCTAAGGTGGTTAAATCCAGTTCATCAGTAGAATTATCAAGTGTTCTAGTAGCAGTATGCTGCTCCAAATCAACAGTAAAGTGTTTGGTTTTGTATGTTTGAGAAACTTCCTGTACTTCGTGGCGCAAACTGCGGCGCAACAATGCCCTTACTCGAGCAACCAACTCTCGGGGGCTAAAGGGTTTTACCAAATAATCATCAGCCCCTGTAGATAGTCCAATTACCCGATCTATTTCTTCTCCTCTAGCGGTAAGCATCAAAATGTAAGGATCTTTATCGTAAGGCTGTTGACGAATACGGGTACATACTTCTAGCCCATCTAAACCAGGAAGCATCAAATCGAGAATTACTACATCAGGCTGTTGCTTTCTGAAAATCTCTAATGCACTCAATCCATCGTTAGCAATTAGACAAGAGAAACCTTCCCTCATCAAAGTTTGCTCGATCAATTGAGCGATTTCATTTTCATCTTCCACGATTAAAATTTTCATTAAATTAACGATCGCAAAATCAGGTTGATTGTTTGTTATTTATTGCTATCCCGCCAATAGCAGCAAGTATTATCCAAATAATAGTATTTACTCGTAAATCAAATATAGTTACATCCAAGAAATTAAACAAAACACAGCAGAAAAACACTACCGTATAACTAAAATAGATTAATTTGGAGCTATCAAATGTCCAATTCAGCAACAAAATAGTTGCTCGATACATAATTAAACCGACAAAGCCCATCAGCAACAAACTAGAAACAATTCCCGTTTCAGCACCCAGCATCAAATACAAGCTATGGGGATGTCCAAACCAATAGTTTGTCTTTGCTTCGTACAAAGGACTAAAATTACGCAAACCCCAGCCTACAAAGGGTCTTTCTTTAATTTTATCCCAGCAAAATACCCATTGAGAAATCCGCAAAGTTTCCACAGGGCGATCGTACAATTTATCTGAAAGGCTAGTCCAAAAAATGGCGGGAACAAATTTTCTAAGTTGTGTACCACCAAAATTGTGAGCAAAAGAAGCCCAAAGAATGGCTGTGGCTGCCCCTGTAATCGCCAAAATCAACCAACGCCAACCCAAAAATAAGGCATAAGCCATAAAACTAATTACAGCCAGTCCCCAGGCGTTACGAGAGCTAGTCAAGATTAAGCCACTGATGTCTGCCAACAAGATTATGGTTAGCACAAATAAAACCTGATTTTGCTGGAGGTTAAATTCTTGTCTGGCGGCGTGCCAAGTATCTAACCATAATCCCAATGTTAGAGTAAAAGCGATCGCTAAATAAATAGCCAAGAAATTGGTATATATAAAGACAGAAGACATCCTTCCCGCTGGCACTCCTTGGGGAATTAGCTCCCAACCCAGTATCGATTTGAGCAAAGGAGGAGTACCCAAGTTTAGATACAGTTGAGCGTAACCCAGTATGACAACAGGGAGAGAAGGAAGAATCAAGATCCAAGATAATTGTTTCAGATTTCCAGGCTGCTTGATTAATTCTTTTAAAGCGATAAACAACCAAAAAAATGGTACAAAATTAGCTAAACCCAGCCAGGCTTCTGAAGGATACTCGGCAAAATCACAACCAAGCATTAACAAGATAGTTAGTATTCCTATGCCTTGATTGAGACGATTGCTAATAATCTGCTGATAATTGAGTAGCCAAATTCGACTACTCACCACAAACAGTCCCACTGCCCCCATTGCTGGAAACAGCGGAAATATCAAGAGACTTAGGCAAAAACATAGCCATGTCCAATAATTACTTTGTTGACTTATCTTTTCTATAAACCTATTCCTTTTGATTAGTAATCAGTAATCAGTAATCAGTAATCAGTAATTACGGTTATGGCAAATCTTGTAAACCATTATCAGGTCTATTTGAAACCTGCCTTTGCAAGTCGGCATAAGACTGATTGTAATCAATAATCGAAGAAAGCAAGTTACCACGGGCAGTAGTTAACTGAGTTTGAGCCTCAATTACGTCTGTTTGAGTACCAACACCTGCTTGGAAACGTAGTCGGGCTAGTCGCAAGCTTTCTTCAGCTAATTCTACTTCTTTAGTAGCCGTACCAATATTTTTTTGATTCGCTTCTAGACCATAATATGCCTGCTCTACAGCAAAGCGAATCTGATTGCGCTGGTTGGCAAACTGGGCTTCTGCAATTTCGATATCTTTGTCCGACTGTCTGGCAGAAGCACGAGCAGCACCTCCGTCATATAGTCTCCAGTTTAAATTTAAGCCTACACTGTATTGATCGCTAGTATCAAAGCTATCTTCAAAATCATCGTTGATAGAATAGGAGGCATCGGCACTCAAAGTAGGTCTTACCTGAGATAAAGCAACTTTACGTTGTTCTGCGCCAATTTCTCTTTGCAGTAATAACTGTTCCAATTCCGCACGATTTTTGAATGCTTGAACAATACTTTCTGATAAAGAAAGTGACCAAGAGCCAGCTTCTTCAATTTTATCTGCGGTTGACAAATCAGTATCATGAGAAACATTCAAGGTTTCTGCTAATTGTCTGCGAGATATATTTTGATTGGCTTGAGCGGTACTTAGTCTTTGTTGGGCTTGCGCTAATTCTACCTCGGCTCGCAAAACGTCAAATCTAGTTCCCAAACCAGCTTTTTCTAAAAGTTGAGCATCTTTAAGAGTTTGGTTGGCATCTTCTACCGCAGCTTGCTCAATTTCAACCTGAGCATCACTATTTTGCAAGTTGTAGTAATCTCTAGAAGTTTCAAATCTTGTTTGTTCGACGATGCTTTCCAACTCCAACTCATTAGATTGCAGTTGTTTTTGAGAAGCACGAATTGCAGCCCCTCTTCTACCACCATCATAAATATCATAGCCTAGGCTAACACTAGTACTAAAAGTAAAGCTGCTAGTTTCTGGGTTGGTTAAACTACCTTCTCCTCTTTCTTCAATTATTTGTTCGTTAACACTGTCGAGAAATGCACTGTTGCTGTAGTCTAATCCAGTGCCAAAATCCAAAGTGGGAAAAAGAGCGGCTCTTGCTTCTCTTAGGGCTAGTGCTGATTGTTCTACTTGCAATCTGGTAGCTTGAACATCTTGATTGTTTTTGAGAGATAACTCGATCGCTTGCTCTAGTGTAATCGGCTTTTGAGGATCGACTTCCACTTCATCGGCTTGAGTTGGAAATGATAATGGATTGGCACTAGGATTGAGTTTCTCGGTGTTATTTACTGGCGTTTGAGCAGGCTTAATAATATCATCTTGCGTGTCCGTCGACTGCGCTAACAATGCTGATTTTGACTGCAAATTAGAGCTAAAACTAGGTATCTCTTCTGCGATAGCTGCGATCGCATTACTGAATACGACAGACATACTTAGTCCTATAGTTTTAATAAATTGATTTTTCTTACCCACTCCTCTCTCCTTTAATTTTAGGATTTTGTTTAGTCTTGAAAGATAATAATCACTATCACCACAACTAGCTAGGGGAATTGTGCCACCATAAAAAAATACAAGTGATTGTATACTGGCTATTGTCGCTATGACACTGGTTTTGTCAACTAACTTGATTTAGAGCAACATGGCAATTTATCACTTAATCAGATTATGTTGTAACCGTTAAAATTTGGTAATGTATCCCAGTTAAATCAGGGATTTTAATATTCTATTAAGTTAACAATTGGAATCTCAGATAGTTTCTCCCTGCCTTTTAAAGCCATTAGCTCGATCACGAAGGCACAGCCGACAATTTCAGCCTTACACTGATTCAAAAGCTCAACAGTAGCTTTGGCTGTTCCTCCTGTGGCTAACAAATCATCAACAATCAGTATTCTGGAATTAGGAGCAATGGCATCTTGGTGAATTTCCAAACTATCTGTACCGTATTCTAGATCGTAAGATACTGAATATACTGGTGCGGGAAGTTTTCCTGGTTTTCGCACAGGAACAAATCCTGCGTTTAACTTGTATGCCAAAGGAGTTGCAAAAATAAAACCTCTAGACTCCATTCCCACGATATAGTCTGGCGCAAAATTTGCTGCGTTACATTTTTCTGTCAGAAGATCTATTGTCATACGCAATCCTTGAGGATTGTTAAGCAGGGTAGTAATATCTCGAAACAAAATTCCTGGCTGAGGAAAATCGGGTATATCGCGTATTAAAGATTTGAGTTCCATAAACAACATCGGTAAATTTAGATTAAATTAGATTAGTCCTTAAGATTAATCCTTATATTAAATAGCTGTGGCATCATAGCACCAGAGATTAATTTGTTATTCTCGACAGGGAATAATATTTGTAACTAAAATATCGATTTGATTTTATGATGAGTCAATCTGCCAGTTTAGAGTCCGACTTTCCTTCCCCCGCCGAAACTCCAGCATCAATTTTAAATACTTTACCAGACATATCTCTTCCTACTAAGAGTTGTTCTCCTCGTACTCAACAACAAATTGACCTGCTTTTACTGGCATTAGAAGCTCTTGAATTAGGAGGTTCAGAACAAATGCTGGCAATGTCAAGACAATTAAACATTGATGGAATTATCAAACACCGAGTTAACCTGTGGCGTTTGCGCTGTGGCAATCCTTGGCGACGTTCTTACACCAGGGACAATCTTAGTTTAGAACAGGCTAAAGCATTGGTGATAGTAGCAGGTTATCGAGCTAAAGATCTCATGGTCAATATTCGCCAACTATTATTGGCAGAACAACAAATGCGCGAGAAGAATTTGCCCATAGAGAATCATTTTCGTCTTTCAGAATATTTAGAGAGATTCCGCGCTCATTTTCGTAGTCGGATGAATTCTCGTCGTGCTAAGGTATCAGCCTATATTGCTTCGGAAGAACAGTTGAATGAATTGGCTTTGTCTTTATTAAATAAGCTGTTATTTTGCACTGGTACAAAAGGAATACAACGAGTTTGGTTTAGTCTGTTTGATGGAGAGGTTGCATAAATTATGAATATCAAGCGACAGTATATTTTGCCCAACTGCAATTTGATTTTGGAAGGATTGGAAGATAGTGATTCAGAAAACGTCGATATTTTAGATGGTCAGTCTCCAATGTCAATTCTGATTAATGCAGAGTGCAATTTTATCGGCTCAAATCAAACTCTCAGCGGAGGACGTGTTTTTCTGGCTAACCTATCTCATGCTGTCAGTAACTATGCTCAAGGTTTTTTGAGTGGTTTAGCCCATCCCCAGGCAGAAAATACAGAATATCCTCAAGTAACAATAAATAAAACCGATAGCCATCTTCATCGTCTGCCCTTACAGCCAGAAGCAAGTGCAGATGAGGCTAAAACAGAAGTTAATCTGACAACTATAGAACTATTCGACTTAGTTGATGCGATCGATCAGTTTCATGCAGATCGTAGCACCTTACCAGGAATGACCCTAGAACTAAAGCCTGTCAGCAAACGTTATCGTAAGCCAGAACAACCATTGGCAGAGAGATTAACCCCAATAGGAATTGGTTTTGCTAGTTTGGCAATGGCAGCGGGGGCTTTATTTATGATTCCCATTCCTGAAATCACTCCTACTGAATCGACTCCTGTCAATCAGACTACCGAAACTGAGCCAGCAGTACCTGGAGGTGTTCCACCAGTGACGGAATCAGATAATCTCAACCAGGAAAACTAATTAGGTAATAAAGAGAAAAAATAATAAAGTTAAGGAAGAACAAGGGTTTTTCTATAATTTGGCTAAAATAAATATACTTAATATATCTAAACATTTAAAAAATATATTTATAATGCCTCAAACCTCTTTAAACCTCATTGCCATCGGAATCTTCTTGATGACTATGACATCTTTGTTAGGGCCAATTTTTCATATTCCTCCTGTTGTTCCTGCTGCTCTTACTTTTGGTATCTTAAGTTTGGCTACAGTAGATACCCTAAGTTGGAACAATCGAGGAGTTTCTTTACTATTAGATTTATTTGCTTCTGGAGAACAACGCCAACGCATTATCAATCACGAAGCGGGACATTTTTTAACAGCATATTTTCTGGGTATTCCCATCACTGGATATACTCTAACCGCTTGGGAAATGATCAAAAAAGGGCAATTAGGTCGTGGAGGAGTTGCTTTTGAAACAGACACTCTAACCAATAAGCCCTTTAACATTCAAGAAATGCGTCTGACTTTAGACCGTTTTTGCACTGTGTGGATCTCGGGGGTAGCCGAAGAAAAAATAATCTATGGCGACTCTCAAGGAGGTGCAGAAGACCGAGGACAGCTCAAGCAGGCTTTAACAATGGCAGGTTTACCAGAAGTAGGCTATGACCAAAAAGAACGCTGGGCGCAGCTACAGGCGACTAATTTATTGACCAGACACCAGCAGTCTTATGAAGCTTTAGTAGAGGCAATGAAGCAAAGATCCTCCGTAGAAGAATGCTATGCCGTCATACAACAACATTGTGATGCAGACTTGGTAATGAGTAATAAGTAATGAGTTATCCCTTGTTCCTTATCCCTTATCCCTTACTTCTCGGTTGTTTGAATTTATAAATATCTTTAATTACCCTTACCCAACCATCGGCGACAGACTGTAAAATGCGATCGCCTTTTTCTTGGGAAGCAACTGTTGCATCGCCCATTACACCACTCTTGCTCAATTCTTTGGTCAGCCAAGCAAAGGGTAATTTACCTTCCATATCCAACAAACTATCCTCTGGTAAACCCTGGGGATATTCTTTGACTGCTTGTTCCATTTTTACCTGTTCTGGCAATAAAGAAAGCATAATACTAGTTTCGGCATCCCCTGCATGAATCCCATATTCTTGCTCTTTGGGCGCGAGCATTTCTCCCACAATATGAGGTACGCGCCAGGTAAACAAAGGAAATACAGAAAAGTCGGGATGTTCTTGATGTAAATCTCTAGCAGCTATTTCCATAATTTGGGGTTGTCCGCCGTGAGAATTCATCAATACTAACTTGCGAAACCCAGCATTATAAACGCTAATCGCCATTTCCCTAACAACATTTAAAAGGGTAGTTGCCGTCAGAGAAATTGTGCCAGGAAATCCCGCATGTTCGTTAGATTTTCCATAATATAAACAAGGCAAAGCGTAAGCAGAAATATCTTCATCTAGCCCAGACAAAGCTTTGCCCAATACTCCCAAACTAATGGCAGAATCTACCGCAACAGGTAAATGATATCCGTGTTGTTCGATCGCACCAATAGGCTGAATAATAACTACATTCTCTTTATTGGGCATTTGCTCGATTTCTTTCCAGGTTAAATAAGGAAAATAGCGTTGAGGAGGAATAAAGCCGTGCATCATAAGCTGTTGAGCAATAAAAATTCGTTTATAAATACTTTAGGATGGTTGTCGTCATAAAACCAAAATCTTACCAACACTCAAATCGTAATTAAAATTGATAAAATTGGTTACTTGCACCCACCGAACAAGATTTTTATAGGAAAAAGTATAGATGAACACTATTGGTAACTACGCACCCGATTTCGAAATTCCAGGCATCGATCAAGAAGTTTATCATTTGGGTAGCTATCTCAAAAAATATAAGGCGATCGCAGTCGTTTTTATGGGTAATAATAGTTCTAGTGTAGACCGATATATTGAAAGACTTAAACAAATTCAAACTGATTTCGCCAACCAGAATTTCACCATAGTCGGGATAGATTCTAATCATCGTACTGAACCTATTGCTGAGAGTATGGCTGTGATGAAAGAATATGCCCAAAATAAAGGTTTAAATTTTCCTTATTTACGCGATCCAACCCAAGATGTGGCAAAATCTTTTAAAGCAAAAGTTGTACCTACAGTTTATCTATTAGATAGTGACTCGATTATTCGCTATCAAGGCTGTATTGATGATGGCGAAAAATCTATTGAAGAAGCAAAATATCATCATTTGAGAGACAGCATTTCTGCTGTATTGTCCGATCAAAGAGTATCTAAAGACAATATCGAGGCTACAGGGGATAGTATTGAATGGCGTACTGAAAATTGAACCCTTTTCCTCTAGATATCCTGTTGCTATAGACTTATCTCCAAAGCTCGTAGCTTTAATTAATGACAAAGTACAGAAAGCTGCTATGTTATGGGGAGGTAAATAACAAGAAAGATCGAGGTTTACTTTTCTAGGAATGAGTTACCAGAGGGTTTTATTAAAGCTAAGTGGCGAAGCATTGATGGGTAATTTGGGCTAAGGTATAGATCCTGCCGTAGTCGCCGAACTTGCCCAAGAAGTAGCCGATGTAGTTAAAAGTGGCGT
>ERZ1740059.725-NODE-725-length-16949-cov-4.965017_pt1 | contig 16949 bp, 9 predicted proteins | sample MGYA00581744_ERZ1740059 | MGnify/ENA primary metagenome ERZ1740059 (study PRJEB43018, sample SAMN04849738) | marine metagenome | isolation source: floating plastic debris | place: Pacific Ocean | collected 2008-08-28 | study: EMG produced TPA metagenomics assembly... | reverse complement strand
ATATTGGCTCGGAACGTGTCGGTCATATTCTGTCGGGTAAGCCGTTGTAGACTCATGCGAGTCATGGTCCGGTCGGCGGCAGCTAACTCACAAACGCAGTCGTAATCGGCAAATTGCGATAGGGCCTGCCAAAGGTAGTAGAGCTGATGCTCAGGGGAAATAAAACCTGCGGGTTTGGATTCAAGGACAACGGCACCGATACATTTGCCTTTGACTCGTACCCACTGACGGTCGGCTTTTGGATGAGTAGGGTGACCGTATTCTCCCCGAATCAAAACAGAACTGGCATGGAGGGAAACAGTGACGGTTTCTTGAAGGGATAGTTGCCCCGCCTGATCGCTCAGGGTGAGGCACTGGGGAATAGAGGGTGGAACCGACTGGTTAAACTGATACCAGAGGTAGCCCCAGAGCGCATCGGCATCCATAGGGGATGCCTGTAGGCCCATGCGACTATTGAGCTGCTGTTCCCAATGGAGATAGCCATCGGTAAAGGCTTGATTTAACAACTGCTGGTAGTGTTGAGCTTCTTTTTCTTGATTGAGTCCTTTGAAGGTGTCATACCGACTAATAATCCAGGCAAGAGACTGCTCCAGTCGATCTGAGCGGGCTTCTTTACCCGGTTCTAAAACATAGGTGGCAAACAGGTAGAGCTGCTTGGGCTGTCGTTGCCCTGTCGCTGTTCGGTCACGGGTTGCTCGCTGTTGAGCCAGCAATAGGAACTGGGATTCCAGGGTTGACGAGGATTCTATGCGCTCCGAAAGTTCTTGTTGTCGCTGGTGATCCGTTCCAATAGAACGCAGATGAATTCGCAGCCGGTCACCGGGTCGAAAGCCTTGAAGCCCCGATTCTAACCGTTTTAAAACAGTTTCTGCTTGACCGTCTGCTAGCAGGGTGTGAATGCCCACGGCTTGAAAGCCAAAGACAAAACTGAGTTGATTGCGATAGTTCAGCAGATAGGCTCCCACATCCCGATCTCTCACCTGGAGACGACAGATACACTCCAGATGAGATTCATCTTCAAAGGGTTTGAATCGGTAGCGTTGTGCCCCGAGGCGTTGTTTGGTTGTGCTCATGGTGTAAGTGCGATTGATAGACCACATGGCCTCGATTCCAGTCGGGAACCGGTACAAACTTATGGGTAAACTTCCAGGTCTTCTCGCCCACCACCACCCACCAGGTACTCATGCCCCAGGCAGTGGCCAGGAGAAAGATGCCAAAACTAAGCTGTAAAACTATCTGGGTCAGGATATAGGCACTGACCAGGATGGCACCGCTAGGGGCGAGTAAGTTGGAAGGAATGGGGCCGAGGCTGGGGGTCTGTCCAATACTTTGATTAATCGGACAGTACAGCCGTGATTCCTCGGCCATGGGCTATACGCCAAAGAACAGTTGACTTAAGCCTTCGACCACCACCACAGCGGCAATGATGATGAAGGCATTTTGGAGGAGGGGTTGCCATTGTTCTCCTCGCTGAGCCTGGTAAATGGCGAAGAAAACAAAGCCAACTGCCGAGATCCAGACGACAATGCGTAACATGCCAAATAGGAAGTCAATGATGCCCTGGTCAATGTATTGCCCAAAAATGGTTTGAGCCTGCTCCTCTGCCGTACCGAATAGTTGAGCAAAGGCAGGGTTGGCCTGGAAGATAATAAACGCGAACAACAGAATACCGCCGAGGATGCCCACCATACGCCAACGACTGAGGCGGTTAAAGCGGATGCTCAGTTGATTCCAAACGGTTGCCAATGGACGATGTTCCAAGGCTGGGGCCTTGAATTTGAGTGAACGTTGAATCATGGTCCGACTCCTGATGAGAAATATGTGGGAAGTCGGTAGATAGAACCCTGACAAGGTGTGGTGTGGTCCATGAGATGACAATTGCCCATCTCAGGACATTCGTTAGTACTACTAAATTAGTAAAAGTACTACTTAGTAATACTGATCGAAATTTATTAAATAAAACTCATCCTTTAGGTTTACTTAAGGTTTGTTCTTCATAGATTTTAAGGTGACGTGTGATGGTCGAGCTAGATCAGGGACAGCTATTGAGGCAAATAGGGCGCAGGTGTTCAAAAAGCTCAAGTACTACGTTTAAGAGATTAAGGTAATCTTTATCGGCTTTATGATTGCTTATAGAGACCTTAGTGCTTCTGTAAAGCTGATATTGGTTATGACCCTCTCTAAGTTCTAAGGGGTAGGATTAATGTAAATATTTGGAAACACTGATCTGATGGTAGAGTCTGCCTCGTCTGGAAAACGTGCAAAAGCGAGCGATGATGACGCGCAAGAGGCAGGGTGCCGACCAACGTTCTACATGAGTACTGAGCTGCTGGCTGAGATTAATGCTCAGTGTGAGGCAGAGGGGAATAAGAAGCGGTCTCCCTTTTTGGTGGAATTGCTGGAGCTTGTGCTGACATCTCCGATGGGGCAACAGCTGAGGGAAAATGCTCAGAAAAACCGACGTGGATTAGTCCATGAACTGGAAGCAAATCTGCTGCTGTTTAATGAGCACATCCCAACGGAGCGGATTGAGGAATTAGCGGCAGCTAGTCAGCGAAATCCAGACCAGATGCTGGTGCGGTTGGTTTTACTGGGGCTAAGGGTTTATGAGCGCTCGATTGCACGGATGGAAGCGGAAATTGATGCCAGCAATGGTTTGACCTAGTTATTTATTAACCTTCAAATAAGGATAAATCCGGATATGGGTCTTTCGACAAGCAGTAAGAAATAGCCGTAACAGGTTGCTTGTCAGCTATGGCTTATACGTGACAAGCATTTTGCCGGAATTGGGGGACTAGGTTACGGACTTTTTTGTTAGCTGGTTGTCCTGAATAGTCACGTTGAAATGGTCAGTGCTTATCTGATTCATGGAGCTCGATTTCGCTCAGATAGTGGAGTCATAGGCGTTTGCCCGTGTAGATGGAGCACCCCAGTCGCTGGATAGGGGATTGGAGTGCTTATGGAGCGGTATTGGACGCGACGGTATGTTGCGCTTACTTGGGCTGATGCGTTACGACTGGCAGGGTTGGATGGAACACCTGTCGAAGATATCCTCTATGCCTCTGATGTGGAGTTGATCCACCGTACTGAATGGTGGGCATGGTGGTCTGACCTGAAAATGACAACGGCCATTAGATTGCCTCAGGATCTACAGCCACAGAGGTTAGCACCGGATGCGACGCAGCTCATTTCTGAGGTATGGGAAAGTGATGTGATTGAACCGGAATGTGGCTGGCCACTACTGGCTGAGATCAGACAGATTTTGAGTCGGGCGGTGATCTGGCGGGCAGAGCAACGAGGACAGTATCAGCCTGAAACCTGGGAGCGCTTGAGGATTGTACTTGAGGCTGATAGGGAAGCCGTACTCTATCGGGTTGGGCAGGGTTATGAAGACGGCTACTACTGTGACATTACCCGCGATTTACCATCTGGATTGACCGATCTGGGGTAGATGATTTCTGCTGTCTCTAAAGGCTAAGATAGGGCTATCGCATGGCTATTGCTAGAGGCTTTGATTGCTATGACCCAAGCCATTACGCGCCCCTTATCGTTTATGGAGTTTGTTGATTTTGAAGATGGCAACGAACTCCATGAGTATGAGTTAGTCAGTGGTAGGTTGCTGCTAATGCCTGAACCCGATGATTGGCATGAGGAAATTCTTGAGTTCTTATCGTTTATGTTTGAACTCCAGTGTCGGCGAAATAAGCTGAGCTACTCGGTGCGTAAACGGAATGCGCTGATGATTGATAATGTGCGAGGGCGACGGCCTGATGTGGCGGTGATTGATCGGCCACCCACTCGACGAGAGGATCGTAAGCCAGGAATTCGGACTGTTCCCAAATTTATTGTGGAGATTGCTTCTGGGAACTGGAGTACGGATTTGGTCGATAAACAAGAAGAGTATGAGGCTCTAGAGGTTCAGGAATATTGGATCGTAGACTATCGAGGACAAATTCCAGCCAAATATTGTTTACGGGGCATGGGACCCAAAGTTATTGTGCTTAAGCTAACAGATGGGATTTATCAGAAGGCTGAGTATTTGGAGCGTGAAGTTGTTCCTTGTGAGACATTCCCTGATTTGGCCCTGACAGTTGACCAAATCTTAGCGGCAGAAGAGTAAGGTTCGCTTTGGACAACATTTTCCAAGTTCTGATTGATAATACATTAAGGAGAACGGCACTAAAACAAACAGCTCTGTCGCTAAGCCGATAGTTGTTTTAGTAACTAAACCTTGTCCACGTACAGAACGGTCGTTTTGCCGTAGAGGAAACGATAGGTTTCAACTTGGACGTGGTTTAGAATCAAAGAGATCCTTTAAAGAACGTAATTTGCTTGTTCAGAGCTGTAGTATAGCTAAATTAACCGTCCCTGAGTTCTAGCCCCTACTCTATGGCCAAGCGGAAGATCGTAGTCCTTGCAGCGAATCCTTTGGGTACGAGTCGGCTACGGCTGGGTAAGGAGGTTACTGAAATTCAGGAAGAGCTGCAACGGGCTAACCTGCGCGATCAGTTTGAGTTTGTGTCCCACTGGACTGTGTTGCCTAGAGCGCCGGTCCAGAATTAATCCTTGACAAAATAGACTTATTGACAGGCCAGGAAATTGCATCCTAAAGTACAAAAAGTCAGGGTGCAAAATTCTTCTTGACAAGCAAGCTTATTAGTCCATTCTGTATCTGCTCAAAAACGATTTTTGTCAACCCCGAGTACTGGACCGGTGCTCTAGGGATACCCAAAGGGTAATGCTGGATGATGCTTGAGGTCGATCTTGGAACGATGGGAATTAGGGCTGAAGGCCCAAGCAGCTTAAAAGTAATGGCAGACATATCCTCAGGCTATTGCACGAGTTTTCAAAATTCCCGACACTTTTTGGTAATCTCCTGGCCTGTCATGAAGACTGAACTAAACTCTAAACTGACTCTATACGAGCTAGAGTGACCCCAAAAGTGATCCTTTTATCCAAGGTGGTTTGGTTAATATTTTGCTAGTTATCAACACTGAGATAGCCCAAGCTATTCTTTTGTTCACGAACCTACATTACGATATTTTACAGGGTCCTTAACAATGACGCATACAGACATTGATGCCTTACCTGCAGATTTGTTTCAGTCCGTGCCAACAAATATTTTTCCTGAAAGCAATCTCCTTACTTCCTTTGACAATAACTTAGGTTCTGCTATTGCGTCTTCTAGACTAAATAAATTGCTTCTGAACCCTTCACTTCAGGGTTCTGATATGGACAATGTATTGATCGGGCAAGAGAATCGCCATATTTCTATCCTTGGAGCTGCAGGTAATGATACTAATGCCGGTCATATCGGACACGATGTGTTGTTGGGAGAATCGGGTAATGATGTCTTAAGGGGTGACTTAAATTTACGCCAACCTGGCACCGCAAAGGGGGGCGATGATCTAATATTCGGTGGAGAAGGGAGAGATCGTCTAGGAGGTAAAGGTGGTAATGACTGGCTAATTGGAGGACCAGGCAACGATGCACTATGGGGAGACCATGGTTCTGATGTACTCTATGGCGGTCTAGGCGAAGATGTGCTCGTAGGAGATGATTTTTCTGGCGGTACAGGTAATGACATCTTTGCCTTGATGCCTGGAATGGGTACAGATATTATTGCTGATTTCGGTAATGGGGAAGATCGCATCCTATTGCTTGATGGATTGATCTTTGAACACCTAACATTAAAAACAGTGGAGGGAAATACCTTAATAAAGTTAGATAACGAAACACTGGCGATCGCATTAGATACTAATCTATCTGAAACAGATTTCTTTTTCACTGCAGCCGACCTTGAGCAGATCCGCATTAAAGCTGACGAGCTTCCTGAACTCTCTCTCCATGAAGGCCCACTACCGCTAATTGGCTTCATTGATTTTACTAAGCAACAGCATGATCACCAAACCCTAGAAATTTTTCAGTCTATTCCTAATCTGGAAGAACAGGAACATACTCTCATTCATGCTGACAATGGTAATTGGGCCGAGAAGTTAACTCAGTTTGTTGATCAGGTAAAGATTAGTGAGGCACTAGGGGCTGTAGTCAATTTAGGCTTTGACTTAACACAGTTTGATGACTTACAGCATGTCACAACTCGCTATGAACTTACCCCAGCTGAACAGCAAGCGATTCAGTATGCTCAGAATAATAATGTCCTCTTGGTTGTAGCTGCTGGCAATACTGGGGATAAAATGTCTGCTCTAGGAAGTGCTGCCCAGACCTTTGACAATATTTTGGTTGTTGGTGCAGTCTATAATCAGGATGAAAAGGCTGATTACTCCGCCCAAGGGAAGGGATTATCTCTGGTTGCTCCAGGAGGAGAATGGATAAATAATCCTACTGCATTTGTTGGTACATCAAGGTCAACGGCCTATGTAACTGCAGCAGTTACTCTTGCATGGCAAGCTAATCCGGTACTCAACTATCAGCAAGTTAAAGCTATTGTGCTACAAGCAGCCGATGATTTAGGTGAACCTGGCTGGGATCCTGAAACAGGTGCTGGGTTACTTGATGTAGAGGAGTCGATTCTCCTAGCACAACATACTGAAGAGGAGGAATTAACTTTAGCCACTCCTATTCAAATTAATCCATTTAGTGGTGAAGGGCGCGTCGATCCACTGGTAAGACCTGCATCTGACTCACAAGTTGCCGAGAATCAGTTTTTAGAGGTATCTTCTAAGGCTCAAAATGATTTCTGGAAAGAAATATTAGGGGCAGATAACTCTCTGGATGCATCTACAGGCGAGTACACCTTTAACGTACTAAATCAATACCAAGAGTCAAAAGCTGAAGTTGCTGTCTTAGCGGAACAAGAAAGACTTTTAGAAGAAGGCTTAGCCTTAATAGAGCAGCAAGCCCAAGTAGATTTAAACAAAGGTTTCATACTTCAAGATGAATATCAGGTTCTAAATCAAGATCTACAGAACCTTAGTTTCAACAAATTCGTTCTGGAAAATCAAGTTGCTATTTATGAGGCATTTACCAACGGACAGGGTAGCTCACTCCAGCAAAAACTTCAGAATGCAGGCATAGAGCTTGGTGAAGGTTCCCAAGGCGAATTGTTAGCGGCAAGAATTATTGAGTTAGAGAGTACGATTGCTTCAGAGCAACAGTGGCTTAATAAGAATTCCACGAGTTCCCCTATATACTCTGGCGTAAAAGCTGAGCGGGATGCTTATACCTATGAGTTACAGGCTATACAAGATCTACTAACAATTGATAGTGTGCAAAAGCAACAAGAGCTTGAGCGCATCAATCTGGAGATTACTCAGAAGCAACAACGCATTGCAAATATTCAGCAAGACCTTGTCGAAACTCAATCCAATTTAACACAACTAGATCTACAACTTGGAATAATTCCCAATGAATTGGAGGCAATTCGACTGGCTCATGAAGCTGGCCAAGAGGAGCTACGGAGTTTATTGGAGATTGCTGGTTATTCATTGCCTTATCGGGAAAGGATTGATGCCATTCAATCACAGGTGGAATATCTTGAGCAGCGCCTTGATGAAGTTTCCACTGCAGATAAGAGTACTCAAGATGTTCTTTCTAAGGAACTGGAATGGGCTCAAGCTCACTTGAGTACACTGACTGCTATTGATGTATCTCATACATTTGAAGATGCATCGAGTCAGCTTATTACTGATCTACAAAACTATCAAAATAGTATTGATACCCATGACCTACCAGTACAGGAATATATTGATTATCTAAATGAGATTCGTGATAATCAACAGGTTTTTCTAGCTCCTCAAACAGTTATTGCTCAAACAGAAAGTTTTGCTAAGAATGTTCTAGAAACTACTGAACAGAATTTAGAAAATCTTTGGGGGGAACATGTTCAACTCACAGTTAATCAAGCTCAGTTGAAACAAGTTCTATCTGATCCCAACTTAATCATCCTAAATCCAGGTCTATATCAGGTATATCAACAACAGCTTTCTGAAGTTGAAACTTTGCTAGATGAAAAGTTTGAATCTATTCAACTAACTGAACGTTACATCGAGCAAGTTAAAGATTTTGCCGAAAAGCTGCAAAATTGGAATGACTTTTTTGCTCAAATTGAGAAAGAAACGATTCAACATGAACAAGAAAGTGAACAATGGATAGACCTAAACCAGGCCCAGGATATCCTTTCTCAATCCATATTAAATAGCTTTGAGGATATTGAAAATCTAGAAGCTTTGCTTTTAGATCTAGACTATCTTTCAGCTGAAAATGAGTTGCTAACGTTAGTCACGCAGTTAGAGAACCAAAAGGCTTTAGTTGAGGAATTCCTGGAGCAAGATGAGCAACTCAAGCAGCAGCAGCTCTATTACTACAATCTTTACCTTAAACATGAGGCAAATATTTGGGCTACAGGTTCTTACGATACATTTGAGGCAGCAGCAGCACGCGAAAATCATCAGGAAGCTTCTTTGATTGCAGATCAACGGAATAAGCTGTGGGTTCAGATTCAGACAGCATTAAATTTAGTTAACAAGACAGAAGCACAAAAAACTGAGCAGGAAGCTACTGTTGAAAATGCAAAGCAGAATCTCATAGCTTCTGGACAGGATATTCCTGAATATGACACTGCAGCTGAATTGCAGGCCCAGCTCACTGTAGTTTCAGATGAACTTGCCCCATTCTTTACTCAGCTTGGTAGCCAGCTTTCAGCTTTAGAGGCTAATTTCACCGACTCACATAATCAGTGGGCAAGTTTGCAAGAGACTATGCAACTCCGTACTGAAGCTGTTCGTAAACTGCTTAACTTTGGTCTGGTTGCCTCAGAGTCTGATCCTGACTATTTCTTTAGTCAGATTGAGCCTCAAGTTGAAACCTTTATTAGCCAATTACAACAACAGTCTCAGTTATTGGAATCGAGCATAGACGACTTAGTTCAAGTTGTTGAAAACCTAGATAGTCGTCCTCTTAGTGAGGCAGTTGGAGATGCGAAATTTATAGAAACATATCTAGAGACATCACAAACTTGGCAAGATGATATTGCTACAACTGTTCATGAACTTCAAGAGCATCTGAATGATACATTAGATAGCCTTGCTATTCTACGTCAACAGCAAGAGCTGGATGAAACGCTACAAGCTCCACGTCCTGAATTGGTAACTACAGAAGCTGCTAATGCTGCATTGCAAGAAAACTCTGTTCAGAGTTATGCCCAACTTCACGATCAGGTTGCGGATGATTTGGTGTCGGCAGTCAAGACTTGGACGAAGGACTTACAAGCAAGTCATCAGATTACTCAGGATTTGATTGCCGCCCAAAGTACACAATCACAGGCTGTTGATGACTTAATTGCCACCATACAGGATCAACTCGTCGAGCCCTATGGTCAATATCGGATAGCGAAAAGTCACCTAAGAGACCAAATTACAACTCAAAAAGCTGTCGGAGATAGAGATTTAGGGTTTGCCCAAGTCCTTTCTGATACCCGTAATCAGATAGAGACCTTGAATTTAAAGCTTGATCAACATGAACAACTTTGGGAAAGTTTGAATGAGCTTGCAGCTCGCAATGGTCTAGAGTCATCTGCAATAGTGAAGCTTCGAGAAATCTACAATCAAATTCCAACAAGATTAATCCTAGAAAGTTGGGCTGCTCAATATAACTTATTAGCAACTCAACATCAGGCTTGGCCTCAAATATATCAACAGTATAGAAGTCAAGCTATTTCGTTTGAGCAGCAAGCTCAGCTCTATCCACTGGTAGACGATGAAGAGTCGGTCTCTATACTCAAAAATTTGATTGAACAGGCTAGGGCCATCAATCCTGGTTATGTAGATGGGATAAGTGCTGTCAAGGATTATCTTGACGAGTTGGAGCAAGGTTTTTCTCAACTACCTTCTAGGTTAGATAGCTTTGAGATTATTGACTCTATCAAACCAAGTAAACTAATTCTCCAGGAGCTCAGTGAGGATCATAGTCAAAACACTGAAAACACACGTATTCGCTACAGCTCAAAACTAACTGAAGCAACGAACAAGCGCCAAGATCTAGTGGAGCGATTAGACCCTAATAACCCTACCAGTTTGCACTCGCTTCTATATGGATATGGTGGGGAAGTCAAAGGTTTGCTGACTCAAATGGATGAAGCATGGACTGATAGTAGTTCATGGAGAGAAACTCATGATTTGCCTCCGCTTGATGTAAATGGAGGACATTATCCAACTCAAGCAACAATTCGAAAGAGGACGTGTGGACCATTTGGCTTAATCTGTGGCGATTGGTCAGAAGAGATTATTATAAATGACGCAATGATTCTGTGGTTGAGACTTCGCGATCAAGCAAACGATATTCGTTCACAGATATCAAGTGCTAACCAGGAAATTAATCGCCTCAAAAACGAGGAGATAAGATTAAAACCGATTATTAACCAATGGAAAGAGGCTGAAAATGCCGCCTCACAGGCCGAGTGGCAAACTAAGCAGGCACGCAATACTCTGGAGCAGCTTAAAGCTAAGACCGATTATCAGACACCAAAATTTCAGAGTGATTTACAGCAATCACAAAGTCTACTTCTAATATTAGAGAAGCAAACAGTTGATGCCCAGCAAGAGGCTCAAGCCATTAAGGCATCACTAGAACAAGCTTGGGAAACATACGTCAATGAATCTCAAGATTATCGAGAGGCCACAGTCAGTGTCTTAGAGCAGCAGAGTGAGATTGATCGCCAAGCTTTGCAGTACCGCAGCATTTTGGCGGAAGTAGAACGTTGGGCTAGGGGACAGACGATCGCAACAGATAAGGAACTGCAGCAAGCTCTTGTGATCAAGGCCGATTTAGAATCGGCAATTCAATCTGTTCAAGGAAAGATGACTATTGCTAATCCCCCTGAACTTACAGAACTCAAAACTAAGGCAGCCCAGTTACAAGAATCTCTCGCTCTATTACTGAGCAAAATTAATGTGTTGGAAGCGCGACAGGCGTCTTCAATTCAAAAGCAGGTGTTGATCGCTGCCAGCGACGCAGTCATTATTGCAGAGGAAAAGCTTCTACAGGCATATTTGGTGAACCCGGATCAAGACACAAGTACTCTTGAGGCCGAACTAAGTGCAGCCCGTGGAGCACTAGCAGAAGCCCAACGGCTAGCAGAACAGGCAGAAGCTAGCAGCCAAGCTTTGACACAGCCTCTCCAAGAATTACGGGAGGAGTTACTAGCCAGAAATGATGAGCACATTCAACAGGCTCGACAACAGCAGCAGGTTCTACAAGACTTACGAGAAGCCACAGAACTAAATCTGAATTACACGTTGAAAGCAACTGAGGCTCAACAAAAAGTTAATGTAATCGAGTCTCAAATTATTACTCAGCTCCAGCAGGCCGTTGATGCTGGAAATCAAGAGGCAATCAGTCTTCTCAGAGTAGCTGAAACGAATGATCGTGCTACGCTAGCAGAACTTTACTACACAGATTACGGTGACCTTGCTAGTGATAAAAAATTTGCTAAGCCTGAGTATCGTCAGCTAGCTGATCAGTACTACCAGGAATGGCAACATCTCTCCAAGCTTAAAGAACAGGAGCAGCAGCAAGCCGATCACTGGAGACAACTTCGTCAAAAAGCTGAAGAGCAGCTCGAAGTCCTTAAACAAGAAGGGGAAGAGGCCCAGAAAAACCTGGACTTTTGGAACGATAGAATTGCAGAAACACAAGAAGAAATTGAAGCAAAAGAGCAGGCTTTGGCAGTTGCTCAGGTACGATTAGAGAGTATTGAGCAACTAAGAGCGGAAACTGAGCAAATGTTTGTTCAGATAGCTAGTTTGGAGCAACTCAATTTGGCCCAAGCAGAACTAGAAGTTCAGATTGCTGCGAGACGCGATGCTGATATTGAGCAGAGCATTCAAGAGCGATTGGCACGGGAGCAGCAAGAAATTAATCGCAAACGCAAAATCGTCCTTGTCCAACTCGAACAGTTAAAGCAAATCCAGTCAGAGGAAGATTTACAACAAAACCTAAATACTATTCGCAATGATTTAGGCATGACAGATCTGGATATTGTCGAATCACCTGTGCAGCTGCATACCCAAATGGCTGATCTGTTAAACAAGCTAGATAGTTTAGAAAATGAAGAACCTGATTTGCCAGATAATTTTAAGGCGTTGCTAACGGAGACTAAAGAAGATATTCACCTGGCCTTACAGGGTGAAGAGGCTGCTAATATTCAGGCAAATTTATTAGCAGTTGTTGATGGTTTAGTAGAGCAAATTGAACAGTATAAAGCTGAGCTTGCTCAAATTGATCTTGAAAGTCAGCAAGAGATAGAACTCTTACAATTAGCTCAATCAGATTTACAGGAAGCTGCCAAGCAACTGATACAAGCAGCTGAGGATAATCAAGAATTACAGGAGCAACTTAATAGCTTAAATCGTGACTATAGACTGGCTCTTGAAGGAGTTGCTTATGCAGAACAACAAGTAGATATTTCTGAGCAGTGGGCGAAGCAAGCCCTTGCAGCTCTTGACCAAATAATTGCTCAACGAAAAGAAGCCAGGCAGCTGCGTAAAAAAGCTTTTTGGAATAAGATTCTCAGCGGACTCTCTACAGTTGCAGGAATAGCTGGTACGATTATAAGCTTTATTCCAGGCTTACAAATTGTAGGTGTTGGTCTTGTAGCCGCAAGTGCTGGTATCAATGCAATTCAGTCTGCCATTAACGGTGATTGGGCTGGCGCAATCTTTGGTGCAGTCATGGCTGGCATTAGTGCAGTTACTGCCGGGGCTGGGAACGTACTGGGTCAGATTGCCACTCGGTCTTTGAAAGGCATTCAAGCCGTTGCATCTGGAGCATTCAATGGCATTCGCTCTATCAAGTCCGGAGCAGGCATCTTGGGCGCACTCCAAATTGTTGGAGGTGCTGCAGGTGCCGCAGTTCAAGGACTTGGTCAGGTAGTGGGCAAGCTAACTTCTACAGCACAGAAGTTTGGTTACCAGGTGCTGAACTCTCTACAAAAAGCGCCGCTACTAATATATGGGGGTATTGAGTCAATTAAAACAGGAGATTGGTTGTCAGGATTAAATCACATCACTAACGCTGCAGCAACAATAGGACAAAATTTTGCTAATGTCTTTGATTCTGCCATGGAAGATTTCTTCAAGGGCCTCAACAACTTTAGAGAGGGGGTAAGCAAATGGGTTACAACAGGTAAAACGCTTGCGAATTCTATAAAATCAGGTAGTATGGAATCCTGGCTATCTGGCATTACCGATATATCAGGCGTCTGGGCAGAAGATATTGGTAAATTCATTGCGGATGTGGTGAAACCACCAGAATTTGAAAAATTCAATTCTAGCAATACAAATCTAAAACATCGCACTTTAGAAAAATTAAATAGCGAGGGTTACAAAGATTACTCTGTAGGAGAAACCATTGAAATTGATGGTGTGAGCTACTTTGTTGAGGAAGTTTTGAATAATCCTGAGAGTGATCTCAATGCTCTACTGTTAAAGGATGAAAATGGTAATGCAATTATTAGCTTCCGTGGAACGGATAGCTTAAAAGATTTAGGTTCAGATTTACATCCCTTTGGAGTTGGATTTAATCAATTGAATGGAGATTCTGAAACTATTGAAAAGTGGGTGGAATCTAATCCGGGTGTAACTTTAACTGGCCATAGTTTGGGTGGGGCTTTAGCACAGTTTGCTGCAGTTAAATTCCCAGAATATGTAGGTGAAGTTGTAACCTTTAATTCACCTGGTCTAAGTGGATCACAGCTTACTTCCCGAGGTTATCAAGACTTTGAACAAGATAACTCTCACATTACAACGACACATTACGTTATTGAGGGTGATTTAGTTTCCTTTGCAGGTAGTCGGTTTATTCCAGGAGAAGTATACGTAATACAGCAGCCTGATGGAAGTGCTATATCACGTCATAAGTTGGAGTACGAGGATGGTAAAATTGGACGACTTGGACAACCGGACTTAAGCATTAGGAAATCATCCATTGATGAACTCAATAATCCCGATTATGGCTATCGGAATCTCATGTACGATTCAGTAACAGATAATAAGGTAGCAAACACAATTCTATTTCCTGTTATTCATAGCCTGGGAAGAGAACGTCAAACAGCAGAATTCTTCAGAACAATAGCTGGTGTTTTATCTGGGTCAGGAGTTATTTATGCCGAATAATATTTCGAGAATGAACTAAGCAATTTACAGCTTCTATAAATCAATAAATCAGGACACAAGATTCATGAAGAGTTACACTTACCGCCTTGCAAAGGATACTGATGTTCGAGAAGTGGCAGATTTATGGTCCGCTTTTGCAAAAGAGCAAGAACAAGGTAATCCCTCAATAATCATCAATCAAGAGTTCAATTTTGAAGATTATGTTCAACATCAATTCTCAAATAATTTGACATATTGCTGGGTTCTTGAACAAAACAACGAAAATTCACTAAATGATGAACCTATAGTTGGTTTTCTACTTGGCCGTTACTACGACGAGACACCGCCTCCTAGTTTATCCCAAACCCTTCTAGAAAGGCATCGCCTCAACCATCCTTATCAATATCGCCGTGTCGGTTCTGTTTTGGCTCTGTATATTCAACCAGAGCATCGTTCCCCTGAATCTATCACACTCCTCATAGATGCCGCGTTACAACACGCAGAATTTATGAAAGTAACTGATATTGACCTTATGATTGGAGCTCAGCTGAGTGGGCTTCAATCATTCTTAGAAAGAATTGGCTTTACCCGAACAGCTATTCAATATACTCGTCATTACAACATACAGGAAGATACTGAACTTCCTAACCTGCATCCCTCGGCTTCAAAAAATAAGAACTCTGAGCTATCAAGACCTCAAGCTATTCCTTTGAGAGATCCTAAAACTAGTGAACTCATTAAAGGACCTCAAGGTAACCCCGTCTTCCTATCCCCATTAGAAGCAGTTTCCCAAGGAGAAGGACCTCAACTTCCTATATATCCCACTCCAGTACGTGATCCACAAACTCAAAGTTTTGTCTTTGATCCCAATGGAGAATTAGTTGTTTGCCCGATTTTACGAGACGAAACTGACAATATCTTTACCCACAAAGGTATACCTCAATTTAAACCTCCTGCTTACGAATACGTCCATGGAAAATTACAGCTTAAACAGGACCCTAAGGGTAATTATATTTTTTGTGATGCAGAACACGATGCTACTGGTGCAATTCTATGCGATCAGCAAGGCAAGCCTATTTTTCAAAACCCCTTAAATCAGTTCAAGGCAATGACACCTTAATCCTTCAAATTGCCGTGTTTCCACCTGTTTATCCCTGGCAACGATGAGCACTTTCCACCTCACTAGAGCCAATGAACCATGAATTTTCTTTGAATCGCCCATAGTCAACCGCATCTATGTTGAATAATACACTTGGAAATGAACAATAATATTTTTAGATGCTGCGCGTGGACGTGCATAAGGGATTTTTTATTATGGGATTCAGAAGTTCTAAAGCAGGTCTAGAACTTATTGATCAGGCTAGATTAGACAAAGGATTTTCCAATAAATATGGCCAAAACTGGGCATACGCCTCCTTTACAACACAATCCACCCTAAAAAGATTTTGGCAGCGCAAATCTATCCAGCCAGAGGTATTTATAGCGATTTGCAAAGCAGTAGATTGTGATTGGCACGATATTGTTGAGTCCTCTGATATCACTACAAGCGAATGCTATGTTCGGCGACCTCCAATTGAAATAGAATGCCATGCAGAACTTCGAAAGCCAAAAGCACTAATTCGAATTAAGGCACCTATGCGCATGGGAAAAACCTTACTCATATCGGATCTAGTGAAATGTGGACAGCGATTAGGCTATACCACGATCCGTCTAGACATGCGTCGGATGGATGAATCTGCCATTAGTAACCCCTACGAAGTGATGCAGTGGTTTTGCCGGAACGTATATCATCAGATGAATCGTGATGCCCAGAACATTGATGCGTTAATTAACACGTTATGGAATAGCGCATATGGCAATAACGATAACAGTACAATCCTTATTGAACAGCTTGTCCTTAATAAAGTTGAATCACCTGTTATTTTAGCCATAGACAATCTAGATCGAATATTTCCTTATCGTGAGTCAGCCACTGATTTTCTTGGCTTGTTACGCTCTTGGCATGAAGATGATAGTTCAAATTGGAAAAAGTTACGAATCGTTCTAGCTCACTCAACAGACCTCTATCCAACGCTAAATGTTGAATATTCTCCTTTCAATGTAGGAAAAACTGTAAACCTATCGGAATTTACAATCGAGCAAGTTCAAGATTTTGTAACGCAGATTCAAGCTAATTGGTCAGAAGCTGATATAGAAAAGCTCATGTCCTTTGTTGGTGGCTATCCAGAATTAATTCGAATTGCAGTTGACTATCATAAAATGAATCCATCTTACGGAATTCAAACTTTGCTTGAAACTGCCCCCACCGCGAATGGGCCTTATTATAACCATCTCCAAAAAATCTACGAGAAGATAACACAACTTCCAGAATTGCGACCAGTTTTAGAGGTGTTAGCTCGCTCTAAGGAGCCTGTTGTACTTCGTGGACAAGCAGCATTTTATCTCGATAGCTTGGGGTTAATCCGATTACAGAGAGAGCAGGCAGAAATCAGAAATAATCTGTATCGTAGATTTATTCAACAACAATTAAAGGACGCATGTCAACAGACATAAAGCCAAAGCTTGGGAAAAGACATGAGCGAAACTTATAACTACCAATATCAAGGTGGCTCACTATCAGCAAATGATCCTACTTATGTAGAACGGCCAGCAGATCAAAAGCTATTTCAGGAGTTATTGAGTGGAAATTATTGCTACGTATTAACTTCTCGACAAATGGGAAAGTCGAGTCTCAGAGTAAGAACGCAAAGAAAACTGGAAGAGCAAGATATTACCTGTTTAAGTTAGGACTTACGCAGCAGCGATCTGGATACTAGGGTTTCTAAGTTGTTGAACCAG
>ERZ1740059.724-NODE-724-length-16953-cov-9.078589_pt1 | contig 16953 bp, 10 predicted proteins | sample MGYA00581744_ERZ1740059 | MGnify/ENA primary metagenome ERZ1740059 (study PRJEB43018, sample SAMN04849738) | marine metagenome | isolation source: floating plastic debris | place: Pacific Ocean | collected 2008-08-28 | study: EMG produced TPA metagenomics assembly... | reverse complement strand
AATATCGGAGATGAATTTGAAAATTTACCCCAGTCAGATAAAGAAACTTATGCCCTTGCTTACCCATGGGAAGAATTATTAGCAGATGATTATGACAAATGTTTTAGCATCAATAAATCTTCCGGTTCTTCTGGACAACCCTTCTACTGGCCCCAAATGAAGTCAGGTAATGGCTCTTCACCTAAAGCTTTCAAGAATTTTCTTGAAGGTACTTTTGCCATTCACCAAAAGAAAACTCTAGCAATTGTAGGATATAGCTTGGGTAGTTGGGTTGGTGGAGATGCGCTTTCTTGGAATTTAAAAAATATTGCAGTTGATTCAACTTATCCCTTCTTTGTATTTTCTCCAGGAAATAATCTTGATGAAATTATTGAAATTATCTCCACTATGGAATCCTTAGTGGAGCAGATTATAGTGTTCATAGTTCCATCAGCAATTCCTTATTTTCATCTAAAAGCAAGTGATTTAAAAATATCTCTACCATTAGAAAAAATAAGGTATATGGTTGGTGCTGAACCTTTTCCAGAAAGTTTACGAACTTCTCTCCAGAATCGTGCGGGGTTAGGGGATGAGGTTTCATTTATGTATTCTATTTATGGTAGTGCAGATACGGATACCCTTGGAGTTGAATCACAAGCAACGGTAACTCTGCGAAAACTACTATATCGAAATAATAATCTGGCTGCTAAATTGGGTTTTGAATCCCCGATTCCCCACTTCTTTAATTTCGTTTCTAGGGATACTTTCTTAGAAAACATTGATGGGCACCTTTGTGTAACTCGTTGGCAAGGAATTCCCCTGGTGCGCTACATTATCTATGATAAAGTTTCCTTACACAGTTGGAAGGAATTGAGACAAGCTGTTCTTAACTCAGAACATCTAGATTCCGAGAATAAAATACTTATAGAAATTTTATCCAAAACTAGCGATCAACTTCCCGATTTAATCGCTGTCACAGGTAGAGCAGACAAATGTATAATTCTTGGTGGTCCGAATTTCACTGAATACATGTTAGATGCAGTAGTAAAATGTGAAGAACTTGATGATATTCTTACCGGACTATATCGTGCTAAAGTAATTTATGAAGAAGATAGACAATATCTCGCATTTGACCTGGAAATTCGGCAAAATGTTTCTCCCGATAGGGAAGTAATAGATCGAGTCTATTACTCTTTCATGCAGTCTTTAGGAAAATTGCAACCCATCTTCCTTTCTTATTGGCAAAATATTTATAGTGCTTGGGATAATGAACCTGAAAAACGTATTCTGAAACTTAATTTTATTACTTTTCCAGGTTTGTCTGAGCTAGCAAAAACAAGCATTAAACAGAGGGGAATTATTAATTAATTTGGCTGCATTCGTGGTAAGTTAAGTTCACCAAGGAAGAAGAAAAAACCCCTAACTCAGTCGCTTTTTGTCTCCAGAAGGGTTGATATTGCTTTTAGCAGCATTAATTGTATGGAATTTTCCCCTAGATAGCGAGCGGCAGAAGTATTTACGTAAGATGATTGAAGAGCGGGATTCTCAAGCGATAGTTGAATAAATATTTGGTTCATTTCGTACTTTTATACTATTTCCTACTTTAATCGAAGTCTAGATATCCCAGATTAACTTAGGTCGTATTTTTAACTTAACTTTTTGTTTCAAAAGATTCCAATTTAGTTGAAGCTGAGTCAAGTTAAATTTATTTGCGATCGCAGAAGATTCTAGATGCAAAGATTTAGCATGGTTAATTTTAGTAGCATAGGTGAAAAATATTTTACTACTAGTGTGATATACGACTGCATCATCGTATGATTCTAACTGCCAACCAAAAGCGTGTTGTTTATGTTTCATTGCCTGATGTGATAAATTTGCTGAGCCAACGGCTAAAGACAGGGCAATTTGCTCAGCAAATCGCGAACCATGAATTTCAGAAGGGTCAAATAAATCTTTTTTAAGTCCTTTTTCCGTTAGCTCTTTCCAAAAATTAGATAGTGCTTTGTGAGAACCATTTTGAAAAACACAAAATCCAGAATTAAAATATGGAACTTCTAAAGCATTAATTCTAGATAATAAATTATTCCATTCAATATGATTCCATTTAGAGGATTGGTATTGAGATGCAATTCTAGCAATGAAATCAGCGTTAATTCCTTCCCATACTTGTTGTAGTGGGCTAAGTATTAACGTATCCGCATCCAGGAATACCACTCGTTCAGCTTGGGATTCACTTATATATGTTTTATTTAGCAAAAAATAATTGTCATCTAAAGAATTAACTTCATCAATAATAATTCTTGAATCATTAAATTTCCAACTGTTAGGTTTTTTCCCAACACAGAAAATTCGGATGCTATCGAATTTGGAACCTGATAGTACTAGACTATGCAAAGAAGCAAATAGATAACAGCCCCAATCTGAACTAACAATATAGACAATTTCTGTTTTTTCCATTTTTTTGCGAGGAATTATGTGATTCAGATTTACTGGATTTTTTACTCTTTGTCTTCCTTTCCCATTTCCAATCAACAAAAGCAGATTGCTTTTATATTATTTTAGAATCCAATTACCATATGCTTAGCCTTTGTAGGAAGGCAAATAGCGGTGAAACAATTCAACCGCCCTGGCGACACCATCTTCTGACCGAATCTTTTCTCCTAAAGCAAGGGCGCGAGCTTTCATCCTCTCATCGTTGGTGAGAGCCTCAATCGCAGCGACTAACCCTTCTACCGTCAGCTTTTTACCCGGAATGGGAGGATAGCCAGCGCCTAACTTAGCCACCTGCTCTCCCCAAAAAGGTTGATCGGCAGCAAATGGGGTAACGAAAGAAGGAACACCAGCACGTAAAGCAGCAGCCATTGTACCAGCACCACCATGATGAATCACACCTGCCACTTGTGGAAAAAGCCAATCAAAGGGAACTGATTCAATCTTCAAGATATTATCAGGTAAGTTAGTATTACCCAAGCCACCTTGACCTGTTAGTAAAATGCAGCGTTGCCCAGTCTTAGCTAATGCACTCAAAACTAATTCTGTCATCGCATCTGGGTTATAGTCATTCCGGCTGCCGAAGCCGATATATATTGGTGGGGAGCCTGACTCAAGAAAATGTATCAATTCCCCTGGTGGTTGCCAGTTTGGAGAACGATCTAAAAACCAATAGCCTGTAATATGTGCCCAATCTGGCCAATCAGTGGGTTTTGGTATTACCGCAGGGCTGTAACAATAGAGAATAGGCATCTGCTGCTGTTGTTGCTGAGGATAGATTCCTGTCAAGGGAATTGGAGGTAGGCTTAGGGTTGCCCGTCGCCACTGGTTGATCTTCTTGCGAGTAAATTGCCAACAGATTTGTTCTTCACAGATATAAGTCAGCCAGTTAAAATTGCTGTCTAAATGAAAATTAGATGTATAGAGGGCATAAGGGAAAGCACGAGTACGGGTGATGGGGTGCGTGTAGGCTGCGAAGCAAGGTAATCTTAACTTTTCAGCGATATGATAGGCTGGGAATGCTAGCTGAGAATAAACGATCGCTTCCGCTCCCTGACAGACATCCCAGTAGTTGCTCAATAAGCGCTCAAAACCAGACGCAAAAATACGCCACCAGCTAACTCTGCCCAATAAACCATGAAAGGCTAACGTGCTGCGGTTTTTTACAGCCTGAACTCGTTCCCCGAATTCCTGAGAAATCCCTCCCAAAGAGGCGAAATTCAGCCCTTGACTACTGACAAACTTCTCAAATACGTTAATAGATGCCAGTCGTACATCATGGCCAGCTGCTTTTAAACCCAGTCCCAAAGCCACATATGGTTGCACATCACCCCTTGTACCTAGCGCGATGATAGTAATTTTCATTTTTGATCTCAATTACCGATTAACATTATGATTCTCTTGTGAAAGAATTTTATTGTAGAAATTAACAAATGAACGCCCAGATTCTTCATATACAAGCAAAAAATAGAACTCCTGCAAATACAGTAGTTAAATTAGAAGATTTTGACTTTAAAGAAGGAGAAAATATAGACCCTTTAACTATTGTTCAAAATCCTAATATTACTTTATATTGTATCGACCCCCAAAATCAACGAGCAATCTTTGTAGAAACTCCTTCAGATATCGATCTTTCCCAAGCCCCTTTTTATTACCTAGCTCAGTACGAACATGGGCAAAGGTTAATTGCAGTTCCCTTAAAAGAATTACCCTTATTAGTAAGTCAAATAGAACCATTTGAGCAGTTGATCGTGATTTACTCTGTTGGTCGCTGTGGTTCTACCTTACTGAGTAAAGTATTTAATCAAGTTGATACAGTTCTGAGTTTATCAGAACCAGATGTTTTTTCTCAAATTGTTGGGATGCGTAATCCCGATAGAAGCAATGACGAGGAAGTAATAGGACTTTTAAAAGCTTGTATTTATCTACTCGCAAAACCAAGCGTGCAGAAAAAACCCTCATTTTGTGCAATTAAGTTGCGGGGTTTTGGGATTCAACTAGGAGATTTAATATATCAAACTTTTCCCGATGCCAGAAGTATTTTCTTGTATCGTAACGCAGAAGACGTGATTCAATCATCGATACGTTCCTTCGACTTTCTAAGTCAATCCCTACCAAAAATAAAAGAAAATATTGATTTTTACAGTAGATTTTTTTCTTTACTCAAGGACTATGCTGACTATATAGATTTTACAGATGCCAGCGCTGTAGATTTACATACTACTTTATGGTTATCAAAAATGCAAAGTTATTTATCATTGCACAAACAAGGAATGATTACTTGTGCTGTTCGCTATGAAGATTTGGTAGCACAACCACAACAAATTGTTTCTTCCTTATTTCAAAAATGTGGCTTACCAATTGCTGAAGTGAAGAATGCTTGTAAAGCATTTGCAAGTGATTCTCAGCAGGGTTCAAGTTTATCAAGAGAAAATACTCGTAAAAATGAATCTAAACAGTTAAATACTTTAGAAATTCGTGAAAAAATGGATAAGTTATTGAAAAAACACACAGTGATTAAAACATCAGACTTTATTGTGCCCAATACTTTAGGTTTTAGCCGCACATCAGCTTATTAAGCAATCGGGAGGAGTAAGCAAAACTGCTGATATTATTGAACAAGCAGTATGTACTAGTAAGCCAATTTTGTCTGCAATACAGTAAATAACCACATAGAAAAAATTATAATTATGCAAACAATAAAAGATAATTTTGTTGCTGATACTCCTTACTTAGATTCGTTGTCGCAAGTAGAATTTAATCCCATATTTATTATGGGAGAACATCGCTCGGGAACAACTTTGTTGTATAAGACATTGGTGGCGACTGGGTGCTTTAACTTTGTCAAGGCTTATCATATTATCAAATATGACGAGATTTTATCCAATCACATTGATCGAACTGAAAATCAAGCAATTGAGGAATTAGAGCAACTTTTTAAATCTTTGGGAATAAGCGATCGCATTATTGATAAAGTAATGGCGACTCCAGATTTACCCGAAGAGTATGGGTTTATTCTTAAGAATGTTGCTGGAGATGAGCTCCGCATTACTCCTAACAATGCACCGATTTTTCAACAGCTATGCCGTAAAATTCAATTTGCATCCTCGCCAGATAAACCTCTGTTGCTGAAAAATCCCTGGGATATGCCCCAATTTATCTATGTCAAGAGCATTATTCCCAGTGCCAAGTTTATCTTTATTCATCGCCATCCAATTCATGTAATTAATTCTAAGTTGAAAGCTACACGTAGCTTGTTTTCTTCTTGGAATCCCTATACTGCTCTAATTGCTCAATTCTACAGTCAGATATTCAAAAATCCGCTAAAACGGCTTATATACCAATTAATGTATACAAAATACTTCAACTTGGGATTGCGTCGAGTCACCAAAGCATCAATTGAATCGGCTACTTACTTTTTGGAGAATGTTGAGTCATTACCTGAAAAAGATTACCTCTGCCTCAGGTATGAAGATTTATGTAAAGCTCCAGAAGCCACCATTCAAAAGATTTTGGGATTTTTAGCGTTGGAGCCGCGAGTCACTCTAGAATACGAGAAATTGATTAAACCTCGTTCAATAAAATTATTACCAGAAGTGCAAAGGCAGTACGAACAAATCCGCAATCAACTACAACCTTATTTTACTCATCACGGATACGATTAGCTATTCCTTGCCTTACAAGAGCTTTTTTCAAGCCAAAACCGGCTCCTCAGTAGATACTGCCTGCTCAATAATATCAGCAGCCTTCTTCACCCCACCACATCGCTTAATCGCCTCTTGCAGGCGCAAAGCATTCTTTTTGTAAGAATCTTCCGTTAACACCTGTTTAACAGCCTTATGCAAGCTTTCCACGCTCAATTTATTTAGGGGTACAACCTCCCCTGTTCCCGTCCAAGCTATCCGCATTGCGATTCCTGGCTGATCGTTGGCAACTGGAATTGCCACCATCGGCACTCCATTAGTTAAACACTCCAAGGTAGTATTCATACCTGCATGAGTAATAGTTAGAGTTGCTTTTTGCAGCAGTTCTAATTGGGGTGCATAGCTGACAACTAGGGGGTTTCCTGGTAATTCCGCTAGTGATTCTGGGTTACCTGAACCTCCTAAAGTCATAACTAATTGGGCATCTAATCCCTCACAGGCTGAAGCGATTTTCTCGAACACATCAACCAAACGATTTTGCAAAGTCCCCATGGAAGCGTAAATAAGGGGTTGTCCAGTTAATTTATCCCAAGGGAAAGGAACGGGTTCTCGATTCGTTGAATAATGATAGGGACCAGTAAAATGAAACCATTCGGGTAAATTTAGTCTGGGATATTCAAATTCAGCAGGTTGATGACTAATTTGAGCCAGTGGAGAGTATGATTTATTAACGTTGGAGTAGGCCGGTAAATTCCACTTTTGTCGAGACTCATCAATGAAATCTTTAATTGGTTTTGTAACCCGAGTGAGTATCTGATAACCCAATTGATTACGTAAACGTCCCCACCAAGTAGGACTATACTGCCAAGAGGTGCTAAATGGAGGAACATTTGGGTCTCTATTTAGTACTAAAGCACTACAAATGGTGACAAAGGGAATTCCCACAAATTCGGCAACGACTCCTCCCGCTTGGATACTTTGATCTACTAAAAGTGCTTCAACACCAGATTCTTTAATGACAACAGGCGCATCTCTCAGAAGTACAGTCGCTTCATCCTTGAATAGCTCTATAGTATATCGCAATGCAGCCAAACCGCTAAGTTTACCTAGTTCGACAAAACGTTCTTTTAGCTTTCCCTCGGGGAATTTGTCTTTACCAATTGCCTTAAATTCCAATCCTGCTGCAATAGTTTTCTCTCTAGCATCCTGTAGGGCAATCATTGTGAGGCGATGGCCGCGCTGTTGTAGTTCTTTTGCTAAAGGAAGCATGGTATTCAGGTGGCCGGATTCAGCAGGACAAATTATGCCAAAATGAGTCATTAGGTTTATCCCCCCACAGAAAGTTGGTTGCAAATTGGGACTAAATTAAAGCAAAATTAAGACAAAGTTAGCGTTGCTTACCACTTTAAATTATTCTTGCTAGAGAACGCGATCGTTTTCTCTCTCCGAAAACAAGTATCTCACAAAACTTCCTTCTTCCGTCTTGGTTCGCGAATAATTTTTGATGCACTACTCCCTTCATGCTCTACCTGGGTAAACTTTTGACACTCCCCACGCATAAAATGCGGGGGATTCTTGGTTCACAGACACAACTTAACTGAGCAGGATTTCTCCAACCCAGCCAGAGGTTCTATCTCCCCAAGCTTATAAGATTCGGTGTGCCCCACCGTACTTAGCCCCTTTTGCAGAATATTAATCGCTGCATTGATATCTCTGTCTTCTGTATATCCGCAATTATTACAAATATGAGTTCTAGTTGATAGAGATTTCTGCACTTTTTCACCGCAGTTAGAACAATTCTGACTTGTATTATGGGGAGCAACAGCAATTGTTAACTTCCCATATTTATAGCCAAAATAATCTAACCAACGACGAAACAATGACCATCCTGCATCAGTTATCGACTTAGCTAGATGTCGATTTTTAACCATACCTTGAACATTTAAATCTTCATAAGCGACCAAATCGTTAGACTGGATTAAACGGAGTGCCACTCTCTTGACAAACTCTTCTCGCTGCCTACTTACTTTTAAATGCTTTCTGGCATATCTAATTCTAACTCGGTGATAATTTTGGGACTGTGGTTTTCCTTTACGATACTTTTTAGATTTACCTCGATTCAGATGATTTAATTGTTTCTCTCCCCGACGATAAAATTGAGGGTTGTGTTCAATGTTTCCTTGACTATCAGCCAAAAAATATTTAATCCCAACATCAATGCCTACAGCTTTTTGGCTGGGAGTTAAAGGCTTTACGGTATCCCTGGGGTCTAGCTGTACACAGAATTGTACATAATAACCATCAGCACGATGTAAAATTCTAACTCGTTTAATTTGATTTAACTGATAAAAATTTAAATCACGAGAACCTATGAGCTTGAAAGTACCTATATCTTTTTTATCGGTAAAAGTTATATACTTTCTATCATCTGATAGCTTCCAACCTGAAAATTTATATTCAACCGAACGAGTATTTCTTTTAAATTTAGGATATCCCTTCTTTCCTTTAATTTGATTGTTGCAATTGGCATAAAAGCGATTAACGGCTTTTAAAACTCTTTCAACCGCAGTTTGACAAGCATGAGAATTTAAATCTTCTACAAATTTAAATTCTTTTCTTAACAACGTGTTGTATCGGAACATTTCAGTTTTACCAATACCACGGTTATCCATCCAATAACGAAGCACCTTATTACGGACAAATTGATATGTCCTAATTGCTTCACAGATGGCTGATGTCTGTTGCGGTTTTGGTTTGACTTTAAATGAGTAAACAAACACGTTTGACACTGAAATATTAAATATCAAAGACTATTATATCATAAATAAAGCACGACTTCCACGGGGATTAAAATCCCCGACGGGCTAACCCCATAAATACAATTTAGGGGCTTGTGCCCTATGATTTTCGGTCATCAATGCAGACATCTTTTGCAGTAATAGGTTACTGCAAGAGTGTAGAGTCGGTCTAACCCTGGACTAAACTGATAAACACGGAAATTTTACTCATCCGCGAATAACTTCACTTTCTCAAAGCCCAATTTCTCAATCCAAAACAAGTCTTTTGGTTATCGCTTCAACTTTTTCGTCAAAGCCAAGACCATACCAATTGTTCCAAGAGCTAGCAAGCTTGTTGGACTAGAACTTTCTGGAATGGATAAAACACTTTTGTCTAACTTAAAGGTGCGAATGGAATTATCAATATCTCCACTTACGTAGACTGTATCATCAGCAAGAGCAATTCCGGTAAAACCATAAGGTGGTGGTCCTCCCGGGAAACCCTCCAAGCCTATTGGTAAATTTTGTTTGATATTTCTCTTATTTCCTGTTTTTATATCAATAGCTTTAATGCTTTGCTCCCCAACATCGGCTACTATTGCTATTCCGTCCGGATGGTAAGCTACACCTTCTGGAGAAGATAAACCAGTTGCAATGACCTGACGCTCTCCGGTCATTAAATCAATTTGCGAAAGCTGATTTCCTAAAGATTCGGTAACTAAGATAGTATCCTTATCTATGGTCGCCAAGCCAGTTGGACATAGTAAATCTGAAGCGATCGTGCGTCGATTATTACCACTTTCATCCAATATTTGAGTAATTTGACCCAAGCCACAATCCGCAACTAAAATACTATCGTCTTGAAGTTCAATTGCATCGTAAGGTAAACCAAAGTCTGTATATGTATTAAGTACTTCTCCAGTTTCCCGATTTAGTCGCTGTACGCTATTAGCAAACCAACTGCTAATAATTGTATTTTCTTCGTTGACGGAAATGTTAAGCGGATTTTGAACTGGTGTGACAATGTTGGCTAAAGTTTGTTCTATGCTTCCAGTTTCGCGATTTAGAACTCTATAGGAATTTGTATCAGCAACATAAAGAGCATCATCGAAAACGGCGATTCCACCAGGTGCGGTTAATCCGACGCTATCTATAACTGTTCGTGTAGTACCAGTTTCTGTATTGACTTCAATAATATCGCTGTCTACAAAATTGTTTACGTACATTAAATCATTGGGAGCAAAAGCTAAATTATCTATTCCCGGTTGTAGTTGAGAAATTATCTTAGCTTGACCCGTTGTTGCATCCACTTGCAAAACTTGACCCGTTAAAGTATCGAGGGCAAATAGTTCACCTTTGGAGTTAAATTTTACAGCGATGGGAACCCCTAAATTTGAAGCTACTTGTTCGCTAACACCAGTCTCAACGTTAATTTTGACAATCTCTCCGGTAAACTGACCGGGACTATAAAGCAACCCATCAGCACCAAAGATAAAGGCATTCAATCCCAGTTGATTGGTAATCAAGCGTGGAGGATTAACTCCTGTTTGGTCAATTTCAAAAAGTCCCGTAGCATCAGGACTCAAACTTTGACCTGCAAATAAACGACCATCTTTATTTAGCGCGATCGCATCTACAAGTGGTATTCCAGAAGCAACATTTGTTACACTACCCGTTTGCGGGTCGAAACTTCTAACTTCACCATTGAGTAAAGCAGTGTAAAAAACCTGTCCGCTAGGGGTAAACACGAAATCATCAGCTTGACCTTGGGGACGCCCAATGAAGATATCAAATTCTCCCGTTTCTACATTAACCCGATATATTCTTTGGTCGGCAACACTTCCCGTGTATAGTTGCCCTTGAGTATCAAACGCAAGACCGCTTAAACCTTTGAAAGGTGATGGTGGTACTAATACTTCTGTAGCTGCTTGAGAGTAACCTATATTTAATAAATAGAAACTGCTTGTTAACAGAACTTTACACAGCCAATTCTTTTTTAAACCCTTCATTTTCGGTTTTATGAATTCACTTAACTGGTGATTACATATTAGTATTTTTAACTATATGTATCAAGTCATTTTTAGTACAGACTAATTCGTTTTAATAGACCGAAAAGTTTTGCGATTATCGGCTTGCTTGGCTATGAACAGCCACAGGCAAAATATAGTAGTTATTAGAAACGATCGGCATTTGAATAAATATACTTATCGTAATAATTATAAATATTGAAAAACTTGAATGAGATAATTTCAATTTTGAAACTTGATTAAAACTTAATTAATTTAATTTTCTCTTTTTTTAGTTAATTTTTGAGTACTTTCGTAAATTAAAAATAATACAGTGAAAAAAAGAATAAAGGATGAAGATAAAAAACTTCAGACTTCATCCTTGATACTTAATCCTTTAAATTGATTCTTCAGCGGAACATGCTGCTTACAGAAGTATCTTCGTGAATCCGCCAGATAGTTTCTCCTAGAAGATTCGCCACTGAAAGCTTTACTAACTGAGGGAAATTTTTACTGTCATCTAAAGGAATTGTATTAGTGACAATAACTTCTTCAAATAAACCACTCGAAAGTCTTTCAATTGCAGGTGGAGAGAAGACAGCGTGAGTCGCACAGGCATATACCTGACGCGCCCCTTGTTCCCGCAGTAAACGCGCTCCTTGACTAATAGTTCCAGCAGTATCAATCATGTCGTCTACTAACACGGCTGTTTTTCCCTTAACGTCACCAACAAGGTTTAATACTTCAGCCACATTGTGTGTTTGGCGGCGTTTATCAATAATTGCTAAAGGTGCATCATCGAGTTTTTTTGCAAATGCTCTAGCCCTTGCAACACCACCCACATCTGGAGAAACAACGACAATATCTGATAAATCTTTACTTGCTAAATAGTCTAAAAGTACCGGGGTACTGTAAACATGGTCTAAGGGAATATCGAAATAACCCTGTATTTGTGCTGAATGTAAATCCATTGCCAAAATGCGGTTCGCACCTGCTTGGGTGATCAAGTTAGCTACCAATTTGGCTGTGATTGACTCCCTACCCGCCGTTTTGCGATCGGCGCGGGCATAGCCATAGTAAGGAATTACTGCTGTTATCTGTCGCGCAGAAGCTCGACGACAAGCATCAATCATAATCAGTAATTCCATCAAATTATCATTCACAGGATGACAAGAGGGCTGGATTAAATAAACATCACAGCCCCGAATGGATTCTTGTATTTGTACGTAAATTTCCCCATCCGCAAATCTTTTACGAATCATAGGTCCCAAGTCCATACCCAAATAACGGGAAACTTCTTGGGATAATTGTAAATTGGCAGAGCCAGAGAACAGTCGCAGACGATGATTTTCTGTCAGTCCCGTTGCAGCTGGTTGTACTCTTAAAGTCGTAGTACTCAGCACAGCAGATCCTCGTTGTGCATTCATGACAATCTTATCATTAGAGATTTTACTTATCTAACTTAAATATTCGGAAGAATTCGATGTTCCCTATTCAAAAGCTTAGATTTATATGCTGAAACATTCCTCCATAAAACTACGTATTTCTGTAAATTTGATAATTCTCTCAGACAAATAAACCATTGTCAGCTTAACTGATATTAACGGTCCTTACCAGACCTATTTTTAGTTTTTTTGTTTTAGAGAAAAAATTATATAGGAATATTAATTGAGCTTCAACCCCTTTATTTTATATGTTTTACAAAAGTCAAAGAATCGCTCTATTCATTAATGCTGGGGCAGCATTATATATCCCTAGGGCTTCGATTTATCTCCGATGCAAGTTTTGATAGTTGAAAACTACATCAGGTTTTCAGTACTTGCAAGTTTTCGCTTAATTCTCAGTCAATATGTTAATTCTTTCTTAAGTATAAGTACTTACTCTGTTAATTAAGTAGCCAATAAATCATATTTTATAATATTAGTGCTCTTGTTAATAAACTATTATCCCATGTTTAAGCGTTGGTTAATTCAGGCAAGGCTTTGTTTGGGCTTTTCACAATCAATAAAGGAAGCTGTGCAATAATTTTATTTGACTATTTCGCAACAGTATGGAGTTGGAGTATTTCTGCAATCATTTTTAGAGTGTTGTTGTATGGAACCTCTGTAACCAAGCTTGTTTTCGCCAAAAAGCTTGATTATCAATACTCCCTGCTTGATGAAAAAATATGTTTTCCCAGAAAATAAGTAATTTTCTTCCCCCCTCTCAAGCTGCCTGCTCCTATCGAGCAATATTGGGTTGTCAGAGCACTAGTACCGCTTTGCAGAAGTCAAAAGTCAAAAGTCAAAAGTCAAAAGTCAAAAGTATTATAAGACAAAGATTTCAAGCTTTTGAAACGGATGCGCTATTTACGCCGTACTGTACTAGTACCGCTGCGCGGAATTAAAAAATCTGGGATTCAAAAAACTTATTGAGTAGGCTTTTGAGCAATTTGAAATGGTTATTTTATTTCCGCCGCGATGTACTAGGGAACTTATAGTCATTTGACTTGTCAAGGGTTCCCATCAAGTTGACAAATTAAAACAAATCCTCTGAATACGGTAAGTAAGTATGTGGAAAAAATTATTGTGATCGCAGGCACCCTTTAAGAGGGAGTAGTGAGTAGTGAGTAGTGCAATCTTGGGGAGCCATTGCTGCACCAGGGTTTTCTCCGTTGTAGCAAATAGGGTGTTTCCCCAAGGGGAGGAACTTTTCAAGATAGTGAGATTGAATAAGCCTTTGGAAAATCTGTATTTTTTTTACATAATTTGATTTATTTATGTCTACCTACTTAGTGCCCGAAAACAAACATAGAAATCGCGGCAACTGGCATATTTTTTTTGTCGGGGAACCCTCTGACACTTAATTAAAATTTGAACCTAATAAAAGAGATTGTAATATCACGCACCACCAGAATTTTATGACATTTGCGTAAGTTCTGAAAAATATTCTAAATTACAACTTTTACAAAGTGCCTATATTTACATATTGTTTTCGGTATGTTTAATTTTCTCTTAAAGGTAACTTGTCTATCTTTTGACACATTCGGAAATCAAGCAAAATGTAAAAATAAAGTAAGCAATGACTTTAGCCGTTGCTAATCTTGGTTGCGTTACCCAAGTCTTGCTATTGCTTAGACTTATAGATTGTAAGTAAATTTCTCTATCCAAACTGTTACATAAAATAAATCGATTATGCAACCACCAATTACCGCTGGCAGTATATTACAAAATCGTTATAAAATAATTAAAATTTTGGGACAAGGCGGATTTGGTAGAACCTATTTGGCGGAAGATCAAAGGCGTTTTAATGAATTTTGCGCGATTAAAGAGTTAATTCCTAGCGCGATGGGAACCTCTGCTTGGGAGAAAGCACAAGAACTTTTTGGACGAGAAGCTGCTATTTTGTATCAAATTCAGCATCCACAGGTTCCTCAATTTCGGGAAAAATTTGAACAAGACCAACGCCTATTTCTGGTACAAGATTATGTAGAGGGAAAGACTTACTACGATTTACTTGAGGAGCGTAAAGCTGTAGGTGGTGCTTTTACCGAAGCCGAAGCGTTGCGATTGATGCGCTTATTGTTGCCGACTCTGGGCTATATTCACGGTAAAGGAATCATTCATCGCGATATTTCGCCAGACAACATTATGATGCGTGAAAGCGATAAATTGCCGATTTTGATTGATTTTGGAGTAGTTAAGGAATTAGTTACTCGGTTGCAGTCAAAGAATTCCACACCTCAAACTTATGTAGGAAAACTAGGTTATTCACCCAGCGAACAAATTCAAACAGGTCAAGCTTACCCTAGTAGTGACTTGTATGCTTTGGCTGTAAGTGTAATTGTTTTACTTACTGCCAAAGATCCTACGGAATTATTTGATGATAATCTATTAACTTGGAATTGGCAGCGCTGGGTAACGGTTAATTCTCAATTTGCTCAAATTTTAAATAGAATGTTGAGTTACAAACCGGGTGCTAGGTATCAAAGTGCAAGGGAAGTTTTAGAAGCATTAGATTCTTTAAATCAATCTACGGGAACTAAACCCGATGTATCGAGAATACCAACAGTTGCTGTTGGTGGCAAACCCAAACTCGAAAATTCATCACTTCCGAATCGAGTAAATTCAGTAATTCCACCACAAGGGAATACAATTTTAGATCGTCCACTGGTGGTAGGAGCTATTTTTGCAGCTGTGATGGTATTCACAGGAGTGGGTTCTTGGATGCTAATAAAAAATATTCGCAATACATCGAATTCTCCATCGCAGTCACTTCCTCCGCAAGCATTTCCTTCTCCGTTAATTACGCCAAAGCCTACCTTAGACGAACCTGTTATTGTTAGTAAACGGCTTAATTTTGGAGTTTCCAACAGAGTTAATCTTAAAGGTACATTGAAATCCGATCGAATTATTGAGTACACTTTTAGAGGTGAAGAAGGACAAAGACTTACGGTGGTGCTTGTTGAAGAAAATGGTGTTTCACTAACAGTATTTGGTCCCAATAAGGAATTAATCGATAATGCTGCACAACAGGTAAGTTATTATCGAGGAAAATTACCTTTTACTGGCAGATATTCTATTCAGTTAAATAATCTTCCAGAAATTACTCAAGCCGAATATACTTTGAGAGTAAAATTGAGAAAACCGGTGAATGTTACACCGAAACCTAGACCAGATATCGAACCCACACCTACACCAGAAATCGAACCCACATCTACACCTACACCAGAAATCGAACCCACACCAGAAATCGAACCCACACCTACACCAGAGATCGAACCTACAGTACCACCTGTAGAGAATACACCTACATTACCACCTATAGACAATACACCAACACCATCACCTATAGAAAGTACGCCAACTCCCAAGCCTACAAATCCAGTTATACCGCCAGTAGATATTTTTCCTACACCAAAACCAACTCCTGCTGATGAGGAGACTAATAAACCTATTGTAGAGCCATCGCCGGAATCTGATTCTGATTCTGGAGATTCTTAGATAAGCATCTAATAATTCAGTCTGGGATAAGTCATAACGAGGGAATCGCAAAATTTGTGTAATTTAAATTTATACTTAAGGCCCCTAGAAAATACTGTAATTATAAAATTTTACGTCTTGCCAACAACGCCGTAAGATAATTTAATGCAGTAATTGAAAGCTTAAACGCTTATCCAAAATCTCAATTCTCAAATTGTATAAGGGTATTTTATGTGCTAAAGACATTATTTATTGCTGGAACCGATACTGATGCAGGTAAAACGGTTTTGACTACTGCCTTAGCTGCTTATTTACAAAAATATTATCCCCGTACCGACTTAGGAATCATGAAACCGATTCAGTCGGGAGTCGGCGATCGTGAAATTTACCAAAAGTTATTTTCGTTATCCCAATCTGAGGAAGAAATCACACCTTTATATTTTAAAGCTCCTTTGGCACCTCCCTTAGCCGCTGCAAAAGAAAATCGCCAAATAGATTTAGGTATTGTATGGCAAACTTTTACTAAGCTACAACAAAGTCGCGATACACTCTTAGTCGAATCCTTGGGAGGTTTAGGCTCTCCCATAACAGATGAATTTACAGTCGCTGATTTAGCTGGTGAATGGCGTTTATCTACGGTATTAGTTGTACCTGTGAGATTGGGTGCGATTTCTCAAGCTGTAGCCAATGTGGCTTTAGCAAAATTATCAAAAGTGCAGCTTGTAGGAATAGTTTTGAATTGTCAAAAGATGCTGACATCAGAACAAATAGCCGATTGGGCACCATCAGATTTGATCGAGTCTTTAACAAATACACCTGTTTTAGGTTGTTTACCGTATTTAGAAAATCCTTTGAATTTAGATGAATTAGCTGCTTGTGCATCCAATCTAGAATTGGAAACATTATTTAGTCAATAAGCTGTTACTCATCTAACTTGTATATTATTTTATTCAATCATGAGAACTAAGACTTTCTTCAATGCATGATTTATTACCTTGATATTTTCGACTTGCTGTTGTGCATAAAAAGTCCACAACAGTTTGCAGGGCAAACGCCGAACTGTCATTAATTCGGCTATATTGTCAATAAAGTCTGA
>ERZ1740059.723-NODE-723-length-16978-cov-6.469243_pt1 | contig 16978 bp, 13 predicted proteins | sample MGYA00581744_ERZ1740059 | MGnify/ENA primary metagenome ERZ1740059 (study PRJEB43018, sample SAMN04849738) | marine metagenome | isolation source: floating plastic debris | place: Pacific Ocean | collected 2008-08-28 | study: EMG produced TPA metagenomics assembly... | reverse complement strand
AGCACCGTGTTGCCCGCGAGGAGCGCCGGGACGATGGCGTTCACCGCGGTGAGCCAGGGGTAGTTCCACGGCGCCAGGACCAGCACGAGGCCGAGCGGCTCCCGGCGGATGAAGCGGCGGAAGCCCTCCTTCGGTCCCGGGTCGAGGGGCCGGAGCGCCTCCTCCGCGAGGCGGCTCATGGTGCGCGCCCGGTCGGCGAAGCCCGCGAGCTCACCCGGCGCGTCGCGGGCCGGCCGTCCCATCTGCAGCGTGAGCTCCCGTGCGGCCTCCTCCGCCCCGGCCATCACGGCGTCCACGAAGGCCGTCACGTGGCGCCGCCGTTCCTCGAGGGAGAGGGCACGCCAGGCTCCGAAGGCCGCCGCGCCGGCAGCGAGGGCCCGCTCGAGCTCGGCCTCCGTGGCGAGGGGGCGCTCGACGAGCAGGGACCCGTCGACGGGCGAGATCGTGCGCTGGAGCTCCACCATGCGCGCATGGAGGCATGCGGGCGCGACCCCCGCAACGCTTCGTTCCCCACGGCCAGCGCCTGGCGCGTGCACCCGGCCGGTCGTAGGGACGGCCGGTGACCCTCCCCGCCCTTCGATGCCGCGGCGTCGAGAAGCGCTTCGGCGACTTCACCGCCCTCGCGGGCGTCGACCTCGAGGTGGCCCCGGGCGAGATCGTGGCGCTCCTCGGGCCAAACGGAGCGGGAAAGACCACGCTCATCGGCTGCATCACCGGCCTGAGCCGGCCCACGGCGGGGCGCATCGAGGTCTTCGGCTACGACGTCGCGAGCGACTTCCGCACAGCGCGGCGCCTCGTGGGCCTCGTGCCCCAGGAGATCAACTTCGACCCCTTCTTCACGCCGCGGGAGGCGCTCCGCATCAAGAGCGGGCTCATGGGGGTGCCGCCGGACCCGGCGCATTGCGACGCGCTGCTCCGGACCTTCGCGCTCTGGGACAAGCGCGACGCCTACACGCGCAACCTGAGCGGCGGCATGAAGCGCCGCCTGCTCGTGGCCAAGGCGCTCGTCCATCGGCCGAAGCTGCTCTTCCTCGACGAGCCGACGGCGGGCGTGGACGTGGAGCTGAGGCGGGAGCTCTGGGACGAGGTGCGGCGGCTCCGGGATGCCGGCACCACCATCGTGCTCACGACGCATTACCTCGAGGAGGCGGAGGCCCTCGCGGATCGCATCGCGGTGTTGCGCCGCGGCGAGCTGATCGTGGCCGAGTCCGCGGAGGCCATGCTCGCGCGTGGCGAAGGGCGCTCCCTCGAGGAGATCTTCGTGGAGCTCGTGCAGGAGCCGGAGCCGGTCTCGTGAGCGCCCCGGCCCGGCCCGCGGTGCGCGCCCCGCGCTTCGACGGCGTCGTCTTCCGGACGCTCTTCGTGAAGGAGGTGCGCCGCTTCGCGAAGGTCTGGATCCAGACCGTTCTCAGCCCGCTCGTCACGACGAGCCTCTACTTCCTGGTCTTCGGCGTGGCGCTCGGCTCGCGGCTCCGGGAGGTGCAGGGCGTCCCCTACGTGCGCTTCGTCGTCCCCGGCCTGGTGATGCTGGCCATGGTCAACAACGCCTTCCTCAACTGCTCCTCGAGCCTCTTCCAGTCGAAGATCAACGGGACCGTCGTCGACCTGCTGGTGGCGCCGCTCGGCGCGGCCGAGGCGCTCTTGGCCTACGTCGGCGCCGCCCTCGTCCGTGCCACGCTCGTCGGCGGCCTCGTGTACCTCGTCGCGGGGCTCTTCACGACCTTCGCGGTGGCACACCCGCTCTACACGGTCGCCTTCGCCCTGCTGACGAGCGTGGCCTTCGCCTGCCTCGGGCTCGTGAGCGCGCTCTGGGCGCAGAAGTTCGACCAGCTGAGCATCGTGCCGAACTTCATCCTCACTCCGCTGACCTTCGTCGGCGGCGTCTTCTACAGCATCGCCATGCTGCCGGCGCCCTGGGACACGGTGAGCCGGCTGAACCCGCTCTTCTACATGGTCAGCGGCCTCCGCCATGGGCTCCTCGGCCGCTCGGACGCGGATCCCACGACCAGCCTGATGGCCGTGGCGCTCACGGTGCTGCTCCTCGTGCTGGCGACCGCGCACCTCCTCGGCCGTGGCTACAACCTGCGCACCTGAGCGCTCAGCCGAGGACCAGGGCGAGGGCGCCGGCCAGCGCCAGCGCCGCGCCGGCGATGGCGACGCCCCAGGCCAGCTTGTGGAAGCTCGAGGCCTCCGCCGGGACCGCCGCCGGGGCCTGGCTCTCCGGGTCGTCGGCCGAGTCGCGAAGCGGGACGCCCACGGCACGCTCGGCAGACACCGCGGACTCGTCGAAGGCCGAGAGGTCGACGGGGCTCGGCACCGTGGCGCCGACGGCTTCGCTCAATCGCACGGGCGGGAGCTGCGACGCCGTCGGAGGCTGGGGGGGCTCGAAGGCACCGGAGAAGCTCGGCTCCCACAACGCGCGCAGCGCCGCCGGGGCGAAGCGAACCAACTCGCGGCCGAGGGCTTCGAGGGAGGGGAATCGGTCCTCGGGCTGCACCGCCATGGCGCGATGCACGACCTCCCCGAGACCCTCGGGGAGCTCCGGCCGGGCCTGCAGGAGGGGCTTCGCGTCGCCCGTGGTCATCTTTTGCAGGAGCTCGACGAAGGTCGCGGCCTGGAAGGGGCGATGGCCCGCGAGGCTCTCGTAGAGGATCACGGCCAGCGCGTACTGGTCGCTCAAGGCGTCTCCCTTCGTATGCCCCTGGGCCAGCTCCGGCGCCATGTACTCGGGCGTCCCGACGAAGCCCGTGTCCCAGGTGTGTGAGGGCGACGAGTCGTCCTCGAGGGGACGCGCGATGCCGAAGTCGAGGACCTTCGGATCCGGCGCTCCGTGGAGCGTCCGGGCCACGAGGATGTTCGGCGGCTTCAGATCGCGGTGCACGACTCCGAGGCGATGGGCCGCGGCGACGGCGCTCACGACGGGGAGGAAGATCGCCGTCGTCAGGTCCACGCTCAGCGGCGCCTTGCGCATCAGCAGCGCCTGCAGCGGCTCGCCATCGATGCGCTCCATGACGATGTAGGGCAGGCGCTTGAGGATGCGCCGGTTGCCGCTCGTCTCCTGCGTCGTCGTGACGTCGGCCTCGGTGGCCTCGGACCAGCCATCGACGGCCTCGACCCGGGCCTTGAGCTCCCCGAAGTCGATGAGGCGGACCACGTTCGGGTGCGTGAGCTTCCCGATGACCTTCATCTCGCGCACGAAGCGCCGGCGCTCGACGGCACCGGCTTCGTCGTCCGCGTGGTGGTGGCGGAGCACCTTCACGGCTACGAGCTGCCCCGTGCTGAGCTGCCGGGCCTCGAAGACGATGGCGAAGCCCCCCTCTCCGATTTCCCGGACGACCTCGTAGCGCCCGTCGAGCACCGTCCCGGCTTCGGCGCGCCCGTCCGGCGGCAGCGCGGCCGCCGGCGCCGGGACCGTCGCGGCCTCCTCGCGCGTCTGCAGGTGGCTCTGGATCCGCGCCAGGGCGACGGGGAAGTCGATGGGCTTCGTGACGTAGTCGTTCGCCCCGAGCCGGAGCGCTTCCACGACGTCCGTGGAGTCGGTCTTCGCCGTGGCCATCAAAATGGGCAGCTCGGCCTGGGCATAGCTGGCGCGGAGCCGGCGAAGGACCTCGATGCCGTCGATGCCCGGCATCATGATGTCGAGGAGCACCAGGTCGTACTCCGCCCCGTCCACCATGCGGAGCGCCTCGTCGCCATCGAGGGCCGTGTGCACCTCGTAGCCACGCTTGCGGAGCCTCCGCGCCAGCATGTCGCGGTTGTCCGCGTTGTCGTCGACGACGAGAAGCCGGGCGGATTGGGCCATGCGCGCCTCGGCGGACCGTACCTGCGCCGCCCGATCCGGGCAATGCGCCATCAGTCGTCGAGGAAGACGCGCATCTTCGCCAGCAGGCGCGGAAGCTCCACGGGCTTCGTGTCGTATTCGTCGCAGCCCGCCTCGAGGGCCTTCTCCCGGTCGCCGCGCATGGCGTGGGCCGTGAGCGCGATGATGGGCACGGCCCGTGTGGCCTCGTCGGCCTTCAGCGCCCGCGCGGCCGACCATCCGTCCAGCACCGGGAGGCTCATGTCCATGAGCACCAGGTCCGGCAGCTCGCTTCGGACCATGGCGACCCCGCTCTCGCCATCCTCGGCGCCCAGCACGCGGTAGCCCTTCCGACGGAGCCGCCGAGACAACATGTCTCGGTTCATCTCGTTGTCCTCCACCAGGAGAACCGTCGCCTGCCCCTCGTCGTCCACCGTCATGCGTCTCTGTCGGAACCGTACCGCAGGGGCCGGCGTCGGGAGTATGCTCCCTGACGCGGCGCGGCGCCGCAGCTCATGCAGGGCGAGAAGGCAGAGCGCGACGAGGCGCAGCGCGACGCGACCCCCCGGGACGTCGCGAGCGTGGGGGCACCGGCCAACGCACGTTCGGGCTTTCGCCTTCCGGGGCCGCGCTCGCTCGTCGGGCGCCTGGCCCGCGCCACCCTGACGCTCTTCACCCTCGCGATCGGTGTGCTGCTCTGGCAGAGCCACGCCCGCATCACGGCCTCCATCGAGGCCGGCGAGGTCGGCCGCATCCGGGCCATCGCCGCCACGCTCGCACCGCAGCTCGACGGTCCCGGCGTCGCGGCGGCGGCGGTGACCCTCCCGGACGTGGACGCCTTCCGCGCGTGGAGCGATGCGCCGGCGACGCTGCTCCGCACCCACGAGGTTCTCGAGGCCGCCGCGCGGCAAAACCGCCTCTCCACGCCCATCGAGCTGGTCTTGCCCCGCGAGGACATGCGGACCCGGCTCCGGAACGAGCCGGAGATCGGCGCCGGCAACGCCATGCAGGTGCTCGCCACGAGCGACGCGCTCCCCGGCTTCCGGCACGGGCTCGACTACCTGCCGACGATGGCCGAGGCGCTTCGCGGGGCCGTGGTCGCGACGGAGCCCTACGCCGACGAGCAGGGCACGTGGAGCAGCGCCTTCGCGCCGGGCTTCGATGCGCACGGAGAGGGCGCGGCGATCCTGGTCGTCGACGAGCCCCTCGACCCGCTCCTCGAAGGCCAGCAGGCCTACGCGCGGCAGCTCGCGGCGCTCGCCTTCCTGCTCCTCGTGGTGGCCGGCGCGGGCCTGGTGCTCATGGCCACCAAGCTGACCACCGGCGTGACGCGGCTGGCCCAGGCCGCGCGCTCCTTCGGCCGCGGCGACCTTCACACGCCCATCCGCGCGGAGGGCGACGCCGCCGAGGTTCGCTACTTGGCCAACGCCCTCGAGGCCGCGCGGCAGGAGATCGCCGGGTCCATCCAGTCGCAGCAGGAAAGCGAGATGGAGCTCGCCGCGGCGCTCCAGGGCGCCCGGGAAGCGACGCGCGTGAAGTCGCAGTTCCTGGCGAACATGAGCCACGAGATCCGGACACCGATGAACGCGATCCTCGGCTACTCGGAGATGCTCATCGAGGAATGCGAGGACGACGGCTCCGAGGGCTACGTCCCGGACCTGAAGAAGATCCATCGGGCAGGGCACCACCTGCTGGCCCTCATCAACGACATCCTCGATCTCTCGAAGGTCGAGGCCGGCAAGATGGAGATCTACATCGAGGACTTCTCGGTCACGCAGCTCGTGAGCGAGGTCTTCGAGACGGTGCGCCCCCTCGTCGAGCGGAACGGCAACGTGCTCGTCGTGGAGATCGCCGAGAACGTCGACCGCATGCAGTCGGACCAGACCCGCGTGCGTCAGATTCTGCTGAACCTGCTCAGCAACGCCGCAAAGTTCACGAAGGACGGGCGGGTCACCCTCGGCGTCCGGCGCGAGCGGGGGAACCTCTGCTTCGCGGTCAACGACACGGGCATCGGCATGACCGCCGACCAGCTGGTGGGCCTCTTCGACGCCTTCACCCAGGCGGACGCTTCCACGACGCGGGAGTTCGGCGGGACGGGTCTCGGCCTGGCCCTGAGCCGGCAGTTCGCCCAGCTCCTCGGCGGGCGCATCGAGGTGGAGAGCGTGCAGAACGAGGGCTCGCTCTTCACGGTGGTGCTCCCACGGCGCGGCCGGCGCCAGAAGACCTCGAGCTCGCGCATGCGGGTCATTCCCATGGGCGAGCTCTCGAGCGAGCTCGAGCTCGGATCCGGGCGGGTCCTCGTGGTGGACGACGATCCCCGCATCAGCGAGCTCATCGCGGCGACGCTACGCGCCGCGGGCTACGACGTGGAGACCGCGCCCGACGGTCCGACGGCGCTCGCGGCGGCCACCGAGGTGCGGCCGGACGTCATCGTCTTCGGTCTTCTCCTCTCCGGTACCGATGGCTTCGGCGCGCTCTCGGACATCAAGGCCGAGCCGGAGCTCGCCGAGATCCCCGTGGTCCTCGTGACCATGGATGGCGAGCGGAGCCTCGGCTACGCCCTCGGCGCCACGGACTACGTGGAGAAGTCCGACCCGGAGCAGCTGGCCGGCGCCGTGGGCCGACAGGTGGGCAAGGAGGGCCTCGTGCTCGTCGTCGACGACGACGCGGCCGTGCGTGACACGCTCAAGCGCGCCCTGGAGCGCTCCGGCTACGAGGTCGAGACCGCCGCCGACGGCGAGGAAGGCCTCGACCGCGTGGTCGAGCTACGCCCTTCCCTCGTGCTGCTCGACCTGATGATGCCCAAGGTCGACGGCTTCGAGGTGCTCGAGCGCCTGCGCGAGGACGACATGCTCCGGGACCTGCCGGTGCTCTGCTTCACCGCGCGCGACCTCGACGGCGACGACCGCGCCCGGCTTCAGCGTGGCATGGCCAAGGTGCTTCAGAAGGGCGGGCGCGGCGGAGAGGCGCTCCTCGAGGAGATCCGGCGCCAGGTCGCGAGCCACATCGCCCGGACGAGCCAGCTCCCGCCGGCGCCTCAGCGGCAACAGCTCGCTCCCTAGCGGGGTTTTTTCGCGCTCCGGGCCGAAGGCGTACTTTCCTTCGTTCGTTCGGCACAACGCGCTGCGTCATGCCCTCGGCCGAACGAAAGCCCCCTTCGAGGGATACAACCTAACGATCTTCAGCCTTAATGCCGCCTGACGGCGTTCAGCGACTGCGAGCCGAGGACTTCGGCAAACGAAAGACCTTGACGCACCTCACAGCGGTGGGCACAAAGCCCTCGTGATGACGTTCGCCCGGCTCGGCTCGCCGCCCGCCTGCCCCGGGGCCTTCGGCCCGCAGGAGCCGTCCGTCGTCCGCCTCGCTCTATCGCGCGTCTCGGGCCTCCTTCTCGTAGGGGGCCTCGGCGGCATTAGGCCCGCGGGGACGCTGACCGGCTGAGCGCAGCACGCGCCAGACGGGAGCCCCCGCAGCCTACCGGCGCGGGGGCTTCTTTCGTTTGGCCTTCGAATTTTCGGTCGAACGGCCGATTGACCCTTCGGACGTTCTTCCACCCCATTCTTCGACCACGAGACCCCCCATGAAAAAGACCCCCCGCTCCGCCAAGTCGCTCACCCTCGCCGCCGCCGACCGCGCGGCCCCCGCGCTCCCGAAGGTCAGCGAGGTGCTTCGCCGCTGCCGCGCCGAGCGCCTCGGCCTCCGCTTCGCCGACAACCTCTTCTGATCGACACCTTCCCCCCTCGAGCCCCTCGGACCCTGCCGTGCTTCACGCCGACGTTTCCCCCGCCACCGGCCCCGCAGCTGCGAGCCCGGGTCGCGCCCCGCGACCCCTCAGCGACGTGGGCACCGTGCTCAGCGGTGCCGCGCTGATCTGGGAGGCGCTCGTACGCGAAGGCGTGGACGTCGTCTTCGGCTATCCCGGCGGAGCGATCATGCCCGCCTATGACGCGATGGCGCGCTACCCGGTGCACCACGTGCTCACGCGGCACGAGCAAGGCGCCTCGCACATGGCCGACGGCTACGCGCGGGCCAGCGGGCGCGTCGGCGTCTGCATCGCGACCAGCGGTCCGGGCGCGACGAACCTCGTGACCGGCATCGCGACCGCCATGCTCGACTCGGTGCCCATGGTCTGCATCACCGGCCAGGTGCCCTCGGCGCTCCTCGGCACGGACGCTTTCCAGGAGACGGACATCACCGGGGTCACGCTCCCCATCACGAAGCAGAACTACCTGGTCACACGCGCCGAAGACGTCGTGCCGACGCTTCGGGAGGCCTTCTACGTGGCGCGCTCCGGGCGCCCGGGCCCCGTGGTCGTCGACATCTGCAAGGACGCGCAGCAGGGCAAGGCCCCCCTGGCGTGGGACGACGAGCCCATTTGCCTTCCCGGGTACCGACCCGAGCACGAGCCACTGCCGGCGGACCTCGAAGAGGCCGTACGGATGATCGAGGCGGCGGAGAAGCCGCTCATCCTGGCAGGTCACGGCATCATCGAAGGCGACGCGACGGCCCAGCTCCTGAAGCTCGTCGAGGTGACGGACATCCCGGTCTCGCAGACGCTGCTCGGCCTGGGCGGCTTCCCCGGCACGCACCCGAAGAGCCTCGGCATGATGGGCATGCACGGCGAGGCCTGGGTCAACCAGGCCATCCAGGAAGCGGACCTCCTGCTCGCCCTGGGCATGCGCTTCGACGACCGCGTCACGGGCCGCCTCGCGACCTACGCGCCGAAGGCCAAGAAGATCCACGTGGAGCTCGACCCGGCGGAGATCGACAAGAACGTGAAGGTCGATCTCCCCATCGTCGGCGACGTGCGCGACGTCCTGAACCGCCTGCTCCCCGCCCTGACGCCGCACACGCGGCGGGCGTGGTGGGACGCCCTCGACGCGATGCGCGGCGACTCGGCCGTGCGGGACATCGTCTCGCTTCCCGACGAAGGCCACCTCTACGCCGCCCACGTCATCCACGACCTCTACCGCTTCACGGGCGGCGACGCGCTCGTGGTGAGCGACGTGGGCCAGCACCAAATGTGGGAGGCGCAGTACTACAAGCACGACACGCCGCGCTCGCTGCTCACCAGCGGCGGTCTCGGGACCATGGGCTTCGCCCTGCCGGCGGCCATGGGCGCGCGCTTCGCCTGCCCCGACGCGGAGGTCTGGGTCGTCGTCGGTGACGGCGGTTTCCAGATGACCGCCTGCGAGCTGAGCACCTGCGCGCAGGAGGGCCTCGAGCTGAAGGTGGCCATCATCAACAACGGCTACCTCGGCATGGTCCGGCAGTGGCAGGAGATGTTCTACGGCGGCCGCTACGTCGCGACGCCGATGGCGAGCCCGGACTTCGTGAAGCTGGCCGAAGCCCATGGGCTCACGGGGCTGCGCGCGACGACGCGCGACGAGGTGAAGGACGTCGTGGCGAAGGCCCGGGCGACGCGGGGCACCGTCGTCATCGACTTCCGCGTCGAGCAGGAGGACAACGTCTACCCCATGGTGCCGAGCGGCGCCGACCTCGCCGACATGATCCAGCGGCCGCACCAGAAGGGCGGCGCGCACAACCCGATCTTCGAGACGGGAGCGGACGAGGAATGACCGGCATCGACGACGTCGCCGCGAGCACGGAGGGCGACGACCGGCGCACCTTCGTCGTCCACGTGGAGGACCGACCCGGCGTCCTCGACCGCGTGGCCAGCCTCTTCCGGCGCCGCGCACACAACATCGACTCGCTCCACGTGGGTCCGACGCACGAAGACGGCGTGTCGCGCATGACCATCGAGTGCCGCGCCGACGCGAGCCAGGCGAAGCGCCTCGAGGCCAACCTCTACAAGCTCGTGCCCGTGCTCCGCGTCGACGACGTGACCACGCTCGAGCGGGTGCAGCGCGTGCTGGCCCTCATCAAGGTCGCCGTCGGCCAAGCGCGGCGGCCGGAGGTGCTCCAGCTCCTCGAAGTGTTCGGCGCACGCGCCGTGGACGTGGGGCCGGAGATGCTCGTGATCGAAATGACGGGACGCCCGAGCCAGGTGAAGCAGCTCGCCGGTGTCCTCGAGCCCTACGGCATCGTCGAGCTCGCCCAGACGGGCGCCGTGGCGATGACGCGGTCGGTGGAGAAGCCCGAGCTCGGGCGGGGAAAGGCAGCTTAGGATGGCGCAGATTCGGTACGACCGAGACGCAGACCTCGCCCGCATCCGCGGCAAGAAGGTCGCGGTGATCGGCTTCGGCTCTCAGGGACACGCGCACGCGCTCAACCTCATGGAGAGCGGCGTGGACGTGCGCGTCGGCCTCCGCGACGGATCGGCCTCGCGGGCGAAGGCCGAGGCCGCGGGGCTCCGCGCGCTCTCCATCGCGGACGCCTGCGCCGAGGCGAACGTGATCATGGTGCTCGCCCCGGACACGAAGCAGAAGGCCGTCTACGAGGAGCACGTGGCGCCCGCGCTGAAGGACGGCGACACGCTGATGTTCGCGCATGGCTTCAACGTCCGCTTCGGGCAGATCGAGCCGCCGGCGGGCGTCGACGTTTCCATGGTGGCGCCGAAGGGCCCCGGGCACCGGGTGCGCGAGACCTTTCAGGAGGGCGGCGGCGTGCCGGCGCTCGTCGCCGTACATCAGGACGCGAGCGGGGAGGCCGACGCCAACGCGCTCTCCTACGCGGCGGCCATCGGCGCCGGCCGCGCCGGCATTCTGACCACGACCTTCGAAGAGGAGACCGAGACGGACCTCTTCGGCGAGCAGGCCGTGCTCTGCGGCGGTGTGAGCGAGCTGGTCAAGGCCGGCTTCCAGACGCTCGTCGACGCCGGCTACCAGCCCGAGGTTGCCTACTTCGAGTGCCTCCACGAGCTGAAGCTCATCGTCGACCTGATGTACCGGGGCGGCCTCGGCTACATGCGCTACTCCATCAGCGACACCGCGGAGCAGGGCGACTATGTGAGCGGGCCGCGCGTGGTGGGCGAGGCTTCGAAGGAGGCGATGAAGGCCATCCTCGCGGAGATCCAGGACGGTACCTTCGCCTCGGGCTGGGTCGCCGAAGACGCCGCCGGACGCCCGACCTTCACGGCGCGGCGCGCGGCCGAGCAGGAGCAGCCTCTCGAGGACGTGGGCCGGCGCCTCCGGGCCATGATGCCCTTCGTCGACCCGGTCACCGCCGAAGGCGAGGCCGTACGCCCAAAGCAGCGCAGCGCGCCCGAGAGCTCCGGCGGCGACGCCGCAGCGCGAGCGCCGGCGGAGTGACCCGATGACGGCTTCCTTCGACTGGCGCGGCTTCGACCCGGGCGGCGACGTCGTCCGCATCTTCGACACGACCATGCGCGACGGCGAGCAATCGCCCGGCGCGACCATGACCTCCAAGGAGAAGCTCGAGGTCGCCAAGACGCTGAGCCGGCTCGGCGTCGACGTCATCGAGGCCGGCTTCCCGGCCGCGTCGCCGGACGATCTTCGTGCCGTGCGCGGCGTGGCCGAGACCGTCGGCCTCGAGCCCGTGGTGGGACGCCCGCAGCCCGGGCCGCCCATCGTCTGCGGCCTCGCGCGCGCGACGAAGGGTGACATCGACAAGGCCTGGGAGGCGGTGAGGCCTGCCGCCCGGCCGCGCATCCACACCTTCCTCGCCACCTCGCCGATCCACCGGGAGCACAAGCTCCGCATGGGCAAGGCCGAGGTCCTCGCGCGCATCCGGGAGATGGTGGCCTACGCCCGCTCGCTCTGCGCGGACATCGAGTTCAGCGCCGAGGACGCCGGCAGAACCGAGCTCGACTTCCTCGCCGAGGCCTTCCGCGCCGCGGTGGACGCGGGGGCCACCACGCTGAACGTCCCGGACACCGTCGGCTACGTCTTCCCGGACGAGATGGAGGAGCGCATCCGTACCGTGCGCGAGGCCGTCGGGACCGGCGTCGTCATCAGCGTGCACTGCCATGACGACCTGGGTCTCGCCGTCGCCAACAGTCTGGCCGCGGTGCGCGCCGGGGCGCGGCAGGTCGAGGTCGCCGTGAACGGCATTGGCGAGCGCGCGGGGAACACGTCCCTCGAGGAGATCGTGATGGCGCTTCGCACCCGCCGGGCGAAGCTCGGCCTCGACACGCGCGTGGACGCCACGCAGCTGACGCGCGCCAGTCATCTGGTGAGCCGGGTGACGGGCATGATCGTCCAGCCGAACAAGGCCATCGTCGGCGCCAACGCTTTCGCCCACGAGGCCGGCATCCACCAGGACGGCATGCTCAAGCATGCCGAGACCTACGAGATCATGCGCCCGGAGACCGTCGGCGCCGCGCATACGCAGCTCGTGCTGGGGAAGCACTCCGGCAGGGCGGCCTTCCGTGCCCGGCTCGCCGAGCTGGCCTACCCGCTCGAGGGAGACGCGCTCGACAAGGCCTTCGCGCGCTTCAAGGAGCTGGCGGACAAGAAGAAGTCCATCACCGACGCCGACCTCGTCGCGCTGGTGAGCGACGACATCGCCATGCCCGTCGAGCGCATTCGCCTGTGCGCGCTGCAGGTCGCCTGCGGAGACCTCGGCATGCCCACCGCCACCGTGCGCCTGGAGACCGGCGACCCCGAGGCGGCCCAGGAGCACGTGCTCGCGAAGGTGGGAACCGGCCCCGTGGACGCCGTCTATCGGGCCATCGACGACGTCGCCGCCCGCCTCGCGGGTGAGGCCGCCGCCGTCGATCTCCTCGAGTACGCCATCCAATCCGTCACGAGCGGCATCGACGCGCTCGGCGAGGTCCGCGTGCGTATCCGCCCGAAGGACCCGCGCGCGCGCCTCGTGCCGGAGGGCGGCGAGCAAGCGCGCGTCTTCCACGGACACGGCACGGATACGGACATCGTCGTGGCGAGCGCGAAGGCCTACCTCTCCGCCGTGAACCGCGTGCTCGCGGCCCGGGCGGCGATGGAGGAGCGGGCAGAACGGGGCGTCGCGTGATGGCCCACGCCGCGGCCGATGCACCGGGCCGAACCCTCTTCGAGAAGGTCTGGGAAAGCCACGTGGTCGCACGGGAGCCCGAGCGCCCCACGGTGCTCTACGTGGATCTCCACCTCGTGCACGAGGTGACCTCCCCGCAGGCGTTCTCGGAGCTGGCCGCCCGGAACCTCGAGGTCCGGCGACCCGACCGCACCGTCGCGACCATGGATCACTCCACGCCGACCCGGCGCGGCAGCGACGGGCGCTTCGCCATCGTGAGCGACGCTGCGCGCTCTCAGCTGGAGACGCTACGGGACAACTGCCGGCGCCACGGCATCGAGCTCTTCGCGCTCGGCGAGGAGGGCAACGGCATCGTGCACGTCGTGGGCCCGGAGCGCGGGCTGACGCAGCCGGGCATGACGATTTGCTGCGGCGACAGCCATACGTCGACCCACGGGGCCTTCGGGGCCCTCGCCTTCGGGATAGGGACGAGCCAGGTGGGGCACGTGCTGGCCACGCAGTGCCTGCTCCAGCGCCGGCCGAAGACCTTTCGCGTGACCTTCGACGGGCGCCTCCCGGCGGGCATCGAAGCCAAGGACCTCATCCTCGCGCTCATCGCGCGCATCGGCGTGGGCGGCGCGACGGGACATGTCCTGGAATACGCCGGCCCAGCCATCGAGGCGCTCGACATGGAGGGCCGCATGACGGTCTGCAACATGAGCATCGAGGCCGGCGCCAAGGCGGGCATGATCGCGCCCGACGACACGACCTTCGCCTACCTCGCGGGCAAGGCGCGCGCGCCACAGGGCGAGGCCTGGGACCAGGCGCTGGAGCGCTGGCGAGCGCTTCCGACGGATCCCGACGCGGCCTTCGACCGGGAGCTCCGCCTCGACGCGCGGACCATCGCGCCGCGCATCACCTGGGGCACGAACCCGGGCCAGGGCATCGCCATCGACGAGCCCGTGCCAGACCCCGCGGAGGTGGCGGATGCGCAGCTTCGCGGCCAGGTGGCGCGCGCGCTCCGCTACATGGATCTCGAGCCCGGCAAGCCGCTCCTCGGTCGCAAGGTGGACGTCGTCTTCGTGGGCTCGTGCACCAACGCCCGGCTCACGGATCTGCGCGCTGCCGCGGCGGTCTTCGCCGGGCGGCGCGTCGCCGCGGGCGTGCGTGCCCTGGTGGTGCCCGGGTCCGTGGCGGTGAAGGCCGAGGCGGAGCGGGAGGGGCGCGACCGCATCTTCACGGACGCCGGCGCGGAGTGGCGCGAGCCGGGCTGCTCCATGTGCATCGCCATGAACGGGGACCGCATCGAGGCCGGCCAGTACGCCGTCAGCACGTCCAACCGGAACTTCGAGGGCCGCCAGGGGCCCGGCGGCCGCACCTTCCTGGCTTCGCCGGCCACGGCGGCCGCCGCGGCCGTGACGGGGCGGGTCGCCGACGTTCGCGAGGTGCTTCGATGAGCTGGAGCTTCACGGCGACGTGCGCGCCGCTCCTGAGGGATGACGTCGATACGGACCAGATCATCCCGGCGCGCTTCCTCACCACGACCACCAAGACGGGGCTCGGTGAGAAGCTCTTCGCCGACTGGCGCTACGACGGGAGCGGCGCGCCGCGGCCTGGCTTCCCGCTGAACGACCCGGCGCACGGGGGCGCCCAGGTGTTGCTCGCGGGCGCGAACTTCGGCGCCGGGAGCAGCCGCGAGCACGCGCCCTGGGCGCGCGTCGACTACGGTTTCCGCGCGATCGTCGCGCGGAGCTTCGCGGACATCTTCGCGGGGAACGCGCTCAAGAACGGGCTCCTGGTCATCGCGCTGACCGACGAGGCGCACGAGGCCCTTCGCCAGAGCGTCGAGCGCGATCCCCAGGTGCGCGTTCAGGTGGACCTCGAAGCGCAGACGGTGGCGCTGCCGGACGGTTCCAAGGAGCGCTTTCCCATCGATGGCTTCATGAAACACATGCTCCTCGAGGGCATCGACGAGCTCGGCTACCTCCGCGGCTTCCTCCCGGAGATCGCCGCGTTCGAGGGCGCACGGGGCGCGGCGCCGGCCGGCTGATGAACGCGCCGGGGCGAGGCGCGGACGTCGACGTCGCGCTCTACGACACGACGCTCCGCGACGGCACGCAGCGCGAGGGGTTGAGTCTCTCGGCACGGGACAAGCTCCGCATCGCGGAGCGCCTCGGCCGCTTCGGCGTGCGCTACGTCGAAGGCGGCTGGCCCGGCTCGAACCCCAAGGACCGGGAGCTCTTCGCGCGCGCATCCGGCGCCGACCTCGGCGGCGCGCGGCTGGCGGCCTTCGGGAGCACGGCGCGACCCGGCGTGGCGCCGGGCGACGACCTCCAGGTACGCGCTCTCCTCGACGCCGGCACGCCGGTCGTGACCCTCTTCGGCAAGAGCTGGCTGCGCCACGTGAAGGCCGTGCTGCGGACCACGCCCGAGGCAAACCTCGGCATGATCCGCCACACGGTGGGCTTCCTTCGCGCCGAAGGACGCGAGGTGATCTACGACGCCGAGCACTTCTTCGATGGCTACGCGGACGACGCGGCCTACGCGATGGCCACGCTGGCCGCCGCCCACGAAGCCGGGGCCAGCTGCGTGGTGCTCTGCGACACGAACGGCGGGAGCCTCCCCGAGCAGGTCGCAGCGGCGCTGAGTGAAGCCCGCGGCGAGCTCCCGGGCGCCACCTTCGGCATCCACGCCCACGACGACGGAGGGCTCGCCGTTGCCAATAGCCTCGCCGCGGTCCGGGCCGGCGCCACGCACGTCCAGGGTACGGTCAACGGCTACGGCGAGCGCTGCGGGAACGCGAATCTGCTGACCGTCGCGGCGAACCTCGAGCTGAAGCTCGGGCGACGCTGCGTGGCTCCCGGCCAGCTCGCGGAGCTCAGCGCGCTGAGCCACTTCGTCGCCGATGTGGCGAACCTTCCGCCCGACGCCCACGCGCCCTACGTCGGCCGAAGCGCCTTCGCCCACAAGGGCGGCGTGCACGTGAGCGCCGTGCGCCGCGACGCAGGCTCCTACGAGCACGTCCCGCCCGAGGTCGTGGGCAACGCGCGGCGCGTGGTGGTGAGCGAGCTGAGCGGCCGTAGCAACGTGCTCAGCAAGGCCGAGGAGCTCGGCGTGGCCGACGTGGGGGCCAGCGCGGCCGCCGCCCAGGCCGTGGTCCAGCAGGTGAAGGCGCGCGAGGCCGAGGGCTATGCCTACGAGGCTGCCGAAGCCTCCATCGCGCTTCTCATGGCGCGCGAGGCCGCGGACTACGCGGCTCCCTTCGCCGTCGTCGACTACCAGGCGAGCGTCGGTCGGCGCCGCGACGCGCTCTTCGCCGAGGCCACGGTGCGCGTCGCGTCCAAAGGCCAGGAGCGCCTCGAGGTGGCTGACGGAAACGGCCCCGTCGCGGCCCTGGACGGCGCGCTGCGGAAGGCTCTCGTGCCGCTCTTTCCAGCAGCGCGCGACGTGCACCTGGTCGACTACAAGGTGCGCATCCTCGACGGCCAGGACGGCACCTCCTCGACCACGCGGGTCATCATCGACCACGCCTTCCGCGGCTCCAGCTTCAGCACCGTCGGCGCGTCTCCGAACATCGTCGAGGCGAGCCTCGAAGCGCTCGTCGACGGATACGAGTACGGTCTCCGCCTCGCGCGGCGGGAGACCGCCCATGCGGGCGGCTGAGCATCATGAGTCACATCGTTCTTCTTCCGGGGGATGGCATCGGCCCCGAGATCGTCGCCGAGGCCCTCAAGGCCCTCCGGGTCCTCCGCCCCGGTGACACCTTCGAGACCCAGCTCATCGGCGGCGCGGCCATCGCCGCCACGGGCACGGCGCTCCCCGACGCGACACGGGACACCTGTGCCCGGGCCGACGCGGTGCTCCTCGGCGCCGTCGGCGGTCCACGGTGGGATGATCCCTCGGCGGCCGTGCGCCCCGAGCAGGGACTCCTCGCCATCCGGAAGGCTCTGGGCCTCTACGCGAACCTCCGGCCCGTGACGCGCTGGCCGGGCCTCGAGGCGAGCTCACCGCTCAAGCCGGAGCTCCTGGAAGGCGTCGACCTGCTCTTCGTGCGCGAGCTGACCGGCGGCATCTACTTCGGCGAGCCGCGCGAGGAAGGTACGGAGCGCGCCTTCGACACGCTGGTCTACACGGCGCCGGAGGTGCGGCGCATCGTGGAGCTCGCCTTTCGCCTGGCCGCGCGCCGGCGCCGGAGGGTCACCAGCATCGACAAGGCGAACGTGCTCGCGTCCATGCGGCTTTGGCGCCACGTGGCGGGCGCGGTGGCCGCGGCGCACCCGGAGATCGCCTTCGCGCACCAGCTCGTCG
>ERZ1740059.722-NODE-722-length-16986-cov-6.866812_pt1 | contig 16986 bp, 13 predicted proteins | sample MGYA00581744_ERZ1740059 | MGnify/ENA primary metagenome ERZ1740059 (study PRJEB43018, sample SAMN04849738) | marine metagenome | isolation source: floating plastic debris | place: Pacific Ocean | collected 2008-08-28 | study: EMG produced TPA metagenomics assembly... | reverse complement strand
TTTACCCTCTCCAGGGTCATTGCCGTCACCCGAGTTACCATTCTTGTCCTCATCGACAACGTCCTTGTCGTTCCCCATGTCTCCACCGTCTGGGGTCTCAGGAGTTTCTGGAGTCTCTGGGGTGTCGTCTACCGGCGGGACGTCAGGGGTATCGATAATATCTCCTTCAGAGTCAGGCGGGGTATTGTCTGATAGTGTCTGAACGGATGCGTTCTGGAACCCTGCTAAGAGACCATTAAACGCTTGTTTGGGGCGATAGTTTTCATCAAAGGGGAGGGCGTCGTCATATCCTTGAAAGAATCCAGGTATCCAGGAGTAGCGGTCGGTAACGCCCCAAATTGTGACTGAGTCGCAGTTGCCTGCTTCTGCACAGGTGTCTACGATTGTCTGGTAGATTTTTGCCTGATTGGCCTGTCTTGCGGCTGTTAATGGCTGCTTAACGCGAACGTCAGCCTCTGTAAACTGGACTTCCAAGCCCAAATTCCCAAGGCGTTTCATATTTTCTGCAACGCTTGTGAAGTTACGAGGGTCGTCCTCTGACATATGCATCTGGAAGCCCACCCCATCAATGGGAACTCCTTTTGCTTTCAAGTCAGACACTAGCTGAAAAGCCCGGTTAGATTTTTGGTTGACTTCTTCTATTCTGTAATCGTTGTAGAGTAACTTGGCGTCGGGGTCGGCTTCGTGGGCCCACTTAAAGGCCAGTTCTATATATTCTGGGCCAATCTTTTGTAGCCAAAATGAATTACGTAGTTTGCCGTTATCATCAACAACTTCATTGACAACGTCCCATACTTTAATTTGTCCCTTGTAGCGACCAACAACAGTCTTAATATGGGTTTCTAGAATGTTGAGTAGCTGCTGACGGCTAAAGTTTCCCTTCTCGAGCCATTCTGGGTTATCAATGAGCCAAACGAGGGAATGTACACTCAGATCCATATCGTTTTGTATGGCAAAGTTCATAAAGACATCGGAATCCCGGAAGTTAAACTTGCCCTGTCCAGGTTGCATGAACTTGAACTTCATTTCGTATTCAGCGGTGATGCTATTAAATTCCCGAGCGACAGTCTCGCGATATTGCTTATCATCCCTGATACGATTGATCTTTACCGCTGCCCCAATTGTCATGTTTTTCTTATCGGCTACGGAGCGTAATGTGAGATCGTTATTGTTCATGACTGAAGTAATTTAATGTCTCAGATAATTGATTCTGTTAGCCAAGCGATAGATACGACCTCACCACAAAATTTCATCGTGGGGTTGCCACGACAACACATAGTCTTTCGTTAAAACTGTCACCTATACCAGAGGCACACTCTGCAACAGAAAAGTATTGGGAGGCACTCTGCACCGAAAACCTAGGCGGAGCAGAAAAATCACACCGAGAGACTTCTGTTAGATGTAGATAGGTAACAAATTAATGCGGTGACAAGGGTCGATATGTTGCCAAAAAATAGACCTTATATTCAAAGTGCGCAAAGCCATGTTTATGCTTTGCCAGATGATTGTTAGAACACACTTCAAACAAGTTATCTCGGATATGGGCTATATGGCAGCCGCCTATAATGAAAAGAGTGTGAGCATTTGATAAAGAAGTCCCTATAACGCTGCCCACAGAGCTTTTTTGACAAAAACCAGGTTAATTTAATTTCTTTTTATACCCTAATAGTCTGAGTGTTAATAGCGATCTAAATGACACACCTCTATTACGTAAACTTGGGTATCTGATCGATCTGTTGAAATGGGTAAAACATCCAAAATAGATAGGTTTGGTATTTTTATTTTCAGGAACGAAACTCTCTTTAAAGCAGACCTATGTTTTGTCTGCTACTAGCTTCTGAGCGATTTTATCCGTAAAAATCCCGTTGGGAATCAGGGGGAGGTTTGCGATCGCAAACCCAAAAAAACCAAAAACGTCAGCGCCCATGATTCAATCCCTTTACAATCCCGAATTCCTCACCTTGTAAGCAATCTCCTCAATTGGCAAATTCTCACTATCCCAATCGCCATACCGCAGCTGTAGCCGTCGCTCCTTTGCATACTGCACCAGCTGACCGCCATACTTTTCTGCCTCAGGCCCCAACCCCTGAATCCGTACTTTTCCGTTAAACACCGTCGCCCGAGCTAGATAAATAACCAAATCATCCCGAGACGGTCGGTTAACCGTCGTACTCGCGGTCAGATGTGCCACCCCCCGCTCATCCATTTCCTGGGTCAACGCCATGGCCGTATTACGAATACCCCGAATCGCCACAATCGCTGCGGCAACCGCCATGGTGATATCCACCCCGTCATCCGTCAAAATTTGATTGTTCGACAAATACTGAAAATTTCGCTCCCGTAAGTCATCCCTAATCCGACGATGAATTAAGTTCTGGGGATTGTAATGGTTAAGCGCCCCCACAATCGCCCCACAGGCCGCCCGAGGTTCACGCCAGGGAGACTCACGGGTTTTACCGTAAACCTGTTTGTCACCATCACGAAACCGGCCCACATGGGTCTTTAGATCAATGGCCACCAACGATATCGACTTCGGATTACCCGCATAGATCCGCTGCTTGAGCTGTTCATCCAGCTCGTGGGCCACGGTCACATGGGCCAGGGTGGCTCCGTTATCCGTCCCCCCACCTGCCGGGAAAAACGCTTCCAGCTTGAGTTCACCAATTTCTGAGAGGGTGGCAAACCGCGACGCCACAACATCCCGATAGCGTTTAGTCGCCTCACCCTGGTGGATGCGATCGCCACAGTTGGTATAGGCCAGGGTGGTCACCACGCTGGGGAGGGTCATGTCTGCACCACAGGCATTAATGTCTGACGGGCTAGCAGCCGCAAACTGAAGCTCGTCCCGCAAAATTTGGAGACCTTTAATCAGGGCATAACGATCGCTCACCAGCTCATTGAGATAGTTATGGTAGGCATTGCGCTCCATGCCAAAACTAGCGGAGAGTTTCCAAAAGTTGTCCACACGTTGCTGGGTGGCGGCTTTATCAAACGGTAGTGTCATGGCTGCCCTAGGGTAAATTCATCAAATTTCACCACCTGTGACTCAGGCTGACCGGTATCAAAGTAATAGCTGCTCACCGTACCGGCCCCCGTATCCAAAATGCTAAAGGCGGTAATGTCGTTACTGGCAAGGTAGGGTGTCGGATTGCCGGTAGCGTCGTTTAAGGTCTCCAGCGTGGGCATGACGGGTGTTAAACCGTTGGGGTCACCAATGGCCTCATAGACTTCTTGATATCGCCTGTCGGCGGGAACGGGTCTTGGGTTGTCGGCGGTGTGGGCACCGTAACTATTACCCACGTTAGAAGACTCTAAAAACTGCATGCCGCTCCCACTCTCGAACCGATTCCAAATGTGAGAATGTCCATAGAACACCAGCTGGGTGCCCGCATTCTCTAACAGCGGCATCAAATATTTAATGATGTGGTCTTCTTCTTTGGGATACTCGTAACGAATACCGACGAGATTTCCGTCATCATCGTGATCGTATACGGGGACGGGGTTAGTAAAGGCCGGCACCACATTACCACCAAGGGTATGGGGCGGATGATGTAGCATAACAACTTTATATTTAGCCTGTTGAAATTCGTCACTGGCAAGTTCGTTACTCAGCCACTCATATTGAGGACTGCCGGGTTCGATGCTTTCAAAAATGAGATTACCGTGGCCCCAGTTTTTGGGATTATCCAGATCGGCCACCCGTTCCTGGTAGCGCCCCCGTATTTTGTCATCCACCGTGAACATACGCCAAATTTGGGTCACATACAGCGAGACCAGTCGCACATCCCCAAAGGTGGTGGCATAGTAGCGCTGGGTTTCGCCATTATTTCGGGGAGCTTTGGGCAGTGAAAAAATCTCGTTGTAGGTATCGATGTTAAAGGATTGATTTTTCAGCCAGCGTTGTTCTACATCAGGGGCGTTGGTAGGGTTAAACGCGTTTTTGTGCGGGTCATATAGGGTTTTGGCCGCCGCCCAGGGCACGGGGTCATTAAACTGATCGTTTAACCCGGCAGTGGTGCTGTAGCGCCCCATCACCTCATGGTTGCCCACGGCGGTAAAGAGAGGGGCAGACTGGATTAGCTGCCCCCCTTTGTAGCGGGTGCGGGTGCCGTTTTTCTCTAAGGTGTAGCTACCACGCCCTTGCAAACAGGGGAAAAACGCCCCCCCACGGGCATCATCAAACCACTCCGAGGCTCGATCTGGGATATTGACCAAGTCTCCGGCGAGAAAAACGCTGTCCACCTGACCGATGGTTTCTTGCACCTTTTGCAAATTAGCGGCGGTCATCGGCATCAGCTGATGATCTGAGGTGAGCAGTATTTGCAGGGGCTGACCTGCCGGTGGGGTAGGGCCCAGGGTAAATTGGTCGCTGCGAATGGGGTTGCCCGTCGGTGGAGTGCTAACGACAACGTAGGGCAACCGTAACCCAGGGCGCAGCCCGCTGATTTCGGCTTCATGTCGCCAAATGGGGCGCTTAGTGACCTGATCGTAGGCTTGGGCGGTTTTAGATTGGGCATCTTCGCGGGTCCGGCTCAGCTCACGGGTGGTGGCGGTGACAGTGTGCGGGGCCGGGCCGTAATTCTCCCGATGGTCCGTACCTTTTATTGCGGTTAACCAGACGACCTTAACCGATGACTCGGTGGGCGCTTGTAGAAATGGATCGGTGAGTAGGGAAACTTGGGGAGGCATAGATGTTGGTGGCAGGGGCGCTATGGGAGCGGTGGTTAGCTGCACATATAGCACTACACTCAGGCAAAACAATAGGCCTAAGATTACTAAAGTTCCTGCTTTGACTCGAGCCATAAATTTGCCTGTAAACGTATTTATAAAACCGTTTGCTGAGGGTGGGCGGGCAAACGTCCCAGTCACGTTTAGATAGTAGCCAATTCGAGTTCAACGTCCGTGGTTAATTTACGCAAATTTGCCCTGGTTAAGCTCTTTATGGTTTGCAGTACGGTTGTAGCGTTGTTCTAATCAAGCACCAATCCAAAAATTGTCTAAAGCAGGATCTACTTTTAACCTTTGCAATGAATCATGTAGATGACGGACGGGAGGGGATGACCATTGAGCCATTGGGAGTTAGCCTTCTACAAAAAACTAGGGTTCTGGCTGTAGATAAAACTGACCAGGATTTTTGACACGGGATTTTTGACAATCATTGCAGCATGGCTAAGTTTCACCGGCCAAAACTAAATAACTGGCTATCAACGCTGGTGTTAGCATCCCTGGGACTGCATGGACTGGTGCTGGCATTACCTATGCCCGATCTGGCTGAACCACCCCCTGCCCCCCCTGAACTGAGTGAGCCTGATGTCATTCAAGTGGTGACCTTACCCAAGCTGGCAACGGCTCCCGCATCGTCAGAATCACCACTGCCACCGCCGCCGGAACCGCCGATTGAGGAAATCGTCATTACCGATCCAGAGATATTGGCTGAGGTCACGCCTGACATCCCCGACGAAATACCGTCGGCAGATAATCAACCCGAACCGCCGACTACCCCATCATCGGGCGATGGGGAGACTGGGGACACAACCGGTCAGAGCGATCTGGACAAACAGCTAAAGGAACGGACAAATTACAGCAATTTTAGCCAGGAGAAAGCGGGGGATAGCTACCGAGAAGGGGGCAATGATTTCAATGGGGCTCTAGCTGAGTGGATGGGTAGAAAATTTGTCTCAGACCCCAATGCGTATAAAACAACTCGTCTAGAGACCATTGAAGCTGAGCTGCCACCGGTGGAGTCTTTGGCCTGTTTGAGCGACCCTCCCAGTAGCTGGGTCAGCGTTATCGTCCAGGTGTCTGCGACCGATGGCAGCTTAGTGGGGTCGCCCGAGCTTTTGAATAGTTCTGGCTATGGGATTTTGGATAAAAAGGCGTTAGAAATTGCCGCTGGTGCTAACCACAGCACTTACTATGATCCGGCTGACCCTGCGCCTGGATACTGGTTTAACGTCAGGGTGACCTATGACCCCTGTTAAATTTGTCGGCGTTGCTGATCCTCGGGATGATTTTATCTGCAAGCTGCTGCCCTATGGCCGATCGAACCGATCGGTTCATCCTCTAAATCAGCAACGGCATTTTTCCTGCTTGGAGCCCTAACCGATGCCAAAGCGACTGGCCAGGTTGGGGGGCAGCGGCAACAGGATAGCCAACATGAGGAACAGTATCACCAGGATCAGTATCGCTCGGGTATCGTCGGGTTCGCTAATGTCATTGAGACAGGGGCGCTCTTCACCGCGCTGTAGGAATAAAATCAGGGCGGCCCAATAGAGGGCAATGGGGTTAGCCAAAGCAATGATGGTCAACAGCACCAGGGTGACGGCGGTGGCTCGCCCAGCAATTTTGCGACCGTAGATGGCTTGAACCATGCGGCCACCGTCAATGCGTCCGGCGGGCATGACGTTAATGGCGGTGATGACTAAACCGAGCCAGCCCATGAGCACTAGCAGATTGATATCCACTAGATCGACGGTTTGGAGAGTGTCGCCGAGGACAGCGCGGGCCAGCGTACCGACCAGGACAGACGCTCGAAAGAATTCTACGGGAAGCTGGTAGGGACTGCCGGGGTGAGAAAGGACCAACCCCAGGAACAGCATGGCCAGGGAGAGTAACCCACTGGCCGCAGGTCCGGCAAAGGAGATGTCAAACAGAACCGAACGGTTGGGTAGCAGGGATTCAAACCGGGTGAGGGAACCAAAGGCCCCGAGCTGCCAGGCGGGGAGGGCAAAGGGAGGGCTGAGTTTGATGTTGTAGCGGTTTGCCTGCCAGCGATGGCCCAATTCATGGACAACCAAAATGGTGAGCACAGCCACGGCGGTGGGGAGGGCTTCTAACCAGCGACTGGGTTGGTCGAACAGGTTAAAGTCCCTGAGTAGGGCTCCGGTTTCTAGGCTGGTGATAAATGTTGCGATCGCAAGTGCCACCGCAAAAATCTGCTGACGTCGATCGGACGGTTTCGGGTCCGTCTTACTAGGCAGCACAATAACCGCCGGCTTTTCATCCGGGCCATTGATCAAAAACAAGCGATAGCGATCGTCAAAGCGATTTTCCAGCTGGGCCGTCAACGCCGTCAGACTGGCCTCGGGGTCGCCCCGCAGATTGCCCTTAAAGAAAACCCCCGCCTGATAGGGCACGGTTTCTGTTCTAAAGAATGTATCAACGCCAAAAATGGTTTCGATCTCAGCCAGGTCGTCCGTTGGAATCGCAGGCGGCGTCACCGGCTTAGACTCAGAGCTCTCTGGGGTCGTATCTCCGTCTGCGGGGGCCGTATCCCCGTCTGTGGGGTTCTTATCCCCGTCTGCGGGGGCCGTCTCTATCGGCGCAGCGGCTGCCTCTGCACCATTTGGTCTGTGGAACTGGGTTGATTCGCTCCCCGGTTCAGTCTCCTTCTGAGGCGCAGCCGCTTCGGCTAAACTCCTAAGCTGACGCCCTAAATAAATGTAGGCTCCGGTTGAAAACAGCACCAGGATCAGCACCCAGGCCAGGTTGAGATATATACCAATGCTAAACAACCCAAAAAATGTCAGCCAGGGCAGCACCAGAACCACCGACTGTAGCCATGCAAATATCCCTAACTTGCCATCGGGCCGAGCGCGGATAAATCCCCAAACAAGTATGCCAACTGCAGCCAATAAAATTAAAACCGTCACCATTGTGCAGAAAGACCGGGAACACCATTAAAACTCTGCTGATAGTTTAATGGTAGACGTCCCTTTCGGGCTAAACTCGACTGCGTAAAGACTTTAGCGAACGCTGTCCGATCTTAGATTTTTAGCTTGATGCCATCTAAATATGAGCGCCCAAGAGCCGTTTGATCGTAATGCTGAGGAGCTTTCAGCCGCGTTGATTCCTCCCAAATCAGAGGTGCCAGAAAGATTTACCGTTGACTACAACCCAGATCCTGATTTTGCACCGCTGCCCGACTCCCATGCAGACGTGTTGGCAACGGTACCTGTCCAGACACCGATGAAAGTCCCGGTGTCGTTGTTGATTGCGATCGCAGCCACCCTAATCACCCTGATCGGGTTAGGGCTAGATAGCTTTTGGCTGATTTTCTTTGGCTCTTTAATTGCCCTGGCCATTTCCATCCGTTTGGCCATGCCCACCCTACGGGCGGTGGTCAACGATCTGTCCTCGGAGCAGCGATCGCTGATTATTGCCATTCCTGGGCTCATTCTGGGAGTCTACGGCCTGATGCAAGTCAGTGGCCTCAACGCCGGTCTGCTGACCTGGGGAGCCACCCTAAACTGGAATGCCATTGGTGCCCTGGGGGATTTTCTCGGTGCCCTCGGACAGATCTTTATTGCGATTTTGGCCCTGTACGTGGCCTGGCGGCAGTTTATTATTTCCCGCGATCTGACCACCCAGCAAAATCTGATCACCCAGCAGCAAACCATCGATGCCTATTTCCAAGGGATTTCAGAACTGGTGCTCGATGACGAAGGCTTACTAGAAGACTGGCCCCAGGAGCGCATTATTGCCGAAGCCCGCACCGCCGCTATCTTAGGCAGCATTGACGGGGAAGGAAAAGCCAAGGTTCTCCGGTTTTTATCCCGCTCCAAGCTGCTCACACCCCTGGCCCGCGACCAGCGGCTGGGGCGTCCCATCCTAGACGGCAGCGGTGGCTATGCCGAAGATCGGCTCAATGGCACCCGGGTGATCGACATTGGCGTCATGCTGGCGGCGGGAAATCTCTCGGGTAGTGACCTGCGCTGGGTGGACCTGAGCGATATTAATTTGATCCGGGCCAACCTCTCCCAGTGTGATTTGGTGCGCACCGATTTTGCCCGGGCGGTGCTGTGTGATGCCGATCTGACAGGAGCCGATGTGATGGGGGCCCGATTCTTTTACGGTGCGCCCGCCGCCGCCACCCCCCGCACCCGCAGCGACAAACCTGACTACGAGACCGGTGAGTTTACCGGAGCCGTGGTTGAAGGGATGGATCTATCTAATGTTCAGCGCCTATCGGAAAGCCAGCGATGCTACCTATGCACCTGGGGGGGGAGTAAAACCCGCGCCACCATTCCCGGTGGATGTCGAGATATTCCCAATCGCCTGGGGCGTTAGCAGCCGCTCCCAAAAGGTTGCTAAGTTTCCCTACAGATCATCCAAAGATATAAAAAGTTTTGGTGAGGCTAGCCGGATAGTAATTTGTTTTTTCTATAAATCAAACTAGTTTTGGGTAAATTGAGACTGGTGATGTCCGCGCTCCACCGCCATCACCTTCACCCCCTAGCCGGACGCAGCCCCTACCTTTTGCCCATGGCCTCCAAAAAGCCCAAAAAGCCCAGAAAGAATTCTAAAAAACGTTCTGCTCAGTCAGGGCAAAGCGCGGAGCAACCCCTGAGCCGTAAGGAGCAGCGGGCGAAGGAACGGGAAGCCAGCAAGGCCCGCGCGCAGCTAATCCAATTTACGGTGTTAGCGTTTGTATTCTCAGGCCTGGTGGGACTGCTGCTGGGGCTGATGGTAGAGCCTACGCTGGGGGTGGCCGCCACCGCTGGTTTGCTGTGCCTGAGCCTGTCCTTTAAATACCAGCGCCAGGCGCTCTATGCGTTTATTATCTACATTCCCTTTTCCGGCACCGTCACCTATATGCTGGGGGGCAATTCGTTACTACAGCTAGCCAAAGACGCCTTTTATATCCCGGCCCTGATTGGTGTCATTCAGATGTGCCGCAAAAAGCGGTTGGATATCTTACTGCCAGAGTCGGTAAAAGTACCCCTGGTGCTGGTGATATCCATTGTTGTACTTAATATTCTGCTGATCAACCTGCCCCAGCAGGTCCAGTCTGCCGGGGATGAAAGCCCTCTGATGATGGGGATTTTAGGTCTTAAAGTTCTGCTGGGATACCTACCCATCATCACCTGTATTTACTATCTGATGCGCACATCAGAGGACCTTTATTTTTTACTGCGGATACAGGCTGTCCTGGTAATTACCGCCTGTGTTTTGGGGTTTGTGCAATATTTGATGCTCAGATCAGGCGTCTGTGCTGGCACCGAGGGGACGGGGGCCCAGGGGGTGGACCTATTTAAAGCGTCGCTTCAGTCTCGCTGCTTTGTTGGCGGGGCGCTGCTGTACAGTCCGTCCCAGGGTCAGATTCGACTGCCGGGTACCTTTGTTGCCCCCTGGCAGTGGGGCTGGTTTTTAATCTCCAGCGCCTTTTTTAGTTTTGGTACCGCCTTTAACGACCGTTCTCCCTTTTGGCGGTTAGTTGGCATCATTTCACTGATTACTGTCGTGGTGATGGCAGTGGTGTCTGGACAGCGGATTGCTCTATTTTTAGTGCCAATTATTGTTTTGGTGCTGAGTGTGATGACCGGTCAGGTGACCAACCTGAAACGGTTTGTACCCATCGGGGTTATTTTGGGGCTGATCCTAATGGTGCTCACCGTCCGCAACCCAGAGCTATTGCAGGAACGGGTGGATAGTTTTCAGGCTAGATGGGACGCGTCCCCACCCCATGAGTTTGTCAGACAGCAGTTTGTGGAGGTGTGGGACGCTCAAAATGGCATCTTAGGAAACGGGGTGGCTCGAGCCACCAACGGGGCCCGTATCTTTGGCAAAATCCGTCTGGTCGAAACCTATCATCCCAAAATTCTCTATGAGCTAGGGCCTTTGGGGTTATTTGCCGTCATGGTGTTATACACAGCGATCACCATTGCCACATTTAAGGCCTATCGCAAAACCAAGGATAAAAACCTGAGGGGATATGCGGCCTCCATGTGGGTGTTTATCCTATTTATTAGCTATTTTCCCTACTACTATCCGTTGGATGTTGACCCGGTCTCTGTGTATTACTGGCTAGCGGCGGGAATTGCTTTAAAAATTCCCACCCTGGATAAACAACAGCGAGAGCTGGCCAATCCGAAAAAGTCTAGACGGTTGCGATCGCGCAAAAAATCATCTGATCAGCCCCCTCCCGATGAACCCCAGCTCGCATGAGATGGCATAGCCCAAGCCTCAATTTATAATCTATGACCTATGACTATCGTGCCAGACCCTCTTATTTCAGTCGTTATCCCCACCTATGGGCGAGAATCCGTTCTCTGCAGCACCATTAAAAATGTTTTAACCCAAACCTATCCTGCGTTTGAGGTCATTATTGTCGATCAGACCCGTGAGCACGAGCCCACCACAACAGAATTTCTCAACAGTTTAAAATCAGACCCCAACGTAGCCCTATACACCGTTGACTGGGCCAGTCTCCCCGCCGCTCGCAACTATGCCGTCGAGCGCTCCCACGGCGATATTATTCTGTTTTTAGATGATGATGTAGAACTTCCCCAGGGCTTTTTAGCCGCCCATGCCCACAGTTATCAAACCCGACCTGACATTGGGGCCGTGGCCGGACGTGTCTTTGACCGGATGAAGCTGGCCGAGTCAAACTCAGCCAAGCGCATTGAAACCCTGCCCCCCGAGGCCATGGACCCCGGCATTGCCTGGTATCACATCGATTTGGTCCATACCGTCAAACCTCAAGAGGTACTCACCGCCCGAGGGTGTAACATGTCGTTTCGGCGGGAGGTGTTTGCTACCCACGGTTTGCGGTTTGACGAACGCTTTCAGGGCAGTGCGGTGCGAGAAGAGTCAGACTTTTGTCTGCGCTTTCGCCGCACCGGGCTAAAAATTTGGTACGACCCAGCCGCCAACCTGATCCACATTGGCGAAGAAACTGGCGGCTGCCACGACATCAGTACCCGTTCCCTCAAATATCAGCTGACGTTCTATCACAACCATTTTTTGATGGCGTTAAAAAACCTGACGCCCTGGCAGCTGCTCAGACTCTCGGGGCGTCTGTTCGACTGCCATGTGCTAGGCAACCCCCCCTGCAATAAAAGTGGTTCCCCCATCAAAATTGCCAGCCGGTTTGGTTTCTATACCCTAGGCTTTTTACAAGCCTGTTGGACATTGATAACAACCTTTAGCGACCGGGTTTACAGCGTACCGGCTCACCCCATGGCCGCCGCATCACCCCAGCCCGATTCTCGTCCAGAGGCCGTCCCTAACCCATGAACGTTTTAGTTGCCAGCCACAGCTACATTGTGGAACTAAACTGTGAAAAACTGCGGACGTTGGCCCACATGGGACACGACGTCACGGTAGTAGTGCCCAAACGGTGGAATCCGGGCGGGGTCCAAAACCGGATTGTTGAACCGGAGCCACGCCAAGATGGCTCCTTTCGGGTGGTGCCCATTGCCAATCTCAGCCAAAACAACCAAGGACTGCTGAGCTTTGGCTGGGGGATTGTCAATCTGCTCAAGACATTTAAACCCGACATTATTCAGGTAGAGCAAGGTTCCAAATCCCTCGGCTATGCAGAGCTGATTACACTGAATCGGCTGCTGGGGGGTAACGCCAAAAATCTCTTTTTTACCTGGTGGAATTTGCCCTACGAGCTCAAATTTCCGCTTTCTCTGTTAGAAGGCTATAACCTGCGCCACACCGATGGTCTGGTGGTGGGCAACCAGGACGGTGCCGACATTCTAAAAAAACGAGGATACCAAGGGCCCGTGCGGGTCATGCCCCAGCTTGGCGTTGATGAAACGCTGTTTCGTCCCCAAAAGCAACCGCAGCTGCGGCAACAGCTATCAATTGCTGCCGATGCCTTTGTCATCGGATTTGTCGGTCGCTTTGTTCCCGAAAAAGGGTTGCGCACCCTATTTAAGGCCTTGGGGACATTGAAAGACCTGCCCTGGACCCTGGTGCTACTTGGACGTGGCCCCCTAAAAGACGAACTACAGACCCAGGCCCACATGCTGGGCATAGCGGAACGCATCCGTTGGATCGAGAGCGTGCCCCATGATGCGGTACCCAACTACATTAGCTTGATGGATACGTTGGTCCTGCCATCTGAAACAACCTACGAGTTTAAAACCCTGACCTCCGTAGGTTGGAAAGAACAATTTGGCCATGTATTAATTGAAGCCATGGCCTGTCAGGTGCCCGTGATTGGTTCAGATTCCGGTGAGATTCCCTATGTGATCGCTGACAGTGGCTTAGTGTTTCCAGAAGGTGACCACAGCGCCCTAGCCGATCGGCTCACGCAGCTAATTCAGCAACCGGAGCAGCAGCAGGCTCTAGCTAAAAAAGGATACGAGCGAGCAATGGAGCACTACACCAACAAGGCTCTGGCAACTGAGCTGCTAGCGTTTTATCAGGAGCTGCTGGCAGCTTAGATTAAAGCAGGGCATTGCTACAATTAGACACAGGTGTCAGAGCATTTGGTTTAGACCATGTGCTGCCACTATTTGATTGCCAATGGGTCATAGGGAAATTGCGCTTATGAAGCTTGCTGACAGAAAGTTAACGGTGATGCGAAAGCCCAAGCAGTCACCTCGACAGCGGTTTAATAAGTTTATACAGACGACTACCAGAAAAATAAAGCTGAGATGGTTTCGCCTGCGGGGCGGTCAGATTGTCAACTTTTTGCATATCCCCAAAACCGGCGGTAGCGCTGTCAAAAATGCCATTGGCAACAATCTTTCCACTAAACAATATAAAGTCCACCTGCGCGGCCACAGCTGTCATTTAAAAGAAATTCCCAAAGGAGATAAATTTTTCTTTTTTCTAAGGGATCCGGCCCAGCGCTTTATCAGTGCCTTTAATCATAAGAAATCGGGTAAAAAGCGGTGGAAGCATAAGAAATTTGCTGAGGAAACAGCCGCATTAGCACGATTCCAGACAGCAAATGATCTGGCAGAGTCTCTCTCATCTGACTGCGAAGAGACTAAACAGGCTGCCGTAGCTGCCATGAACTGCATTGAGCATGTCAATACGTTTTATCTAGATTGGTTTTATTCCCAAGAGTATTTTTTGAGCCGACTGCCGGATGCTCTATATATTGGCTTCCAAGAAAGCTTGGACCAAGACTTTTTGGCGCTAATGCAAATTCTAAAGTTGCCCAATGTTACCCACCTGCCTGCTCGCGACAGTCTTGAAGCCAATAAAAATTCAGCAGCGTTGAGTACTGAGCTAACCCAAACAGCAAACGAGAATCTAAAGGTTTGGTATGCCGATGACTATGATTTTCTTCGCCTCTGTCAGGAGAAAGCACCGGATGTCTTGGCAAACTATCAGCGCGGGCCCGCGTAACTCAGGCTAAAGGTTTTATCGTTGAAATTATATCGAGAATCAGCAACGACAAAGTTTTATTACAACTGTCCTGAACGATTATTTTTAGTAACCCGATAACAATTCGCGAGAAGTTGTCTAGACTAGGGCTATTCAACAAAATCTATTGAATTTAGCCGGTGGTCATAACAGCAGCACGTGTCGGGGCCTCACTGATAGGTCGAGTTTCGTTAGTAGTCGGTGTGGCGCTGGTGGTATCTGCCTGTCGGGGCGGTGGCGATACCATCGGCGGTGGCACTAGCGGCGGTGACAGCACTGGCGACGGTGTAGTGAGCACCCCTGTATCTTCATCCGATCGGCTGGTGCTGGAGGTGCAGCCCATTCAGGTGTGTAACGATGCGGGTATCGTCTGCGCCCAGGTCGAACTCTTTGAAACCATTGCCGATAAAATTTGGGACCAGGCGGATATTGACATCACGTTTTTGCCCCTAAATCAGCTGAATGACAGCACCTACTTAACCACCGATGATAGGGAGTTCTCAGACCTATCATTTTCGGGGGATGCGGGGGATTTTGGTCGCCATCCTGACTCTACACGAACCCAAGGCCCGATCAATCTTTGGTTTGTAGATGTGATCCAGACGTCTACGGGTTTGATTCAGTTTGGGAATGCTTGGATTGGATTGAATGGCGTCCTAATCAGCGATGACATTTTAGATTTTAATAACGGAGCCGGACGCATTGATGTTATTGCCCATGAAATTGGGCATAATATGGGGCAACGCCATTCTACGTTGGGTGCCGGCGGCACCGATAATGTTCTAAGCGGAGGGCGTGTGCTGACGATTCCGGACTCAATTGATGATATTTTCCCAGACGGGGCTGGGCTATCGCGGCTGACATCAGCTCAAATTGAGAAAGCTCGGGACAGCAATTTTGTCACTGCGGTCCAGGCGGATGACAGTGTGCTCACTGCTGTACCCATCGCCTCAGCTGATGCCATACCCTTTGTATCAGCCAATAGCTCTGATACAGCGCTGCTAACGTCATCTGCCCCGGTGACTGTGCCCGAACATACGCCTTCACCGTTGATCTGGCTGTTACTATTGCCCCTAGGACAGCGAGCTTACAGTCGAATTAACCGTTAGTCTTTTCAAATCCCATGGCCAAGGCCTTAAATATTTTGCAAATAGTACCGTCTATCTCCCTAGTATATGGGGGGCCAAGCCAGATGGTACGGGGCTTGAGTGGTGCGTTGGCCAAGCAGGATGCCGCTGTCACGGTATTAACGACCGATTCTAACGGCGATGAAGGCCAGGCTCCTTTAGATGTGCCGTTAAATCAGCCGATTGAAATAGACGGCTATCGCACTATTTATTTTCGCTGTGCTCCGTTTCGGCGCTACAAATTTTCGCTGTCGTTATTGCAGTGGCTACAGCGCCATGGGTCTGAGTATGACATTGCCCACATCCACGCGCTGTTTTCTCCGGTGACGAGTGCGGCGGCAACGCTGGCTCGGTGGCAAAAGCTGCCCTACATTTTGCGTCCCCTTGGCACCCTAGACCCAGCAGACCTAGCCAAGAAAAAGCAGTTTAAGCAGATCTATGCAGCCCTGCTGGAGCGATCCAATATCCAGGGTGCGGCAGCCCTACATTTCACCAGTGAGCAGGAAGCTAAGGTATCGGAACGCTTTGGGGCAAACACTGGGGCTATGGTGCTACCGCTGGGGGTAGTGCTACCGGAGTTTACCTGCAGCGATGCTGACGCTCAGCGGATGATTCGGCAGCGCTATGACATTCCTGACGGGGTACCCATTCTGCTATTTATGTCGCGGATTGATCCTAAAAAGGGGTTGGATTTATTGTTACCGGCCCTGGAGCAACTGCGTCAGGCGGGTCAGCGGTTTCACTTTATGCTGTGTGGTGGTAATCCTCAGGATCAGGGCTATGTGGATGGGATTGGTCAGCAGATAGAAAACTCTGTGCTGAAGGATTGCACGACGATTACGGGCTTTGTTTCTGGGGAGCTAAAGGCCCACATTTTGCAGGCGGCGGATGTGTTTGTGTTGCCATCCTATTATGAAAACTTTGGGATTGCGGTGGCTGAGGCGATGATGGCGGGTAAGCCGGTGGTGATTTCTGACCAGGTGCATATTTGGCAAGATATTGAGTGTAGCCAAAGCGGCTGGGTGACCACCTGTGATCAGGGTACTCTGACCCAGAAGCTAACTGAGGCGTTGGCTGATGCGGCAGAGCGGGGACGGCGGGGAGAGAATGGTCGGGTGTTTGCTCGGGAGAATTATGGGTGGGATACTATTGCGACACGGATGATCGAGCAATATCGTCGACTGCTGAGCTAATAAAACTGTTTATCGTCGGACATCCATGTTGGCAAAGTGATCTAACACTTCCCGATGTACAAAACGGTAGGTGCCCCCTACCCGCTGTAGCAATCGGCGCTCGACACAATAGTTAAGAAACTTAGCCAGATTTTTAGGGGCAATGCCCTGCTGCCAGAGGACCCACCGCAGACAGACATGTTGGATGCAGGCTACCCCTCCTCCGACTAAAAACCCCAAAAAAAGCGCGCCAAAAATACCTGGTATCAGGAATCTAGGAAAAGCCTGCCAAAGCACATTTAAGATAACTAAAATACTCTCTCCATCAAGAATGCCCTGGGAAATAGTGCCAGGTATTTCCCCTAGCCCTGCAAAAATAATCCCCAGAGGATAGCTAAAGAGCGTTACCCACAAAAAGCTCTGTAACGAATTCCAGATTCCTTGATTAGGGCGTGATCTGATTTTTAGCTCTTGTCCCAGCCCTCCAATCAGCCCGAAAATCAGCCCGAAAATCAGCACTACAATCAGCCCGAAAATAAGCAGTAAATTAATAAAAACAATCATCAATTCAA
>ERZ1740059.720-NODE-720-length-17002-cov-6.622057_pt1 | contig 17002 bp, 13 predicted proteins | sample MGYA00581744_ERZ1740059 | MGnify/ENA primary metagenome ERZ1740059 (study PRJEB43018, sample SAMN04849738) | marine metagenome | isolation source: floating plastic debris | place: Pacific Ocean | collected 2008-08-28 | study: EMG produced TPA metagenomics assembly... | reverse complement strand
GATAAGTTTGGAGAACGGGTGCTTATGAAGCTCCGGATATTACCTTCTACATAGACGCTACTTTTGGGGGCAAATCCGTCAAAGCGGGAACTTATGCTTTGTTTACCATTCCGGGTGAAGGGGAGTGGACCGTAATATTGAACAGTAACTTGAACCAATGGGGGGCATATTCCTATGACAGTGCAGCCGATGTAACCCGGGTCACTGGAAAAGTATCTTCTGACCCTGAATCTTTGGAAGCGTTTTCAATAGCTTATAAGGATGTTGATGAAGGGGCACATATGGTCATGGGATGGGGAACCACCCGTGTCGCCGTTCCCGTTTCTTTTTAAGAAAATGACAATTAATTGAAGAAAGCGAGCATTGTGCTCGCTTTTTTTATTTTACGTGTAGTCCCCGTCAAAACCCATTCAGCCTTCCATTCTGTATTGGTTATTGGGTGTTGCCAAATGACTTTAACCAAAAGTACCAAGTCCACTACTTGTCGTCAACCTTGGTCATCACAAATTCTACTCGACCGTCGTCAAAGTCACTGGATTTGATTTTTCCATTTCGCAGCGGTTTGGTGTCTCCAACACCTTCCCAAACGATACGATTGTCGTCAATACCCAGTTTTTTTAAATGCAGGGCAACGGCCCGTGCTCTCAGAGAAGATATGAACTTATTGTATTCGGAAGTTCCAATGTTGTCCGCATGTCCCGTTATTTTCATCTGAACCTCGGCGTTTTCCTTCAGGTACTTGAATATTTTTTGAACACTCGCCATGGCCTTTTCATCCAATTCATACCCCTTAGGTTCAAAAGGGTTTTGCTCCATGACATAATTTTTATCTTTCTCGTAGTTCACACGGGGCAACTCCTCGAGTATAAAGTTATCCACGTAGTAGTATGAAAAGTCACTGGTTGAAGTACTTTCCCCTTTTGTCACTAACTGGGTTTCTGAGTTTGTCTTGAAATTTCCCAAAACGATATGGTTTTCAAACCCTTTGGCATCAAATTCAGCAGTTAGTGTTACCCATCCTTCGGAATTGGCCATTGAATTATCTGGATTCAACTGGATTTCCTGAAATTCAACGGTATTGATCAAGTCCAATCGGGAAGTGGTCAATACCGAACTATTGGGAACCTTGAGCCGCTTGTTCGTTAAAATGATTGACATGGATTTTAAGGCCAATTTTGAGTTTTCGGCCAGACTTACCTGGAACGAAATTTTGTATGGATATTTTTCCCTGAGCGTTTTCGTCGTGTTCAGCTGGATGTATTCGCGATAGTCATTTAAGGCATGAAAGTACAGTCCAATATAACCCGAACCTTCTGCGGCCCTTTGAACTCCCTTGAAGTTTTCAGGTACGCCAAAGTCCCCACTTCCACATCGATTGAAGTAATCCCCGGAACTCGATGTTGGTATGGACACATCCTCCAACATCATATCCACTCCCATCATATTGGATGGACACGTGCGAAAATTTTCAAAACCAGCGTTGGAAAGTAGGTTTTGTGCTGAAACTGCTGTACAAAAGAAAATACTAAAACTTAAAAAAGATAGAATACGGTTACCCATTTTGAAGTGTGTTGTTTGTAGGTTCCCGTCGTTGCTTAAAAACGGACATTTTTCTCGAATATTGCATCACCCTGTCAATACCCTGTTTTTCTATGCTCCCACATTGTTTTAGGTACAACGATTATACTAAATCCCGGTTTTCAACGTTACATAAGTCCAAATCTTACTATAATGCGCAAAGGAATCTTTACGCTTATATGCTGTTCTATATCATTTTTTGGATTTAGTCAAAATGTGGTCACTGGAAAGATAATTGACGAATTAGGCCTGCCTATTTATCTGGCAATGGTTGAAATCAATTCAACCGACATTGTCACTTATACCGATTTTGACGGCGTATTCTCGCTAGAAAGCAACAGAAATTTTCATTGGAAAATAAATATCAGTTCCAAAGGATATAAAACCGAATCCTTCTTTGTGCTGAGTGGCGGTAGTGCCGGTGAAATTATTCTGGAATATAATGAGGAGATGAAAAAAATATTGGAAGGGCGATAGTTTTTCATTTAACCGGACTTACCGAATCATTCTTCAAACTTGGTCATCACAAATTCCACTCTGCGATTCTTTTGTCGTGCCTTATCGGTAAGTGTACTATCCAGCGGTTTTTTATTGCCGTAACCTTTGTAGGTAATCCTCTTTTTTTCCAATCCCAATCGAACCAGATATTTGGCCACTGTATTGGCCCTCTGTTTTGAAAGTGATTCGTTGTACTCATCGGACCCCAAATGGTCAGTATGCCCGCTTATATCTACCTTAAGTTGTGGATTCTTGGATAAATACTCATATACCTCCTTAAGATTTTGCTTGGCCTTGGGCAACAATTCAAAACGATCAAAATCAAAGTTTACATGCTCTAAAACATAGCTCCGATTAGGCTTGTAATCAGGACCTAAATACTCCAGTACGACATTGTCGACGTAATAATAGGAGTATCCTTCCGGTTTTGAGGGATTATTTCGAAAATCTATGTATCGGCTACCTCCATTGCTCTTGAAGTTTCCCAAAACCAGGTTATTTTCAAATCCCTTGGCCACTATATCCAAACTGACCAGGGTCCAATTTGTTTTATCATCATAAAACCCGGTGTTCAAAAATGATTTAGCATGAGTGGTCTTGATCGGTTGCGCCGATAACATGGCGTTGGACAACTGCCGTTTTGTATGGACCGACAAGGGTTTTTCAGAAAAAACCGCACCCATATCCATTACAGCTCCATCAGATTTTTCAGAAAGACTCAAAGATAGGCTCAAGCGGTAGCGATGTCCCTTCTTCAAGGTACTGAACAGAGCAACTTGAATGTATTCCCGGTAATCCTTTGGTGCAAAAAGATATAGCCCAACATAGCCTTTTCCTTCCAACGCTTCTTGTTTTCCCTTAAAGTTCATGGGAATTCCCAACTTCGTCTTGCTACATTCGTTGAAATAATCCGTGGTCCCTAAAGTGGGGGCATTCCAGTATTCCGTATCCCGATTGAGATTGCTCATCTTTATAGGACAGTCCACATAATCCTCAAAACCACCATTATGAACCAAATTTTCGGTTTCTTGAGCAACCATCAACGCCGAGAAGAAGTTAAAAAGCACAATCTGAATGAACGCGTATCGCATGATTTATGTTCATTTTTGAAATCAGGTAGCTATGAAAGCCCTGATACTTGGACATTCATAACGTTTTTCTTTAGAACTTATTGCGTTTTTACTTACAAATCAAATTTGTACGATACCCCCGCCAAAGCTTGAAATCCTTGCACGCGAAAGTTGGCCCAACGTTGGTAATCATTATTTGCAATATTGGAAGCCTTTACAAAAATGGAAAGCTGCTCGTTGAATCTATAACCGGCATGGGCGTTTATATCGAAGAAAGCATCCAAAGTGAGCACAACATCTGGGGCAACGGGTGGAAGTGGACCTCCAAGAACAACACGGTCCAAATCCTCTCGTTCTCCAACGTAAAAAAGATTGGCCCCTAAGAACCATTCATCTGTAATTTGGTAATCCATAAATAAAGAACCCTTTATGGCAGGTAAGTTCCAGGCAGGATTATCCGTTTCCGTATCATAGTCATAGAACTCGGCGTTGATCCCTAGTGAAAAGTTACGATTGATGTCAACATTCAATTCTCCAAATAGACCTAAGGTCTTTATATCATCATAAAAAACTTGAAACGAGTTGCCCAAAAAATATCCATTTTCATCGCTTCTGGATTGGTTTTCTGGATTCAGTAAAAATAGCGGTCTACGATTTTCAGCTGTGTATGAACCTTTTACATTGTACCCCACATTTGGCAGCAATTGGCCTTTGACCCCTATGTATCCCTCATATTGCTGGTCTGTGGGCTGAATATCCAAAGTTGGGGATACATAAGGATTTTCTTGGACAAAGTCGTAATAGGAATTTTGCCGGAGCTCTCCTTCTATCCCACCATAGGCGATTACCGTTTCATCGACCAACCGATAAGACGCAGTTACAGCAGGGTATATAAAAAAGTTACTGGCTGAGTTTTCGGTATCTAAACCATACACGATGTTAGCACCGAGGTTAAGTGTCAAATCGTCGCGTAAAATCAACAAACTTGGACTTACACCAATTTGAAAATGACCGTAGTCAATGCCAGATTCATTGGTCGTGTTATCTAGGGAGGCATTTTCAAACGTCCCATTTACATAATCAAACTTGGTCTTTATGGTAATTAGTTCCTCCGTAATGGGCAATTCAATAGTAGGTTTAACAACTACTCGATTCTCACCGGAATCCAGGGTGTCCCAAAATCTTCGCAATACGATGTTTCCGCTATTGAAGAACGACTCCTCCAAATTCAAATGGGCTTTGGCCTGGGCATTAAAGTAGTTTTGGGTTTCATCTAAGGAGGCAAGAATCGTTTCGTCAAACTCGTCCAGTTCTACGCCATACCAATTGTAACGTTGATGCTGTAGGCGAATCGCGGCACCCCAATCCAAATCCCGGTCTTTTTTACCATAGGAAACATCCAACTTGGTATTGTAAAAATCGGCATCCAAAGGGGTTGATTCAATATCGCCCCGAGAGGAGCGGTGACTAAGACCTACATCAAAAAGATTTTCACCCCTGTTAAATTCCCGGCCGCTATACAGTTCCAACATGGCATTATTAAAATTACCCAACCCTATGGAAGCATACGAATTATAAAGCGTGGGGGGTGGTGTTTTTTTAACGCGCGAAGCCCTTCCCTTGGCCGGCGTAAAGGTTGAAGCTACAGGAACGGAAAAAATACTATAGTTGATTTTTTTCTTTTGAAGCACAATGGAGTCTTCCAAGGAAGGGTCTGACCTCAACTTAAAGGCATCTGAAACAGTCGGGGAATAAGGTTTTACCACCGTGACTGTTTCAGTACCTATATCGTTGGTTTCTTGGGCCCAACTAATGTGGCCCAAAAGGCTCAAAAAAAGTATGGAAACTATTTTGGTTTTGTTTTGCATTTCAAATACGTTAATTGCCATTGGGATCAACTGAAGAATTACGTTGGGATTCGCGGGATTTGATAATCGAAAGTTCTCCCTCAGCTTCGGCGACCAACTCCTCGTACTCCGAAAAATTCGTTATTACACTTTCCAAAATATAGGTTGCTTGAAAGGCATCATCCAGTGCATAGAAATTCTTGGCCATGATCACCAAACCCTTGCCTGCCCATTCTTTATAGGCGGCATAATCCCTCGCCAGTTTCTGGACCGATTCGTTGGAACCCTCAAAATCCCCTGCTTTGTTTTTAAAATAAGCATCATAATACCAGGCCTCCGCCGCCAATGCGCCAGTTGCAATTTTTTTGACCTCCAGAAAAGCGGCTTCCGCTAAAGTTTCATCTCCCGTTTTTATGGCAGATCGAGCAATCATGATCTGGGCATCGCTTTTAATCCGATTGTCAATTTGGGTGACTTTTAGCACTTTCTCCGCATAGGCAATGGCCTGGGAATACTTCTTTTGCTGAAAATATCCTCTCATTAAATTGGATTGGGCAAAAGTCTTATTTTGAACTATTTCCGCTATTTGTTCCAATTGTTGCAAATACTTTAAGGCGTTTGAGTAGTCTTCATCACCTACATAAATCTCACAAACCCGGGTCAAGGCTTGTTCTTGGTACGCTCCACCACTTTCCGCTACTTTCTTGAAGAAAGGGAGTGCCTTTTCTTTTTGATTTTTTGAAAAATATATCTGAGCGATGGTAAAATTGACCTGCAGTGCATGAACTCCATCGGGAAATTCTTCGAGATAATCCTGAAAACCCTTCAGTGCCGTATCTTCTTTGCCCTCAACATACTTTCTGTTGGCCGCTTCAAAACTGGCGTTTTCCAGCTCAGAATTGGATACCTCCACAAAATCCAGACCTCGGGCCCATGTGGCATATTCACTGACCCTGCCTTCATCAATATAAACCAACTTCGCCGTGGCCACCGCCTGTTTTGCCTCTGAAGTCTTTGGATAGTCCTCCACCAAACGCTTCATCTTCCCGATAGCTTGTTCGTTCCGATTGGCATTATAATGCACCAAACCTTGTCGCAAAAGTGCTCTTGGTGCAAATTTGCTTTTACTGAAATCTTCCACCAGTTTGTCATTAATCTGCAATCCCTTATTTTCTTGACCTGTTTTTATGTAGGTGTTCCCCAATTCAAAAAGGGCATCATCCCTAAGCGACGATTTAGAATATACTCGTAAAAACGTGTTCAACCCTTCAATTTTTGCAGTTCGATTCCCCAAAAAACCGTCACAAAGTGTTTTCTGAAAAGCAGCGTAATCCCTTTCCGGTCCATTCAATTTTGAACCTGAGTTATACGCATTTTTGGCCATTGCATATTGGCTGGTCACAAAATAACTATCACCCAACCTCAGATAACTGTCCGCCTTTTTGGCATCGGTCTGATTCGCCGAACTGGATACTTTATTAAAAAAACGCGCTGCCTTATCATAATTTTTGAGCTTAAAATGGCAATACCCCAGATTATACTCAAGTTCATCGAACTCCTCTACCGCTTTAGCCCCGGAAATTCCTTGAAATGCCTCGAATCCTTCGAGCGCTTGGTCAAACTGATTCAGGCGGTAGGATGATTCAGCACGCCAAAATTCACTTTTGGCCGTAAATGATCCAACTTCAGGATTTTTTAAGGACTTCGAAAAACGTTCAATGGCTTCCTCGTACTTTCCTTCCCTAAAAAGCTCCACTCCCCGGTAAAAGGTAACCTTCTGATACGTTTCTTTGCTGGCATAGCTCCGATTCTCCTCCAAAAGGCGCATAGCACCTTCAAAGTTTTTCGATGTGATATAGGAATCCACCAAAAGCGCCTGTATTTCCTGTTGGTGTTCATCTTGAGAATACGTGTCTAAATAGCTTTTTAATACTTGAGGCACTGGTTCATAGGGATTTCCTATTTCGTAGCCCAATCGTGCATAATTGAGCAAGGCATCTTTTTTAATCTCTTGACTGAAATCCATTTCAGAAGCATTCTTGAAGGCATTCAGCGCTTCCGTCTTTTGATCCAGTTTTAGATAGCATTCGGCTAGGTGATAATATGCATTTTGGGAAACGCTGTTGGTCCCTCCAATTATCTTGTTGAATTGTTTGATCGCATTTCCGTAATCGTCCTGCTTATAAAAAGAATAACCGATTAAATAGTAATCTGTATTGCTAAAGCGACCCCGCTTACCGCGATACTTTTGAAGGTAGGGAATCGCCTCGTTGTATTTTTTAAGATTGAAATAGCTTTCCCCAATAATCTTGTTAAGTTCGGATACTTCCCTCCTATCCGATTTGGACAGTTGTTTTTTGGCCATGGCAATGGCTTCTTCAAAATTTCCCAGTTTAAAATTGAGGTCCGCCTGATAGTAAGAGAGCTTTTCGTTCAAAAGTTCTGGGTCTTTGATGTCGTCAAAACGGGCACTGGCGCGATCATAATCATCTTGCTCATAGGCTATAAAGCCTAAATAGTACTTAGCCTGGGAACCGTATTTTTGGGAATTGCTGACCCTACTTAAATATCGTTCAGCTTCTTTGGGCCTTTTTGAGGCATACAGCGCGTATCCGTTGTTGAAATTATAACGTTCCTTGTCTTTAGCGGACATTGTGGAAGCATCGGCCTTCTTGTACCACTTTAAGGCGTAAGGATACTTCCCTGTTTCAAAATAGTAATCCGCTACATCCAAAAATGCAGAATTTCTTTTGGTAGAGGTGGGATAGCGTTTTACAAAGTCTTCCATGATTTTATCGGCACCCCTTTGATTTAAACGAATGGCTGCGTTAGCCGAATAATACATGCTGTTCGCCTCTACCTCATCATCCTGGGTGGTGGCCCTAACCTCGTCAAAAAGTACTTGGGCGGCCTGATATTGTTGATTGTTGTATAGGTTTAAAGCGTCTTGGTACGCTTTGTTAGGATGATAAAAAATCTTGGTTTCTTGTGCTGGAAGTGTAGCAACCAATCCCAAAAACATGGGAAAAATGATGAGGTTTTTTCGATACATAGTGTTCTACGCTGTTTCTCGATTGACTGTAACCATAACGTCAAAATCCAAGCCAAAGTATATTTCAATCAATTCAAATCGCCCATTCATCAATTCATATGATCATCTAATTAGCTGTTCCATTACCTTCCTTGAAAATTTTGTAATCAAATTTTAAACTAGAACAATGGTTTATAGTATTATTTGCATTATTGGTGTTCTAGGATGGAGTATTGTTAGCTACAATACGCTTATCAGCAAAAGAAATAAGGCGGAAGAGGCCTTTAGCAGCATCGATATCATGTTCAAAAAAAGAACAGAATTGATTCCCAGATTGGTGCGTACAGTTAAGGGATATATGACTCACGAGCGTGAAACTCTAATGGAAATCACCAAACTTAGAGCACAAATTTTAAATAAAAATGACAACGCTGACCAAAAAGTGCGTTTAGAAAACGAAATGGACATCAGACTTGGCAAGCTGAGTATTGCTATGGAAGCCTACCCCGATTTAAAATCGAGTGAAAATTTTCTTCATTTGCAAGCCAGTTTAAACGAAGTAGAAGAACAATTATCCGCAGCCCGAAGAGCATACAACGCTGCAATAAATTCTTTCAACAATTCCGTGGAAATGTTTCCCTCCAACTTGGTCGCCAAAATGATGGGCTATTCAAAAAAGGTGCTTTTTGAAATCAATAAAGCTGAAAGGCAGGCACCCAAAATTTCATTCAAAGAGTAATCTTCAAAACGTGGTGGATTTCAAAAAAATTCAAAAGGAATTAAGACCGTTATTGATAAAACTTGAAAAAAAGAGAAAACCATACCGTCTCATTAAAAGCGGTTTATTATTAAGTGTTCAGTTGTTTTTACTATTTTTCTTACTACTGCTGGTCTTTGCTATTTTTTTCGGCGAAACATATAATCAAATGATGATTTATTTGACCAAGATTGACTTTCCGGATATTCATTTTCCCGTCTATTATATTTATCTTATCTACTTTTTGCTCTTTGCCGCTATTCTTTTGTATGGGAAGTATTATATGGGCTATGAAAAAAATAAGAACGAGGTCATACATGCTTTTTTAAAGAAAACCTTCCCTGACTTTAATTTTTATTCCAGAAAAGGAATTTCTCTGGATAAAGTAAAAAAAAGCGGACTTTTTATATTTAGAAAAAATCAATCCAAAAAGAAACAAGCTATGTACAGCATCCAAAGTTTTCCACTCTTGGTTGGGGAACTTGAGGGTGTCCCTTTAGAAATGGGCAACATTAAAATTTATGGGAATAGCAAATTCTTCAATATCACAGTGGCCCTGCCCATTGTCAATTTTATAGTAGCGACCTACATTTATTTAAAGCCTTGGTTCACCAAAAAAATGAGTGATTCTATAACCATCTCTTTTCAGGGCATGTTTGCCGTGGCAGAATTCAACAAGACAATAAAAGGGCGGACAGTCATCCTACCGGATTTTTTTGAAAAAAGAATAGGGTATCTCGCCAAAACCTTGCAATCCATGAATTTTGAACGGGATAAATTGGTGGATTTGGAAGATATAAAATTCGAAAAAGAATTTGTGGTCTACAGCACCGACCAGGTAGAGGCGCGCTACATCCTCTCCACTGCATTGATGAAACGCATTACCGCCCTAAAGCGAAAAATCGACCGGCCCATCATGCTGTCGTTTACGGGGAACAAACTGTACCTAGCGGTGGAACATCCCTACGGTTTTCTTTCCCTGCCCGAAAACAAAAACCTCTTGGAGTCCGATGCCCTTGAAACCTTTTATCAGGATATTGCCACGGCCATCGACATTGTGGAGGATTTAAATCTGAACAACAAGATTTGGGTTTAGGGGTTTGTCGTCTTAACTAAAATCATGACCCATAATTGAAATATCTCACTACTTTTATCATGATATTTCAAAATTATGCTTGAAACCATTGTGAACTTACAAGATGTTGCCGTATTTCAAGGTGAAAATCTCATTCTGAACCAAATAAACCTAGAGGTGAAAAAGGGGGAATTTGTTTATGTTATCGGAAAGACTGGAAGCGGGAAAAGCAGTTTTATGAAAACCCTTTATGCAGATATTCCTCTCCGTCAGGGAAAGGGTAGCGTTGTCGATTATGCGCTTAATGGACTCCCAGAGCAAGATATACCCTTTTTACGTAGGAAATTGGGTATTGTCTTTCAGGATTTCAAGCTATTGCCCGATAGAAACATCAACAACAACCTAAAGTTTGTGCTTAAAGCTACAGGCTGGACCGATATTGGAAAAATGGAGAGTAAGATTGAGGATGTTTTGGAAAAAGTGGGCATGAAGACCAAAGGATTCAAATTTCCCCATGAACTGTCCGGAGGTGAACAACAACGCGTAGCTATAGCCCGATCCCTGCTCAACGACCCAGAACTTATTTTAGCCGATGAGCCTACAGGTAACCTTGATCCCCAAACCAGTGTAGAAGTAATGAAAGTTTTGCAAGAAATTAATGCAAGCGGCAGGACCATAATCATGGCTACCCATGATTACGCCTTGATTCTGAAATACCCACATAAAACCTTAAAGTGTGATGGTAGCAAAATTTTTGAAGTTATTCAAAAAGCCATGTAGGAATGATCTTAAAACACCAGGATTGTAAGCCAGATAAAAAAGTGAGACCCGGCATCGGAATTCTTCTTTTTCTCGTCTCCATAGTTCTTTTCGTGCTTACGGGTCCCATTGGTTTCATTTTCGCCTTGTTCCATGAGCTTTTCAAAAGAGGTATACATGGCGTTGGAGAATATGGATTGCAACTGGCCATATCAATAGACCAGCTTGGAAACGTGCTTATGCAACATTTTTTCAACGCATTATGGATTAAAAAGGGAGGTTATAAATTTGGCAATCGGGATGAAACCATCTCCAGTGCCTTGGGAAAAAACAAACAGTTGGAAACCTTAACCGGTTTTGGAAAAGCTATCGACTGGATTTTAGATAAAATAGACCCGAACCATTCTTTGAATTCCATTGATTACCATATCGAACCCTTGGAAGAACCGACCCATTTCAAATAAAAAACCGAGCATCGGAAATTCAATGAAATTTAAAGTTTTTTGTTTCTTTGCGCTGTTCAAAAACAAAACCAACCCATGGAAATTTTAGGCATTGATATTGGCGGTACCGGCATAAAGGGTGCAATGGTCAATGTAGAGACAGGAGAAATGTTGACCGAAAGGTATCGTATTCCTACGCCAGAGTCCCGAAAACCAGATGAAATGGCCGAGGTCATCGCTCAAATTGTTCAGCACTTTAAATATAAAGGACCTGTGGGCTGTGGTTTTCCGAGTATTGTAAAAGACGGGGTTTGCAAATCTCCTGGTAATCTGCACAAAAGCTGGGTCGGTGTAAATATCGATGAACTTTTTACACAGGCGGCAGGTCAACCATTCACCGTATTGAACGATGCCGATGCCGCGGGTTACGCTTCCATGAATTACGGTGTCGGCAAGGGCAAACAGGGCCTGGTCATAATGATTACCATAGGCACAGGTTTAGGTAGTGGTGTTTTTCACAATGGAATCTTACTGCCTAATTTTGAATTAGGACAGATTCCTTATAAAAAGTATAAAAAGATAGAAGATTGGGCCGCGGCTTCTGCAAAAGAGCGTGAAGGGCTCTCCTATGAAAAATGGGGCAAACGGTTCAATAAGTTCTTAAAGTTAGTGGAAACAATCACAGCACCGGACCTTATTATAGTTGGAGGAGGTACTTCTAAAAAATGGGGTGAATTTCACCATTATTTAGATATTGACACCAAAGTGGTAAAAGCCGAGCTTATGAACAGCGCCGGAATCATAGGTGCTGCGGTGTCGTGCCTACGCGAGCACCACCACGGGCAGGTCGTTTAGGTTATTTTATTTCTTTTTCGGTCCACTTCCTTCAAGTAGATCTTTCGAAGGCGGAGATGGTTTGGAGTAACTTCGACATATTCGTCTTTTTGGATGTATTCCAACGCTTCCTCCAGGGAAAACTTAATGGCAGGAACAATTTTTGCTTTATCGTCCGCGCCAGCTGAACGTACATTGGACAATTTTTTTGTTTTGGTAACATTAATGGTCATATCATCCCCACGAGAGTTCTCGCCAATGACCTGACCTTCATAAATATCTTCTCCCGGGTCAATAAAAAACTTACCTCTTTCCTGAAGTTTGTCAATGGAATATGGGATTGCCGTACCATTTTCCATAGATACCAAGGAACCATTGATTCTTTGTGCGATTTCTCCCTTTAACGGTTGGTAATCCTTAAAACGATGCGCCATAATGGCTTCCCCTGCTGTGGCCGTCAGTAATTGATTTCGAAGTCCGATAATACCACGAGATGGGATGACAAATTCGCAAAGCATTCGGGAACCTTTGGCTTCCATACTGGTCATCTCCCCTTTTCTAATAGAGACCATCTCCACCGCTTTTCCAGATACTTCTTCCGGTAAGTCGATGGTCAAGTGCTCAACAGGTTCACATTGTACCCCATCAATTTCTTTAATGATGACCTGAGGCTGTCCAATTTGAAGTTCATAGCCTTCCCGCCTCATGGTCTCTATCAAAACGGAAAGGTGCAAGACACCCCTTCCAAATACCACGAACTTATCTGCACTATCCGTTTCTTCAACGCGCAGTGCCAAATTCTTCTCCAGCTCCTTTTCCAAACGTTCCTTGATATGCCTCGACGTTACAAACTTGCCATCTTTTCCAAAAAATGGACTGTCGTTGATAGTAAAGAGCATACTCATGGTAGGTTCATCAATGGCTATGGTCTTTAGCTTTTCAGGATTCTCAAAATCTGCCACCGTATCGCCAATTTCAAAACCTTCCACGCCTACAATGGCGCAAATATCACCAGCTACCACATCCTGTACTTTTTGTCTTCCCAAACCTTCAAAGGTGAACAGCTCCTTAACCCTGGTTTTAATAACGGAACCATCGCGTTTCACCAAAGAAATCTGCTGTCCTTCTTTAAGCGTTCCTCGCTGCAAACGACCTATTGCGATTCGGCCCGTAAATGAAGAAAAATCAAGCGAAGTGATCAACATTTGTGTGGAACCTTCTTCCGGCTGGAATTCAGGGATGTGCTCAATAACCATATCCAGAAGTGGTTCGATGGAATCTGTTGGTCGCTGCCAATCTTCACTCATCCAATTCTGCTTGGCAGAACCGTAAACTGTAGGGAAATCCAACTGCCATTCTTCTGCTCCCAGTTCAAACATCAAATCGAAAACTTTCTCATGCACTTCTTCTGGAGTGCAGTTTTCTTTATCCACTTTATTGATGACCACACAAGGTTTCAGACCTAAATCTATTGCTTTTTGAAGTACAAAACGTGTTTGGGGCATGGGACCTTCAAAAGCATCCACCAGCAATAATACCCCATCGGCCATGTTGAGCACCCGCTCCACTTCTCCTCCAAAGTCGGCGTGACCAGGAGTATCGATTATATTGATTTTGGTGTCCTTATAAATGACCGAAACATTCTTGGAAACAATGGTTATTCCACGTTCGCGTTCCAAATCGTTGTTATCCAAAATCAGGTCTCCCTTGTTCTCGTTGTCCCTAAAAAGGCGGCAATGGTACATTATCTTATCAACCAAGGTTGTTTTACCGTGATCTACGTGGGCAATGATGGCGATATTCTTGATTTTGGACATATTTCCACTTTTAAGGCCGCAAAGGTACTGCGATTTATCCTTACCAGCCAAACAGGAAGGTCTTTTTTATGTTGTTGATTCCTAGAGGTTTCCTCTAGTTATTTTTGACGTTTCCCTTGACCTAGCACCCATCCTATGCTAAGACTGACTGTTGGGCCAAAACCGTCATCGTCCAGAAAATTGTCAAAATAATACCCCACACCAAACTCAAGATTAAAGTTGAATCCTTTGCGATAGGTTCGCTGAATTCCATAAACTGGACCAACAAATCCAAAATACCCATCTCCAGAGTCCAAGTTTCCAACAATAACTTCTTCCAAAAACAAAGTTCCTGAGGCTGCTAAATAATTTGCTGAATTTCCTCGAGTACGTTTGTCTCTTTCCAGGCGTCTTTTAAAATTGTAATAGTAGCGGTATTGCCCATTTATTGCTGGAAAGAAGGCATAACCATCTGAATTTGCCCCAAACTGCAAACCGATACCAAAATCGATGGTCTGGTCCGTACCAACACCAAATTCGTACTCCAAACCCGGGTTGATGAAATTTATCTTAAACTGCCCATTTTCAACATTTTTTTGGGTTTGGGCACTTACCAGAAATGTACATAAAACAAGGATGGTCAAGATTGATTTTCGCATAGTTAGTGTCTTACTCTAGCCGCAAAATACCAAAAAATGCTATCCCATCAACTCCCAATACGCTTGTTTTCGTCAGCTAATCCAGTCTTTCTGGTTCGTGCCTTTTTGATTTCATTCCTTCCAAAATCATAGGTCAACCCAAAGGCCACCCGTCTTGAATCGCTTCCTCCACTACCGTCAATAAATAGTTCTCCAAATTGCGTGATTCCGCTCCATGGGGAAGTGAACAAGATATCGTTGACGGACAATCTTGCGGTAAATCGACCATCAAGAAACTTCTTTTGTACCGCAGCGTTCAAAGAACCTAGGGAGTCGGTTTGATAGGTTCCACCCCAAATTGAAGGGGAATTGTACCATCCGGAAACTTCCAAACGCCAATCCTCTGACAAGGAGAACGTATTCTGTCCATAAAAGTTCAAGGTTTCTTGACGCAAGGGCAAAAACTCCGGACTTGTCGCCTGGAAATCGCTTATAAAGGCATTCAAACTCACATAAACATCCCACCAAGAAAAGAGTTTTTTGGGATATGAAATCCCCAGATTAAACACTTCTTGGTTTGCTACATTCAAGGTGGTCAGGTTGCTGACACTTTCATTTTCTTGTAAGGTTACCCTAGCAAAAAAATCAGAGATCCTACTATAACTGATGGATGTGGTCAATCGGTAATTAAAGGTGTGGGACAGTTTTACGTTGTTGGTATATTGCGGTTGTAAAAAAGGGTTCCCTTCGCTGAAGGAAAGCTCATTCAATCGAAATTGAAAGGGATTAAGGGATTGATAATTAGGTCTTTGAATCCTCCTGCTGTAGGTCAACGCAAACTGATTCTTTCGGTTCAATTGATACGTAAGTCCACCCGATGGGAAAAAATCCGTAAAATTTCGTTCCACCCTATCGTTTTCATTTTCTTGACTGCTTTCCAAAATACCATCTGAAATGGTGTTCTCCACCCGAAGTCCCATCTGAAGATTCCATTTGCCCCACTTTCTATTGTAATTGAAGTACCCCGCGTTAATGTTTTCGGTGTATCGAAATTGGTTGCTCTGGGTATTGTCCAGTATCCTTTGCCCGTTGATTTCATTGAAAAAATTGAAGGTATTGTCCGTATCGATATGAGAAAGTTTAAAACCTAATCCCAACTTTCCTTTTAGGAAGTTCTGTTCATAATCCACTTTTACTGTTGCAATCTCAATATCGATGGGCGTTTCCTGGAAGGTCACCGTTTCCCGAAAAACCACTGACTCCGTGGGGTCAAAAAAAGTATTGGGCTGAAAGGCATTTCGGTCGCTATTATACCCACCATAATCTAAATCCACATTTAGACTATGGCCCAAGGTGTCCGCATATTTATAATTGATGTTGGCGTTCACGTTGTACGAGGTATTGTCCGTTTGGTTCAAGGCTCTGAGCACGCTATCCAACTGAACAGTCCCCGCAGGGCGTATTGGCGTTCGGGTAGTATTGGTGCCAAAGGCATTGTTGAAGTTTCCGTTGAAAATAGCACCAATAGTATGCCTTGAGTTTACATAATAGTCATATCCCAGCTTTAGGTTATTGCTGTTTCGGTCATAAACACTTGCTGTTCGGGCATCAAATTGGGTGTTGGATTGGGTACGGAGCAGATTCAGAAATCCAGTAGTTTTCCCGAAACGATTGCTGTATGTTCCGTATAGGTTTCCTTTTTTACCTCTATTGTTAAAATTAAGACTTGAGTTATATCGTGCAAAATCTCCCGTGGTCACCCCAGTGTTATAGGTGCCGTTGGTACCTAAACTTTTGTCTTTTTTGAGTTTGATATTGATGATTCCCGCATTTCCCGCCGCATCATACTTTGAGGAGGGCTGTGTGATGATTTCAACGGCTTCAATGTCCGTTGCTTGAAGACTTTCCAAGAAATTGGTCAGATCTTCCCCCTGAAGTATGGATAGTTTTCCATCAATGAAAATTTGGACCCCTGTTTTACCCTCTACAATAAATCCCCCGCTGTTATCAACGATTACGCCCGGAGCCTTTCTTAATAATTCAAAGGCACTGGTCCCAGTGGCATTTATGGTATTTTCCACATTGAACACGGTTTTATCTGCCAATACCTGGACCATGGGCTTTTCGGCTACCACAGTAACTTCTTCCAAGTTCTGCGCAGCTTCGGTCAAAATAATGGATTTGAGCACTAGTTCACCCCCAACGTAATTGATTTTCTTCTGGTAGTCCGCATAGCCAAGGACAGATACCCCGAGAAGATACTCGCTCGGAAGCATTCCTTTTAGCGTGAACATTCCGTTTTCATTGCTTATGGTGGCCTTGACCAAAGAAGAATCCAAGGGAGAATTTATGGTTACGGCCGCATAGGGAATAGGTTCATCAATTGCTGATTTTAAGGTTCCTGTAATAGTTTGTGAGTACGAAGCGAGCGCTGTACAAAAAAGAATGAAAGAAAAAACGGTTTTCATGACGGTTATTTTTATGATTGATTGCCCAAAATTTTGAATTTGGTCATTGGTAGGAAAGAAATAGCAGACGAATTGGCCTATATCGCGATAAATGGGCAAGGACCATTCGTCGACCTATGGGGCTATTCAGCTTTTCTGTATATTTAGAATGCAGGGTTGAACCGTATCTTCCCTAAAAAAACAGGATGGACAAAAAAATCATTTGGGG
>ERZ1740059.719-NODE-719-length-17009-cov-5.644745_pt1 | contig 17009 bp, 15 predicted proteins | sample MGYA00581744_ERZ1740059 | MGnify/ENA primary metagenome ERZ1740059 (study PRJEB43018, sample SAMN04849738) | marine metagenome | isolation source: floating plastic debris | place: Pacific Ocean | collected 2008-08-28 | study: EMG produced TPA metagenomics assembly... | reverse complement strand
GGAGAATATCCGCCGTGTCTCCAACGTCTCGAAACTGATGAGTGATGCGGGACTGATCACGCTGGTCAGCTTCATCTCACCCTTCCGGTCAGCGCGGCAAATGGCGCGTAACATGATGGCTGACGGTGAGTTCGTGGAGATCTTTGTCGATACACCGCTGGTCGTGGCGGAAGAACGCGATGTGAAGGGCCTTTACAAGCGCGCCCGCGCCGGTGAGATCAAGAACTTCACCGGGCTCGATAGTCCGTACGAAGCGCCCGAAAACGCTGAGATCGTGATCAATACCGTCGATCAGAGCCCGGAAGAGGCCGCCGATCAAATCATTGTCTGGATGCGCGAGCGGGGATGGTTCGAGGATTAGGATGCGGCGAGCGCTTCCTTCTAGTCCAGTTCCGCCTGTTCGAGATCGGCGCGCGCAGATTCCAGCCTTGTATTGATGCGCTGAAACTCATCCGGATGGTCATTGAACAGGTTCGGGTCCGCCAGTTTGGATTCCAGCTCTGAAATCTCGCTTTCCAGCCGCGGCATTGCGGCCTCGACTTCTTTCAAACGGTGCTGATCCTTGAAGCTCAACTTGGTGGCTTTTTTGGGCTCGCTCGGTTTGGGCTTTGCACTCTTCGACTTTTTCTCGGCTTTGCTCGCTTTGCCGGGCTTCCCTTTGATTTGCGATTGCGCATCGGTCCAGCCGCCTGCAGTCTCGACCCATCTGCCTTCGCCAAGCGGGACCAGGCACGAGGTTACCGTCGCATCGAGAAAGGCGCGGTCATGGCTGACCAGGATCAGCGTACCCTCAAAATTCATCAACATGTCCTCAAGCAGATCCAGGGTCTGCATGTCGAGATCATTGGTGGGTTCGTCGAGCACCAGCACGTCCGTCGACTGCGCCAAAGCGATGGCCAGGGTTAGCCGGTTGCGCTCGCCGCCGGACAGTGCGCCAACGGCCTGGCGGAGCTGGTCAGGTTTAAACAAAAAGTCCTTGGCATAGGCTGCGACGTGGCGCTGCTTGCCTTGTACCATGATACTGTCGCCGCCCTGCGGTGCGAGGGCTTCCCAGAGCGTGTCCCTGGGGCGGAGTGTGTCGCGCGTCTGATCGAGATAGGTGATGCGTAAGGCCGGATTGAGTTTGACATTGCCGCTATCGCGCTCAAGCTCGTCGAGTAGGAGTTTGAGCATGGTCGTCTTGCCGACCCCATTTGGTCCAATCAGGCCGACCCGATCGCCGCGTAGGATCTTGAAATCGAGATCCTCAACGATAATCAATTCGCCATACCGCTTGCTCAGGCCGAAGGTCTCGATGACTTTGCGCGATTGATGCCCGGCCTCTTCGGCGCTGATCCCCGCCTTGGCTTTCTGGGCGACAATCGCCGCTTTGCGTCGCGCGGCTTCGGCGCGCATGGCTTTAAGCTTGTGCAGCCGACCCATATTGCGCGCCCGGCGGCCGGTGACGCCGCGCTGCAGCCAGTGTTCCTCCGCTTTGAGCTGGGTCTTGAGCTTTTCCAGCTGGCGAATTTCCGCCTCTTCAATTTCTTCCGCCCAGCGTTCGAAATCGCCATAGCCTTTTGGACTTTTCAGCACGACGCCATCGCGCAGCCAGAGCGTATTGGTGGTTACGTTTTCCATAAATGTGCGGTCGTGACTGACCAGGAGCACCGCGCCATGAAAGCCCAGCAGCCGCGTCTCCAGGGTCTCGATCATCGGCACGTCCAAATGGTTGGTCGGCTCATCAAGCAGGAGGACATCCGGATCGCTTGCGAACGCCTTGGCCAAGGCGCTGCGGCGAATTTGGCCGCCAGACAGCGTGTTGGGGGCGGCGGCGGGGTCGACGCCAAAATGGCCAAGCTCGGCTTCGGCCCGCCATGGTTCTGCGTCATTTGAAGTGGCGTAATCGAGGACCGTCTCAAAGGCGCTGAGATCCGGTTCCTGTTCGACCTTGGTAATGACGGTGCCAGGATGGATCCACAGCTCGCCATCATCGGCTTCATGACGGCCCGTGATCAGACGCATCAGAGTGGACTTCCCGGCCCCATTTCGCCCGACCAGCGCGGCCCGTTCGCCCTTGGCGAGGGTAAACGTGACGCCTTCGAAAAGCGGCTTGCCGCCAAAGGCGAGCCGGACATCGGTCAGGGTGAGGATCGGCAAAGACATGGAGCGGTGTTTGGTACGTCGGCGGCAGAACGTCAATCGCGGGCGTGTCATCCCGGAAAGCTCGCAGAGCTTGTCCGGGACCCGGGTCCAGCAGCCCCTATTTTAGGTCCCGGACATTCGCTCATGCGAATTCCGGGATAACACTTGAAGCAAACTAAGCCTTCAACTTGTATCCGCTTCGCAACATCCACCACACCCCTGCCGAGGTGGCGAAGGCCACACCGCCGCTGACCACCATTCCGGTCAGTACATTTGAGTTGGCCGCGTCGAGGAAGCCATATCGGAAGCCATCAATCAGGAAGAAAATCGGGTCGAAATAGGCGAGCGACTTGAATGGATCGACCAGGACATTGATGTCGTAGAATGTGCCCGATAGGAAAGTCAGCGGCACGATCACAAAATTCGAGACCGCAGCGAGATGATCAAACTTGTCGGCCCAGATGCCGCCCATGGCGCCGATCGCAGCGAGTAAGATGGTTGCCATCAGGCCAAACCAGAGGACCGGCCAGATATGCTCAACAGAGAGATTGGCAAGCCCGCTGAATTGTATGCCTATCGCCGCGATCACGCCGACAATAATGCCGCGCGTCGCGGCGCCGAAGATGAACCCGATCGACAATTCCAGGGGCGACAAAGGCGGCATCAGGAAATCGACCTGGCTGCCCTGGACTTTCGCAATCGTCAGAGAGCTGGACGAATTCTGAAACGCATTTTGTAGCATCGCCATGACAATTAATCCTGGCGCGAGGAAGCTATTATAGTCTAAACCCGCGAAATCTCCGCTAAGTTCGCCGCGATTGCCAAACGCCAATTTGAAGACCGTCATAAACAAGAGGGTGGACACGACTGGGGCGAGCAGCGTTTGCATCCAGACCTTCATAAAACGGCCCACTTCTCGCTTATAGAGGGTCCACAAGCCGAGCCAGTTGACGGCCCCGTAAGAGCGTGGTTTTGGCGGCGACAGCAAGGAGTGGGATGAATCAGGCATGACCGAACACTTAAGAGGTGACTCGGCCTTTGGCGATAGGTTAAAACGTATCCACAAGTGCTACTATATGTTGATTGGCTGTGGACAGAAGTAATCAGCATCTTGTGTTTCATTTCGCCCCTGATACGATATGTAGCGTTAGAGCGGGGCTGGTGGCGACGCTCAAATCAATATCTAGGGGCTGCCAAGGAGCGGGGTTTTACGCATGGCGTGGACTGAAGATCGAGTAGAAGTACTGAAGAAGCTATGGGCAGAGGGCCATTCGGCCAGCCAAATAGCCAAGGAACTCGGAGGCGTGACACGCAATGCCGTGATCGGCAAAGTGCACCGTCTGGGCCTGTCCGGTCGGGCGACACCGTCCCGGCCTGTCAAACGTCCGCCGCGCCTGGCGCGTCCGAAGCCGCGTGTGCAGCCAGATGGCAGCGTCATCACGCCAAAACCGCAGCGCATTGTCGCTGATGCCGAACTGAAGCAGAACGAAAAAGCAGCTATGTTGACAGCCCTGGCACCACAGCCGCTGTCTGACGGCGAGGCCGCGACCATTCTGACTCTGCGCGACAGCATGTGCAAATGGCCGATCGGTGATCCAGCGGATCCGAAATTTGCCTTCTGTGGCCGCAAGGCGACCTGTGGGCCTTACTGTGCGGAGCACGCCAAGATTGCGTTCCAGCCGGCCAAGAAGCGCGAGAAGAAAAAAGCCGAATATGATTATGTTCGGAAGATTGCGGGCTAGCTCAGTCTGTTCATTTTCATCAACAGAACGGCCCGGGTCATCTCGGGTCGTTTTTTGTTGAGACATGGAAAGAATTATTCGGCGAACTCAGGGCGCCGCACGGCGACGTCAATGCCGCGCTGCAATCCAGTCTAGCACCACGTCCTCGCCGCGCTGATAGCTCTCAAAGGTCTGGCCAATTTCCGCCTGTGTCGCCAGAGAGCCGGCCGGAACCTCATGCTTTACGTTCATTGTGTAGCAATATTTTTCGCCCTTACAGCCAGTCTCCCAATTATGATAGCCCGTCGCGTAATTGATCGAATAGCCAGAGTTCGGCAGCGAAAACCGCGATCCACGCTCAGCCCAAAACTGCTCGCGGTCTCCCATTTGCTCGCCAATCACCATGGCCCGCTCGCCAGAGTAATACTTCAACATGGCCAATGTCACGATCCCCGCGGAGAACGTGTTCGGCCCCGTGATGAGATAGACTTTCCCATCTGGTTTTACTGACTTGGGCGCGTTTTTCGCAAAGGCCATGGACTTTGTGTAATCGCCGCCATCATGCAGGCGAAAGTCGACCACCAGATAATCGAGGCTCTCGTCCTGATGGTCCGCCAGCATAGCGTTATATGCTTGCTGGATCGACTGATCTCCGGCCTTAAATCCTGGCAGCGCGCGAATATAAAGCCCGCCCTCATCCAAGGCGTAGGACAATGGTTCAGATGGATTGACCAGATAGCGCGGCAGCTGGTCGGCATCGTCTTCGCTGGAAACATGGCGCCAGCCCTCAAAGCCTTTTGTCGCTCCCGTCGGTATCAGGCTGTGCCAGGCGCTGCGCCAACCCATACCCTCCGGATCATCCGGCAATAAACCCTCAAACCGCACCTTCTCGAGCGCGCCCGCGTTGCTTTCCAGCGTCAGCTCCAACGCCTCCGCTGACGTTCCATGTCCCGACGCAGCAAATAATTCTGGTGACTCAATGATGTAAAGACTGTGCAGGTCGCGCCAGGCCTCATTCCCGCCCCGATATCTGCCAAGATCGCTGATCAGCGCCTCAATCGGTGCGCCATCGATCGCGATCACCCGCTGTCCCAGATAAGCGGCCTTATCCGGCGCAGCGCTCACAATGAAAACGCCATCACGAAATCGATAAAGTCGCGCGCCAATCGTCTTGAAGTCCGTATGCTGCGGATAGATGCTCACATTGGTGTGGCCATTATCGGCCAGCGCCACGGCCTCAGCGATGTCGAGATAGAACTGCGCGCTTGAGAGCTCCTCTGCCGCTGCCTCAATCTCCGCAATATGAGCGGCAAAAGACTCCCGCGCGCTATCACTAAAGGCTCGGTCATATTGAGTCAGAGTCGAAAGATAATCAGCATCCTGGCGCCGCGCCTCCGCCTCGCTGGCCGGCGGGTCATAATTCGCGGCCGCTACACTTGGCATAAACACCCACCACATCCGCGCATAGGGCCAATAAAGAGGCGCTGTAACAATGCTCAACAGTATCCAGCCGATGAAGGCGTATTTGATAAACTTCCACATGATCGGAGTGTTACACGGGGAACGAGTAAACTCAATTTTTTTGCAATCTATGCGAGATTTGCAGTATTGTGTATGATCAGAGTTTACCCGATCAGCGGGCCTTGTCGGTAAGTCTTGATAATGCGTTCCAAGTCACTCTGCTGACGTCCGCGTCGACGCCGGAAGCGGACATTAGATAAGCGGCTTAAGTCGCCCTAAAACGGCCTCTCACCGAATAATAATCAGCTAACAATTCTCTCTAGCGCTTTGTTGATAGAGTTTGTTGCAGCTTTGATCCCAATTCGCTCTCGAAGAGAAAGCAATCGCTCAGAAACGTCGCTCGCTCGAGTCATTGCAAGGCTTGCGATTGCTGCGTTTCCAAGTTTCATGTTTAGCGGACCCAAACTTGGAATTCGCTCATAACACTTCATCGCCACGTCACTTAGAACACAAACAGCATCCTCTCCGGCGAGATGAGCTGACCAAATTTTCCCGCGGAAAAGTTCCTCCTCCAGAAACCAATCTCGCGCGTTATTCGGGTCCTTGTGTTGAGAGGTCACTTGCGATGCGAACATATCAACAGGGTCAAACGGCGAAAAGCTCTCCAAACTATGCAATACAACGGATAATTCATCTCTACTGAATGCTTGCCTGATCCGCTTCAGCCAAGATTTGCTGGGTCGTGACTTTCTACTGTCTAGAACGAGTAAATGGAGGTGAGGCTGCAAGCCAACAGAACCTACGATCTGTTCGATACCAAGCTGCTTGATGACGAGCGCATCCAGCATTTTTTGCTCACTTTCAACGATTGCCCTTAAATTTGGACGTCCATTTCTATCAAATAGAGTGGCCGCCCAACTGCTGTCTTTGTTTGCATAGAATGGAGACTTCGAAGGACCAATTTCTGGAACCGGGAAGTCACTCAACACGTCGGAATAACGTCGTTCGATAAATTCTCCCGAGCCGAGCTTAGCCAAGTTGGTTGTTCCGGTCTCAATTACGGTTTTTAAGCGCATTCGATCCTGTTGAGTTTTCAACCCCAATTGAGCCGCGTCTTTCGTCGCAGAGATCCAAGCGTTAACCTCGTCAAAATAGGGAAATACCTGATGGCCATCGAAAATCACCTGGTTGTCGCAACCGGCGATTTGCAACCACAAACCCGGTCTTTTTTCCAGAATGTCCAATACTCCGGCATGAGCTTCGCGCATTTTGTTCGAATAATTGTCATGGGCCAATAGGCTAATCCCGCACAACCACAGTCGGTCAAATCATTGTAAAATATAATGGAGAGCGCTTTATTAACGAGCCCGGATTCATTCTAATTCATATTGCTTCTATATTTAATGAAGTAAGTAAAACCGGCACTTCTTAGCTTCCGCGTAATCAAAATTTAAACTGCTTGTGCCTCTATAGCGATCGGCAAAGGGTCTAATCATGAGCGGTACGTCAACATTCTCGCCGACGACAGAGAATACACCTATCGACGATATTGATATTAATGCAGAGTCGATCGAACGATTGATGGCAGCCGCAGACGTTCCTCGCCTAGATGACACTCTCCTCGCATCCACAATCAATACTGAGTTTCGAACTTTCCTTGAGACCTTTCTTCGAAAGATGACAACGCTCAATGTCGAGCAAATCCTCAAAACGCAAAACCCTTGGTCTCGTCTCACCGGCGCCGATATAGAGGCTCGCTTACAATTTGAGTTAAGCGTGCTGGAACTCTCTGAAAAAGTTCAGACTTTGGCGGGACTAAAGAAAGAGGCGCTAGAAGCCCGGCAATTCTTAGCTGATGCCTGGCGGGCAATGCAGTCATCTCAAAAAAAACTGAGTGTTGAGATCCAAAGTGGACGCGATTTGTTGAAACGCGGCACCGCGCGATCGGACGAGCTTCGATCTCGTTTTGTAAGACAACTCGAAAAGATCGTGACCCTATATCAGTCGCAGTCAATGGCCATGCAACAAATGAAACTGTCAGCGGGCACGCTCGGAGCGCTGATCAAACGAGCTCATGAGCTTGAAACAAATTTGCTTCCCATATGGCAACACAATGCTCTGGCTGTCTCCCAATCGCCCCAACTTTTAAAGCGGGACCATCCGACGATTTCGACTTTCATTAATTTTCACGATCGCGTCTTACGCGAGCTGAATTAGGAGAAACACAATGTCTGAACTGGTAAAAACCGACTTCCCACCTGACAGTGAAACTATAGCTGATGAGCGAAAAGCGCGAACTGCTGAAGTCGATCGCCTCGCAGCTCTGATTGATGTGCAAGTGCCGATGACCATCGTATCTTTTGGCGAGGAAGTATCGGAGAAGACCACAGAGTATGCCGATGATCTATTGTCCCGCGCACGTTCCAAAGATATGGAGGCGGTTGGATTTCAACTGAACCAGATCGTCGAAACTGCCCAGTCTTTTAACCTCAATCAGTTCGATCATGCCTGGGCACGCACGCCTGTCGTTGGCGGGATTTTGAAGGCCGTCTTTTTGTCCAAAGAGAAACTCCTTGCCAGGTACGACTCCGTGAAAGGCCAAATCGACAGACTAATTGAAAGTGTGGAAGTGACGTCAGAGACGTTAACTGACCGCGGTTCAGAATTCGACGCAATGTATGCAGGTGTTCAAGCCGAACACGCTCTGCTGGGACTGCATGTAGAAGCGCTCCAGTCGAAAGTTAGCGAGCTCGAAGCGACGATTGCGAACACATCTGATGATGGGGTGAACGCTGACCATCAGGAAAGCCAGAGCCGGTTGCAAGATTCGCGAGAGGCCATGCTAAAGCGTGCGGATGACTTGAACATGCTGCAGCACACAGCCCTGCAAACATTGCCAATGATCCGCGTGATGCAGACTAACAATCTGGCTCTCATAGACAAATTCAATACGGTGCAGAAACTAACCCTCCCGGCTTGGAAGCGCACGCTGTTGATGGCGCTGACGCTTGATGAGCAAAAAAATGCGGCGGATTTGGCTGGAAAAATTGACGACGCTACCAACGACTTCATGAAGCGCAATGCTGATATGCTTCAACAGAACTCTGTCGCCATCGCTCAGTCTAATCAACGTTTAATCGTGGACATGGATACACTAAAGCACGTTCATGAAAAAATGCTCGAAACACTCGACGACGTGCGAACCATACATCGAGATGGGGCTGAGCGCCGGGAACGGATTGTTATTGAGCTTGAGAAAATGAACCGCGAAATGGTCTCTGGAACGCGAGAAGTTACAGAGCTTATCACGCAAGACGCTTAGTAGTATCAATCGAACGGTCGGGTCAGTGAATGATGAGTCACGGTCACGTTCTACGTCAATTTGAGCACCGCATTCGCTTGTTTCGCACCGCCGATGATGTGACTTGGCTAGCGCTCATATGTTTGTTCCTGTCGATGGGGCTTGCTCTGACCCCTTATGCTGGATTCACGGGCACAGCCGAGGTTCCCAAAGAGCTGATTCCGCTGTTCGAACGCGATAATTATCAAGGGTTTTCAAGGTCGCCACCCGGCCTATTAATGCACATGCCAAGCCAGGTGCTTGGACTTGCGACTTTTATTCTGTGCGGAATGGCGTTTGGCGCGGCACTTCGCAGACGTTGGGTCTTCTTTTTCGGATCTTTAATGTTATTGCTGGCGCCAGCTTTTCTGTTTGGAGAAGCCAAAAACACCTCGCTCGGCGTTTGCACGGTGATCGCTTGTGGAGCGGGATTGGCCAAAGCCGTTACCCGAAAACAAATACGGCTCGCGATCATTATTGCTTCTCTGTTCTTTGCCCTCAATGCTTCAAATCACGTCATTTCAGAACGCATAAAAACGAACAATCAGAACGCAAGCCTGGACTTGGGCGACCGCGAAGGGTTAACCCGCGCAGAGTTTATGCGCAGGATTGCGGATACAGTTTCTTCTTTAAAGCCGCACCAACAAGCCGCTGGGCACTACCTCACCGCTCAAATATTGCATCAATACGAGGATACAGAAGGTCTTGCGATGACGACTGAGCGATTGCGCCCACGCTGGTTTACCAATTCGATTTTCACCGAAACTCGAATCAAAACGCTGAGATCGGCGGCGTCCCCTTCTGAGTCGACCTTCAATATGAGCACATCATCGTTGCCTGACTTCGCGTTACTGGCAATGGCGTTGATGTTGATCGCGACGGGCACCTTCACTGCCCGTGTGCGAAAGCGTCGAGATCGCGTGTCTTCGATGATCGATCAGATAGAAGCATATCAGCGGACAGTCACATGACATTGCGGAAGAAATACGAGGCCTTTTTCGAAGAACGTGTGAAAAAGTACCGCCAAATCGCATGGTCTCTGCTCCCCCGAATTGCTGTCCTCCTCTGTCTGGTTTGGGTGTTCTGGGTGCCGTGGCCAGGGGCAAATACGGGTTTTGAAAATTTAGACATACCTCCACGGTTCAGTGGACAGCTCGAGTCCGTCTCAGGCGGCGAAGTGATTTGGTTACATGAACCTGGCGTAAAAAACGTCTTAGGCTGGGCGATCGACTTCTTGTCGATGCCAGCTTTACTTCCGGTGAATGTCGGTTGGCTGATTTTAGCTCTATTGAGGCGATTTCGAACCATGGCTTTGGTGATCGGAGCGGCGCTCTTGGTGCTCGGTGCCAAGTATTCAATGGTGGATCGGACGGGCTTGCGATTTATCCCGGTTCATTCAATCTCACCCGAGCAAGTCGCGATGCTTGAGAGTGTCGAACCTGAAGATGAGCAGAAAGCGAACTACGTGCTCGCGCAACTTGCATATTTGAACAATGAACCTGAACAAGCCAAAGTCCGGTCCGACGTTATTGGAAACCGACTGGATCACTCGACTCAAGCTTCGTCTTATCGACTAAACGTTATTCGCGAATGGATAAAGGCTAAGGGATACGCACCAGATGAAAATGCCCGCGGTTAATCGTTAAGACCGTTTTCACTGCAAATCCGACGATTGAAATCTCGCGTGGCGCTGTTGGCAGCGGTTTAGATCGTTCTAGCATCGATCGGAGCGATGCTTGTTTCGATTTTGATGGAACGCCGCTCAGCCCGAGTTTCGGCTCTCATCATGGCTAGGCAAACCTAGAGATAATTATCGCAGGGTAAACCCAGAAAGGTGTTCGATTCTCTATGGATCAGCGTCTTAAACTCACCCCAAGTAAGCCGTGCAGGGGGAAACGATGCAACTCCCGCCGCCAATCAAGGCGGTTGCCAGATCTTGACCTTGGATCGCGTCATACGCCCCTGTTTCGCAAAGATCAGTGGGCGTCATATACTGACACGCGCTGACCACCATTCCAATTTGCAATGACGAGGCTGGATCGATTGGCGATCAGTCTCGGAGAAGCGGGTCCACCATCTGTTTGATGTGCCGTACGATCAGCTCCGGCTCAGAGAATTGAATATAGTGATTTTCGTGGGCGGAGATGACCGTCCGGGCGCTGGGATACGCCTGAGCGAGTTGTGCTTGAGCCGTCTGCCAATCCTGGTCGAAGGAAGTCGGTTCAGAGGGTGCAACTCTGGAAATGATCGTAACGGGCATATCAGACGAAACTGTCGGCAAGGCCGTATAATATGCAACATTTTGCGGCATCATGACCGCCTCATCCGATATTGTGGATAGCGCATCGGAGCGAACGGCTCTGGCCAAAATCTCTGGTTTAAGAACCGCCGGCGTATCCCGAGGCGTTTGCGCCAAACCGAGCAATCGCGGAAGGCCCAGATGCGATAGGACAGCGCCCATCCGCATCATTCCGATTTGAGACTTTGATTGAGCAGCATACTTTTCGAAGAAAGAGACTTCCAATGAATCAACCAGGACGATCCCGGCCACTTTTTCTGGGTAGATCCGCGCATAAGCCTGCGTTAGGAAGCCGCCGAAAGAGTGACCGACCAAGATGATTTGATCGTCGGTCTCAGACTGGATCATTTGATGCAGCTCACCAAGGATCGCTTCAAGATCTCTCTCCCCGCTCTGCTTTTCGCTCCACCCGAGACCGGCGCGGTCATATGAGCAAACGCGTGCGAATTGAGCCACTTCCGGCGCCACCAATCGCCAATCCAGAGACGTGCCACCGGCGCCCGCTTCAAACCAAACCGTGATTTTGGACGGCGCTCCTTCGCACAGGCGGTGGAGTTCTTTCGAAGATACGGTCACAAAGTCACCTTTCGGGGGGAACCGATCATTGTCCCGTGCCTGATTGACCTTCTCCAGCCCCCAAAGCGCGCAGAGCAGGACCAGGAGCGCGAAACCCAACCAAACGGCTATCTTCAATATCATTTCCACACCAATATTCGAATTCTGTTCCAAAGAGCGAGAACGCCCCCCGGAACTGGTATTTGGGGTAGAAAAAAAGCTGCACAAGTGGCCCTCTGGGCTCCGTGCAGGCCACACGCTGAAAGCGTCAATCTTGAGGCGACCGGACCACGTTCTGTCGCCAGAAAAAGAAAAAGCCGCTGCGGAACCGAGAGCTCGGTAAACGCAGCGGCCAGTCAGACCCGCCCAGACAGGAGGGCAATAGGCGGGTTAAAAGCCTTCCGGCTCTTAAAGCGAACGACTCACGGTCAGAACGACGCGCTCGTCAGCGTTCGGATCACCATCAACATCGGTGCCCCAGAAACGCAGGTCGAAATCGACATATTCGGTGCTCAGCGTCGCGCCGAGAGAGTAATTCGTGTACTCATCAAAGCCGTCGAGATAGTTGCCGACGGAGGCGTCAAAGCCGAGCGTGTCCGTGGCGCTGAAGCCAGCGGTCACGTCGAGATAGGCTGTCTCATTGTCTGGATCGTAATAGATGTAGCCACCGACAGAAACCGCGTCGAAAGAGTAGCCGAGACCGCCATAGACTTCGACGAAGTCGAGATCGTCTGCGTCTGGATAAACATATCCAATGACACCCACATCCCAGGCCAGGCCAGCATCGGTTTCACCCGCAACGCCGCCATACAGGTCAAGCTCCATATTGGCGCCGCCAAAGTCGACGATCGAGGCCCAGGTGCCAGCATAGAACAAGCCGTTGGCATAATCGAACCCACCCTGAATGGCTGGGTTTTCGCTATTCTGCGAGAATCCGCGCCAGACATAGTCCGTTGTCAGGGCCACGTTGCCCGAGAACTCGCCTTCAGCGATGGCTGCGGGGGCTGTGAATGCGCCGGCCACCATTGCGAGTGCCAGACCACGTGAAATCATTTTTCCCATCAATCCGTTCCTTCCAGATATTTTGATTGGTGGCGGCAAAAGACCCGACTGCCCGAACTTTAGCCACTCAAGAAGCCCGCAAGGGATGTATTTTCTGGCTTTCGCACGAAATTCGGGCAGATGACCCAAAACGCGCTCATATACGCGTCGAATAGGGTCAATTACAGTCGTGCGTGCGCGCACGGGCGATAGCGTTACTGAAATGCCACCCTGAATTTAGACGGCGTCGAGCAGAATCACCGCGAAATAGGACCGCGTATCGCGCCAGACCCGTGATGTCTGCCATCCGGCACGGGAGATTTGCTGACTGAGAGCTTCGAGATCGAATTTTCGCGAATTCTCAGTATGGATCGTTTCGCCTTTGTTGAAGGAGAAGCGGTCTTCAGCAATCGTCACCTGCTGATCGATCCGGCTTTCCAGATGCATCTCGATGCGCGACTTGTCATCGTTCCAGATGGCGCGATGGGCAAAGGCGGCGAGATCGAAATTCGCATCGAGTTCGCGATTGATCCGGGTCAACAGATTGAGATTGAAGGTCGCGGTCACACCGGCCGCATCATCATAAGCCGGGATTAGAATATCTGGCGATTTCCGGAGATCCACACCGATGACGAATTGTCCGGACTCGCCGAGCAGGGCGCGGGCCGCACGCATGAAGGCGTCAATGCTGTCATCATCGAGATTGCCAATCGTTGAGCCTGGAAAGAATCCGACGGGCCGCCCGGTCGCCTCGGCCGGTAAGCCAAGCCGGATCATGAAATCTCCAACAATCGGATGAACTGGCAGGTCAGGATAGTCGCGGCGGAGACCGTCCGCCGTTTGAAGTAGAAAGTCTTCCGACACATCGATTGGAACATAGCCGGCCGGCGCTGCCAGATGATCGAGTAGAATCCGCGTTTTGGTCGACGCACCCGCGCCATACTCGACCAACAGAATGTCCTCGCCAAGGGCTTCGGCAATTTCGCCTATATGGGCCTTCAGAATCGCGATCTCGGTTCGGGTCGGATAATAATCCGGCTATTCCGTGGTCTGTTCGAACAGGACGGATCCGGCTTCGTCATAGAAATACTGGCAGGGCAGGGTTTTCTGTTTTTTTGACAGGCCCTGCACGACTTCCGCACGAAAGGTCGCCAACAGCTCTGCTGCGACGGGGTCGAAGAGGTCATCCATTTAAAAATCTCGCGCCAGGCGCAGCCCTGAAAATTGCCAGCGTTTGTCGGGGTGGAAGAAATTACGGTACGTCGCACGGATATGCGCATCAGGGGTGGCGCAAGAGCCGCCGCGCAGCACCATCTGACCGCTCATGAATTTGCCATTATACTCGCCAACGGCACCGGCGGCGGGGGCATAGCCGGGATATGACGTGAACGGGCTGGCCGTCCATTCCCAGACATCACCGAAATAATAGCGCTGGTCTGCGTCGGTCTGAACTTGCGGTTGATAATAGTCCGCGCCGGCAAAGGTACCGTCTGTGGCATGATCACGGGCTGCCACTTCCCATTCCTGTTCGCTTGGCAGGCGGGCGCCCGCCCAGGTGGCATAGGCGTCGGCTTCATAAAAGCTGATATGCGTCACTGGGGCTTCAAGATTGACCCGTTGCGGGCCTGACAGAGTCATGGTGTGCCAACCATCATCTCGCTGGGTCCAGTAAAGCGGGGCCTGCCATTGATTTTGCTGCGCGGTGGCGAATCCGTCCGACAGCCAGTGTGCGGGGGTCTGGTATCCGCCATCCTGGATAAAGGCGAGCCAGTCGCGATTGGTGACGGCGCGGCTGGCCAGTTCGAACGGTCGGATCACAACCCGATGCTGCGGGGTTTCACAATCAAAGGCGAAATCTGTGCCGACATGTCCAATCTCGGTCAGGACGCCTTCGAACCGGTTCCAGCTCTGCGGCGCCGCTTCCAGATTGGCGGTTTGCAGGTTCACATCGCGCTTCAGCGCCGGCTGCAAAGGGTTCTGGGCGAACAGGTGTAAGATATCGGTGAGCAGCAATTCCTGATGCTGTTGCTCGTGCGCCAGGCCGAGATCCAAGAGATCCCAAGCCTGTTGGTCGTCGCTCAGCAGTTTCGCCATGCCGGCATCTACATGCGCGCGATAGGCGATCACCTCGTCCAGACTGGGGCGGGTGAGCAGGCCGCGCTTTGGTCTTTCGTGCCGGGCGCCAACTGCGTCATAATATGAGTTGAACAGATAGCTGAACCGCTCATGATACCGCACGGCATCGCCATAAACCGGCGCCAGCATGAATTCTTCGAAAAACCAGCTTGTATGTGCCAGATGCCACTTTGCCGGGCTGGCATCCGGCATGGATTGGGCCGTCGCATCCGCGTCAGAAAGAGTCGCGCACAGCCGGATGGACTGTGCGCGCACGGCACGGTAGCGCTCGAGTCTGGAAGGGGAGGAAACGCGCTTTTTTATCGGTTGTGCCATGCGTTCTTGTTTCGCCTTTCACGGGTATCGTCAACCATAGCTGCTGACAGGTTGCGTCAGCAGTGGATCAGACCAGAGCGTAATCCGCCTGCGGAACATACTGGCTTTGCCGACGATGGCCCGTGAAACTTTCATAAAGGTGGAACGTGTCGACCAGGTAGGGTTCGCTGCGCAGGATCTGAAAATCCTCGCTCCAGGCCCGGACCGCCTCGAGCGGTGATTGATTGCAATAGGCGACAGTTATGTGCGGCACGAACGGGTCCTGGCTGAGTTTCAGACGAAATTGCCGTGCGAGCTTGCGGCACTGTTCGGCCAGCTCGCTGAGCGCTTCATTCTCGGCGATGCGGGCATAGAGCGCCCGCGGTTCCCTGCGCCCGAACCAGCCGACGCCGGCCAGCTCCAGTGCAATCGCCGGTGCCCGCACTGCGTCCAGCGCATTGGCGAGTTCCTCTGCCATCTCGCCATCAACGTTACCATAGAAACAGAGCGTGACATGATAGTGCTCGCGGCGACGCCAGCGCGCGCCATACAGGTCGACGGTGAGCGGGGTCAGGCGATGCGCCAGGTCATCCGGGATTGGCAGCGCGGAAAATAGTCGATGCATGAGCAGGCACATTTGGGCGAGGGGTTCGGACGAAACAAGCCCGACCAGCGGGCCGGGCTTGTTCAAATTCATTATTGGGGTGTCGCTTAACTGGCAAGCGCATCCAATTTTCCGAAGTGTTCGGCCAGGAGGTAATAGAAGGTCACACGGGACTTGTTGCCGCCTTCATCCTTCAGAGCCTCGCAAACCGATCCGATGGCGGCGTCGAGCTGATCATTGGTATGCGCCAGAGACAGCTTGCCGCGGCACCATTTCTCCCGCACGCGCTGAAGCTCCGTATCGTCAGAGCACGAGACCAGTGAGCTATCGCGATTGCGCAGCGCAATGCCGAGATGTCCCACGATCTTCTCGGCCGCGGCTTGATTGTAGCCCTTGGCGTATTTCTTGATGTTGTCTTCGTATTTGGAGGCGTCTGCCATTGATGTTCCCCTTTGTTTTGACCGTTTCCTGTAATGATGGAAGCAGGTCCCGGGAAAATTGCCCGCAGACGCCCCTAAAGTCAAACCGATCCAACCTGTTCAATAGTTAAGGACAGGGCGACGGTTGGTCCGCGTGAAGGGCGTTGACTGCCGCTTCAAGCTCGTCTGACCAGGCAAGATCAAAGGCATCAATACAGATTTTAAGCTGCTCCATGCTGGTCGCGCCGATAATGGTCGACCCCATGAAGGGCCGCGTATCGCAGAATTTGATGGCGAGTTGCGCCGGATCGACGTCATGCTGTTCTGCCAGATCGAGATACGAGTCGATGGCTCGCAGCGCTTGCGGACTCTCATAGCGCTGCAGCCGCTCAAAGAGCTGTTTGCGCGACCCCTGAGGCAAGGCGCCATTACGATACTTGCCGGTCAAATAGCCTTGGCCAAGCGGCGAATAGGCGAGCAGGGACACGTCTTCGCGGACGCAAACCTCTTCCAGGCCGCCATCCTCGAACCCGCGATTGACGAGATTATAGGCATTCTGGATGGACGCCATGCGGGGCAGGTCGCGGCCACTGCTCTCAGCTAGAAAGCGCATAACGCCAAACGGTGTTTCATTGGAAACCCCGATATGCCGGATCCGACCGGCTTTCACATGCGCGTCGAGATGGGAAAGAATCTCCTCAAACGGTTCGTACGGGTATCCGTAAGCCTTTGAATCTATTTTATTTCCAAACAAAGGTACGGGACGATCCGGCCAATGCAGCTGATACAGGTCAATATAGTCCGTTTGCAGCCGTTTCAGGCTTTTCATGACCGCTTCATCGACTTGATCTTTGGTATGGCGGGTCCAGCTGACATCCGCATCGCGGGTCCAGAGTTGTTTCGACAATCCAGCAATTTTTGTTGCTAAAACAATGTCTTGCCGACGGTCGCTCTTCTGGAGCCAGGTGCCGATGATGCGCTCTGTACTTCCTTGCGTCTCCGCACGGCCAGGTAC
>ERZ1740059.718-NODE-718-length-17014-cov-3.639071_pt1 | contig 17014 bp, 19 predicted proteins | sample MGYA00581744_ERZ1740059 | MGnify/ENA primary metagenome ERZ1740059 (study PRJEB43018, sample SAMN04849738) | marine metagenome | isolation source: floating plastic debris | place: Pacific Ocean | collected 2008-08-28 | study: EMG produced TPA metagenomics assembly... | reverse complement strand
GTCTTGCTAAAAATCCAAACGGGCTAAAATTAAAAAAAGTGGCTAATTTTAGTATTAGATACATATAACCATAATTTATAGAGAGTTCAAATCTGTAAAATGCATATAATTTGGTTGTTAATAAACTTAAGTTTACTTGGATTAATTCTATTTCGAATTCAGAATACAACAAATTCAGCTTTAGATATTGATCAAAATCCGAAGTTTTTAAACTCTCTTTTGACTATATTTACGGGTTTGTTTCTAACTTTAGGAAAGTACTCAAATTTTTTTGAATTATAATGGTTGAATATCAGATTAGCTCTTGTACAAATCTTGTTTTACCATTATAATTAAAATATATTATCAACTAGGCGGTATCGCTAAGTGGTAAGGCAGTGGATTGCAAATCCATTATTCCCCAGTTCGAATCTGGGTGCCGCCTAATGCGAATACCCATACCGGGAGAGTGGTGGAATGGTAGACACGTCAGACTTAAAATCTGATGGCTTCACGGCTGTGAGGGTTCAAGTCCCTCCTCTCCTATTTTTCTATTATTATGCAATGTACTTTATAACATTTTGTGAATCCACACCACTTCTCACTAAGGCTATTTTACCAGTTTTTGCAATTTCTATAATTCCAAATTTTCTAAGTAAATGCTCTAATGCCAGAATTTTATCTGGTTCACCTGTTACTTCTAACATGACCGCCGCCTCAGAAAAGTCCACAACTCGGGCATTAAAAACCTTCGCGATATCTAAAATCTCAGGTCGAGTCTGATCTGTTACATTGACTTTTAATAACATTAGCTCACGATTCACATTTGGAATATTAGTAATATCTTGAACTTTTCGAACATTAATCAACTTATACAGCTGTTTAGTTAATTGTTCGATTGTATGGTTATCACCCGGAACAACCATAGTAATACGTGAAATATGCTCCTGCTCTGCAGGACCAACTGATAAGCTTTCAATATTAAAACCACGACGAGCAAACAATCCTGCAATACGTGTTAGTACGCCTGATTCGTTTTCAACTAAAACGGATATTGTGTGTTTCATATTTGGTTTATGAAAAAAAACTGGTATTTTAAATACCAGTTTTGTATAAAGTTAGAAATTCATCTCAGCTGCTTGAACCTTTTCAAATTGTTTCTTCTTAATTACTAAGAAAATTTGACATAGAACAACAGCTAAACAAAAAGCTAAGTAGCCAATAATTCGATTTGAATTTTGTAATACGATTTCAGTTTCTGCTTGACCAAAGCCGCCAACATTAGGATCTACTGTTAAAAGCGTCTCTTTTGTTACCTTTTGACCCGCTTTAACATTAACACTTAAGCCTTTTGAAATCTTTTCATCAACAATTGAACCATCCGCAGTTTTTATACTGATATCAAATGAACCATTATCGTTAGTTCGGACTTCAGTAACTTGACCAGCAACACTTGCTAAAATGGGGTTGTTATTTGATTTTTCACCGTTCGGATTAATCTGTCCGCGACCGCGATTCGCCCCTACATAAATAGGATACTTTAAGTACTTCGCATCTGACTTTTCTGGATCAGGAGCTAAAACTGGAAATGTTATTTCACGGTTTTTGTCACCTAAAATTGGTCCTACAACTAGAATATTTTCCGCTTTAGAACTGTATGGCGAAATATAAACACCTTTGTTTTTCGCTTTTACTTCAGCTGAAATACGGCTTGGTGGGGCTAATTTGAAACCTTCAGGTAAAATTACAACTGCTCCAACATTTAAAGGACCACGATCACCGTTTGCTAATAACTGCTTTTTACTTACATCGTAAGGTATTTTAACCACTGCTTCAAAAACAGTATCAGGTAATACGGCTGAAGGAGACTCAATCGCAACTGGTTTTTGAGCTAAATGACAATTGGCACATGCGATACGTCCATTCGCTTCACGTGGATTTGAATACGCTTGTTGAGCATAGATTGGATACGCATTCGCCGATCCATTGAAAACCCCAGCACTAAGAATAAATCCGGCACTGCATAAATAAATAAATTGTTTTAAAATTCTGTCCATTTTTTTCACAAACATTTTCAGGTTCAATTTGAGTTATAAATGACGTTATTTTTTATAAAAAATTAATACTAACGCCCCGACTAAGTATAAAAATACAATCGCTAATGTTAAACATAATTGTGTCACAGGATCCGTCGAGGGTGTTAGAACTGCACTCACAATTGTGGCCGCTAAAACAACATAACGCCAAGCGCTTAGCATTTGCTGACCATTTGTAATGCCAGCTAAACCCACAATTATTTGAATAATGGGGACTTGGAAAGATAATCCCGTACTGTAAAATAAAAATAATATAAAATCAAAATATTGATCAAAAGACCACAACGGCTCAATTACTGTTTCACTATACCCAATAAAAAAGTTCAAAGCCGCCGGAATTAAAACAAAATATGCAAATATTAGACCTAAACCAAATAAGAGTACTGATGTTATCAGAATAGGTAAAATTATTTTTTTCTCAGATTTTGTTAAACCGGGTAATATATAGAAAATTATTTGACTAATTAAAAACGGAATGCTAAATAATAGACCACCATAAAAAGCAATTTTTACTGTTGAAAGAAAATACTCACCAGGTGAAAGCTGAATAAATTTTATTTCTTGAACAGGTGCTTCTAACAGTTCAACTATCGGTGTTATTCTAAAAAAGAAAACACCGATAATTAGTATCGCGAAGCCTAGATATTGAAAAACACGTTGTCGAAATTCTTCGATATGCTCTGAAATTGGTAATTCTAAGGCTTCTGAATCTAAATTCAGCTGCTTTTTACGACTAAATTTAAACTCATTTGTTTGAATAATTAAATTCACAGTACATTAATTTTATATAACTAACTCTTTAATGATGTTACTGCATCTAATCGTGCTTTTGCAATTCGTACTTCTAAAACTGCAGAATCTATTTCGCTTGGATTTACGTTTGATTCTCTTAATTTTTCTAACGTTTCTGTTGCATCAATAAAAGCTTTTTCAATTGATTGTAAATCTGCTAAAGATGATACTTCCTCAGCACCATTAACTAAGACAGTAATTTGATTATTTTCAACTTCAGCAAAGCCTCCATACAATACAGCAGGTGTCCAAGTTCCATTAGACTCATAACGTACAACTCCAGGCTCTAAAACTGTAACTAACGGAGCATGATCAGACAAGATACCAATACCACCATTGACAGCAGGTAAAATTACTTGCTCTGTTTCGCAAGTTAAAAACACTTTTTCTGGAGTAATAATACGTACTTCTAAACTCATAAGAACCCCTTAACTTAAATTATTGTAAACTTTCAGCCTTACTAATTGCTTCATCGATATTTCCAACTAGGTAGAAAGCCTGTTCTGGTAAATCATCTAACTCACCATTTAAAATCATGTTAAATCCTTTAATTGAATCTGCAAGAGAAACATACTTACCAGGTGAACCTGTAAATACTTCAGCTACAAAGAATGGTTGTGATAAGAAGCGCTCAACTTTTCTTGCACGTGCAACAGCTAATTTGTCATCTTCTGATAATTCATCAATTCCTAAAATTGCAATAATATCTTGTAATTCTTTATATTTCTGTAAAATTTCTTTAACTTTTTGTGCAGTACCGTAATGCTCATCGCCTACAATTTCTGGTTGTAGCATTGTTGATGTTGAATCTAACGGATCTACTGCAGGGTAAATACCTTTCGAAGCTAAACCGCGCGATAATACAGTTGTAGCATCTAAATGCGCGAACGTAGTCGCTGGAGCAGGATCTGTTAAATCATCTGCTGGTACATAAACTGCTTGAATCGAAGTAATCGAACCCTGTGTAGTAGAAGTGATACGTTCTTGCAACGCACCCATTTCAGTAGCTAATGTTGGTTGGTATCCTACAGCTGAAGGCATACGACCTAATAATGCTGAAACTTCTGAACCAGCTTGTACAAAACGGAAAATATTATCAATAAATAATAAAACGTCTTGCTTGTTAACGTCGCGGAAATATTCAGCCATTGTTAAAGCCGTTAAACCAATACGCATACGTGCACCTGGAGGCTCATTCATTTGACCGTATCATAAAGCTACCTTTGAATCCGATAAATTAGTTTCATTAATTACACCAGACTCTTTCATTTCCATATAAAGGTCGTTACCCTCACGTGTACGCTCACCAACGCCGCCAAATACAGAAACTCCACCGTGGGCTTTTGCAATATTATTAATTAATTCCATAATTAATACAGTCTTACCAACACCGGCACCACCGAATAAACCAATTTTTCCACCACGACGGTATGGAGCTAATAAATCAACTACCTTGATACCGGTTTCAAAAACTGATGGCTTAGTTTCTAAATCAGTGAATGCTGGAGCATTACGGAGAATAGGCAATGTCTCTGAAGCGTCAACATCACCCATTTCATCTACAGGTTCACCCAAGATATTGAAAATACGACCTAAAGTTGGTCCACCTACTGGAACACTAATTGGAGCGCCAGTATCAACGGCTTCAACACCACGCTTTAAACCATCAGTCGAGCTCATAGAAACAGCACGAACTTTGTTATCACCTAATAACTGTTGTACCTCACATACGATAACGCTACCATCTTCGCTAGTAACATTGATAGCATTGTAAACCTTCGGTAACTGACCTGATGGAAATTCAATATCTAAAACTGGTCCAATGATTTGTGTTACGCTACCTGCACTTGTATTAACTTCAAGCATCTAAATTTTATTAATTAGTAAATATAGCAATCAGCATCGTTTCAGACTTCAGTTTTCACAATAGAGACTTAATAATGAGTTATAGAATATTTAAAATTAGAAAGATCACTGTAGAAATATTATTAAGTTAGCGTCAATAGGAATTTCTACTGACAAACCTAAAGTTTTTATTTTAATCTTATTGGTAACACACTTTTCAATAAGAATTGAAATAGATTGTACTTAGTAATAGGTATCAACAATAATTAAAATTTTTTAAAACCTTAAAACGCTAACTCTAACTTTAATATTTTTTAACAATTAGTTATCTTTATTTAACCCAACCATATGAATGAAGACCACTGGCTAAGAAATTAACGCCAAGATATGAAATCCAAATACTAATAAAACCGACAGTACCAATTAGTGCAGTTTCTAAACCACGCCAATTTTTTACCAGACGCGCATGCAAGTATGCGGTGAACACTAGCCAGGTAATTAATGACCATGTTTCTTTTGGATCCCATGACCAGTAAGAACCCCAAGCTTCATTTGCCCAAACAGCGCCCGCCAAAATTCCTAAAGTTAGTGCTATATGCCCAAATCCAATTGTACGATAACTCCAAACATCTAAATTAGTCATTAATGCTGTACGTGAAGAATTTTGTTGTACAGTTGCATTATCCGCAAGTGAAACTGAGGCAGAATTAAATTGCAGTGCTAGTTGCGGAGATGAAATAAATTCTTTGCTTGCACCTGAATCATTTTTCGTTGTTTTTATTATTAAAATTAATAATAAAACCGAAAGTAATGAACCTAAAATTAGTGTTGCATAACTAACAATCATCATACTAACATGGAACATCAACCAGTTAGATTGTAGTGCTGGAACTAATCCTGCGGGAATTTGCATTTCTTTTGGTAAAAAAGAAGCAAAGGCTAATACTAAACCTTCAATTGGCGTTAATAAAGAGCCAATAATTTTTCGTGATGTTTTGCGCGAAGCAATTAATTGAACAGCTGTTAAGCACCACGTTATAAATATCAATGTCTCATATAGATTACTTAATGGAAAATAACCATTTTGTATCCAACGTGTACCAAGAAAAATAAATAAGTAGACGTTACTTCCCATAACAAGCCCTAAAGCTAAATTATTGATCCACCCTAAATTATCTTTTTTGATTAAGCTAAACCAACATAAAAGAGAAGATAACAACAATGCGAACGTGACAAAAATCATTCTCCCTATATATATAAAATATTTACTCTAAGATTAATTATACTTCATTTTGCTTAAAACAACTGAAACAAGAACAGTAAAATGAAAAATATACTTTATATACTAAAGTAGTTTTGATAGTACGTAAACCGTTTTATACAAATAAATCATTAACATTAATCGTTAAATTAGAAAAATAAAACGTCCTAAAAGATGCATAACGTATTTTTTAGGACATAAATGTGCACTGTTAGTTTCCTTTTGAACCTTTTAAACGACCACAATGTACTAAACACGCACCGTGGAATAATGGAAACCGTGGATGTAAACCTAAAATTGCACATATACCACCATAAACCATTAACGCTAACATCATAAAGAAGAAAGCTAGTGCTACCTGTTCTTGATCACTACCTTCTAAACCAGATGCAACTGCAAATTTTATGAAAATATACATAAAAAGTTGAATCATGATGTGTATACAAAATGTGAAACACCAACAATAACGAACAAAATGCTTTATCCAGTATTTTGCTGTTTGCCCAAACCATTTTGTATCTGGTCCTCTGCGACGAATTAATTCACGGAAAACGAAAATTGAAATAATGGCATTATTAAACGGTGCAAAAGAGATAAAAAAGATTATTCCGCGTAAATAATCATGTTCAACCATTGAAAGAAAACTAAAACTATCAACAATTTCACCGAAATATAAGAAAAGTTCTGACATTGGCCACAAAATTGCTGCAAATGCACACCCACGATTAACCCAAGTAACGCCTAGCTCAGGGCGAGGAGGTAATTTAAATTGTGCTCGCGCGTAATCTTCTGTCACATCGAATAAATATAAAACGAGAAGAACTGCTGCAACATATACACCAAGTGTTTGCCAAATTATATAAAGAATTGCTAAAATACCTTGTAAATTAACTAAAACTTCAACGAAGAATATTAAAAATAAATTCCAAACTACCAATGCAAACTGTTCCCAAAATAATGTTAACAATTTCTTTACAGAACTAATGAAAAAAGTGACATAATCAGAAAACGTGACTAGATCTTGCATATAATATCTTTAATGTTGTTAATAATAAATTACAATTTAAGCACCAATAGCTAATCACTGCATTTTCAAACACTATTACATATAGTATACTACTATAAAAATAAGAAATGTGTGAACTTATAGAATTTTAAACCAAATCTCAGAAAAAGTAAATTAGTGTAAAACTATGAACACGATTTTTTTAAATTTTTAAGTATAATAAAACTAGGTAGTTTATTAAAATTCGAAGTCTATTATTACTACTATCTAATAAAATTATTAGATCTTCGATAATATACGATAGTTAACAGTAATATGTCACATTCAGTTAAAATCTATGATACTTGTATCGGGTGTACACAATGTGTAAGAGCATGTCCTACAGATGTTTTAGAGATGGTTCCTTGGGATGGGTGTCGAGCTGGTCAAATTGCTTCTGCGCCTCGTACAGAAGATTGTGTTGGTTGTAAGCGTTGTGAAACTGCATGCCCAACAGATTTCTTAAGTGTTCGAGTTTACTTAGGTGCGGAAACAGCGCGTAGTTTAGGTTTTTCTTTCTTATAAGTTTTTTGTTTTACAGACATAGAATTTTTTTTTATGTCTGTAAAACTCGCGAGCTTCATTAGATAGTGAGCTCAGTATTAATTGTTTTGTTTATTGCACAATAAAATTTTCTTAAACTTACTTTACTTTTTTTTATAATTTTCTGTATAATAAATTATCAACTTAGGGTTGCTAACTCAATGGTAGAGTACTCGGCTTTTAACCGATAAGTTCTGGGTTCGAGTCCCAGGCAACCCAATCCTAAAAATTTATTATTATTTAAGATGATTCGACCGCTTCTGGAAATTCATATTAAATTAATAAAATTAAAATAGTTGCTGATTAAACTTTATGCCTTGCATGCAACTACTTATTGTTATTATCGTTTAATAACCTATAATACCCCCAAGGGAATTCGAATCCCTGTTACCTCCGTGAAAGGGAGATGTCCTAGGCCTCTAGACGATGGGGGCATGACTATTAACATAATAGTTTAATTCTCAAACTTTGTCAACAGATTATAAATATTCAATATGGAATTAATACTTGCTAAACTATACCTTATATTAGTATTTAGTGTTTTGGTTTTAATCACTGTATTTTTAGGATTTCAAATACAATTAAAACAAAAATTAGAACGAAACTTAACTGACTTAAGACAGCAAACGACTCAAAATACTGACTCATATGAGAGTCAATTTAAGCTAGGGCAGATTTATTTACGAAAAAAATTATATAGCAAAGCTATTGAGGAGTTTCGGGAATGTTTCACAAAATGGGATAAAAATGACCGTTTGGGTCTTGCAAGCTTATTAAATACACTAGGTTTCACATATTATCAGTTAAAAGAATTTAATATAGCTGTTTACTATTATAAAACCGCGCTTACACTTGCACCAGACTATTTTACAAGTTTGAGTAACTTAGCCTATTTATATCAACAACAAGGTCAGCTTCAAGAACTTAATGAAACATACAAGCAAATGGTCGTCTTTGCACCAAATAACAAGAAAACGGAAGAGTTACGTGATTACTTAGAAAAACGATTAATAAAATCGGAATAGTAGGATTTGAACCTACGACATCCTGCTCCCAAAGCAGGCGCGCTACCAAGCTGCGCTATATTCCGTTTAATTTAGTATATCAAAAAATTTGTAATTACACAAAAGATCAGGGTATAAATTTTGATCTTTTGTGTGATATCTATTTAAGCAACCCATTTTTCAGCAACTAAATCAATTACACCTTGCTCTGATTTAACATAACTTACAGTTGAAAACCCAAGATTTTTTAATTCTTGATCAAGCAATTGTGCTGCGTAAACTTGATTAATCTTGTCTAAGAATCCTTCAATAGACCACGGCTGACGCCAGAAACTAGTATCAGCAACTAACTCATAAGATTGGCCATTAAATGCAAACCCAATATCAATAGAGTTAGATTGGTGAATAACTAATTCAGCATTGTTTGTCTCGTTTTTGTAACCCTTAATTGGATCATTTGCTTTTTCCCAACTTACATCTAATTGTGTTAGCACACTTTGTAAAGTTGCTAAATCGCGTATAGAAGTTTTAATGCGAGTGAAATGTGACATTCTTATTTACTGTTTTATATTGTAATTAAAAGAACCAAACATTTATAAAACCTATATAACTGTTCAGAATCTTTTTAACAATTATAAAAAAATAAGTGTTAAAAACCCGAATTTTGTTTCAAAAACTAAAATTTAATAATTTATCTGAATCCAACAGAAGCTTGCCAAACAAAAGCTAATAAAAGAAATAATACAGGTATAGCCGGTAAAATATCTACTAATGGACTAAAAATAGCGAATGTGCCAGGTAATTTTGCTAATAATAACATATAATTTTTATATTATGGATGTCGATAGAGTAAAGATATTATAATATATCACGGTAAAAAACACATAAATTCCAACATAGTTTTTTAAATGTTTTAGCAAAAACACATAAAAGTTACCATTTCTTAATAACCTATTGACTGTTCAATTTCATGGTTGATACTATAAAAAGAGGATAATGATTGGCTCTGTAGCTCAGTAGGTTAGAGCAGGGGACTCATAAGCCCAAGGTCGCAGGTTCAAATCCCGCCAGAGCCAAATATGGAGAGATGGCTGAGTGGTCGAAAGCGGCAGATTGCTAATCTGTTGTACCGTTTAACGGTACCGGGGGTTCGAATCCCCCTCTCTCCTTTATTAAGAATAATATTAAAAAATGTGTAGATTAATTCTACATTTACTTCTTAATATAAATTTCTCTTATTTTATAGATATAGTATTCAGGTTTCTGGAAAAGTGCTTATACGATTCCAGAAACTGATAAAATTTTAACTTGAGCCAGTTACTATTTTAGTTAAGATAATTGACTTAACAGTAAGAAAGCAAACCCTGAACTTCCTAAAGCACCAATAAAAAACCCACCGGTAAAACGTTGCCATCCAGCCTTACTTTCAACAACGTCACCAACCGTTGAATCATCTTCAGTATAAGTGGTTGTACCGTATAAAGCTAAAGCTAAACCTAAAATAATAATTAACCCAATTGCTGACAAGTAGCCAGCTAAAAGAGCTACTTCTGAATTACGAAGTGGGCCTAATTTGTAAAAAGGGCCAATTAAAAAATAACCATGAGCCATTCCTAACTCTAACCCACGTAGAGTGCTCGACAACCCAGATCGATAAATTGGTAAATTTCCTAGCAAAGTACGAGTTAACATCGAATTCGTAATTGGTGTTGAAAGATGACCAACTGATGGATCATTACCATAGGGTCCAACGAAAGTATATTTATCCATAAATGCACAAATTTTCCTAGCTTAATTTTAGTAAACACATTATACTTTGTTAAGATAGATTTAATTATAAATTATGAAAATACAAATATTGTACTACTTTATTTATAGTTTTTCATCTATAATATTTTTTATATCAAAATAAAGGAATATCATGACGATTTTTATTGATTACGTTTTATTATTAGGTTTCGTTTTTGCATTAGCAGCAGGTCTATTTTTAATCTTCCAAGGAATTAAATTAATTTAATTCTATATTTGCCAAAAATAAACTACATTTTTGGCAACTTATTAAATATCGTAAATTATGAACTTAGAAATGAAAACTGACCAAATAAAACGTGAAACAATAATTGGCTCGCGTCGCTTTGAAAACTATTTTTGGTCAATTGCTCTTTTTATTGGAGGGTCGGGCTTCATATTAGCTAGTTTATCAAGTTACTTTAATAAACAACTATTACCCCTTAGTGCTGTGACTGAAATAAATTTTGTTCCTCAAGGGTTAGTAATGTTATTTTACGGATTGTTGGGTATAACTTTTAGCGGTTATATTACATTAACAATTCTCTGGGATCTTGGTGGAGGATATAATGAGTATGACAAAACAACTGAAACAGTTCGTCTTGTACGCCGTGGTTTCCCAGGGAAAGATAGAAACATACTATTAAACTATTCATTCAATGAAATAAAATCTATCGAAGTTGAAATTTCTGAAGGAATAAATCCAAAACGAACAATTTACTTAACAACAAATGATAAACGCCGCATCCCACTAACAGGAGTTGGGGAGCCATTACCTTTGACAGAAATTGAAGAAAAAGCTATAGGACTAGCTAAATTTTTAAATTTAACGTATAATATCACTAAGTAAAATTGCGGGTATAGTTTAGTGGTAAAACCTTAGTTTTCCAAGCTAATGATGGGAGTTCGATTCTCCCTACCCGCTTTCATTCCAATGGAAATATAATAAATATTGAATTTTTTATTCTTATATGTTAGCCTATGAGTATCTAAATATTGTTTTATGCTTAAAATGAGTAAACTTAAAACACGGCAATCTGCGAGTAAAAGATATCGCCGTACAAAAACTGGTAAATTTGTATTTAAGCGTCCATACAAAGCTCACATCTTGGAGAAAAAGTCAAGAAAACAGAAAAGACATATGAAAACAGATGGTATCGCTTGTAAAGGAGACGCAAGAAATATAAAAATTATGTTACTAGCATAAAAAATTATTTATTGAATTAATTTATTTAAATTATAAATATGGTACGTGTTAAACGTGGTTCGGTAGCAAAAAAGCGGAGAAAATCTGTTCTAAAACTAGCAAAAGGATACAAAGGAGCGCATTCGCGTCTTTTTCGTACCGCAAACCAGCAGGTTTTAAAAGCTAAACGTTATTCATATGTAGGTCGGAAATTATTTAAACGCACACAACGTAGAAGTTGGATTACAAAAATAAACTCGCAAGTGCGCCGACATGGTAAAACTTACAGTGAGGTAAGTGGACAATTAAAACGAAAGAAAATTGCTCTAAATAGAAAAGTTCTTGCAAGTATAATTTTGAATGATCCATTAACCTTTGATTATATTATTGTGAATAATATTTAAATTATTCTTAATTAATAGTAGTAAAATTTATCAACTTATGTTATAATCTAATTAGCTGGTGTAGCTCAGTTGGGAGAGCAGCTGATTTGTAATCAGCCGGTCGGGAGTTCAAGTCTCTTCACTAGCTTTAAGTGTCACTTTTTTATATAGATCTGTAAACTTAGTTACAGATCTAATTTTTATAATCTAAGCCATTACTGGTTGATCAACATCAACGTCAACTTTACTGACATTTATCACTAATTCTTTTTGATCAGGTGAATCTACTAAAATCATACTTCCAGGCTCAATGCTTTCACTTAATAATTGTGTTGCAAGTCTATCTTCTAGCAATTTCATAATCGCACGGCGAAGTGGTCGTGCACCATATGTTGGATTAAACCCTTCATTAATCAAAACTAACTTTGCACGTTGTGTTACCTTTAATGTGAAGCTTTTATCTTCAGCACGATCACATAATTGCTTAAGCATAATATCAGCAATTTGACTTAAATCTGATCGTGTTATATGTCGGAAAACAATAACCTCATCTAAACGGATTAAAAATTCTGGTCGGAAGAAACGTTTTAACTCTTCATTAACTAAACTCGCCATTCTATCATAACGAGAATCATTTTCATTTACTAAATTTCCACCAAAACCGATATCACCCGAAGAACTATCACTTTCTTGAATAACTTTAGCTCCAATATTAGAGGTTAAAATCAGCATTGTGTTTTTAAAGTCAATAGTACGTCCTTTTGAGTCTGTTAAACGACCATCTTCTAGAATTTGTAATAATAAATTAAACACGTCTGGATGAGCTTTTTCAACCTCATCAAATAAAACCACAGTGTATGGCTTTCTTCTCACAGCCTCGGTTAATTGACCACCTTCACTATAACCTACGTAACCTGGAGGCGAACCAATTAATTTGGCAACAGTATGTCGTTCCATAAATTCCGACATATCTAAACGGACCATTGCATCTTCTGCACCGAAGAAATATAAAGCTAATGCCTTTGTTAATTCTGTTTTACCAACACCTGTTGGTCCAGAGAATAAGAAACTAGCAATTGGACGGTTTGGATTACGTAAGCCAACTCGAGCACGACGTATAGCCCGTGACACGGCAGAAACTGCTTGTTCTTGGCCAATAATACGCGAATGTAAGGTCTCTTCCATGTGTAATAATTTTTCAGACTCAGATTTTGAAATTTTATTCACAGGAATACCCGTCCACGCGGATACAACATTTGCAATATCGTCTTCATTTACAACAGGATCAACCATTTTCTTTATTGCTGGACCTGGTATGCGATCAACAGTTGCAAGAATCGCTGATAATTGCGCACGTAACTCTAATTCACGGTCTAAAGCAGTTGCCGCTAATTCAAAGTTTTGATCTGCGATTGCTGTATCCTTTTCTTTTATGATGTCACGTAACTCACGATCTAAATCACTTGCAGCATCAGGCATTCGCACAGCTTTTAAACGAACTCGTGAACCTGCCTCATCAATTAAATCAATAGCTTTGTCAGGTAAGAACCGATCTGCAATATACTGTGCTCCCATACTTGCAGCAGCCTCTAAAGCTTCATCACTAATTTTTAAACCATGATGACGTTCATAGCTAGCACGTAAACAACGTAAAATTTGAACAGTTTCACTAACTGAAGGTTCGTCAATTTGTACTGGCTGGAATCGACGCTCTAATGCAGAATCGCGCTCAATATGTTTACGGTACTCATCAATTGTAGTTGCACCGATACATTGTAGTTCACCACGAGCTAATGCCGGCTTTAAGATATTAGCTGCATCTACAGCTCCTTCAGCTGCACCTGCACCGATTAAAGTATGAACTTCATCGATAACTAAAATAATATTATTTGAGCTGCGTACCTCGTCTATAATACGCTTCAGACGTTCTTCAAACTCACCACGATACTTTGTTCCGGCAAGTAAAAGTCCAATATCTAAACTAATAACTTGCTTTTCATCAAGCAAATCAGGTACATCACGTTTTACAATTCGTTGAGCTAATCCTTCTGCCACAGCAGTTTTACCAACACCCGGTTCTCCGATTAAAACAGGATTGTTTTTACGGCGGCGAGCTAGAATTTGAATTACACGCTCAATTTCTTCATCACGACCAACCACTGGATCTAACTTACCATTAAATGCAGCCTCAGTCAGATTCGTAGTAAACTCCTCAATTGAAACTCCGCTCATCTCAAAGAATTCTGAACGATCGCCGCCTAAAACAACTTCTAAGGTTTCACCAATCTGCATTAGTACTTCAGTACGAATCTGTGAGATCTCAAGTCCCAGTTGTTGTAAAACTCGAACTCCTACACCTACTTCTTCCTCTAATAAAGCAAGAAGTATATGCTCTGTACCAATATAGCCATGTCCTAGATCTCTAGCTTCTTCAATCGCGATCTCAAGAACACGCTTTGCGCGAGGAGTAAAAGGAATTTCAACTGCTACAAATCCAGAACCACGGCCGATGATACGCTCAACTTCAGTACGGGCCTCGCGAAGAGTAACACCTAAAGAGCGAAGAACTTTATACGCAACGCCACCATTTTCACCAATAAGTCCTAGTAAAATTTGCTCTGTGCCTACAAAGTTATGTCCTAAACGCCGAGATTCTTCTTGTGAAAGCATAACAACTTTGATAGCTTTCTCTGTAAATCTTTCAAACATATACTATTTATAACTTAATTATTACAATCTATCTATATAAATATTAAGTATGCATCCGACTGGGTTCGAACCAGCGATGTTCATATGAATACGGATTATGAGTCCGGTGCCTTCGACCACTCGGCCACAGATGCTTTTTCTTATACAATGGAGCTGGTGGGAATTGAACCCACGTCCAATTTTAACTTATCTGAAGACATTATACAAGTTTACAAAATTACACTATTAAAATTCTCTTAGCTGATTCAGCAGCGAGCAAATTACAACATAAAACTAGCTCAATAATTTTATGCCGTCAAACGTGAAGTTAAGCGAATGCTAATTGTGCACGGTTTGAAAAAATTGAATTAAAAAAGTTTGCATTTAATTTTTAAAGCGCTTTATTTTACGAGTAAAGCGAATCCTCGACTTGTGTCTCCAGTAAAATTAAATTGTCGAAACGATATCAGCCCCTCTGTCAATTTAAGCACGAGGGGATTCGAACCCCTGACTTTTAGATCCGGAGTCTAACGCTCTAGTCCACTGAGCTACGCACTTGATATAATTATAAAACTTTTTAATTAAATTTGCAAGTTGATGTGTTTACCTAAACTTTAATAGGTAGACGAGTATTTTAAAACTTAAGTTCAAAAAATTCTGGGCAAAATATTTAAAGTGTTCTATAATAATAAGTAACAGGATTATCCTGGGAATATAATAATTAATAAATATAATAGAATTATGACTGCAACTTTAGAAAAGCGCGCAAGCGCAAGTTTATGGGAGCGCTTCTGCGCATGGGTTACTAGCACTGAGAACCGTTTATACATCGGTTGGTTCGGTTGTTTAATGATCCCTACTTTATTAACAGCTACTACTTGTTACATCATCGCATTCGTTGCTGCACCTCCAGTAGATATCGATGGTATCCGTGAGCCAGTTGCTGGTTCTTTAATGTACGGTAACAACATCATTTCTGGTGCGGTTATCCCTAGCTCAAACGCTATTGGTGTACACTTCTACCCTGTATGGGAAGCTGCATCTGTAGATGAGTGGTTATACAACGGTGGTCCTTACCAATTAATCGTATTACACTTCTTATTAGGTGTTGCTTGTTGGATGGGTCGTGAGTGGGAATTAAGCTACCGTTTAGGTATGCGTCCTTGGATCTTCGTAGCATTCTCAGCTCCAGTAGCTGCTGCTTCTGCGGTATTCTTAGTATACCCAATTGGTCAAGGTTCTTTCTCTGATGGTATGCCATTAGGTATTTCTGGTACTTTCAACTTTATGTTAGTATTCCAAGCTGAGCACAACATTTTAATGCACCCATTCCACATGGCTGGTGTTGCTGGTGTATTCGGTGGTTCTTTATTCTCAGCTATGCACGGTTCATTAGTAACTTCTAGTTTAATCCGTGAGACTAGCGAGACTGAGTCTACTAACAATGGTTACAAGTTTGGTCAAGAAGAAGAGACTTACAACATCGTAGCTGCACACGGTTACTTTGGTCGTTTAATCTTCCAATACGCATCATTCAACAACTCTCGTGCTTTACACTTCTTCTTAGCTTTATGGCCAGTATTAGGTATCTGGTTAACTGCTTTAGGTGTAAGTACTATGGCATTCAACTTAAACGGTTTCAACTTCAACCAATCTGTTGTTGACAGCCAAGGTCGTGTTATTAACACTTGGGCTGATATCGTTAACCGTGCTGATTTAGGTATGGAAGTAATGCACGAGCGTAACGCTCACAACTTCCCCTTAGATTTAGCTGCTGTAGAAGCTCCAGCTTTCATCGGTTAATTCTAATTCTAAGTTTACTAGAGTTCCCAAAAATCAAAGCAGAGATACGTCTCTGCTTTGTTTTAAATTTAAATAAAACTCTTATCTTTTAATAATTTCTTTTTAATAAAAACCTTTTTAATAATAATAGTATTTAATTATACTTAAGTTTTATACCCTTATTTTCTGTATTAACTTAGATTATTTAAACTTTTTTAAAAAGTCTATTGACACAAAAATCATTAGCCTTTAGAATAGAATCAGAAGGAAAGAAAAACTAAACCTTTTTAAGTTCTGTATAATATTTTGAGAGTTTGATCCTGGCTCAGGATGAACGCTAGCGGTATGCTTAACACATGCAAGTCGTACGAGAGTTTTAACTCTAGTGGCGGACGGGTGAGTAACACGTGAGAATCTGCCCGTAGGAAGGAAATAACACCGGGAAACTGGTGCTAAAGTCCTATATACCTTTTGGTGAAATAGAGAAATCTGCCTATGGAAGAGCTCGCGCCTGATTAGCTAGTTGGTGGGGTAAATGCCTACCAAGGCGATGATCAGTAGCTGGTTTGAGAGGATGATCAGCCACACTGGAACTGAGACACGGTCCAGACTCCTACGGGAG
>ERZ1740059.717-NODE-717-length-17017-cov-4.051232_pt1 | contig 17017 bp, 18 predicted proteins | sample MGYA00581744_ERZ1740059 | MGnify/ENA primary metagenome ERZ1740059 (study PRJEB43018, sample SAMN04849738) | marine metagenome | isolation source: floating plastic debris | place: Pacific Ocean | collected 2008-08-28 | study: EMG produced TPA metagenomics assembly... | reverse complement strand
CGTCCTTGCCGGTGCCCAGGGCACAACTCACGAGCGACTGGGTCTCGCCGCGCTGGAACAGCGTCGAGCCGTGAGTTCGCTGGAAGACACCCACCGCCGACTCGAGCGGGCGGATCTCGGCGGGCTTGCGGCCGTCGGCGCGGATGCCCTTCTCGGCGATCAGCCTGCGTGTGATCTTCTTCTCGAGCGTGCGGAACGCCTCGCGGGCCATGCCCCGGTCCTTGCGGCTCTGCTCGGCCTCTTCGACGGTGCCGTCGGTCTTCTCGGGGAAGTGTTCGTCGAGCACGGCACGCCGCAGCTCGCCGACGGCGTCGTTCCGCTCCTGCTTACCCTTGAGCTGACGCAGCTCGGTGAGCTTGTCGGCTGCGATCGACTTGACCTTCTCCATGATCTCGTCGCTGGGCAGGTTGAGCGGGTTCTTCATGACCTTCTCCTGGCCGCACTTGGCAACCAGTTCATCGATCAGCTCGATCTGCTGCTTGATGGCGTCGTAGCCGACCTCGATGGACTTGAGCACGTCCTCGTCGGGGATCTCGGCGGCGCCGACCTCGATCATGTTGATGCCGTCTTTGTGGCCGGCGAGCACGAGGTCAAGGTCGCTGTAGTCCATCTGCGTGCCGGTGGGGTTGATGACGAAGCTGGCCCCGTCGTCGGTCCACACCCGGCCCACGCGGACCATGCCGGTCGGGCCCTCGAACGGCGCGTTGCTGATCGCAAGAGCGGCCGAGGCCGCGAAGCCCGCGAGCACGTCGGTGTCGTTCTCGCCGGCGGGGCGCATGACCCAGCACTGGAGCTGGACCTCGTCGATGAAGCCGTCGGGGAAAAGCGGACGGATCGGGCGAGCGATCATCCGCATGGTGAGGACTTCCTTTTCGTTCGGCGCGCCCTCGCGTTTGCGGAAGCCGCCCGGGAATTTGCCGGCGGAGGTCAGCTTCTCGCGGTAGTCGACCTGCATCGGGAAGAAGTCGAGGCCCGGCCGCGGGTCGGCGCGGACGACGGTCGCCATGACCGTCGAGCCGCCGTAGGTCGCGAGCACGGCCGCGGTGGCCTGCTTGGCGATCTTGCCGGTCTCAAGAACAAGCGTCCGGCCCGCGATCTCTTTCTCGACGCGGTGCACTGCAAGGGGATGATCAGCCATGTGATGGCGCTCCATGGATCTTCTGCGCTGTTGGTGCGCAGACGCCGCGACGGTGTGGGGAGAATCGCGGCCTGGTTGGTGCGCCGCTGGCCGGAACTCTGGTATCCGGTGGCAGCGGGCAGCGGCCAGCAGCGAGCGAGCGATTGACGGGGGCCCATAGGGTGGGACTGCTCGGCCCGACTGACCGCTGCCGACTGCCTTCGGAGAAAGCCGGCGGCGCGGAAATCAGACACAAAGAAGCCCGCCGGGGGTTTCCGACGGGCTTCGAAAGAGTCGTTTACTTGCGGAGGCCGAGCCGCTTAATCAGCTCCAGGTAGCTCTCGCGGTTGGTCCGCTGCAGGTAGCGGAGCAGCCGGGTTCGCTTGCCGACCATCATGATCAGGCCGCGTCGGCTGTGGTGATCGCCCTTGTGCTCGCGGAGGTGCTGAGCCAGGTGCTTAATACGGGCCGTCAGCATCGCGATCTGGACCTCGGGCGAGCCGGTGTCCTTTCCTTCGCGTTGGTAGTCGCCGACGATCTGGCTGCGGGTCTCTGCGGTCAGTGCCATGGACAGATGATCTCCGTGGGCAGGTGACTCCTGCTCGGGCAAAGCGTAGAGCTTTGCGAAGAATCGATCAAACCGATTCGCTCGGGAAACTGACCTCCGAATCGCGGCTTGTCGTGCACCCTCTCACCCCCAACTCGGCCGGCGGCAGCGGAGCCCCAGATCTAGACTCCGTCATGAGCGAAACCACAACGGGCGGACCCGGCATTTCAGGGCGAGCAGCGGCAATAAAGCCCAGCGCGACGCTCGCCGTAAGCGAGCGGGCCAAAGCCCTCCGGGCTGCGGGGAAGGATGTGCTCGGTTTCGCCGCCGGTGAGCCGGATTTTCCGACTCCCCAGCCCATCGTCGATGCCGCGAAGAAGGCTCTTGACGAGGGCAGGACCAAGTACTCGCCCTCCATCGGCGACCCGCCGACCCGCGAGGCCATCGCGGCCAAGCTCTCGACCGAGAACGGCCTGCCGGGCGTCGAGGCGGCCAACGTCGCGGTCAGCGTGGGCGGCAAGCACTCGCTGTACAACATCTTCCAGTGCCTGCTCGACCCGGGCGACGAGGTGCTGCTGCCGGTGCCGGCGTGGGTGAGCTACGCCCCTCAGATCCAGCTCAGCGGGGGCATCGTTCGCGAGTTGCCGACGACCGTCGGGAGCGGCTTCAAGGGGACGACCGACGATGTCCGCGAGGCCATCTCGGCCTAGAGCCGGGTGCTGGTGATGAACACGCCCAGCAACCCCTGCGGCTCGATGTATTCGCCCGACGAATTGCGAGCCATCGCGGACGTCGTCGCCGGGGCCTCCCGAACGACCGCCCCGAGGCTTGTCGTGCTCACCGACGAGATCTATGAGAAGATCGTCTTCGGCGGCCGATCGCATCTCTCGATGGGTTCGATCAGTTCGATCGCCGACCGCGTGGTCACCTGCAACGGGCTGAGCAAGGCCTACAGCATGACCGGCTGGCGGGTCGGCTATTGCGCCGCCAGCGGCGACTGGGGCCGCGAGTTCATCAAGGCGATAGGCAGACTCCAGAGCCAGACGACGAGCAACATCCCCTCGTTCATCCTGCCCGCGATCCGGACAGCCCTCGCCGAGTGCGACGACGACGTCGCAAGGATGCGCGACGCCTTCGAACAGCGATCGCACCTGCTCGAAAGACGCCTGCGCGATATCCCGGGGTTGGTCTTCCCCTCGCCGGAAGGCGCGATCTATGAGTTTGCTGACATCTCGAAGCATTTCGGCAAGACGACGCCCAACGCCACCGTGATCGACTCCGCGATGAGCTTCGCGGGTGCGCTCCTCGACGAAGCCAAGGTCGCCGTCGTGCCTGGCGAAGACTTCGGCGGCTGCGGCGACCGCTGCATCAGGCTCAGCTTCGCGTGCAGCGAAGACCAGATCAACGCCGGCTGCGATCGGCTAGCGGCATTCGTCGAATCACTCGGCTAAATCAGCCGCTGCATCATCGCTGATCGACGAAGGGATCTCCGCGATCGCGTTCTCTTCATCGCCGTCGGGCTCGCGGGCCTGGATCGTGATCATGCCCGATTCCTCGTCGTGCTCGACGGTAATCTTCCTCTGGCGAGTCAGCTCGAGCGTGGCGATGAAAAGGCCCACGATGTCGCCCCGGCCGGCGCCGTGGAACAATTCGCGGAACGTCATGCTCGGCAAAGCCTGCCCCGCCGATGTTGTCAGACGGCTCAGCCGATCGAGAATGTCGGCGGCGTGCAGCTCGATCGGCGTGTCGTCGAACTGGATCTTGTGCTCGCCGAGGCGATCAAAGTTTACAGCCGCGGCGACCCGTGCGAACGCCTCGACGAGATCCATGACGTCGAGGTCTTCGAGATCCGGCTGCTCGTCCTCGGCGATCGCATCGGCGATTGCTTGCTTGTCGACGCCCGCCTTCTCGGCCGGGTAACGGAGCAGCCACTGCTGGCGGCGAGCCTCCAGCGCATCGGCGGCGTCGCGGAACTGGCGATACGCCAGCAGTTGGCTGATGAGCGCCGCCCGAGGATCCCCGTCATCCTGCTTGCTCTGCCGGGCGTGGGCCGGCCGATCTTCGGGGGGCATCAGCGTGCGGCTCTTGATCTCCATCAGCGTCGCGGCCATGACCAGAAACTCGCCCCCCACTTCGACATCGAGCGGGCCGTCGGTCCGGCGGGTCGCGTCGTCGATGTGGGAGAGGTACTGGTCAGCGATCTCGGCGACGGAGATGTCGGCCGGGTCGACCTCGGCTCGTCGTACCAGGTGGAGCAGCAGGTCGAGCGGGCCCTGGAAATCTTCGAGGCGGACGCGATAGTCGCTCGTTGCGGTGCTTGCTGATGGGCTGGCGGCTGCGTCGGCCATCGGGTCGCCTCCGTGCGGGGCCTCGTTCGTTGGGGCCGGGCTCCGCCGGCGGTGACGAGTGTACCCTTTACGGATGGGGACGACCGAAGTGAAGCCGCCCAACGCCGCGACGACCGAGATCGACTTCGCGCGAGCCGTTCTCGAAGAGCAGGCCGGTGCGGTCGCCGCGATGGCGGCAGCACTCGGCAAACCGTTCGAAAAGGCGGTCGATCTCATCGTCGAGTGCGCCGGCCGCGACGGCTCGGTCATCGTGTCGGGCCTGGGGAAGAGCGGGCTGATCGGCGCAAAGATCTCGGCGACGCTCGCGAGCCTTGGCATTCCGTCGCACGCCGTACACCCGGCAGAGGCGAGCCACGGGGATCTCGGCAGGTTCCGGTCGCGTGACATCCTCATCGCGCTCAGCAAGTCGGGCGAGACCGACGAAGTCGTGAACCTCGCGGCCATCCTTCGCCAAGACGGTATGAAGATCATCTCGATCACCGGCGACGGTTCCAAGCCGAGCAGTCTCGATCGGCTGGCGGACGTTGCGCTGCACATCGGTGTCGGCGACGAGGCAGGCGGCTCCCCCGCGCCGAGCACCTCGACCACATGCACACTCGCCCTCGGCGATGCGCTCGCACTGACCGCGGCCCGGCGGAGACGCTTCACCGACGCCGACTTCGCCAAGCGTCACCCCGGCGGATCGCTCGGCGGCATGCTCAGGCCGGTGCTCGATGTCATCCGGTTTCGGGCCGGCGAGAACCTGCCGCTCGTAGCCGACTCGATCAGCGTGAGCGACGCGCTCACCGAAGCCAACCGCCAGAGCGCCCGCCGACCGGGAGCGTTGCTGCTGATCGACGATGCTGGCGCACTCAGCGGCATCTTCACCGACGGCGACCTACGCCGGCTCGTTGTGCAGTCGCCCGAGAAACTCGCCGAGCCGATTGTACGAGTCATGACCCGCTCGCCCCGCACACTGCGCAGCGATGCGATGGTGCGCGACGCGGTGACCCTCTTCCGCGAGCACCGTCAGGACGAGATCCCGATCGTCGATAGCGAAGGCAAGCCCGCGGGCCTTCTCGATGTGCAGGACCTGATCGCGATGCGGCTGGTGCGCGACTGATGCCGCACGCCAGGCCCGAAGATGTGACGTACCTCGTGCTCGATGTCGACGGCTGCATGACCGACGGCACGGTCGCACTCGATCACCAGGGGATGGAGATCAAGCGCTTCAACATCAAGGACGGGCTCGGCATCCGCGTCTGGCAGGACCTCGGCTTCGGCGTCGCGATCATCACAGGCCGGAAGAGCCGATCGCTCGCGGCACGAGCGAGGGAACTCGGCGTCGAGACCGCCGTGCAAGGCGCGAAGAAGAAGGCCGTGGCACTCTAATGCATGCTCCAAGACGCCGGTATCGACGCGGCCCAGGCCGCGGCGATCGGCGACGACTGGAACGATCTGCCGGTGCTCGAACGGGTTGGCTACCCCGCGTGCCCGGCGGACGCGTCGGCCGTGCTGCACGACCTCGTGGCATTTCGATGCAACCAAGAAGGCGGGCGGGGCGCAGTCCGCGAGTTGATCGAGCACCTGCTCGCCGCCAAGGGAATGATGGACGAAGCCGTGGCCCGCTACCGCGCGTAGAACCTCGCTGGAATGGGTGCGCGGAGTCGCACCCCTGTAGGATGATGCCATGAATCGATCGGGACGGAGTCCGGCAGGAGCAACTCGACGCGGCGCGGGCATATGGGCGATTCTCGTGGCGCTCGCGATCGCGTTGATTCTGGTTGCCATCGTGCTTCTCGTCAGCGGCGGCCGAGGCAGCTCAACACCCGATCGGCCCACGCTCACCGAGCAGAACATCCCCGACATCACCGGGCCGGTCGGCGCCGTCCCCGACATGCGCGAGCAGCAGTCGATGGGCGCGACGACCAACGCGAAGCTCACGCTCAAGGACCGCAACGATCCGTCTCGAATCGCGTGGGTTGTCGAGAGCGCCGCATCGGAACCGATCGCCGGAACGGACCGGTACGAACTGTCGGAGCCGCGAGCTCGGTACTTCATCGATAACACGACCGTGATCCTGATCAGCGCCGACCGCGCCAGCTTTGTGATGCCCGACGTGACGGGTGAGCCAGAGTCGGGCCGGTTCGAAGGGGATGTCGTCCTGCAACAGGTCGGTGTGAACGACGCCGGTGATGCCGCCGTTCGTGTGACGACCGCGTGGATCGAGTTCGACACGGTCGGCGGCGAGATCTCGACCACCGCGCCGGTCCGCATCGTGGGAGAGCGCATCGTCGCCGACACGCAGGGGTTCCGTGCGGGCTTGAACGAGGTCGACGAACGTCTGGAGTTCTTCGAAGCGCCCGGGGGCCTCGTCGCGACAATCACCCCCGCGCGTCAGGTCGACTCGGCATCCCCAACGCCATCCCAGCAGCAAGACTCTCGCGATCCTTCCGCGTCGCGGCAGCCGGCGGGCGAGGCTCGATCGCCATCTCGACCCACTGAGGTTGCAGATGCCGATACGCCCGTCGTTCGGTACTACGCGGCGACACTGGCGGGCGATGTCGTTGTGAGCCAGCCGGGCCGGCGCGTCCGATCCGATCGTGCGCGCGCATGGATCAAGCTCAAAGACAACTCGATCGCGACCGATGGCTTCTCGGCCCGGCCTGCCGGGCCGCTCGTACCCATCGAGGCGGCGCTCATCGGCATGGCAATGGCGATGCAGCCCGAAGGAGCAGGCAGCGACGATCTCGGCTTCGATGATCCGATCGAGCTCCGCTGCACGGAGTCGGCGACCGTCATCCCGATGAGCAACATTCCCGCGCCGCTCGGCTCGGGCGATGACCTTGCTCTTCGCTTCGAGGGCGACGAAGGCAACCGAGTTGAGTTTGAGGACGACGAACTCGATGCCGTCGGCGACGCGGACGAGATCGAGTATGCGTTTACTAACAAGCTGCTCACGCTCCGCGGTTCGGCGACCCAGCCGACACGCACACGCGTCGGCGGCAGCGGCACGCTGGTTGCCGAGTTGGTCACCGTCGGCCTCTCCACGGGCATCGGCCAGGCGAAGGGGCCGGGCCGACTGGAGGGCGAGGGCGAAACCTCGGCGGTCTTCTGGCAAGAGCAGGCCGACGTTGTCTTCCGCGTCCGTGACGGCTGGATGACCGGCTCGCTCGAGCAGGCCATCGCCTCGGGCGGCGTGGAACTTCTCGATGGCGCGTCACGCGCGACCGCACAAGACCTCAACGCGCGGTTCGCCGAGGCAGGAGACGAGTCGCTGATCGAGCGCGTCGTGCTGGCGGGAGAGGTGAACGCTTCGACGGGAGAAGGCACGCTGATCGCTGATCGCGTGGACGTGCGGTTTGCCGTGGAAGGCGACGAGTCGCGGCCGCGGCTGGCGGTCGCCACCGGCAGCGTACGCGGCGAAAAAGACGGCCAACGCATCTGGGCCGACGAGATCGAGGCAGATCTCGTGCAGACCGACGACGGCGAGACCGAGGTCGCGTTCGCCCGAGCAAGGGACGCCGTCCGCTACGAGCGTGACGACGGCACTTATGCCGTGGGTGATGTCGCATCGATCGTCGCGGCCGAGAAGACCGCCGTGATCGAGGGCCTGCCCGGCGTCGTGGCGTCGGGCGGCGCAACGGTCGAGGCCGAGCGCATCGAGCTCGATGACATCTCGTCGAGCATCGTCACGCCGAGCCGGGGGCGTCTGACAATCGAGGACGACACAGGCCGAAGCACTGTGCTCGCCACGTGGACCGAATCGATGCGGTACAGCGACGCGACCGGGCAACTCGAGACCGCGGGCGATGTCGAGATCGTGTCGACATCGTCGCCCATGGTGCGCGATTCGTTCCGAGGCCAGCAGCTCGTAGCGCTTGTCGAGGCCATCGGAGACGGTGAAGCGAGCGATGACAGCCTTGGGGGCGACCGCCGGCTTGTTAGCGCCGTCGCGACGGGAACGGAATCCGCGAGAGCCTCGGCCGAGTTCCTGCGCTTCGCTGCGCCTGGCGATGACGATCCGGTTCGCGTCACGGCCATCGTCGGCGACACGATCGAGGCGGACAACGCGGCCGGCGTGCTGCGCGTGCCAGGCGCGGGACGCCTCGTGGTCTCCGACACGCGCGTTGGCACAGACGACGCGAGCGTCTCATCGGGCGACTGCAGGGGCTCAGCGCTCTTCGTCTGGGAGGGCGCGATGGAGCTCGATCGGCCCGCCGGAACCGCGACGATGCTCCGACGCGTCCGGCTTGTGCATCGCCCCGTGCGCAACGGCGACCGACGCGGCGTGATCGAGCTCGAATCCGAACGGCTCGACGCCGAGTTTGAAAGCGGTGGCGCGATCCGGCTGACCGACTCCAGCGAGAGCAGCCAGCTGCTCGGCGTTGACGCTGTCGGAGCGGTGTGGGCAAGATCGGGCGAGCAGCAGATGCTCTGCGACGCGATGGACTACAACCCCGAGACTGGCATTTCCCGAGCGACCGCGGCCCGTGGAGGCTGGGTCACGCTCTTTAGCACCAGCCAGTCGACGCCGATCACCGCCGCCGAGCTGGAATGGAACGTCGACAGCGGCCGGATCCAGATCGTTCGGCCCAGCCCGGTTTCCGTACCGCGTTAATTCTGTTTACGCATCGGTGCGGTCGACCACGCGGTACTGCTCGCGCTCGCCGAGGCCCTTGACCGGGTAGTCCTTGCGGAGCGGGTGCGCGGGGTAGTCCTCCCAGGTGAGGATGCGCCGCAGGTCGGGGTGGTTGCGGAAGCGGATGCCGAACATGTCGAACACCTCGCGCTCGGGCCACTCAGCGCCGGCCCAGAGATCGCACACGCTATCGAGGTACAACGCCGGGTCCTCCTCGATGCCGCTCGTGGGCAGCGAGGGGTCGAGGTAGGTCTTCACAAAGAAGCGGTGCGCGTTGTCGTAGTTGCACAGGTTGTAGATCACGCCGAACCGCCCGGGCATCTCGGCGGGGTAGTTCAGGTAGTCGACGCCGAAGCAGTCGGACAAGAAGACATAGTTGCATCGCGGATCGTTCTTCAGAAATGCCAGTACCTCGTGCAGGTCTTCGGGCGCGACGATCAGCGAGGCCTCGCCGCGGAACTCTGTCGCGCGGAACTTCTTGCTCGGGAAGGTTTCCTTGACGACAGCGAAGCTTGGGTGATCAAGAGAGTTGTCGGGCATCGGAGTTGCTCCTTCAGGGAAGCCTAGGCGGACGCGTCGCGGGGGTCGGTGACGAGCACGGGCCGATCGGCGAGCGGGCTGGCTTTCCAGAGTCCCGTGATCAACTGGGCGAACTCCGCGTAGTCGACGAGCGGCGCGTGAGCGACCCGACCATCGGTCTCGACGGCTGCCGCGAGCACACAGCCGATGACCGCCGGCTGATCGCCGAGGGCCTCGAACGCCCGGGCGAGATGGTCCTCGACCTTGTCCATCATCATCGGCGTGAGCATCGCGACGGGGTCGAGCAGCAGCTCGACGCGCTCGGGCGGGTCGTCGCGAAGAAAGTTCAGGCAGCCCTGCGGATCCGAGAGCACGCAGCCGGCGTGCGGCCTCAGGCAGAGCGTTGCGTCGTGCGTCCGGAGCGAGGGGATCGCAGCGGCGATGCCGTCGCGGAGCGCCTGCCAGCCCGCGGGCGACCAGGCATGGAAGTCAGGGTCGAATCGGCCCTGTGAGGGGTCCGCCTTCGCGTCATCGAGCCAGCCCGCCCAGGCGACGAGCCGCTCGCTTGTGTCGGCAGCGCGGATCAGCTCGGCCGGGTTGTCCGTCGTGAACCGGCCGAAGCCTCGCACGTCGCCCGTGTTGTTGGTCGGCAGAAGATGCGTGGTGGCGGTGGTCATGCGGAGGCCGATGGTTCGCGGGCTCAAGAAAAGCGGACGGGCGGACCGAGAAACGTCAAATACGAGTTGCCCCGGCGGAGCCGTTGGCTTGGTGTTCGCAAGCTGTCCGCTGCCGGAGCCACCCCGCATGGAAACGCTGTTCGGTTTTGATGATCTGGCACCCCGCGATTCGGGAGGTGCCAACGGAGACATGCCGGCCCCCACACCGATTTCACGGGATCGAAAGAGCGTGATCGCCCAGATCATCGAGCTGAACCCGACGGCCACGGCGGACTTTCTCAACCAATTCAGTGATGAGCAGCTGTGGCTCTACCTCAGACACCTGGTGGCGAGCCAGTCGCCGCGGGGCCCCGAAGCCGTCTGGCAGCGCCCGGGCGACTCGCCGGCGGTCCTGGCGGCCCAGAGCGCCGCTTAGCCATTGCCAGCACTCGATTTCCATCGCAAAGCGGATGCCGCGGGCTGCCATCGGGCGGCCCGTTGTCGTATCAGAAACGCGCAGAAGTGGACGTTGGACTTATCTGCCACCACGGAACGTCCGATTTGCTGCACATCGCGGGATGCGGGAGCCGATCTTCCCGTGACGGTTGTCCGATAACGGACACGGCAACGGTGGATTGGCTCAAGGCTGCGGAGCGGCACGAGGACGGACTGACGACACCAATGCCCTGCTGATCAGGGTCGCTTCACGGAGCCGACGCGATGACCACGATGCCCCGACTGTTGACGATGCTTGCTCTCGCCGGCGTGGCCGGGGGTTGCACCTACACCTCCGACTCTGCCTGGAACGAGCAAGACGGCTCGAACGACGGCCGCGCCCCCGCGGTCGCCATGAACGGCAACGCCAACGAAACCACCGAGGGAGCCGCGTGGGGTGAGCTCGTCTCGAACAACAGCGAGACCGAGGACGTCGGCGTGGCTCGCGGCGCTGGCACCCCGCCGGTTGATGTCTTCGGCGAGGTCTCGGGCCGGGCGCTTGCCCAGGGCAACCCCGCGGCGGCCGACGCCGACGACGCTTCGGACCTCAGCCGCGTGAGCTTCTCGACCGTCGGTGCCGACTTCGACCCGGTCATCTCGAACGACGGCATGTTCAGCTACTTTGCCTCGACGCGTCATCGCGAGACGGCGGACATTTACCGCAAGCACGTGCAGAGCCGCGTGGTCACGCAGATCACGACCGATCCGGGGCATGATGTCATGCCGGCTCTCAGCCCGAGCGGCGACCGCATTGCCTACGCAAGCAACCGCCAGGGCAACTGGAACATCTATGTGTCGTCCGCCGACGGCGGGCAGGCCCGGCCGATCACGGAAGAGTCCTCGCACGAACTGCACCCGAGCTGGTCGCCCGACGGCCGCCGCCTGGTTTACTGCCGGCTCGGCCCGGTCAGCCAGCGCTGGGAGCTGTGGCGCGGCGATGTCGACAACCCGGTGGGCAAGCAGCAGATCGGCTTCGGCCGGGTCCCCGAGTTCGCCCCGGTGCCGGGCATCGGCGCGAACGGTGCGGATCGCATCGTCTTCCAGCGGGCCCGCGAGCGTGGCAGCCGGCTGTTCAGCGTGTGGTCAATGGACATCCTGGGTGAGGACGCCGGCTACCTGACCGAGCTTGCGAGCCGGTCAGACACGGCCCTGATCAACCCGACCTGGAGCCGCGACGGCAAGCGCGTTGCCTTTGCCGCGGTGCCGCTGAACGCCGTGACCGCCAACGCCAAGCCCGACCGCGCCGACATCTGGATGGTCAACATCGACGGCACCGGCGAGACGAACCTTACCGCAGACGACGCGGTGAACCTCATGCCGACCTGGGGCGAGAACAACCAGATCTTCTTCATCAGCGACCGCTCGGGCACAGATAACATCTGGGCCCTGGCTGGCGAGGAAGCCGTGCTCGCCGCAGGCGATCCGTTCATCGGCATCAACATGCCGCGCACGGCGAACCGCAACCAGTCGCCCACGCAGAACGTTAACCGGAAGGACATGACCGAGAACCTCGGCGCGGGCCGCGAGCCGGCCGTGGCCAACTTCCCGGTCGACAACGAGTGATCTCGGAGGAGTGACGCTCCCGCCGCTCGGCAGGGCCGCGGGGCGATTTGAAGATCGAATCAGCGTGCCACGGAGGGCGCGCGAAGCGCGGCACGGACGCCATGACAAGTGCAGAGAGCATGCTAATGAGATGGGCTGTGGCGTTGGTCGCTGTTGCGGCGATCAGCGGATGCCAAAGCCCGACGCTCACGCCGCCCAACGTGCTCGTGTCGCCCTACGAAACGGCGCGCGGCGAGGCGTTGTGGGCGGTCGCGCCGCTGATGAACGAGTCGGGGACGACGATCCTCGAACTCGATGAAGTCAGCGATGCGATCGTGCGGGCGGCCCAGCAGATCGAGGGCATCCGGTGCCTGCCGCTGAACCGCACACTCGCGGAGATGCGGGGCCTCGGGATGCAGTCGATCGGTTCGCCCGAAGAAGCCTCGGCGCTCGCGGCCCGGCTCGGGGTCAACGGCCTGATCGTGGGGACGATCTCGGACTACGACCCGTACGAGCCCCCCACCCTCGGACTCAGCCTCGTGCTGGAAACGGGCGAGAGCTTTGTCGAGACCGGCGGACTGAGCTTGGACGGCCTGCGGGGCGGGATCACGGGCGGCAGCGCGGGCGAGACGGGTTCGACGGCCCGGTACGCCGAGCGGCCGGTCGCGAGTACGTCGGCCGTGTTCGACGGTCGAAACCACGCGGTTCAGATGGAGCTCCGGCGGTTCGCCGAGGGTCGGCACGAGCCGGGATCAGCGCGGGGCTGGCGGACGTATCTCTCAAGTATGCCTCTGGTTTCGGAATTCGCGGCACACGCCGCGGTGAGCCGGCTGCTCGACGAAGAGCGGCTCCGGATCGCCCGACAGCGTGTGCCGCAACAGGTGTCTTCTCGCTAGGCGGGGTGCTTCCCCGGCGACGCGGGGAGCGGACAGATTGGATCGAACGGCAGGGCATGTTCTACGCCCCGCCGAGGACAGCGCAGCGAGAAGGAACTCGAGGCATGGCAACGCTCCCTGTGACAGAACGGTTCGCGAGCTACCTCGTCGATGAACGACGCTTCAGCCCGTACACGGCACGCTGCTACGGCGCGGACCTGCGGCAGTTTATGGAGTTCCTGACCACGCAGAGCGGTCTGGAGATCGCGCAGCCCGCCGAGCAGGCCGAACTCGATCGCCGTGAGAACGGCAGCGCTGGTGAGGCCTCGCGCACGCTGACGACCGTGCTGCTCGACGCGGACGCCGACCTGATCCGGAGCTTCCTCGAGCACCTGTCGCAGAAGGACTACTCGGCCGCGACGATGGCGCGCAAGATCGCCACGCTGCGGTCGTTCTTCAAGTGGGCCCAGCGCGTGGGCGTCGCTCCGAAGAACCCGATGACGCTCATCCGCACGCCCCGGCAGAGCAAGCGGCTGCCCAAGGCGATCACGATCGAGCAGGTCGAGCAGCTGCTGTCCGCACCAGGCAACAAGGACGTGCTCGGCTGCCGGGACACGGCGATGCTTGAAACGCTGTACTCGACCGGCATCCGGGTGAGCGAGCTTGTGTCGCTGAACCGCGACGACCTTGATCTTGCCGGCGAGGCGATGCGTGTGCGGGGCAAGGGCAAGAAGGAACGGCTCGTACCGCTGGGTGCGCACGCGATCGGCGCGATCCGCATGTACATCGACATGGCCGAGCGCGACCCGCACTTCAGGCTCGCCTGGGCGGATGGGGGCGTTGGCAAGCCGCTGTTCCTCAACAAGCACGCCGAGCGGCTGAGCAGCCGGAGCGTGCGGCGGAAGCTCGACAAGTACCTCCGCCAGGTCGGCCTCGACCCCTCGATCAGCCCGCACACGCTGCGGCACAGCTTCGCGACGCACCTGCTCGACAACGGTGCCGACCTGCGCAGCGTTCAGGAGCTGCTGGGTCATCAGTCGCTGAGCACGACGCAGGTGTACACACACCTGTCGACGCAGCGCGTCAAAGAGGCGTACAAGGACGCGCACCCTCGTGCCGAGTCGGCCTGATCACTCGCCGCGGTTTCTCGACGGGGCCGCGAGCTGATCCACCAATCGAACCACATCCAGCGGGGCCTCGGCCCCGTTGTTTGTTACGCTGGCCGCTGCGCCCATCGCTCCGATGACTCGGTTGCGGTCGATGCCGACCGCGATCAGGGGCGCGAGCGGCAGGCGGTCGATCGTGAGGTCTGGCCGGGCTGAGTAGAGCACATCGGCGTTCGCGAGGTCGGGACGCGTGCCCTCGGTTTCGAACGCCGTGTCCTCGGCGAGCACCAGCACGATCAGGGGGCGAAACCGCAGCCAGAACCGCTCGGCGGGCGCGGCTTCGCTCGCTCGCTCGGCTGATTCGGCCCGGACCTCCGCGAGCGTTTCGGCGGCCGCTCGAAGCGCGTCCGAGGGATCGATCGACGTCGCGTCCGCGAAGACAACGACAGACCACGGAGCACGTTGCGAACCTTCGGGCGGCGTGTCGTGCCAGTCGGCGAGCGTGATGCCCGTGCCGTCGGGGTGCTGAAGCGAGACGTTCGGCAGCGTGTCGCCGGGCTCAAGGATCGCAAGGTTCGGCGCGAGCTGATCGATGCGTGACACGATGCGGCGGTTGCTGGTCTCGATCGACCAGGAGTCAGGCTCGCCGGGCTTAATCGGACCCGAGCGGAGTTCGACGGTGCCGTCGCGCAGCACGGCTTGGAGTGAAACCAGTCGCCCCGAGTCAGCATCGATCTGCACGCGAACCGAGCCGAGCGCGGTGCTGCCGTTGATGGTCGTTGTGCCGAGCTCGGTTGTTGCCTCGGTGAAGCGGATGACGCCCAAAGCCGGGTCGGTGACCAGTGGGCCTTCCGCCGTCCAGAGCTGCGGCAGCGGCCCCGTGGGGACGACTTCTGCCAGCACCTCCGCGGCGTTGCTGTTCTCGCGTTCCGCGACAAGCACCCGGCGGGGTTCGGGCGGGCCAAGGCCCGCGCCGGTCAGTACGCCGCCCTGGGCGCGGAAGGCGAAGCCGCTGGTGTCGTAGCGGATGGTGCGTGTTTCGCTGTTGTCGATGCGGATCACGGCCGCGACGTTGTCGAACGTGCCATCGCTTCGGAGCGTTTCGTAAGTCATGCGATCGGCGATCGCATCGGTCGCATAGGCATCGCGCATCGCATCGAGCGCTTCGTCAACAGATGGAGTTGTGGGTTGAACGAGAAGAAGTTCGATCATCCGTCGGCCCCTGTGCCGAGTGCAGCAAGCAGCTCGGTCGGCGTCGCGTTTAAGCCTGGGATCACAGCATCGGGCGCGATCTGAGCAAGCGGGCTGAGCACAAAGCCGCGTTCGTGCAAGCGCGGGTGCGGCAGCGTCAGGTCGGGCGTGCTTAACTCGACGCCGCCGTGGGATAGAAGATCGAGATCGATCGTGCGCGGCCCCCACCGCTGCTCGCGCGATCGATCGCGGCCGAGCCAGTGCTCGACACCCAGCATGCACTCCAGCAGCTCGTGAGGGCCGAGCGAGGTTTCGAGCACAGCCGCGGCGTTGAGGTACGGTCCCTGATCCTGCGGCCCGACCGGGTCGGTCTCGACAATGGTGCTCGTGCGCACGACCGTAACGCCCGGCAGCGCGGCGAGCGCAGACAGCGACCGCTCGATGTTGGCCGAGCGGTCGCCGAGGTTCGATCCGATTGCGATGAGAGCGGTGGTCACGCTCCCATGGTATTTCCGATCACTCGGGCGTGGGCTCGAGCTCGCCCATGCGGTGCTGCACCTGGGCCTTGACGCGGGCGAGGATGCTCGAGTGCATCTGGCTGACGCGCGACTCGGAGAGATCGAGCGTGGTGCCGATCTCCTTCATCGTCATGCCCTCGAAGTAGTAGAGGATGACGATCAGCCTCTCGGCCCGGCTCAGGCCCTTGGTGATCAGCTCTTGCAGGTCCTTCCGCTCAAGCGTGCGGACGGGGTTGATCTGGGTGTCGTCGCGGATGACGTCGATCTCGCGGACGTCCTTGTCGCCGTCGGAGGAGTAGGCCTTACGCGTGAGGCTGAAGGTGCCGACGGCCGACGAGTCGCGGCGGATCTTCTCGAACTCCTCGCCGTCGACGCCCAGGCGGCTCGCGATGTCTTCCTCGGTCGCGGGCCTGCCGGTCGACATCTCGATCGCTTGGCGTGCCTGCTCGACCTTGCTCGAGCGGTGGCGGACGAGCCTCGGGACCCAGTCCATGAGACGCAGCTCGTCAAGGATGGCGCCGCGGATACGCGGGGCGCAGTAGGTCTCGAACTTCACCTGGCGTTCGAGGTCGAAGGCGTTGATGGCGTCGCAGAGGCCGAAGACGCCGGCCTGCACGAGGTCTTCGATGTTGACCTCATCGGGCAGCCTCGAGTGCACGCGCTCGGCGTGGTACCGCACGAGCGGGTAGTACTTCTCCATGAAGAAGTTGCGGATCGGCTCGCTGCCGGTCGTGGCGTACTCGGCCCAGAGCTCTTCGATCGGACGCTCGCTGAGCGCGGCGTCGAGAACAGCACCCCGGCCCCGACGCGACTTCGTCGATGAGGCGGGTTTCCCCCCACGGGAACGTGCAGCAGAATTGGCGGCTTTGGCCGTCGTCATTGGTCTCTCCTTGACCTGCGACTGACGCGATCAGATGTCTGATCGAACGCGGCGGCTGGCGAAAAAGACTCGCTCCCCCTGCTGCCGGATTCGAGTGCCCGTCCTTGGGCACACGCATCGTAACAGCCGAGCGCAACTTTCGCCAGTTGGCAGGTCATGAAATTCGCTAACTTCACCCACGCGGTGCCGCGGCGGTTTCGGCCACGACGGCGGGCAACGGTTCGGGCACGGGGTTCTCGGTTCGGACGCGCACCATGTGCGCTCGGATGGCGTGCTCTGCGAGCGCGCCGAGCAGGGTCCCGAGCATGTAGCACGCGACCATGGAGACGATGGCGTTCAGCAGGATGTGGGCGGCGCCGTTCTGAGCCTCCAGGCCCACAACGATGGCGATGACGAACGCCGAGAGGCCGCCGACGCCCGCGTAGACGCGCGAGACGGCTCCCGTGGTCAGACTCGGATTCTCTGGTGTGTCACCCACTCCACCCTCGCTATCGGCAAGAGCACGGGTGACTTCAGTCCGTGCTCAGAAATTCGTGTGGTTTGATCGCGCCAATCGGTACACCCCGTCGTAAGGGCTGTCTCAAACCCGGTGCCAGCACTGA
>ERZ1740059.716-NODE-716-length-17018-cov-4.091788_pt1 | contig 17018 bp, 12 predicted proteins | sample MGYA00581744_ERZ1740059 | MGnify/ENA primary metagenome ERZ1740059 (study PRJEB43018, sample SAMN04849738) | marine metagenome | isolation source: floating plastic debris | place: Pacific Ocean | collected 2008-08-28 | study: EMG produced TPA metagenomics assembly... | reverse complement strand
TTTGACGCTGGACCCAACGGTGCAGACTATTACTCGCCCTTCTTGTTTCGGTTTCAGTGATGGTTCTATCGTTATTGCCATTAATAACGGTCTACCGCCCTACGAATACAATTTCAACGACGGCAATGGCTTCCAATCCAATAATACGCTTACCAATATTCCAGCGGGTACCTACCAGGTAGACGTACTCGACGCCAACTTGTGTAGCGGCTTTTTTGAACTGGTAGTAGAAGACTATCCACCGCTTACTTTAGACTTTGATATTCTGGATGTGAGTTGTTTTGGAGAAAGTGATGGTAATATTGATGCGATTGTTACCGGAGGTTTTGGTGATTATACGTACGCCTGGAGCAACGGCCCTACTACTGTAGATAACCCTAATCTTCCAGCTGGTTTCTACACAGTATCTGTTACGGATGAGAATGATTGTTTCATCTCTGATACCGCCGAGGTTACAGAGCCCGATAGCTTGGGCTTGGCAGTGACCCAGGTGATAGACAATATTTGCTTTGGAGAAAATAACGGTAGTATTACCGTGGAAGCTGTAGGTGGAACACCTCCTTATGAATACAGTTCCGATGGAGTTACCTTCCAAGCTGATCCTACTTTGAGTAACCTGGCAGCTGGCAACTATATCCTCACTGTACTAGACGCCATGGGCTGTACGGCTACCGCAGAAGCTAGTGTGATTGAACCCATCGAGTTGGTGGTAGATGCTGGTCCTGACCGACTCATTGTATTAGGTTTTGATACGCTTATCCAAGCGACCTCCAACTATAGTCCCGTCACCTACAGCTGGACACCAATGGACTCTTTGAATTGTTTGAATCCAGATTGTAACTTCATTCAAGTAAATCCTACAAGCAGCATCACTTATCAGGTACTTGTAACCAATGAAAATGGCTGTATCGCCACCGATGAAGTAACCATTCGGGTGATTAAAGACCGTCCCTACTACATACCCAATATTTTTAGCCCTAATCGTGATGGAATCAATGATGGCTTTACCGTCTTTGGAGGGCCAGGCTTACAAGAGATTGAAAGCTTAAGAATCTTTAGTCGTTGGGGGGAGTTGGTTTTCGAGAAGAATAACATCTTTCCGAATGATGAAAGCCTGGGCTGGGATGGCTTATTCAATGGAGAACCCGTTAACCCCGGCGTATTCGTTTACATTGCTGAACTTCGCTTTGTGGATCAGGAAGTGATTCAGGCGGAGGGAGATGTGACGGTGTTGCGATAAATTTTTTGGTAGCGCCGCATGGCCATGGGGGGCGCTACCAAAATTTTATTCTTCTTCAGTTATTCCTGAATCTCTAATCAGCGAATCAATGATATAGGTAGGGATATTATTCATAACTGATTTGTCGTAAATAGCTAGAAGGTAAATATTTATATCCTCATTATTGTTTTCTTCTATTGTGAGGTTTACGTAGTATACGACGCGACCACCGCCGCTCTTGCCTCTACCTTTGCTCTTAATGGCGATACGAGCTTTGTATACATTCGGAGTTATTCTATTTCCTAGATATGGATCATTTTGTAACTCGTCAACTAGTAATCTTATATCCTGACCTAAAGACCTATACTTTTTTGCTAATTTTTTTGCGTCTCGCTTAAAGCTGTCGGTCAGTATAACTTTACAGCTCATTTAGAAACTCTTCTATCGATTCACTCACTTCTATTTCGCCTCTTTCGATCTTCTTTGCTTGAGCTAAGCCTTCTTTGACGGACTTTACTACTCCTTCTAACGCCTTAACCTCTTCTATAAATCTAGAAAGGTTTTGCCAATCCTCTATAGGAATTACAACGGAGGTTTTAATGCCTTGGCTATCCGTCAAGTATTGTACGGCACTCATAACATAAAGTTCTTTAGTCCAATATAACGATTATCTTGGATTTTTAGTTGCTCATGCTAGCGTTGCACTATTAGGCGGCGCTACCAAAAATTTACTGCTTCGGCGTACTATTAATAATCGTCAAAAACACCAGCATCATCCGTTCGGGTAGGCTGGCGTCCATTTCGTCTATAATTATCCATTCGCGGGGATCGCCTTCGAAGGCGGTGTACATCTCAAAGTGGCCATATTTGTCGGTGTCAATAAACCATTCTTCCAGGTAGTTGGCGTAACGTGACTGCCATTTGTATTGTTGACCTTCCGGCGTGCTAATGCGCCATTCGCGTAAATTGTCGCGCCAAATGCTGCGGCCACCAATAATGAGGTTTTCGCCACGGACTTCCCATTCGTCAACACGTTGTGGCCACTTGGTTCTTATTTGGCCAAACCATTCACCAATACGGTATTCCCACTGGGTCCAATCGTTGTTGTTCCTCCAGCGTAGACGGAGGTATCCTTCTTCGTTTTCATCGTCGGTATATATTCGCCATTCGGCAAAACTATCACTCCACTCTGTGGCAATGGCCGTGAGGGGCTGCGCGTTGGTTTGGGCGCAACTAAACAAGAGAAAAATGATGCAAACGACAGACCTCATGCAACCAATCTTTAGGTGGATTCAAAAAAATGCTTTGGGTAGGCTAGGTTAATTTACTGTGAATTTCCTATTTTTGACATCAGTAACTATGCTATCGGGCAAAAAAAAGTCGCCGCATATCAGGCGGCGACAGTAATGGACTAGTATGAAAAAACGCTCAATAGTATCTTATATCAGAAATTCCCTTGGGTCCTTTCCGGATACAGGGGAATTTTTAATTTGGCACTGTATCTACTCTATAGACGCAGAAGAATAGGAAACCGTTGCAGCTAAAGGAGAGATTTAACAGTTTTTTCACACAAATAAGCATTGAGTGATACCAAATGTTCGGCCTGTTTCTACGGATGTGCTAAAATTTTCGACTATTGAAGTGGCACCTTGGCATTTTTTATAGGAAATTAGAGAAGTAATAACCTAATTTAAGCTAAGAACCATAATCATTGAAAAAAGATGCCTTCTACCTACGGTCAGCTAACTATACTGGACTCCTGGTAATGATCTGTGTGTTCTTGGGGGGATTGGCGACGGCTATTGTTCAATTGAGCGAGTCTGCTGATGGGTTGGCCTTGTACTTATGGATTTGGGGTTTCTTTATTTCAGCGTCTGTATTGCTATATCTCTTCCCCTTGGAATATTTTTTGATTAAGAGACAAGCAGATAATAGCTTGGAACTTTCTAAAGTTCAACTGTTTCGTACGAGCTGGACTAGACTGGCTACTGGTGGAATTATACTCCTATCCAAAATGCGTCACACTACGGAACTTACAATGATTCTGATCTGAATTATCCGGGAACGGGAAACAGAAAAGGTGGTGGAGTTCCTACCAAAATAAGCTTATTCGTTCGTTTAGAGGATACTGAAGGCCATACTGTATTACTAGAGAATAACAAGGGCAATTGGGCATCCATTCCCGCTTGGCCCTACGCACTAGAAAGAGATTCTACTGGAGGCATCAACATCAAGTGTAGTGGCTTAAAGAAAATGATTAAGTGGTATAACTAGTGCTTCAACAAGTTGAATTTTAGGTGTAGAGCTTAAGGTTTGTATTCCAGGCTTAGCAGGGTGAAGCTCACGTTGTTCGCGGTGTAAGCTCCTAACGTCGCGGTGGAGCCAACAAGTCGGCGGATGCCGCGTTACCGCGAGCTAGGCCAGCTTTTACCGCGACTTTAGGAGCTTCTGCCGTGAGCGCGATAGCGCGAACTTCTGCCTTCCAAGCTTAGACGAAATTCTCAGGTCTTCAACCCGCACAATTCAACTTGTTGAAACACCAGTTTCCCCCCCCTCAGCTCACCAACATAGCCGCCCCAAATACTCCGGCACTATCCCCAAGTTTGGGACGCAGTATTGGCGTATGCAATTTTGGGTTAAAGAGCTGCCTTTCTATACTAGCTACTCCTTCTGTATAGAGTAAATCCACTTTTGATAAGCCACCACCAATCACCACTGCTGTAGGGTCAAGGATGTCAATGATATTGGCAAGGCCGCGCCCAAAGAAATGAATCAGGCGTTCCACTGTTTGCTTTACAAGTTGGTCGGTAGTGCCATTTTTATATTCGGTGATGATATCGTGGAGTTTACGTTCGGTACCACTTTGTTCGTGGTAGTAGCGTTCCATTCCGGTTCCGGAAATGACCGTTTCTACACAACCGATCTGGCCACAATAACAGGGTCCGCCGGAAGCATCCAGAAAACTGTGTCCCCATTCCCCTCCAATACCTTGTGTACCAATCCAGATGCGTCCATTAATCACAATACCGCCTCCAACACCAGTGCCCATAATGACTCCAAAAATGAGGTGATCATCTTTTGCGTAAGCTTTAGCAGCACCCAATTTTGCTTCTGCAATGGCAAAGCAGTTGGCATCATTGGCCATGGTCACGGGTATACCTAGCGCTGCTTCAACATCTAGGTGAAATGGCATTCCATTGAGGATGGTCGTATTGCTATTCTTCATGAGTCCTGTAGGTGGGTCAATAGCGCCCGGCGTGCCAATGCCTACCTTTTGCGGTTTAATTCCCACTTCTGCACTTACTTGATCCAGTGCCTTCTTAATTTGCCCAACGATATGATTATAGCCTTTTTCGCGCTCCGTAGGTACGCGTGGGCGACTCAGCACTGCACCTGTAGGTGTCATGGCTACGGCTTCGATTTTTGTTCCCCCCAGATCAATACCAAATAATACATCTTGTGCTGCCATTGCACCAAAAATTTATAATTTTAGTTTTTATCCTACTTCATGCCTGAAGATAAGTGCTTTCCGAAATTTTGACTTATGACTGAGGTTGATTATATCATTATTGGTGCTGGTTCGGCGGGTTGTGTGCTGGCTAATCGTCTTTCTGCCGATCCTGCTAATCAAGTAATTCTGCTGGAAGCTGGCGGCTCTGATCGACACCCCAATATTAAAATACCTGGCGCATACGGGAAGCTATTTCGCACAGCAGTAGACTGGGCCTTTTGGTCAGAGCCCCAGGAACACGTGAATAACCGGAGGATTTATTTGCCTAGAGGCAAAGCCCTTGGTGGTTGTAGCACTACCAATGCTATGGCCTATGTGCGAGGCAATCGTGCCGATTATGATGGCTGGGCTGAACTGGGGAATGCCGGATGGGATTATGATAGTGTTTTGCCTTATTTTATGAAGTCAGAGCACCACGAACACATTCATAGCCCTTACCATAGTCAGGGTGGTCTCTTACACGTTAGTCATTCAGATCGGTTTCAAACGCCGTTTTCCCAGGCCTTCCTAGAGGCCTGCGCGGCAAGCGGTATTCCTAATACTACAGATTATAATGGTGCTGAGCAAAATGGTTCGGCGCGCTTTCAATTCACCATCAAAAATGGTCAGCGTCAAAGTACAGCCACAGCCTTTCTAAAACCCGTACTACACCGTCCCAATCTGACGGTGATGACCCACGCACAGGTGCAGAGAATTTTGTTAGAGCAGGATAAAGCAACTGGGGTTGAGGTTAAGATGAAACAACATGCGCAGACGATCAAAGCTCGAAAGGAGGTGATCGTGAGCGCAGGGGCTTTTCATTCGCCCCAGCTTTTACTGCTCAGCGGGATTGGTGAAAAAACAGCCTTGGAGCAGCACGGAATTACCTGTAAAAGAGAATTGCCAGGGGTGGGCAAGAACCTACAGGACCACCTTTTTTATAGTGTCAGTGCCACGGCCCATCAACAGGCGGGGCTCAATCATGTTATTTCTCCATTGCCGCAATTTTGGGCGGCTCTACAGTGGCTGATTAGTAAGAAAGGCCCACTAACGATTGGCCCCTTGGAAGCGGTGGCGTTCTTTAACGTAGACGACTTTGCCCAGCGTGTAGATACCCAGTTTCATTTTGCCCCGCTGCACCCCGGGGCCGGTTATGACTACGATCTTTATGATATGCAGACCTTGCCGCGGGAGGATGGCTATACTATTTTGCCCAGTTTACTCCTACCGGAAAGTAGGGGTGAGGTGTGTTTAAGAGATAAAAATCCGACTAGTTCACCCCGGATTCAGCCCAATTTCTTTTCCAAAGAAGCAGATTTACTCCATTTGATTAAGGCGGGTAAAAAAGCATTGGAGGTGATGGAATATTCCGCTTTTGATCCCTACCGGAAAGCCATTATAGCGCCGCCGGATAGCAGTTCGGATGACGCCTGGGCAGAACACATCCGCAACAGTGTAGAAACCATTTACCATCCTGTAGGCACCTGCAAAATGGGACAAGACGAAATGGCCGTAGTAGATGATCAATTGCGTGTCCATCAGGTAGAAGGCTTGCGGGTAGTAGATGCCTCTATCATGCCCCGTATCGTAGCCGGCAACACCAATGCACCCGTAATTATGATTGCCGAGAAAGCTGCCGATCTTATACTGCAATAGATAGGTAATTGACAAAGTTTTGATCCCGTTCTATGCTAATTGTAGTACTTTCACTGCCTCTTTTACAATTAGTTAGCATTAGCCCAGCTCAAAACATTTTTGGTATGAAAAACTTGTTATTCCTGTTCCTAACGTTTGTTAGTTGGCAGCTTCTTGCGCAAAATGACGATCAGCAGAGCCCTCAGGTTACTTACGCCAATACCATTACGGTAGAAGATTTGCAGCAGCATCTAAATATTCTAGCGGCTGATGAGATGGAAGGCCGGGAAACGGGTATAGAGGGACAGTATAAGGCAGCACGTTACCTGGAGGAGGTTATCAAAGGTTATGGCCTGCCAGGAGTAGGACCAAATGAAAGTTATTCGCAAGCGATCTCTTTTATTTCTGAACGTTGGAACAAGATTGAATTGGAGATCAATGGTAAGTCGCAGCGGCACCTTTGGGACTACTATTCCTACCCTTCTAAAAATGCGGATCGGGCGGAGGTGAAAGCAGATGAAGTTATTTTCTTGGGTTACGGCATTGCTACAGAAAGCTACAATGATTACAAAGGCAATCGCCTGGGGGGTAAGACAATCTTGATCTTTGATGGGGAGCCTAAAGACGGAGATGGCGTTTACTATACCACAGGTACTACAACGCCCTCTGAATGGTCAAACGATGTCACCTTGAAGTTAAAAGCTGCTCGCAAAGCAGGTGTTGAAACAGTTATTATTATTGATCCAAACTTTCAACGTAACCTCAGTAGTGCTCGTAAAATTGCCCTTGATAGCCGGATGCATATGGGCTTTAGTGAAAAACCAGCTGAATATTACAGCAATAGCATTTATGTTTCTACTGAAACTGCACGTAGTATTCTAGGAGGACTTTACGGTAAAGTAGCCAAAGCCCGCCGCCGAATTGAGCGTAAAGGCAAGCCACGTATAGTAAATATCCCAGCTAATATTCGATTGCTACAACAGAAGCGCGTACGCGAATTGGTGGGGGAAAATATGCTAGCTTATGTAGAAGGTACGGACTTGAAGGATGAGCTGGTTATTGTTACTGCCCACTATGATCATATTGGTCGCCGGGGTAATTCTATCTTCAATGGCGCAGATGATAATGGTTCGGGTACTTCTACTGTTTTGGAGGTTGCTCAAGCTTTTGCCTTAGCCAGGGCAGATGGTCAAGGGCCACGACGCAGTACGCTTTTTATGCTGGTCTCTGGTGAGGAAAAAGGGCTGCTTGGTTCACAATTCTACGTAGAGAATCCACTTTTTCCGCTCGAAAATACAGTTGCCAATATCAATGTCGATATGGTGGGCCGAGTAGACGAAAAACACGAGGATGATCCTTACTACATCTACGTAATTGGTTCGGACCGCCTGAGTACTGAACTACACGAAATCAACGAAAGCGCGAACAGTCAATACACCCAACTAGAGCTGGACTACACCTACAATGCTGAGGATGACCCTAACCGCTACTACTACCGCTCCGATCACTACAACTTTGCGGAGCGCGGTATTCCTGCTGTTTTCTACTTCAATGGCACCCACGAAGATTATCACCAAGCCACCGACACAGTTGACAAGATCAACTTTGAGAAGATGCAGCGCATTGGTAAGCTGGTCTTCCACACTGCCTGGGAATTGGCTAATCGGGAGGAGCGGATTAAAGTGGATGTTGGGGTGAAGCCGTAAGAGGGCTCACTTTTATTTCAAACTTCCAATTTACTACCTCTAATTTTCAATAACTCTCCGAATATTCCGCTGCAAGTCAGTGCGGCGGGCGCTGATGATAAGGTCTACCCGGCGGTTGCGCTCGCGGCCCGCAGTGGTCTGGTTGCTTTCCAAAGGAGCGTATTCGCCTTTGGTAGCAGCCATGACGCGGTTAGCGCCTAACTCTCCTTCTCCGGTGAGGAACTTGATGACGCTTACGGCCCTTAAAGCACTGTACTGCCAGTTGTCTAAACTTTGGCGGTTGACAGGCTGATTATCGGTATGGCCGATGGCCAATACTTGCATTTCTGGGTACTTAAGGATGCTGTCGGCTACGGTTTGTAGAAGTGCCTTTCCGGTAGTGGTGATAGAACTCGTACTGTTACGGCGGAAAAGATTGTCTTCGCTTATAGAAATTCGTAGTTGATTGCCGGAGACGATGGCTTCCCATCCCTCCTCTATCTCAAGGCTATCAAAGCGACTGCGTAGAGCTACCGCTAGGGCCGTTAAGCGTTCTTCATCGCGCGTGAGCAGGGCATCAATATCATCCAATTGCTGCTGGCGCCGGTCAAGTTCCTGGTCTTTTTGACGTAGGCTACTGTTTAAATTCTGTTGTGTAGAGGAGGCATTGTTCCCCAATTGATCAATCTCTTCTTGTAGTACATCCAGCCGATCTTGTAACTTATCCTGGGTGAGGAGTAGGGCATGATTGGCCCCGCGCTCGAAGGTAAGGGCATCATGCAAAGTGTCTTGTTCATAGCGTAGTTGCTGGACGATAGCCTGTAAAGAATCGCTGGTTCGCTGGTGATTAGCCTGAGCCGTTTGTAGTGTTTTCTTGCTAACACAACCACTAAGGGCCAGGCCTGCTAGCAGGAGCAGTGGGTAGTAATTCATCATAGGAACGTTTCAAAACTCTAAATTACTGAATTAGGTAATTCCTAGCGGCCTTATTTCGTCGGCGAAAAAGTCTTTCTTGTGTTGCTTCAGTACAAAAGAGACCCAATCACCAGCTTGGACGGGAGCTAATAGATTGGCGTTGCGAAAACGGAACTCCTCCCGCGTATCCGGTACACGTACGTAGCCGTAGCCTTTATCGGCCAGGTAGAAGACGATGGTGCCGGTGAGGGTGTTTGGCGACATGGGGAGGAGGTTATCAAGATCATAACTTGAATTCTTGCTCATAAAGTATCTTGCTAACGCGAAAACCATCCTATTCTAGTTCACCACAACCTTCCGTACCACAGGATCACTACCCTCCAACTTTATCTCTAACCAGTAGATACCAGATGGATAGGTACTAAGGTCAACTTGATTTGCTGCTGGTAAGGCCTGTCTTTTGCCATCAAGCGAAATAAGGTGCAGCCATTCAATAGCTTGATGGGTATTCAGCTGTAGCTGGTCTTTTACGGGATTGGGTGCGAGGGTAAGTAATGGTCCTTCGGCTATGTTTTGGGTACTGGTTACACCGCATTCCAACGACATGATTTTTTCCCAGAGTAAACCATCAAAATCAGATAAAGCCAGCAAGCCTTCTCCGGCGTCTTCGCCTAAGCGAACCACGACCATATTTTCGGAAGGGACCACGTATACCTTCTGATCATTTTTGCCCAAGCCGGCAAACATATCATCGGGTGCGGTAGGAATAATGGAACCGGGGAAATTAAACTGTAAGCGAGGCTGCTGGAAACTCTCCTGCCCATTCAACCACCAGAGATACCCGTAGGCAGGGTTAAGGTCTTGTGAAGGAGTGGACATAGCAGTGACGTATTCTTCCTCACCTAAAATGGAGGTGCCCCCCCACTGCCCATTAGCGAGGATCAAATGCCCAAAGCGGGCCATGTCGCGGGCACGACTGAAAACTATTCGGTTGTAATTCAACGGTATATAAGCACCTATACCTCCAATCTGGCTCATTAACCGGCTATTGAGATATTGATTGAGTGTTAAGCCGGAGGCTGCTTCTATAACCGCACCCAACAAGGTATAAGGGGCATTGTGGTAGGCCCAGCGGTTGCCAGGGGCTTGGAGGTAAGTCAGGCATTCAGGATCGGTACAATCCACGTTTACACCAATATCATTTAGCCCGGTAGTCATGGTCAATTGGTGGCGGATAGTAATTTGTGCTTCTTGTTCAGGTGTAAGCTCCGTCCAGCCTTGGCCCAAGTAATCGCTGGTAGGGTCGTCAATAGAAAGTAGCCCTTCTTCTTGAGCAATACCAATAAGAGTGGCCGTCATAGCTTTGCCCGCCGAGGCCCAATACCAAACACTGTCTTGCGTGAAATCATCGTAGTACCATTCCAGCACCATTCGCCCGTCCTTCAGTAAGATAAATGCTTTCGTATCTCTTTCATCCAAGAAGGCTTGTAAGTCGGTGAGTTGGTCTTCGCACCAGCCTAAGTCTGCGGGGGCGGTGGTTTCCCAGGCGCCAAGTGCTGGTGGGAAATAGAGTTCTTGGGCAAAAGTGAGGCAAGTCCAAAGGGATAGAAGAAGTGTGCATTTTAGTTTCATTACTGATGTTCTTTACTACTGTATTCTTGGACTTCCAGTTCCACCGAGCGTTTAATACTAATTTAGGTATTATTCGAGCTTGCTAAGCAAACAGACAGTACAAAATAAAACCTGCCTGTCAACAGGCTTGCTGAACAGGCAGATAAGAACTTTAGCAATAATACGCAAGTTGGTCAAAAACAAGGGTCACTAGCGGTATCAATCAGGCTACCTCCTATAATAGTATTATCACCGGTGCAGTCTTTAATGCTCGCATCTATGTAGGCTCCAACGGAGATAATCAGGCTATTAGCACTAGTGGGTGTGGTAAACCCAAAGCGCTGCGATTCTCCGGCGATTTCAAAATCATAAAGGCCCGCGTCAATCGATTCGTTTTGGATGGAAATGGCACTGCTTGATCCATCAATAATTAAATAATTGAATAATGCCCCAATACAAGTGTTGTTGTATGCTCTCCAAGCACGAGCAGGCTCGGCAGCTGATACAAAGTCGCCTTCAGGGTAAACTTGCCAAGCAGGCACTGTGCACCAGATGATACCGATAGTACCGCCTGGTGTGCTTACCTCTACCGTATTTGAGAATGCCAATCCTCTGGTATCACTAAAGAATATACCTACCGCAAAATTGGTGATGTCATTATTGAAGATCACTGTGCGGCGGCCACTGCTGTTCGTTATCCCCCAATGGACAAGTTGAGGGAACTGATCAAAAACGCCGACAATTCTATTGCTAATAATTTGGCAACGGTCGCCACCATCAATGAAAATACCATCCTGGAAACCAATAATATTTAGTCCTTCTACTCGTGTTCGATTACTGTTCTGTATGAGAATACCGTAACGACTGGCTTCGGCTGTGCCGGTACTTAGCGTAAAATTGCTTAACCAAACCCGTTCAGCATCTTTAACGTGAATAGCAGGTACGATTTCCTTAGGAATTTCCATGGGAGCATTTACGTTAGGAAAAAACAAGCTAGCACCATCTTCACCTTCAATCTTAACGCGCTTATTGATGGTCAGCGCTTGGCTTTCAATGTGTGTGCCACTAGCTAGCATAACCGTTCCCCCAACCCCGGCTTGTTCAATAGCTGCTGCTAGTGCATCAACTGAGCCAGCTGGCACTACTACTGTATTTTTTAGTTGTTCCCAACCTTGTGCAAATTTTTTCATTTCCTGTCTGGCCTCCTCCATTTCTTCTTCCGAAGTCCGAATGTGTTCTTGCGCCTGCAGATCTTCTTGGCTTAAAGAAGGTTCCACGGTATCATCCACACAGCTAACCATCAGGCCCAAGAGGCAAAAAAAGAGTGTTTGTCGTAAAATTTTCATTGAAGTAAGATTTAGTAAACTAATTATGATTGTCAAAAAATGATTGATCATTGCGCTAGCTGATAGGAAATCTACCTACGCTTGTTTTGGGCATAGCGTATCCATTCTGGCTTGGTGTAAGCCAGTTTCTGATTAGGTTTTGATTAGATTAAAGTTTTAGAAAAGGCGTGGTTGTGAACCCATCAGCAGTAGATAATCGAACAAAGTAAGTACCTGCACTCAAGGTGCTCACATCAATGCTATATCCAGATAGTTGAGCTATATCTTCCGACTTAACTAGTTCTCCTCGCGCGTTGAAAATATCCACCTGAACCAATGATAAATTATCGTTCAAATCAATGCTTAATACATCTCTGACAGGACTGGGGAAAACTTTGATATTACCTAAACGTTCCGAATGTTTATAGGTGCTCGTAGGGCCTAATTGGTATTTTGCTACCGAAAAATCCCAACCCCATTGCGTGCTGTTTAACTGAAAAATGGCATCACTGGGGTCAAAATCAACAGTGCCAAGAAACCTACTCGTCATATAGAAATAATCTGAGCCAGAGACGTAGATTTCTTCACCGTGGGCCGCTTCTTCACCTTTGAGGTCAAACGCCCAGCTGTACGCTCCGTCCGTATTGTAGGAGGCCACATAAACTTTGTTGAACTGTACCGCATCTAGCATGGCCTCTTCCGGTCCAGGATCAAAATCTGCTACGCCCGAGTAAGCGCCAACAATGAATAAATTGTTACCAACCACTTGGAGGTCATTGACCGCGTTTATTCCGGTGCCGCCGCCCAGGCTAAAGCCCCATTGTATGTTTCCGTCACTATCATATTTAGCCAATAGGGCGTTACTACCATTTAATTCTAGCGTCTCTGGCCCAGGATCAATATCTATTCCTGTACTGTGGTGCCCCGCCAGGTAAATGTTTCCAGCTTCGTCTAGGGCAATTTCAGCACCTTCGGTAAGCGGCCAAGTCGGGGTTTCACCGTTCATGTCAAAAGCCCATATTAGACCTCCGTCTAGATTGTACTTGGCTACAAAAATCCCTCCATCATCGAGGATCGTAGTAGATTCGCTGGGGTCAAAATCTGCACTTCCAGAAAAACCTCCGGTGATATAAAGGCAATCTTCATTTCCGATTATGATATCTTTTCCCCTAGAATATTCGGCAGCGTCTAGCGAAAAAGCCCATAAAAACTGCCCATCGTTGCTATACTTGGCTACGAAACATTGTTGTGATTCGCCACTGGCAGTTAAGGTGTTGACGTTATCGCCGAGATCAAAATCTACGGCTCCTCTAAATTGCCCCGTCAGATAGATGTTGTTATTCTCATCTGTTGCTAAGCCTTGATCTACAAAAGAACCAATAGCTTCAATGGGTAAATTAAACGCCCAAATATAATTACCGTCAGCGTCGTACTTGGCTAGGAAAAAGTCTTGACGAATATTCCCCATCGAGCTTAGCAGTGCCACGTTATCACTAAAATCAAAATCGGCTAGGCCCCTAAATACACCAGTGATGAGGATATCACCATCAGCATTGATCTGCATGGCCGTCACCTCGCCGAAGTTAGGGTTGAGTTCGTGAGCAAAAATGAGTTCACCATCAGGACTGTACTTGGCAAAATACACATCCCGTACAAATTCAGATGTAATGGGGTTGGTCAAGATGTGGGTACCAGGCCCTGGGTCAAAATCAGCGCTGGTAGCGGCAAAATAGCCAGCGATGTAGATATTACCTGCGTCATCTTCTACTAATGCTTGCGCCTCACATTCTTGATTGAGCACACCAACATTAAATACCCAATCAAGCGACTGGCCCTGCGAGACTAGCCAATTTAAACTTAGGAGTATGATGATAAGATATGTCTTCATGACACGGTATTTAGGTGCTCAGTAATAATGAAAAAATATTACGCTACAAAGCTAATGCACTAGCCAGTAGAATGAGCTGTAGATATGTTGCAGATAACCGTTATTTTATGCCAATTACCAGCTAATTCTAGCTGATACGACCTTTTTGCTTTCGAAAAACAGAAGGAGATTGCCCACACTCATTTTTAAAAACTTTAGAGAAGTAATCAGCATCCCGAAATCCTACGGTATAGGCTACTTCCTGAATAGAAAGAGAGGGGTCCATCAAATATTTTTTGGCTTCATTTATACGCACCGAGCGCATGAACCGGCTTGTTGACAGCCCTACCATTTGCTGTAATTTCCGGTGCAAATGAGAACGGCTCAGGTTTAAAGTGGTCGCGAGTTCTTCTACGCCGAATGCATCATCCTCCAGATGAATCAATATCTGTTGCCGTGCTTCTACAATAAATGCGATCTCTACCTGCTGATCCTCCGATACTAACCCTTCTGATAGTTTTCCAGTACGGATCATCTCTAGGTAGTAACGAACAAGTCGCCGCCGCTGTTGGAGTAATTGTTGGCACAAAATCTTTAATTCATTGGGATCAAACGGTTTTGCTAAATACGCATCTGCGCCACGTGCCAAGCCTTCCAGGCGAGAGGCTTGGTCGGCTCGGGCCGTTAGTAATATAACGGGGAGATGGCTAGTACTCAATTCTTCCTTGAGCCGACGACAGACCGTAAAGCCATCTAACCTTGGCATCATTACATCACTGATGATCAGGTCATAATCTTGGTCTTGTGCCAGGTCTAAACCTTCCTGCCCATCACGGGCTAAAGTCAATTGGTAATTTGCGGCCAGGCAACGCTGTAAGAAAGAGCGGAGATCATCATCATCTTCAATAATCAATAACTTGGGTGCGCTGAGTTGTGTAGGCTGTACTTCCACTAAGGCTAGATGGTCGTTTTCAATAACATTAGGTAGGTTAGCGTCCCACAATCCGTCACCAGGTGGGGCATTGTTGGTAACAGGCAAGACCACTTCAAAGGTAGTACCTTGTCCTAACTGACTTCTAACACTGATGTTGCCATCCATGAGTTCAACCAACTCTTTGCTGAGTGCCAGGCCAATTCCGTTGCCTTGCTGCTGTTGAATGCGATAAAAACGATCAAATACTTTGCCGAGATGTTCTTCTGCTATGCCCCTACCTTGATCTGTAATTTGAAAGGAAAACCAGTCTTTTCCATCGAGGGAACGTTTTGCTACCGCAAGTGATATTTTCCCTTGCTCGTTAGAAAATTTCAGAGCGTTGTCTAGTAAGTTACTGCATACCTTCTGCAGTCGTTCAGGGTCAAAATCCATGTGTAGTGTTGGAATATCCGAATGGAAAGCCAGTTCAATTTGCCGTAGTTCTGCCAATGAATGAAAAGCATGGAGCGTCCGCCGCAGGAACTGGATAATATCAGCCTGCTGAAAATTGAGTTTCAAGAAGCCACTATCCGCTTTGGCTAGGTCCAGTAATTGGTTCACCAACCATAGTAGGCGTTGACCACTCCTTTTCACTTGCTGGACTTGCGCTCCTGCTTGTCCGCTCACTTTCTTTTGCAGCGCATTTGCTTCTCCTAAAATTAAGGTAAGAGGGGTGCGGAATTCGTGCGAAATATTGGTGAAAAGAGCTGATTTTGCCCGGTCCAACTCCTGCCAGTAGTGTTGTTGGGCTTCCTGAGTTTTGCGCCATACTTGAATTCGAAAAAGTGCGTATAAAAGGCCAACGAATCCCAACGCATAAAGACTGTACGCCAAGTTTGATGCGTACCAAGGGGAGAGAATTTGGAATTGGATCGGGCGCTGTTCCGCAGATTTGTAGCCATCGCTATTTACGCCATAAACCCAAAGTTGATAACAACCAGGAGCTAAATTTGGATATTCGATCCATTGATCTGGAGCTGTAGCCCGCCAATTCTCATCAAAGGGTTCAAGGCGATAATACAGTTGGTTTTTAGCGGGCAGTTTGTAATGTTGGACTGCCATCCGAAAAGCAAGGTCATTTTCATTGTGCGCTAGCTTGATTTCACTGTGATTTGGTGCTAATAATGCCTGTTGCTTACCTCCAATACTCCAACCTTGTAGATTTATTTGTGGGGGTATAGTATCATATTTTATCGTGCTTGGACGTAGCTTGAATATCCCCTGCTTTTGTGCAAACAGAATGTCTCCATTTTTTAAAGCCACTGCGGTTGCTGGTAAACTGTACCAGGCTTGCTGATCCGGTAGCCATTCTGATGCTCTAAAGTCGTGGATGAGTTGTTTGCTTTTTGTATCAATGGCTAGTATTCCCTGCGCGTCAGTAACCCAAAGTAGTCCCTGATTATCTAGTATCATTGACATTACAAAGGTTATTGGTCTTTCTTCTAATGCCGGTATTGGTACTGTTTTTTTGTCCTTAGGATCATATAAGGATAATCCTCGTGAGGTAGACAACCAGAGTAATCCGTCGGGCGTGCTAATAATTCCCTGCATACCCATGTGTTCCAGGTGAGTAGACAGCTCTTTGGTTTGCTCATTCCAACCAAACAAGCCAGAAGCAGCTGTACCTAACCATAGTTGATGGGGTGTTGTGCCAAGTGTGATCAGATTTATGTTATCGGTAGGAAGCGTTTTCCACCTTTCCTGGGATTCGGGTTGCTGAGGAAGATAAATTTGCGGAACATCGGTGGCGGCAATGTCAAACTGGAACATTCCATATTGAAAACAAGATCCAATGATATTGTCGTCTAGTTTCACTGCTGATCGATAAGCTGCGTATTGGGGTTGGTTGGTGAATGGAGTAACTTCTCGCCAAGCCAAGCTTTGGATGTTGATTTTAAAGATGCTGCGTTGCGCTAGCACCCATAAAGTGGTCTTTTCCTCATCGTAAAGCAGTTGAGTGATTGACTCATTTTGTAATGGAAGCTCAATTCGCTCTAATTGCTGCTTTTGGGGCATCCATTTCCAAAGTCCCTGTTGCTTTGTACCTAACCAAATATTGCCCTTTTGATCTTCTTTTAAGGATAAGATATTGCCTTCGTCAAAAATGCCTCCACTCCTAATGTTATGTTGTGGTAATAATACTCTGGAAATATTAGCTGAACGGGTTTGAATGCGTTGCAGAGGTCGATTATAACCACCTGACCAGACTCCACCATTACGGTCCAGTGCCAGTTGATTACCACCGGGTAGCTGTTCCCGTACACCAGACTGCTCCGAAGCAACGGGGCTAAAAACGGC
>ERZ1740059.714-NODE-714-length-17021-cov-7.025993_pt1 | contig 17021 bp, 15 predicted proteins | sample MGYA00581744_ERZ1740059 | MGnify/ENA primary metagenome ERZ1740059 (study PRJEB43018, sample SAMN04849738) | marine metagenome | isolation source: floating plastic debris | place: Pacific Ocean | collected 2008-08-28 | study: EMG produced TPA metagenomics assembly... | reverse complement strand
GCAATTTCGTGTGGAAGGAGCGCTTCGAATTCACTAAGGCATGGCCATGACCAATCCTGTTGTCCGTTTCGCTCCGTCTCCGACGGGAAATCTGCATGTCGGCAATGTCCGCACGGCGCTGATCAATTGGCTGTTCGCCAAGGGGCAGGGCGGGACATTCATCCTGCGCATCGACGACACCGATCTTGAACGCTCCACCGCTGCCTATGAGCAAGGCATCAAGGATGACCTGACCTGGCTCGGCCTGAACTGGGGCGACACATTCAAACAGTCTGAGCGGTTCGCGCAATATGATGCGGCGGCTGACAAGTTGCGGGACATGGGTCTGCTCTATGCCTGCTACGAAACCGCCGATGAACTCGACCGCCAGCGCAAGCTGCAGCGGGCGCGCGGCAAGCCGCCAATCTATAATCGTGCCGGCCTGAACCTGACAGACGCGGAAAAGACGGCCTATGAGGCCGAAGGGCGCAAACCGCATTGGCGCTTCAAGCTGAGTGGCGATCGGATTGTCTGGACTGATCTGGTGCGCGGCGAGCAGGCCATCGAGACCAGCTCCCTGTCCGACCCCGTCCTGATCCGTGCCGATGGCTCCTACCTTTATACCTTGCCGAGCTGTGTCGATGATATCGAGGCCGGCATCACACACGTTGTACGCGGCGAGGATCATGTCACCAATTCAGGTGCCCAGATCGAGATTTTCAAGGCGCTTGGCGGCGCCGCACCGCAAATGGCACATACACCGCTCCTCGTCGGGGCCGATGGGGCCAGCCTGTCCAAACGGCTCGGCTCGCTGGGCATGGGTGAGTTGCGGAGCCAGGGCATCGAGCCACTCGCCATTTGTTCCCTGCTCGGCAAGCTCGGCACCAGCGACAATGTCGAAATCCGCGACTCCCTGGATCAGCTCGCGGACGAGTTCGACTTCGCCAAGATTGGCCGCGCCCCGGCACGCTTTGACGAAGCCGACTTGCACAATCTGAATGCGGCGCTGACGCATGCCATGCCCTTCTCCGCGGCGAAGGACCGTTTGACCGTGATTGATCCGCAAGCCGCGGATGAAACCTTCTGGGCGCTGGTACGCGAAAACTGCGTCACCGTCGAAGATGCCGCGCGCTTCGTGCCCGTGGCGTTTGGCGAGATCACGCCCGTGATCGATGCCGAGGATGCCGAATTCATCGCGGATGCGGCGCGTCTGTTGCCGGATGGCGCGATCACTGCCGATACTTGGAGCGCCTGGACCACGGCTCTGAAAGCCGAAACGGGGCGCAAGGGCAAAGGCCTGTTCATGCCCCTGCGCAAAGCGCTGACCGGTATGGAGCGCGGCCCCAGCGTGGGCGACATGCTGGTCCTGATGGGGCGGGACCGCGCCTTGTCCCGCCTGGGCGCTGGATAGGCGTCGCCTTAAGTTATGTCTGATACCGGTCCCACCGATCCAGGCGATCTGGATCCCGTTGATTGGCAAGACTTCGAAGCGCAGACCCAGCGCGTCTTGAACGCCGCGATCGAGAAATTGCGCCTGGCGCGAGAAGGGCGCGTCTGGACGCCGCCGCCCGAAGATCTGAAAGCGGAGCTGACGGCGCCGCTGCCTAAAACTGGCCTGCGGATCGATGCCGTGGCGGATCGCCTTGAGCGCCTGTTGCCTTATGGGGTCGGGAACACACATCCGCGCTTTTTTGGCTGGGTCCATGGCGCGGGATCGCCGGGAAACCTGCTGGCAGAGATTGTCGGTGCGGCGATGAATGCCAATTGCGGCGGGCGGGATCATATTGCCATCTATGTCGAGCGACAGGTGATCGACTGGTGCAAGTCCCTGTTCGGATTTCCGGCGCCGACGTCTGGCCTGGTCGTATCCGGGACCAGTATGGCGACCATCATCGCGGCCAAAACGGCACGGGACTCAGCGTTTGATTTCGCAAGCCGCGCCGAGGGCGTAGGGGACGCGAAGCTGGTCGGCTATGTCTCGGAACAGGCGCACAGCTGTCTGGCGCGCGCATTCGACATGATTGGGCTGGGGACAGGGGCGCTCCGCATCGTGCCGGTCACGAAGACTTATGAGATCGATGTTGAGGCCCTTTCGAACCAGGTCGCACGCGATCGCGCCGATGGGTTCCAGCCCTTCTTTCTCGCCGGAACAGTCGGCACGGTGAATACAGGCGCGATTGATGATCTCGGCGCGCTGGCGGATCTGGCCGCGCGAGAGGAACTCTGGTTTCATGTCGATGGCGCGTTCGGGGCCTGCGCCATGACCCATCCGGACCTTGCCCCGGGACTTACGGGGATCGAACGCGCTGATTCCCTGGCCTTTGATTTTCACAAATGGATGCATGTGAATTATGATGCCGGCTGCGTGTTGATCCGCGATGGCGATGCGCATCGCAAGGCCTTTGCGAGCCGTCCGGACTATCTCGCCGCGGATGGAGAGGCGCTGGCGGCCGGCAATCCCTGGCCGGTCGATTTTGGACCGGAATTGTCGCGCGGGTTCAGAGCACTGAAAGTCTGGGCGCACCTGCTCGAGCACGGGACTGACAAGATTGGGCGCTCCATCGCCAAAAATTGCGACCAGGCGGCCTATCTTGGGGAACAGGTCTCCGCCCACGCGCAATTTGAGCTGATGGCGCCGGTTTCGCTGAATATTTGCTGCTTTCGGTTTTGCCCGGATGGACGGTCGGAAGCGCAACTCGATGACCTCAATCAACGATTGGTGGCATGGATTCAGAAGGAAGGGATCGCCGCCCCGTCAACGACCCGTTTGCATGGGCGGCTAGCGATCCGTGTGAACATTACCAATCACCGGACACGGCAGTCGGATCTGGACATCCTGTTGGCGGCGCTTGCCAAAGGCGGGGCGGCCCTAGTCGCCGAGCTTAACAACCCGGTCGCATAGCGCCTGAATAGCGGCTTCCGGCGTGGATTCATGCACCAGTGCGGCGCGGAACACTTCTGGCGTGAACTTGCCATCAATAATGTGATCCATGAGTTCGAAAAAGGGCGCCCAGAAGCCGTCTTCGTCAAGGAAAGCCATCGGTTTGGCATGCAGGCCAAGACGCGCCCAGCTGAGCATCTCAACCGCCTCTTCGAGCGTTCCAATACCGCCCGGCAGGACGACAAAGGCGTCGCTCTCGTCGAACATGCGCTGTTTGCGCGTGTGCATATCCTCGACGATTTCGTGTGGCACGTCTTCGAAGATACGTTCCTTCTGAAGCAGGAAGCGCGGCATGATGCCCAGCACATCGCCGCCATCCGAATGCGCCGCCCGGGCACACGCGCCCATCAGGCCAACGCCGCCGCCACCATAGACCAGGCGAATATTGCGCTGGGCCAGGGTTCGCCCAAGATCCTGGGCGAGCTGCAAATAGTCTGGCTTCACATCATTCGACGAGCCGCAATACACACAAATAGACTTCAAATCGCCCATCATTCCTGCCTCTGAGTTCAAACCCTTGGAGCCATAAAGGATGTTGATTGCAAAAACCAGAACAAAGGTCGGTCCCTGCAACAGGGATCGACGTGGGGCGGTTCACCACTCATCAGATCTCAGAGTGTGGCCCCGGAAGCACACTTTATTTAGTAAACTATTTTACACTGTAAGGTGAGATTGCAAACCATACTCAAAAAGCTATGTGGTCCGCATCGAAGATGAAAGGATCTCGAAATCATGACACGAAATATGTCAAAACTCCTGAGTGCGGCGGCCGTTTCGGCCTTGCTTGCGACGCCGGTTGTGTCGGCTCAAGGGGCGGATGCCGAAGACGAAGTCTCGGTTCAGGATGAAATTGTCGTCGTCGGACAGTTTCTCTACACCGACCAGATCAATGCTCTGAAAGCGCCAACGCCAATCATCGATGTGCCGCAGAGTCTGTCCATCATCACGGCAGATCAAATCCTGCAACAGGGTTTTGACAGCATCTCGGACATTATCAGCTACACGCCCGGTGTGAATTCCTCGCAAGGCGAAGGTCACCGCGACGCGGTTGTCTTCCGCGGCGTGCGCTCGACAGCTGACTTTTTTATCGATGGTGTCCGTGACGATGTTCAGTATTACCGCCCGCTCTATAATCTCGAGCAGGTCGAGATCTTGCGCGGCGCGAATGCGCTTCTTTTCGGTCGTGGCGGCACGGGTGGTCTGATCAATCGCGTGACCAAAAAGGCTGAATTGGGCGAGCAATTCACCGGCTATCAGGCCAGTGTGGATTCCTTCGGGGCCTTCGGCGCCCAGATTGACACCAATTTCGCCGTCAGCGACACCGCTGCTATCCGCATCAACGCCATGTATGAAAGCCTGGAAAACCATCGGGATTTCTATGATGGCGACCGCTTTGGTCTGAACCCGACGGCCAAGATCGCATTGTCCCCGAATACGACGCTGGATCTGTCTTATGAGTATATCGATCATGAGCGTTTCATCGATCGCGGTATTCCGACAGGCGCCAATGGCGAGCCGGTTGAAGCTTTTGAAGACATCGTCTTCGGTGATGCTGATCTGAACACGACGGAACTTGAAGCGCACCTCTTGCGCGGCGTTCTTCAGCATCAGTTCAATGATACACTGAAGGCCCGGGTCTCTGCATCCTACAGTGATTATGACAAGCTGTATCAAAACTTTTATGCGTCTTCCTTCGATCAGGCCGCGGATCCGACGCGGGTTGGCATTGATGGCTATGTCGACACGACCCAGCGCCAGAGTTTCACTCTGACCGGTGATCTGATCGGTGAATTTGAAACCGGTTCCATAGGGCACACCTTCGTTGCGGGTGTGGAATATATTGATACCTCCAACGACAATGATCGTTTCAACGCGTTCTGGTCTGGTTCTTCCGACGATGTCGAATTCTTCCTGGTTCAACGTCCGCTGAACTTCCGCGGTGGCGCTGGCGTCAATTTTGATGGCGTTGCAACAACCAATGATTTCACGGCTGACCTGAACGACCGCTCAGAAGCTGAAGTGGAAGTCTTCTCCGCTTATGTGAACGATCAGATCGAAGTGAACCCATATCTCGATATCGTTGTTGGATTGCGTTTTGACAGCTTCGACTTTGCCGTCGATGTGGTTGATCCTGTCCTGTTCGACACGGGCACGGTCTCGATCGATCCGCGGTCCAGCACCGACGATCGTGTGTCGCCACGCGCTGGCGTGATCTTCAAGCCTCAGGAAAACGTTTCTCTCTATGCCAGCTATAGTGAAAGCTTCCTGCCGCGCTCAGGTGAGCAATTCGCCACCATTAGCGGCGGAGACCCATTTGACCCGGACGTGTTTGAAACCGCCGAAATCGGTGTGAAATGGGATTTCGTACCCGGTATGAGCTTCACCGCCGCCTATTTCCAGAACGAGCAGACTCGCGCCGACCGTGACGATGTCACAGGCGAGAATTTCGAAGTCCGTGGACTGGAAATTGATGGCTTTGAAATGCAGCTGCAAGGCAATGTCACCGAACAGCTCTTCGTGACGGCCGGCTATAGCTATCTCGATGGCGAAACCGACAATGGTGCGGAAATCCCGCGCGAGCTGCCGGAAAATACGTTCTCCATCTGGGGCGCATATCAGGTCACCGACAAGCTCGGCTTTGGCTTGGGGGCAACGTATCAGGATGAGTCTTTCATCACCGATTTCGATATTGGGGATACTGACCCGCACCCGACGCTGCCATCCTACACGCGCTTCGATGCGGCGGCTTATTACGATATCTCGGACGATCTTCGTATTCAGCTGAACGTCGAGAACCTCACGGATGAGCTATACTTCCCGACCTCGCACAGCACGCATCAGGCGACCGTTGGGGCACCGCTGAACGCGAAAATCACGTTGAGCGGACGCTTCTAGGCCAAACCAACAGTTCGAAGCCGCTGACCGCTGGTCGGCGGCTTCTTTCATAAATACCCCTATGCAGACCCCATAGCCCGCCCCATATGGCGGGCTATGAGCGTTGAGACACAGACCGCGGATCCGGATAAGATTGAAAGCGCCGATGGCGGCATTGGCGTTTCGATCGGACGAATCATCAAATTGCTGGCCCGGCCGGAGCTCAGTAAATGGCGCCCAATCATGGTGCTGGCCATATTGCTGACGCTGGGCGCCGCCGTGCTGGAAGTCCTCGCCCCGATCTTGTTGGGGCTCGCGATCAATAACCTGGTTGCCGATAGTAATGGGGTCGTCGCTGGTTTCGGACCGGCAGCCGCCATGCTGGCGGCGGCCCTTGGGGTTCAAATCCTGGCCAGGATCATGCCACAAGTGCGGGACTGGCTGTTTTCGCCGGTCAGCCAGGACGCTCAGCGCGTGATCTGTGTCGACGCCTTTGGTCACGCCCAAAGTCTGTCCCTGAATTTCCATCAAACCCGCCGGACCGGCGCCTTGAACCGGGTGATTGAGCGCGCTGCCGGTGCGATTGATTATCTCATCAGATTCCTTGCCTTCAATATCGGGCCGACTCTGGTGCGGCTGGTTTTGGCCGCGCTTGCGCTAGCGCTGGCCTATGACGTCTATCTGGCATTGATCGCGATTGGCACGATTGGCCTCTATGTCATTTCGACAGTGCTGATTACGGAATGGCGGGTGCGTCAGCGGCGTCGCATGAACGTCGCTGATACACGCTTTCGCGGGACGGCCGTCGATATTCTGACCAATTTCGAGACGGTCAAATCCTTTGCCGCAGAAACCCGCGAAACCGACCGGTTCAACGACGCCATGGACACCTATAATTCGCGTTATGTCGACGCCGTCCGCAGCATGTACGTCCTGAATGGCACACAAGCGACCATTATGGGACTGGGGATGCTGTCCGCGCTCATCCTGTCCGCCTGGAATGTGTCACAAGACACGATGGAAGTCGGCGGGATATTTGCGGTTCAAGGGCTGTTCCTGTCGCTCTATGCGCCGCTCAATATTCTTGGCTGGGCCTGGCGCGAGATCAAACAGGGCGCCGTCGATCTCGAGAAACTCTATGGTCTTCTGGGCATGAAACCGGATGTGGCGGACAAGCCGGACGCGCAAGTTTTGTCTGCCCCGAAAGGCGATGTTGCGTTCGAGCAGGTCAGCTTCACCCATGATGCCCGCGCGGTTGGCGTCCAGGATGTCAGCTTCGATTTGCCTGCCGGCAAGAAAATCGCCTTTGTCGGCACATCCGGCGCCGGCAAGTCGACCCTTCTGAAACTGCTCTTCCGTTTCTATGATGTGCTGGAAGGCCGGGTTCTGGTCGATGGCCAGGATGTTCGCGATCTGACGCAGGAAAGCCTGCGACAGGCGCTCGGACTGGTGCCGCAGGATGTGGTCCTGTTTAACGAGACCATTCGCTCCAATATTGGCTATGCCAAGCCGGACGCCACGGAAGAGGAATTGCAGGATGCGGCGCGGCGGGCGCAATTGCTCGATTTCATCGAAAACCTGCCTGAAGGGTGGGACACAAGAGTCGGCGAACGCGGCCTAAAACTCTCAGGCGGCGAGAAGCAGCGCGTCGGCATTGCGCGCGTGATTCTGGCCGATCCGGCGATTCTGGTTCTGGATGAAGCGACGTCCGCCCTCGACAGTGCCACAGAAGCCGCGGTGCAGGACGCGCTTGACGAGGCGTCCAAGGGGCGCACGACGCTGATGGTGGCGCACCGACTGTCCACAGTTCAGAATGCTGATGAAATCGTCGTCCTCAATGCTGGCCAGGTGGTTGAACGCGGGACGCATGACGCCCTCTTGGCAGCTGAGGGCGAATATGCCGATATGTGGGCGCGTCAGGCCAAACGGGATGCCCTCGCCATGGCCGCCGAATAGGAGACCTGTGTCGGATGGCAGATAAGGATTTCAGTCGCGAGAGATTTCCCTGGCTGCGCGGTGGCTTTGATCTTGAAGGTTATGTTGGCGCGCTGGCGGCGCTTCTAGTCGGCATCCTGCTCGGCTATGTGCTGGGTATTCTTTTCTGGCTGGGTTTCATTGCCGCGGTCGTGATCCTGTTCGCCACGCGGACGGCGGAGCGGACACCGCCAGAAGCCGAAGGTCTGATCGTTGCACCGACAGATGGCATGGTCGTTTCGGTCAATGGCGCCACACCGCCAGACGAGTTGCGGCTGGAAGGCGCCGAATGGACGCGCGTGCGGGTCTCCATTGGCCCGACTCAGACCAATGGCATCCACGCCCCGATGGACGGCGCGATTGATCATATTATCCGCGAAATAGGCGATCCTGCTGCCTTTGCCGCGATGAAGCCGGACCGCCCGGGCCTCGCCGTCGCGTTTGTATCACTGCAAAGCGGCGACCGCGCGGTCGGCATGCGGTTCGCGACAGGCGGGCTGGGGCCGCGCCTGGAAGTCGACGCTGAGGCAGGCGATGCGGTTCGACTGGGCCGCAATATCGGCACTCTGCGCCTCGGCGGCTGGTGCGATCTCTATCTGCCGGCTTCCGTAAGCGTCCTCCCAACCCCCGGTCAGACCCTGGTCGGATCAGAGACGATTCTCGGTCATTTTGATGATGCCGCCAAAGCCGCACCAAAGCCGGAAATGACTGAGGCAGAGCCGGAAGAGGTTGAACCAGAGCCCCCGATGGTCGACCCCGAACCCGTCATCGATGAAGAGGACGAGCTCACCCTGGAAGCCCTGACCAGCGAGGAGTCCCAGGAAGAGTCTCCCAAATCCGAGTCGGCGGAAGAGGATGATGAAGACGTGTCCGAAATGTTTGCCCGCTTGCGCAAGGAAGCGCAAAAAATGCAGGATGATGAATAGGGCCGCAAACACCGATTACCGCAAAATCTTCATTGACCTTTAAGCAAAGCAGGTGCATGTGGCGCCCGTTATCGCGTCAAGACAGGCGCATGGACCAGACAGCGTGACTCGCGCCAGGCTCGATTTGAGCCAGGATGAGTTTGGTTCTTCAGGCATTCAGCATAGTAGACGCCTTTGTTCACGCGGGTCGTTCCCTCCCAGGCACCACAAGGTGCCGACGCGTGTGGCACGACGATTCGGCTGCGCGCGCACATAAGAAAGATATCGCGTGACGACATTCACCGACCTTGGCTTGCACAAACAGGTGCTCAAAGCCGTAACCGCCGAAGGCTATGAGACGCCAACGCCGATCCAGCTGCAGGCGATTCCGCATTTGCTGGACGAACGCGACCTGCTCGGCATTGCCCAGACGGGCACCGGCAAGACGGCCGCCTTTGCCTTGCCCACCCTGCAAAAACTTTTGAAGCTTGGCCGCAACCGCAAGCCGAAGAGCCCCTATGTGCTGGTGCTCGCGCCGACGCGCGAACTGGCCGGGCAAATTGCCGAGAGCTTCCAGACCTATTCAAAATATATGGATTGTGTGACCCAGACCGTGTTTGGCGGGGTCAAGATCAATCGCCAGATTCGGGCGCTGGAAAAAGGCTGCCACGTCCTGGTTGCGACGCCAGGCCGGCTGCTGGATCTGATGAACCAGGGGGCGGTTCAACTGCGCGATCTGGACGTCCTGATCCTGGATGAGGCGGACCAGATGCTCGACATGGGCTTCATTCACGATCTTCGCAAAATCATGGCGCAAGTGCCGGATGCGCGGCAGACGCTGCTTTTTTCGGCGACGATGCCGAAGCTGATCGAGGATATGGCTGGCAAATATCTGGATGACCCGGTGCGCGTTTCCGTCGCCCCGGAAAGCACCACAGCGGAACGTGTGACCCAGGGGGTGATCCACGTCGCCAATAATAACAAGCTGCAATTGCTCGGCAAATTGCTCGATGATCCGGCAATTGATCGCGCCCTGGTCTTTACCCGGACCAAACATGGCGCCGACAAAGTGGTCCGCAAGCTGATTGCCAAGGGCTATCCGGCGCTGGCCATTCACGGTAACAAATCCCAGTCGCAACGTCTGAAGGCGCTGGCTGCGTTCAAGGCGGGGGATTGCCGGATCTTGATTGCCACAGACATTGCGGCGCGCGGGATTGATATTGATGGCATCACCCATGTCATCAATTTCGAGATGCCCAACGTTCCTGAGCAATATGTCCACCGCATCGGTCGCACGGCGCGCGCCGGCAAAGACGGGGTTTCGATCTCTCTGGTGGCCGAGGACGAGCTTTATTATCTTCGCGAGGTCGAGAAGATCACGCGGATTGAGGTTGAAGTCCTGCCGACCCCCGCAGGCTGTGACGCCCTGGTTCTGCCGACGCCGGATCCGGACGTGCGTGTGCGCAAACCGAAAGGCCCATCGCGCCGGTCCGGCAAGCCGCCACAACGCGGATCGCGTCGCAACCGCCCGGAAGGCACGTCCAAGACCAAGCAAAGGTCGCGCAAACGCCCAGGCAAGAATCAGCGACGCAGAGACCGCGAGAAAGCCACAGTAGGCTCCTAGCGGCGCGTCGGTTGACATCAGCCTGCCTGCATTCGCTCCGACAGACGCAACACAGGAGGCAGGTCTCCCTGCCTCCTGCAAAGCGGGCAGGACATTTAGTCGGTGGTGTTTGCGAATGCCTGATACGCGACCAGTCCGCCTTCCACAGAATAGGCGTCAAACCCCAGACTCGATAAGTGCGCCGCTTGCTTCTGGCTGACCCATTTGCCTTTGACGCAATAGACCGCCACAGGCGTGGTCTGATTGGCGGTCCTCCAATAGCTCATCTGCTCGGGATCGACGCGAACGGCGCCGGGGATAAGAACGGGATCTTTCTCAAAGTCTTCGGACAGTCTCGCATCGACCAGGAGTCCGCCGTGCTCAACAAACGCACTTAATTCCGCGGGTGAGATGGTTCGTGCATATTCAGGTCGGTCAGAGCTTCGGATATCAAAAACGTCATTCGCTGAGATGCATGCGGATAGACAGACGGTCGCAAGGGCTGCGATGATCTTATTGAATTTCATGGTATGAGTTCCACAAATTGTCGGAACCGAGTGCGATGGTCAGGCAAGGGACATCCTCCCGATTCCGGGTTAGGATGCGGTCTTGGGCGCATGCCTGAAGGGGATCCGCACGAACTCCCCAGAACGCCTTTGTCGCGAAACTCGATCCGGGTCAATGGTCCGCGCGAGCGATCGTGCCCGGGACTGTATGACAGAGTCCTGAGTTCGTTCGATTCGAACCGCGGGTGGTCCCCGGAACGCCGGTAAAGGCAAATGGGAGAAAATGGAGATCGCGCTGTTCAGGCGCTCCGCTCTGCGCTGACATAAGCGATCGTCGTAAACACGAGACCGACGATCCAAAGGCCAGGACCAATGATCGCTGCCGGAAAGCCTGTGCCGCCCTGCCAAACCGGAAACAGCAAGAAGCCAATATCTTCGGCAGAGATGATGAATGCGGCCACCCAATACGCCACTGTGTTGTTCTTCCAGTTGAACCAGGACAGGATGAGCCCGAACACTCCTAAATAGAGCAAGGTCCAATGTCCTTGCGCCAGTCGCCCTGTCGCTTCGGCCAACGCACCGTCTGCAGCGCGGTCGGCGAGGCGCGTCACCCCGAGAACCACGTGCAGGAGTGACCAGAGCGCGTAAGCGACGGCGCCAATACGTGCGTAAATCATGAAACCTCCGTTGGATTATCCTGCGAGTGCATATTGAGCGAAGCGGGCCGCATCTCGAACATCCACCATCATGGATCCGAAATAGAAGATCAGCGAAAGTGTTGTCCATATCGCGTAGGCTGACGGATACTGAATTTCGCGCCGACGTCGCAGCAGCATAAACGCGCCGGGCGTCCAGAAGATGATGTGAAACAGGGAGACCTGTCCCGCCAGAACGGTGTGTTCCATCGCCCACATGACAATGACCAATCCATGGCTAAGGATAAATCCGCCAAACACCCATCTCGCCGCGACGTGGTTTTTCAAAAAACCGATGGCGGCAAGGTTGGTCAGCATCATCATGCCAAGCCAGACTTTGATATGTACTGGCAGAGCCGTGCGCGCAGCAGTGTTCCACTCATCCGTTGCGGAGAGTGCCATGGCCTCTGGAGCGTTAAGGATCGCTGTGCCCGACAGACACGCACCGACGAGCAAGCACACTCTTGGAGTCATTACTGTTCCCTTGTCTCCGCCGCGTACAGCTCAGGAAGAAACCCAGCGAGGATACGCATCTCTTCCGTGCAGTGGTTCATCAGATCGATTGCGGCGGATCTGCTAACGCCAAATTTGCGGGCGAGATATGTGTTCGCAACAATCCCCTCGATTGAGCCAATCTGCTCATTGCCATCGCGCTTGGCGACCATGCCGAGCCAAAAGCGGCTGCGCATTTCAGCGCCGTCCTCCGTCGCGCGGATGATATGGCACATCTGGCCGCCATTGATTGGTTGCTCCAGGAGGCCGGGTTTGGCACAGACAGCAACATCATCAGCGCCAAGGGTGACGTCCCCCAGAATCTCCTCGGGTGGCACAAACTGGATGCGTAGTTTCTGCATCTCCTCGCCAATGTATTCATGCACCAGGTGACTTGCGCCGACATATTCGCCCGGCACTTTGTTTTCCCAGCCCATCCATATATGTGCACCCGGATGCCAGCGCTGATAATGTTCTGATGTCTGCATATAGTCGGCGAACCACCATCGCACCATTTCGGGCGTGACTCCCGGCATCGGGGTCAGAGCCGAGACTTCATAGATGCCGTTTGGCAATCGCCTCACCTCAGATTTAAAACCGGGTTCGCCTTCTGCATAGTCCGCGTTTGGACCGCCACCGAACGGGGGGACTCCGAATATCGCCACCATGGCCAGAACTGCGATCCCACCCAAAACGAGCCACTTCTTCATAACTGACGCTCCGATTGCCCCTTGACTTATTCTCTGGTCATAGAATATGTCAAGATAAATTCTATATTCGTAGAATTATGCGCGAGACAACCGTATGCAAAGTCCCATCGTCTTTCCCCCATACTCTTCCCCCATCCCGGCCAAAAGATCAGATGACGCTGCGTTAACGTTTGGAATGGTCAAGCTTTACGAAGACCATACTCCGATCGCCGCGATGGCATGCGTATAGACGTGAACAAGCAGAGCCGATTGACATGAGCCAGACCCGCAATGATCGCGCCAGACCCACCGCTGAACGCAAGCGCGGCCGGCCAAGTGGAACCGATGGGCCTGACTTGAAAGTCGCGCTTTTGCGCGCGGCCATTGACCTGTTCGCGGATCGTGGTTTCGACGGTGTATCGCTCAGCCAGATCGCTTCTAAAGCCGAGGCGGATGTCGGGCTCACCCGCTACTATTTCGGCTCGAAGGCGTCTCTTTGGAATGCCGCCATGAATCATTTGTCCGAGTGTTTTGTGAAGGATTTGAGCGACGCCAATACTTTCGAAAGTGGATCGAAAGCTGACGCTCTAAAAGCTCTGATCAAAGCATTTGTGATCGCCTCGGCGCGGTGGCCTCAAGTCAGTCGAGTCATCGTGTTTGATGGCGACAAATCAGATGCCCGCGGCGCGTTTATCAAGAACCCGCTCGTTGCGCCCTTCTTCCATTTTCTGTCAGACCAGATTGAAGTCGCCAAGGCACAGGGCGCACTCCCGGATGTTTCAACACGGACGATCTTCTTCATGATCACGCATGGCGGGTCATTTCCCATGGCGCTACCCGCCCTCACGAATGCGTTTCCAGGCGAGGTCATTGGTTCGGATGCGGGACTAAACGCGCACGCAGATGCCATTGTTGACCTCATTTTCAAGTAGCCCGTCAGGGCGTAAAAACGGGTATGCCACCTCAACTGGGTATGACAACTACCTTGCCCGATTGTGATGTGCCTAAGCCGCAGGCGGACGGTTTCGGACGCGCCGGACAATCGCCAGGCCGATGCTGATCAAGACAATAAAGGCTGCAAGAAAGAACAGTCCAAACTTCGCGGGCGTGAGAATGTCTTTCAGCCCGATCAGAGAGTCATTGCCGCTTAGCGCCATGGCTTGTGTCGTGTTTTCAGCCAGATCGACGACAATGACGGCCAGTGCGGGGAGTACGAACCATCGTCGCAAGTCGCCGGCGAACCGCCAGATGAGACCGGCAAAGAGTCCCCCATAAGCAAGCGGGTAGGCGGTATCGTTCAGGACCGTTCCCCAAAAATGAGCTTGTTTCTGTTCGGCATTCATCTCCACCAGGCGGGCTTTCGCCTCCACGCCGGATCCCAGCACATCCAGCAAAGGGCCACCCGCGGCGGTCTGAACGAATGAAAAGGAATAGCCGATCAGAATCGTGGCGACGAACAGCGTCACCAGACTCCATGATCGAGATATAATATTCAGCATGAGCAGCCTCCCTTCAACTGACGGCGTTATTCACAAAGATCGGAGCAAGCCGGTTTACTCTCCCGCGCCGCGATAGTCCTCTTGAGGGCGCGGGAGTTCCACATCATGTCTGTGGTTCCAGATTTCGACAATCTTGCCCGCATCGTTGAACCGGAAGACGTTGATGATCGCCACGCCATCCACCGCCGTCATGCCCATTTCCTGAGCGGCCTCTGTGGGATCAAGACTGACAAACCAGCGCGTCGCAACTTTGTCACCTTCAGCGATCTGGTAATCGATCTCACCGGTGAGGTCGCCGAAACCGTGAAACACATCCGCGATTTCCTTTTGCGTGATCGCGGATTCCGTAACCCCCTTCGCAGGTCCGATATCGTGAACGACATAAGTGTCCGCGACATAGTCCGCATAGGCACCCGTATTGTTCGAAAACCAGAGATCCTGATAGAATTGACGGGCAATTTCCTTGTTTCGTTCGGTTGGGCCTGGTTCTGCAAGTGTGGCACAGCCCGCCAGTGCGCTCATGGCAGTGATGGATACAATTATGCTTTTCATGACGACATCTCCCCGATCCGTATGGTGATCAATTGAACACAAATGCTTGAATTCTCAAAATGCAGACCGGTGATATGGGCGGCTCCGGCGCCTAACCCGGGCCGACGCCGGAAGTCGCGATCGCGTCCCATCCGCGGCGCGCGTTACGATTCGAGCGCGTGCAATCGCGGACAGCATCGGCCCTCGACGCGGACGAGGCAACCGTTATGAATTGGCCATGGGCAAACTCTGCGATTTCCAAGGATACTATTCATGATTGAGCTCGGCGACGCGAATTCCACTCCATTCGAAGCCCATTTTTCATTTGAAAGCGCGGATATTTCGCACACCGTATTCGAACGGGGCGACGGCCCCGGACTTATTCTGATGCATGAGCTTCCAGGCATGACCGATGAGTTTTGGCGCCTCGCCAACTGGCTGAGTGCGCATTTCACGGTTTATGCCCCCGATTTGTTTGGCCAGTCGAGCACGCCAACCCCGGCTGACCCGGGCCGAAACTTTTTTCGGGCCTGCATCAGTCGCGAAATCCACCTCTTCGCAAATGACGATCCCGGCCCGATCACGCAATGGCTGAGAGCTCTTTCAAAGCAGCTTCATGATCGGATCAACGGACCCGGTATCGGCGTCATCGGAATGTGCATGACGGGGAATTTTGCGCTGACCCTGGCCCTGGATCCCTGGGTGACGGCGCCGGTCACGTCTCAACCGGGATTGCCCGCCAGCACGCCGTTCCGCAATCGTGATGGCGGATTGCAGATGCGGGCCGACGAGAAAACCAGATTCGCCGAACGCGGAATCGATGCAATGGGTCTCCGATTCGAAGGCGACGCACTGTGCAAAGCCGCGCGGTTCGATGCCATTCGCGACCTGGTGGGACCCGACCGCTTTGACGAACACGTCATCGCTGATGTGCATCGCAACCCTGATGGGCCGTTGAAACACGCCCATGCTGTCCTGACCGCAGACCTGATCGATGCGGAAGATAGCGTCACCAAACAGAAATTGATCGAAGTGATCAAATTCCTGAAGGCGCGGATCTCCTAATCTCCGCAATCCGTAGCTTTCGTCCGCGCATGCGGGCGGACATGGTGTTGGGGCTGGTCTTCCGCATCCATCGTAACTACCTGAAAGCGGCCCTCCTGGCGCAATCTGTAATCAAGGCGGCCCGGCCAAATGGCTCAAGACACCAACACGATCGAAATTGACCGCCGTGCATCGACCGCCCCGTCAGCTGCTGCCAATGAAAGGGAGAAAGGGCGGAGCGTCAGATCGCTGGCCATGCTGTGGCCCTATGCGCGGCAACACAAGCTTACGGTTGCCGCCGCGCTGGTTTTCCTCCTTCTCGGGACCGTGATCTCACTGATGATTCCTTTATTGTTTGGGGGGGCCGTCGATGCTGGCTTTTCCGGCAATGTCGATACGGAAGGTATGATCGCCGCCATCAACCGCAATTTCATTCTGGTGTTCGTGGCGGCGGTGGCGCTGGGCGGGGTAGGTGCCTTGCGGTTTTATTTCGTGTCGCGCTTTGGCGAGCGTATTGCGGCGGACTTGCGGCGCGATCTGTACGGCCACATGCTCGTCTTAAGCCCGCGCTTCCACAGCACCATGCGGTCTGGCGAAGCGGTGTCGCGGCTGACGGCAGACATTTCCCTGATCGAGAATTTCCTTGGCTCATCCGCCTCGCTTGCGACGCGCACACTGCTCAACACAACAGGCGCCCTGATCGCGATGATGCTGGTCAACTGGCAGCTGGGTTTGGCCTTATTGGTCATTCTTCCGCTGGCACTCGGTCCCATCATGATTGTTGGCCGCATGATCCGGGGCTTGTCGAACCAGGCGCAATCGGCCTTGGCAGACGCGGGGGCGGAAGCGGCGGAAACGCTCGACGCGATCGAATTGGTCCAGGCCTATGGCCAGAGTGACACGCGGCGCCGACGGTTTACCCAGGCTGTTCAGGAAACGTTCCGTGCCGCTCTGAAGCGCAACACGGTGCGCGCGTGGATGATGCTGCTGGTCTCTATTCTGGCCTTTGGGGGGATAACGATTGTCCTGTGGCTTGGCGCACGGGCGGTGGCGATGGACGCGATGAGCGGCGGGGACCTGACCGCGATGGTTCTTTACGCCCTTTATGCTGGGTCAGGCTTCGGGATGCTCGGTGAGGTTTACGGCGAAGTGATGCGCGCAGCGGGCGCGGCTGACCGCGCCGCTGAGGTCCTCGAGGCGACCCCCGAGATTGCCAGCCCCGCCACACCGCAAATGATGACGCAGCCCGCTCAAGGTGCGTTGAGCTTCGATGGTGTGACATTTGCCTA